>Ga0209702_10000387_pt1 | contig 91518 bp, 84 predicted proteins | sample FRY01_FD_187210 | JGI IMG/M metagenome (GOLD analysis project Ga0209702, IMG submission 187210) | Freshwater microbial communities from Lake Fryxell liftoff mats and glacier meltwater in Antarctica - FRY-01 (SPAdes) (version 2) | ecosystem: Environmental > Aquatic > Freshwater > Ice > Glacier... | reverse complement strand
AATCCCTCATTTAATCCCTTATTTAATCCCTCATTTATATCTTCCATCAAATGCACCCGCTGCTTTTCATAACTTAATGTGGCTAGAAAACCATTAGCTACCTCCTCAAAAGTAAATTCCATGCTTGGATAATGGGCAATTTCTTTTCTGATTCGAATAAAACCGCTGCCGTATTTTTCGATATCACCCGTTAGATAGAATGCTTCGGCAATTAATTTGTTTCGTGAATAAGCCTGGTAATTATCTTTTTTAAGATCCTCAATTACAACGAAGTCTTCACTCTACATTAGTATTGATTTTCCAATAACCCCCTATTTTACGTACGCCTTTGAACTCGATTTTATTTTCTTCTCTTAATATTTTTATCCAACGTTCTATAGTTCTTTGCGTAACATTGAACTGTTTCACCATAGTTAAAACATTCGTTCCTGGATTATTTTCGATAAAAACAAGAAGCGTCTTTATACCGACATTTACACCGACATTTACACCGACATTTACACCGACATTTACACCGACATTTTCGCCCTCCTCATTTTCTACTGAACTTATTTTCTGCTTCGTGTAACTCACCGTAAATAGAAAGCCACTTTGAATTTCGCTAAAATCCATTTTCATCGTCGGGTATTCCTTTATCTCCTTACGAATTCGTATGAAACCACTGCCGTATTTTTCAATATCGCCCGTAAGATAGAATGCTTCGGCTATCAATTTGTTTCGGGCATGCGCTTGATAATTGTCTTTTTTAAGTTCATCGACAGTAACATTGCCATAAAGATTTCCTGGATTAAAAAAAGTGATATAATTGTCGAAAATTTTAATCTGTATGTCTATGGGGCTCATGTAATCCCGATGAATGATCGCATTGAGCACTATTTCTCGCAATGCAGGCAAAGGGTATTCGAAAATTTCTGTACGCTGCGTAGGCATTCCTGTAATTTCAAAAGCCACCTTAATTTGACCTATAAGATAGCGCATGGTTTCTTCGACTACATCAAATAAGGTTCCATTGAGCATCTTGTCATCAATAATCATGGAAGGCGTTTTTAATCTGCCTAAGTGAACATTATAACCCGTGGCTTCTTTGGCAAATAACAACCAAGCTGCATTGGTTATCCCTTCATCTCCAATTAATTTTAGTTTTTGCAGGTTTTCTATCCAACTGCCATCCAATTTGAATCGCCCTGTAGCAGTTACTTTTTCGAAAAAAACAGTCACTTTATTAGGATCTAAGTCTTCCAGACTTTTCCCCTGAGCGGGATAGGAATCCCAAGAAAGCTGTAAGGATTGTAAACTCAAATTCGTTATTTCTATCGCCGAAAGTTGATGATTAGAATTTTTGATTCTCTTGTAATACCTTCCTTTAAAAGCAACTGGCTTTACCGGAAATTCATTAATAGCTAAAATGACTATTTCCCTCTCTTTAATAATTACTGTTTCAACATCTGCAATTATACTTGGTTGGGTTTTATTCTTAATTTCATTTACCCAATTCTGAAGCGTTTCTGTACCTATAGAGAAATTTTTTACAGGATTTCCGCCATCGTCTAACCCAATATATACCTTTCCTCCTTTGGTATTCGCAAAGGCAGATAGCGTTTCAATCACGGCATCGTTAAAGCCTGATTTAAACTCGGTATTTAGGTCTTCTTTTAGCACTTATTTTTTTTTAAAATTTCACTTCTTTAAAATTCTCTTCATTTTCTAAAAACCACTTATATGTTTTTTCGTAGTCGAGAGACCATTCTCGCTCTCCTTATGCTGTTCTTCTTATCCTTCCAACAAAGGCATATCTTTGTAAATCTCAAACAAGGATATGGTTTCTATTCTTAGTTTAGTCTTGACAAATTTCTTCATCTCCTCATCTATTAATTCTCCCAAGCCCTGTAATAAATTGCGATCCGACCTGTTTTCTAAATTCCCCCTTTGGCGCGGGTTTCCTGGCTCGTGTCTTACAAATAAATTCCAAAGGTTTGTTGAAGGAGATCATTAGATTAGATTAGTTTATTGATTATTATTTTCCCAACGAAGCCAACGAAATCACATTTATTCCATCTTGTCGGCGATAGCTCATTCCTGTTCCGGTAATAATGTTTAATGATTTCGGTACATCCATTTTGCTTGTATCTATGTTTTTTGCAAATTTTTTCAGATTTTCGGCGGCTTCGTCGATATATCCTACACCGAGTTTTATTTCAAAAGCGGCATAATCGCCATTACGTTTCTGAACAATAGCGTCAACTTCCAAGCCATACGAATCATTATAATGAAACACATTAGCGTCATTTACTTTGGCATACACATTTAACTCGTGCGTTGCCAATGATTCAAATAAAAACCCTGTATATTTTATATCTTTTACCAACGATTCTTTATCTAATCCCAACGCTGCTACCGCCAACGATGTGTCACACAAATGTCTTTTGGGTGATTTACGCAACGATGCCGATGAGCGAATATGCGGATTGAAAGCAGGTTGTTCGTACAAAATCATTAAGCGCGACAGCGCATCAAGATATTCTGATAGTGTATTTCTTGATAATTCATTTCTATCAGAAGTTTTTACATCTTGCTCTAATGTCTTATTATCTACCAGTGTGGCAGTGTTTCTTGCAATTGAACGTAATAAACTGCGCACTTTTAACGGATCGCGTTTAACTCCCGAAACCTTACTCATATCCACTTCACAAAGTAAATCAACATAGCCTCTATTCATCTGAAGAGCATTTTTCGTGCTTTCATTCAATAAAGTGGGCCAACCGCCTATCAGCATTTTATCTATAATGAAATCAAGTGTAATCCCTGCATCGTAAAAGGTTGGGAAACCCCCTTGAAGCAAATCCGACATTTTAACTATACCGGTAGAATAACCTAATTCCTGCCAAGTCATTGTGTCCATTTGCACCACTGTAAAACGCCCAGCACCACTGTGTAGTTTTACGTCATCTGTTGGATTGGCCGATCCTGTCAGAATAAATTGCCCTTTCGCTTTACGATCGTCCACTTCGTGTCTTACATAATTCCAAATTTCGGGTTGTTCTTGCCATTCGTCAATTAATCTGGGCGTATCACCTATCAATAAAAGTTGGGGGTTCGTTGCCATTATGATAGGAACCTGTTTGTCCCTATCCATTTCTAAAACGCTTTTTGCATATTGTTTAGCTGTTGCTGTTTTTCCACACGATTTTGGTCCTTTTATAAGTACTGCACCCGCAGCTGACAATTTATCCAATAGATCTTCTTCAATTATTCTTTTTATGTAACTCATAATTAGACGTATAATTTGAACGCAAAGATATTAACATTTTCTTATTGTGCAAATTTAAGAGGTTTTATTGTGCAGATTTAAGATTTTTCATTGTGCAGAAAATTGAACTATTTTCATACTATATCGGCATTATACAAACTAATTTTGGACTATATAACAAATGCGTTCGGTATAATATCTTTTGTGTAAATAACTACACTTACTCCCTTTTTTATCTTTGACAACTGTATCAAAACAGTTTCATCAACGTAATTATCAAAAATAGATTTTTTTGCCGATTTAATCAAATCTGACACAAATTGGTAGGTATCAAATATTTGTCCGTCATAGAAGATGCCTTCATTAGGCGGTAAATTGGTATTAATGATTAAATCAAATTCATTATTTTTTATTTCAAGTGAACTCACTTTACGTTCTAGTGTTTCTATTCTATAATTTATGGCATATCCTTTCAGTAAATAGTCTTTCACTACTTTATTAGCCCATATACGAAAATGAGTGCCTGTTTTTGATTTTACTCTATATCCTACAGATATGATAACGTCTAAATTGTATAATTTTGTTTTGTATTTTTTCCCATCACTAGCAGTTAGTAAGGAATCCTTACCTACTGAAATTTCTTCCAATTCTCCTTCTTTAAAAATATTTGCTATGTGAAGTGTAACATTATTTCTTGATGTTTGAAATAAGTCAGCCATTTGCATTTGAGTTAACCATACCGTTTCATCTTCCATTCTAACCTCAATATGATTAGAGGGGGAATTGGGTTGATAAATTACGATTTCGCTTTTGTCCATATTTTCGGTAATGCTTGTCTGTTGTGGGTTATTGGTTACTGATTCTACGCTAGAAAAATCTCTTACATCTCCGATATAATATTTTATTTTATCGTTTTCAGAGGATTTCCGCTATCGTCTAGCCCAACATACACCTTTCCTCCTTTGGTATTCGCAAAGGCAGATAGCGTTTCAATCACGACATCGTTAAAGCCTGATTTAAACTCAGTATTTAGGTCTTCTTTTAGCACTTCTTTTTTAAAATTTCACTTTTTTAAAATTCTCTTCATTCTCTAAAAACCACTTATATGTTTTTTTGATTCCTTCTTCTAAATCAATTTTTGCTTTCCATCCAGCGTTCGTCATTTTTGAAACATCCATTAATTTACGTGGCGTGCCATCTGGTTTTGAACTGTCCCAAATGATTTTACCAGTATGACCAACTATTCTTTGGATTGTTTCTGCCAGTTTTTTAATAGTTAGATCTGTTCCTGTTCCAATGTTATATAAACTATCGTGCAAGCTATTTTCAAAAGCGTAAACAACGGCATCTGCCATGTCATCTACAAATAAAAATTCGCGCATTGGAGTGCCGCTGCCCCAGAGAATAACAGAAGCATTGCTGTTTTCTTTAGCCTCATGAAATTTACGAATCATTGCAGGTAATACGTGTGAGGTATTTAAATCAAAATTGTCATGTGTGCCATATAAATTGGTTGGCATTAGACTTACAAAATCCTTCCCGTATTGTTTACGAATTGCTTCACATGCTTTTACACCTGCAATTTTTGCAATAGCATACCATTCGTTGGTTGGTTCCAATGGTCCTGTCAACAAATATTCTTCTTTTAATGGTTGAGGTGCTAGTTTTGGATAAATACATGAACTTCCTAAGAAAATGAATTTTTCAACTTCAAATTGATGTGCTGCATCTATTAGGTTGTTTTGTATTTGCAAATTTTCCATCAAAAACTGGTAGGAATATTCACTATTTGCTAATATTCCTCCAACTTTTGCTGCCGCATCAATAACAACCTCAGGCTTTTCTTTTTGATAAAATTCATTCACCGCCGCTTGGTTGCGCAAGTCCAATTCAGATGAAGTTTTACCGACCAGATTGGTGTACCCTTTTGCTTCCAAATTCCTCCAGATGGCTGACCCTACCATGCCACGATGTCCGGCGATGTATATTTTAGTTGATTTGTCGAAGTTTTTCACTAGGAGTGTTTATTTACCACAGTGGACACAGAGACCACAGAGGGTAAGGTTTTTTTTTAACTGTTTATATTCTGAATCGCTTGAAACCATGCTTTAAAAGTGTTTCGTTAAAGTTGATTAAAAGTCCAAGAGTTTTGTTGCTCAATTTTAAATAAGTAATAATTTGAGCTTGATGTATTGGTGCAAATTTTTCAACGGATTTTAATTCAATGATAATTTCATCTTCGACAAGTAAATCCAATCGTAATTTTGAACCCAAAATATTGCCTTTATATTCAATTGGTAATTCAACTTGTCTTTGAACTTTCAACCCTAATTGTATTATTTCGAAAAAGAGGCACTCTTCATATACAGATTCTAATAATCCTGGCCCCATGGCACGATGAACCTCTATGGCAGCACCAAGGATAAGTCCGCTTATTTTGTTTAGTCTATCTTCTGTCATTGTTTTTGTTTTTTCACCACAGTGAGCACGGAGGTCACAGAGGGTAAGTGATGTTTGTTGTTTTCTCTGTGGACACTGTGTACTTTGTGGTTAATGCTTTTTACCACGCTGGTCACATTGGGTTTTTTATTTTTCTCTGTGTCCTCCGTGTCCACTGTGGTAAAAACCTATTCAAAATAATTCATGGTCGTGTAACCACCGTCTTTCAAATATTGTTCTTTCCGCATCAGCTTCACATCGCTTTGCATCATATCCTTCACTAGATAGTTTAAATCATATTCCGGTTTCCAACCCAATTTAGTATTTGCTTTCGTGGCGTCTCCAATCAATAATTCAACCTCGGTTGGTCTGAAATATTTTGGATCAACCGCCAAAATTTCTTTGCCAATTTCCAATTGAAAATCAGGATTATTACACTTTGAAACGATTGCAGTTTCATTGACTCCCTCTCCCTTAAATTCTAATTCAATTCCGACTTCATTAAAAGCCATTCGGACAAATTCACGAACTGGAGTTGTTTTTCCTGTGGCGATAACCCAATCTTCTGGTTCGTCGGCTTGGAGAATCATCCACATCATACGAACATAATCTTTTGCATGGCCCCAATCTCTTTGAGCATCTAGATTACCGAGATAAAATTTATCTTGCAGTCCTAAAGCAATTCGTGAAGCAGCACGAGTAATTTTTCTTGTCACAAAAGTTTCCCCTCTTAGCGGAGATTCGTGGTTGAATAAAATACCATTACACGCAAACATATCGTAAGCCTCTCGATAATTTACAGTAATCCAGTAAGCATACATTTTGGCAACGGCATACGGACTTCTTGGGTAGAAAGGTGTTGTTTCTGTTTGTGGGACTTCTTGAACTTTTCCGTACAACTCTGAAGTCGAAGCTTGATAAATTCTAGTTTTCTTTTCCAAACCTAAAAGTCGAACAGCATCTAATATTCTTAATGTACCCAATCCGTCTGCATTACCTGTGTATTCAGGAATTTCAAAAGAAACTTGGACATGGCTCATAGCGGCTAGGTTATAAATTTCATCTGGTTGAATTTCTTTTATCAAACGAGTCAAATTCGTGCTGTCCGTCATATCGCCGTAATGTAGAATGAAATTACGATGTTCAACATGAGGATCTTGGTATAAATGGTCAATTCGATCTGTGTTAAACAGCGAAGAACGACGTTTCAAGCCATGCACTATATATCCTTTTTTCAAAAGGAACTCACTCAAATAAGCTCCATCTTGGCCGGTAACTCCCGTAATTAAAGCAATTTTTGTCATGTATAATGTTTTTTAATTTATTTCTTTTTCAGTTCAATATTCGCCACTTCTTTCCTCAAGCCACTGCTCGAAAATCGATGGTCACGCTGATTAAAATAAAGTTCTATTCCTTTTTCCTCGCAATAACTTCTGCCGGTAAAATTCTTTTCTTTGTATTCATCACCAACGATACGCACGTCCAGATGAAAGGCTTTTAGAATATCTTCCAAATCTTGTTCCGTTGTATACGGCACAATTTCATCGACAAACTTGCAACCTTTGAGTTGAATATAACGCTCAACGACCGTTTGCGTTGGTTTATTTTTCTCAGGGCGATCGATGGTTGGATCAGTTTGCAAACCACAAATTAAATAATCGCATTGTCGTTTTGCTTCTTCCAACATTTTTATATGTCCTGCGTGCAACAAATCGAATGCACTGAATGTAATTCCAACTTTCATAGTTTAATTGTTCTCCCAATACCACTTCAAAGATTTATCTAATCCTTCTTTAATTCCGCAGCTGGGTTGATAGTCTAATAGATGAATTGCTTTTTTTATGCTTGCCAAAGAATGCGGAATATCTCCTTCGCGTTTTGGTCCGAAGAGAATTTCTATTTCTTTTATTTCCGCATCAAATTGGTTGAGATTTTCTTTTATATTTTCCATCAATTGAAGCAGCGTTGTGCTTTCTCCGAATGCTACATTAAAAACTTCCCCAATTGCTGCTTTGTTTTCCGTTGTCGCCGCCAAATTGTTCATTTGGATTACGTTTGCAATGTAGGTGAAGTCGCGCGAGAAACTTCCGTCACCGTGTATTGTTGGAGATTTGTGTTTGAGCAATAAGTCTACAAATTTTGGAATTACAGCGGCATATTCACCTGCTGGACTTTGATTTTTCCCAAACACGTTGAAGTAACGCAGGCCGATAACTTCGAGTCCATAGTTCAGGTGAAAAACATGTGCATATTTCTCGTTGACTTGTTTCGTAACGGCGCAGGGGGAAAGTGGTTCACCAATTTTTTCTTCCACTTTCGGCAATTCTTTTTCATCTCCGTACACAGACGAACTAGAAGCGTAAACAAAACTTTGAACTTTAGCGTCACGCGCAGCGACAAGCATGTTCAGGAAACCGCCAACGCTTTGGTTTGTTCCGTCCGTTTTTGCTCTTTCCACGACAGTTTGGTCAATCATTTAATTTTTTTAGAAACTCAACGGCATCAATATTTATTTTGGAGAAAGCAAACCATTTTTTTCCTAAATCTTTCAGTGATGCTCCAATAAAATAGACTTCTTTTTGGTCGATTATTAAAAAACGATCGTGCGACTTCGTAAATTTATAAATTTCTATGGGGTGATATTGTGCATTGTGTTTTTCAAGATCTAACTTGAGTTGTTTTGAAATATTTTGGGTAAAAACTTCTGCTTTTACGCCTTTTATTCGTTTTGAAAGCAATGTCAAAACTGTTTCGTCAATATAATTGTCAACAAGGACAATCTTTTTTTTTGCTGTTTTAATAATATCTGCTGCAAAAGTATAAGCATCGAAGATTTGTCCATCGTAGAAAATGCCTTCATTTGGAGGTAAAGAAGTATTAATTAGTAATTCAATTTGCTTATCATGTTGCATTACTTTTTTTTCTAATTGTTCCATTCGATGGTTTACAGCATATCCTTTTAGTAAATAATCTTTCAACACTGAATTTGCCCATATTCTAAATTGTGTCCCTCGCTTTGACTTTACTCTGTACCCAACTGAGATAATCACATCCAAATTATAGATGCGCACTTTTCGTTTAATCGATCTGCTTCCTTCTTTTTGAACCGTCAAGTAATCCTTGACAGTTGTATTTTCAAGTAATTCTTCGTCTTTATAAATATTTTTGATATGTAAACTTATATTTTGTTTGGTAGCATCAAAAAGTTCAACCATCTGTGCCTGAGTTAACCATACCGTTTCATCCTCAACTTTAACTTCTACATGCAGGTTTGGTTGGTTATCTGGATGATATAGAATGATTTCGTTTTTCAATAGATTTGGCTATTTCAGGCTTGATTAAGAAACAATTACATTCAAATTATAAGCATCTGTTTGATAATTTTTCTCGTCTGCGGCAGTTGTTGTCTGACTTATTTGTGTACAGTTGAGGAACAGTTTTCTAGATTGTGTAAGCCTAGTTTCGTTTAATCCTTTAATTTTTAGATTTAGGGCAAGTTCAGCGTTAAGGCTAGATATATATATTGCGCTTTCTCTTCTCTATCTTATTCAAATGATACGGTTTAATAACCAACTAAGCAGTTTTCAACCCTTAGGTAAATATTTGAATCTTCTTCCAACATTTTTATATGTCCTGCGTGGAAAAGGTCAAATGCACTGAATGTAATTCCAACTTTCATAGTTTAATTGTTCTCCCAATACCACTTCAAAGATTTATCTAATCCTTCTTTAATTCCGCAGCTGGGTTGATAGTCTAATAGATGAATTGCTTTTTTTATGCTTGCCAAAGAATGCGGAATATCTCCTTCGCGTTTTGGTCCGAAGAGAATTTCTATTTTTTTTCTGATTCGTATGAAACCACTAAATTAAAGTATCACTTACTGTCCAGTATCCTCCTGTTTTTCTACTTCCTTTTCTTTCTATCAGTCCTTTTTTAGTTAATTCTGAAATTTGTTTTTCAACTGTTTTTATGGGTCTATTATTCAATTTATCGGCAATTTCTTTAGCTTGAATGCTTGGATTTTGTTTTATTGTTTGGAATACGGTTTTTAATCCCTCATTTAATCCCTCATTTATATCTTCCATCAAATGTACCCGCTGCTTTTGTTGTCATAACTCGTTTATTTTGGGTTTTCATATTTGTTTAACTAGTTAAATTAGCTTAATCGAATTTATACAGCTTCGCCCTTTCACTCCCATAAGTTGGAGTTAATATACAAAGATAAACAAGAAAACCTGTGCTGGAGTTTTATTTAGTAGAATGCAGGTACAGTGTTAATCGTTTAGTTTTGCCGCAAAGCTAATTGTTTTTTTGATTCAGCACAGCAAAAAGGCAAAAAGCTTTAGGCGGAAGGCAAAAGGCGAAAATAAACCAACGAAGAAATGACAATGAATATTAAATATGAACAAGAATTAGGTCTTATAAAATAAATTGACCTTGGAAAGATCGTCGTAAAAAAAATCGAGAATTGAAACCTCACCAAAGACCGGCATTAGAAAGATCGTCGTAAAAAAACCGAGTAAGTGAAAAGAAGTAAACCCAGTGTTTGAGAGCCAGCTGTCGAAGAGCCGTTAGGGCGATTCGTTAACAGCGTTTCTAAGTTTGGGGTGCACGACTGAAACGTCGAGTATTTTTTAGACTATTTTTCTACAGCCTAGCGTTTTTTTTTGGTTCTTTCTTTTTGGGCGATGCAAAAAAAAAGAACGTACAACAAATTTTAACTTTACCGATAAATAATAACAGAATAGAGAACAAAAAAATCGAGAATTGAAACCTCACCAAAGACCGGCATTAGAAAGATCGTCGTAAAAAAAACCGAGTAAGTGAAAAGAAGTAAACCCAGTGTTTGAGAGCCAGCTGTCGAAGAGCCAGCAGGGCGATTCGTTAACAGCGTTTCTAAGTTTGGGGTGCACGACTGGCAACGTCGAGCATTTTTTAGACTATTTTTCTACAGCCTAGCGTTTTTTTTTGGTTCTTTCTTTTTGGGCAATGCAAAAAAAAGAACGTACAATGAACTTTAAATTTCACTCGAAATAATAACAGAATGGAGAACAAAAAAATCGAGAATTGAAACCTCACCAAAGACCGGCATTAGAAAGATCGTCGTAAAAAAACCGAGTAAGTGAAAAGAAGTAAACCCAGTGTTTGAGAGCCAGCTGTCGAAGAGCCGTTAGGGCGATTCGTTAACAGCGTTTCTAAGTTTGGGGTGCACGACTGAAACGTCGATCGTTTTTTAGACTATTTTTCTACAGCCTAGCGTTTTTTTTTTGGTTCTTTCTTTTTGGGCAATGCAAAAAAAAAGAACGTACGACAAATTTTAACTTTACCGATAAATAATAACAGAATAGAGAATTGTTTATAGCTTCTAATTGTTTTTTGTGATTCAAAACAGCAGAAGGCGAAAAGCAAAAGCCTACAGCCAAAAAGCCAAAGTCAATAATCAAATTACTATTTTTGTACAATGATAGATTTCCGAAGCGATACAGTGACAAAACCAACGGCAGAGATGCGGGAATTTATGTTTCAGGCGAAGGTTGGTGACGATGTTTTTGATGAAGATCCAAGTATTCACGATTTACAGAATTACACAGCCGCGTATTTCGGGACGGAAGCAGCTCTGTTTTGTTCCTCTGGCACACAGACCAATCAAATTGCTATAAATGTGCATACCAACCCAGGAGGTGAGGTTATTTGTCATTGGGACAGTCATATTTACAAGTACGAAGGTGGCGGTGTAGCGCGAAATTCAGGTGTTTCAGTTCGTTTATTGGACGGTGACCGCGGTCGTGTTACAGTAGAAAGTATTTCGAAATGGATGAACCCAGACGACGTTCATTATCCAGTTACGCAATTGGTTAGTTTGGAAGATACGGCCAATCGAGGTGGTGGAGCAATCTATGATTTCAACGAAATTGAAAAGATAAAAAAGTGGTGCATAGCGCACAATTTACCACTCCATTTGGACGGTGCTCGTTTGATGAACGCTTTGGTGGAAACAAAAATAGACCCGAAAATTTACGCCGCACAATTTGACAGTATTTCACTTTGTTTATCGAAAGGATTGGGTGCGCCAGTCGGTTCGCTTTTGTTGGGAACGAAAGATTTCATCAAAGAAGCTCGACGTGTGCGGAAGGTTTTCGGTGGAGGCATGCGTCAAGCTGGATTTTTGGCTGCCGGTGGAGAATATGCGCTGAAAAACAATGTAAATCGTTTGCTTGAGGACCACAAACATGCGCGCATGCTGGAATCGGCGTTCAACGAAAAGTCGTGGGTGAAGGAAGTAATGCCCGTTATGACAAACATTGTCGTTGTGATTTTGAAAGAAGAAAATAAACGCGATGAAATCATACATAAATTCAAAGAAAAAGGTGTACTTTGTATGGCCTTTGGTGTTGGCATGTTGCGTTTCGTTACCCATTTAGATGTAAGCGAATCACAGTTACAGCAAACCCTAGAAGCTATAAAAGCGATATAAATGAAAATTTATTTTTTCCTCCTTTCAGCTGTTTTCCTTTTCGCTTGTACCAGTGGGGAAAAGGAAGAAGTATTAAGAATGGATGATATTATTCCAACTTCCGAGCGTTACAAGGAAGGGCAGGAGGAATATATTGAAGGATTGAAAGATTATTATTTCGATTCTTTAAGCTCTTTTTCAAAGCTAGTTTCCGATACTTTAGGTGTTAATCGCCCATCGGTTTTTGTGCCTGATTCTGTTCTTTTTCCTGATCGTTTTTTATGCCGTAGCAAAGAGAAATGGTTCGGAGCAGTAGGAGGGAATGAAGTGTTAATTTCTATTTGGACCTATAATGATTCAATGGAAACCAAAAATGCTTTGTTCAATTGGTTGGATTGCTTTGGAAAACGCTGTTCGTCTTTGCAATTGTATGAAGAACGAAAAATCAGCAGCGAAAGTTTTTTGATTTACGCTACAGAAAAGAAAATGATTTACATGACTTCAGCAAGCAGTATAGATGCAAAATCAGCAATTGAAAATTTAAATAAATTAGTGCCAAAAGATAAAATCCTTTATATTCTTTCCCAAGGCTTAGGCCGAAAAACGGTTTGGTGGGAATTTGTTGGAAAGGAATTGACCATTAAAAATCAGAAAAAATGAAAATTGTAAATCGCGGTTATTTGTTGGTTACCCCAACGAAGAAATTTGTTCAATGGGCAAATTCAACGGGTCCTGAACTGGAAATGAATGAAAATTTTATTGAAGGGAATATTTATTTGATAGACGAAGATTTCTTGGATGCTGATCCGATTATTGAGGGCAATTTCAAAAAGATTCTCAAGAATGAATTGAAATCCGTGACAGAAGATGAAGAAATGTGGCCGGAGAAATTAACGGTTGAAGTTTTCAATGTATTTTTCATCGTCGAAGTTGGAACAACCGTATTCGATTTACAGAAAACCGATTTGCTCAGAGATTAAGATCTGTAAAACTTTCAACGAGCACCAAATTAGAATTTGCAAATCGAGTATCTAGACTCACTTCTTCACCCAGCCAATCGGGACGCACAAAGGTTTCGTCTTCACTTTTTAATTCTATTTCAGCTAAATACAATCCATTTAGTTTGCCAATGAATTCATCAACTTCCCATATTTTTCCTTCGAATAGAATTTCGTAGCGGTATTTTTCCAAGACATGGTGTCCGCAGAGCAAGAGCATTTTTTCAGCGTCGGCCAATGGGATTTCGTATTCAAATTCGTCGCGGGTAAAGTTTAGGGTAGCGCTTTTTATAGTTAGAAATGCTTTATCATCTTTCACTCTAACGCGCACAGTTGCTTCTTTAGAACGTTGCAAATAGCCTTGACGAATGGCAAACTTTTTCACCTTTGGGAAAAGTTGTTTTACCGCAGGCAGAACTAGGAATTTTCTTTCTATTTCTTTCAATTTTGCAAATTTTTGAAGAGTAATTTGTTTTTTAACCGCTTAACCGAAAATAAGTTCCAATCTATTTCCGTTTTGTATGGGTCAATTTGTGCCTTGTTTCTTCAGGAAATACAACTTCCTATTTCAAAAGTACATTTTCTTCCGAATAAAAACGGTAAGTTTTATAACTTCGCAACCATGGATATATTTCTCACATTCGACTACGAACTATTTTTCGGCAAAGTTTCAGGGTCGGTTGATAAATGTATGATAGAGCCTACCGAGGCACTATTGGCGATGGCTGCTAAGCAGAATATTCACCTCACTTTTTTCTGGGATATTGGTCACTATATAGCTTTGCAGCGTTTTGGCGATGTGTATCCAAGCTTAAAGGTAGACCAGTCGAAAATTGAAAAACAATTAAAAAACGCACTCGATTTGGGTCACGCGATTGAATTGCACATCCATCCCCATTGGGAAAAGGCGTTGTATATAAATGGTGCATGGCAAATGAATCTGGAGCAGCATTACAAAATGTCGGATTTTAACGAAGAGGAACGAAAGTCTATTTTCTCCCGTTATCACGCAGCATTAGCAGAATTTACAGGAAAAAAGAGTTATGCTTTTCGAGCAGGCGGGTGGTGCATTCAACCTTTCGCACACTTTAGGTCTTTGTTCAACGAACATGGAATACGCTACGATTCAAGCACTATGCCTGGTGTAAAATGGATTTCAGAACAATACCAATTGGATTTTACAGAATTGAAAACATCAGAACCTTTCCGTTTTTCTACCGATGAATGCAAGGAAGATAAACAAGGTGAATTTATGGAATATCCAATTGCTTCCAATCATTATTCGCCGCTGTTTTTCTGGAAATTGTATGTTCTCGGTCGACTTTTCCCTTCCCAGCATAAAATGTGGGGCGATGGTAATTTTGTTGCACAGCCCGGCGGAAAAAGAGAAAGTTTAACCAAAGGAAAAATGCATCATGCCAGTTCCGATGGTTTTTTCGCAAGTGAATTGCAGACCATACTCAAGAATAAATCAAAAAATAAAGACAATACATTGGTTGTTATCGGTCACCCGAAAAGTTCAACAAAGTATGCATTGAGAAAACTAAATGCTTTTGTTGCGCAAAACAAAACAAACCATCGTTTTTTAACCTTTGAAGATTTGCCATGCGATTAGTTGAACGGAAAGACATAGATGAAATTCTCTGGGATTCTTGGTGTGAAAACAGTTCCAAATTTTCACCCTTCTCCCGTTTAGCGTATCTCGATGCAGTCGCAGATAATTTATTATTTGTTGTCAACGCGGATCAAACTGGCGGATTGGCTTTGCCGTATTTAGAGCGAATGGGCGTCAAGACCTTGTACACGCCTGTTTTTTGTCGGTGGATTATGTGGTTAGGCGAAAACCGACCATCCGTTTCAGAATTGACCGCTTTTGTCAACATCCATTTCAAACAAGCGGAAGTTTACACCCAAGATCAAATTTTTGAAGGCGAAAAAGAAACGTTGATTTATCAAATCGTGAAAAAAGAAGATTTTGCTTTGAATTCTCAAGTCAAACGCAAGTTAAAAAAAGCGGAAAATGAGAATTGGCAAATATCATGGAATGCGTCTATTGAAAAGTCGCTATCTGTTATAGAATCCAGTTTAAAAAATAAATTCACCACGCTTGAGGACACAAGTTTTCCAAAGTTGAGGAAATTGGCTTTAAATTTGAAAGATTCCGGACTTTTACGCGTGATTTCTTTGTTGAACAAAGAAGGAGAAAGCATTGGTTCGCTTTTGTTGATTGTGGATAAAAAGCATTGTTTGTATCTCAAGGGCGCATGCGAAGAATCGGTTAAAATGGCTGGTGGGATGTACTATCTTATGAACGAAGCTTTAAGATTCGCCTTTGAAAATGATTTGAGTTTTGACTTCGGAGGCTCACGAATATCGGGCGTGCGAAAATTTAATTTATCCTTTGGCGCAAGCGATCAAAACTACTATTCCAATTCATGGAATCGAGGTCCTTTCTGGTATAGTGTTCTAAAATCCATTCGGCAACGCGTAAAGAAATAACAAAGAACATCGGCAAAGTTGTAAAAATGTGAAATTTGTGAATTGAATGTTATCTAACTACTTAAATTTTAAAGAGATTCTTCTTACTTTTGAAAATGTTCCAATTGCTCCCTCAAAATAACCTCCCGAGATGGGTGATTATTATTTTAGACCTTATTATTTCAGCAATGGGTTTATCGTTCGCATATCTTATTCGTTTTGACTTGCGTGCCGATGAAAGTATGATGTTAAAAGAATGGGCCATTTTAGCACCAACACTTCCCCTGTTTTTCATTATCAAATTTACTGTTTTCTATGGCTTTGGCATACAGAAGGGAATGATACGGCATACCTCTACGCACGACCTGAACCGTATTTTCTTAGCGGTACTCTCGTGTTCGGTCTTGTTTTTAGTTTTAGGAATAGGGCGGAAAACATTTTTAGATGGTTTCTTCTTGTTTCCAAGTTCGGTGTTGTTAATTGAATTTTTAACCACCTTTCTCCTTATGATTGGAATGCGTTTCACCGTGAAGTTATTGTATTTGGAATCGGTGAAAACCAGAGAAGTTGACGAACGCATCATGATATACGGGGCAGGAATTTCAGGTTTAATCACAAAACGAACGATTGAAAAAGAAGCTCGTTTATCCTTTAAGATAATCGGTTTCATTGATGATAATAAAAAGTTAGACGGTACACGTTTGGAAGGTTTGACCATTTTCCACAGCAGTAAATTGGAAAAAAACATCGTTGAAGAAGGCGTAACACAAGTTATAGTCGCAATTCAGGAACCCAAAGAAAAGAATAAACAGGCTATTTTAGAAACTTGTATCAAGCACAACGTTCGCGTTCAAAAAGTACCTAGTCCAAAAGCATGGATCAACGGAGAGTTTACCACGAAACAAATGGGTAAAATCAACATCGAAGATTTACTAGGAAGAGATCCAATTCAATTAAGCGAGGAGGCTATTAAAGCAGAGTTGCAAGGTAAAGTTATTTTGGTTACTGGCGCTGCCGGTTCGATTGGAAGTGGTTTGGTGATGCAAATATTGAAGCACAATCCAAAAAAGTTGTTGTTGCTCGATCAAGCTGAATCACCTTTGTACGATTTACAAATCGAATTGTATTCAATTTATCCTTATGCGCCAATTGAATTTATCATCGGCGACATCCGTAATCGCGAAAGAATAGAACGTGTTTTCTCGGTATTCAAGCCCGAATTGGTGTTTCACGCTGCGGCATACAAGCATGTTCCTTTGATGGAGAATAATCCGAGCGAAGCAATTTTCACCAATGTGAATGGAACCCGAAATTTAGTTGATAGCGCACTGCGCGCCAACGTGGAGAAATTCGTTATGATTTCTACAGATAAAGCAGTGAATCCAACAAATGTAATGGGTGCTTCCAAAAGAATTGCCGAGATGTATGCGCAATTCGCCAATGAATCGAAAAAGACAAAATTTATTACTACTCGATTTGGCAATGTATTAGGATCCAATGGTTCCGTCATACCACTTTTTCAGAAGCAGATAGAGCAAGGTGGACCAATCACCGTAACCGACGAGCGCATCACCCGCTATTTCATGACGATTCCAGAAGCATGTCAATTGGTATTAGAAGCCGGCGCGATGGGTGAAGGAGGTGAGATTTTTGTTTTTGATATGGGAGAATCTGTGAAAATCATGGATTTGGCCAAGAAAATGATAAAAATCAATGGATTGGAATTAGGTCGAGATATTGAGATTAAAGTTACAGGGCTGCGTCCTGGTGAAAAATTGTACGAGGAATTGTTGTCAAAAGATGAAAATACGCTCGCAACGCATCATCCTCAGATATTAATAGCTAAAATCCGACAGGCCGATGAGGCAATTGTCGAAAACATAGCTGAATTGATTAAGTTGTTTGAAACGCAAGACAACATTAACATTGTCGCTAAAATGAAAGAGTTAGTTCCAGAGTATGTTTCAAACAATTCAGAATTTGAAAAATTAGACAAGAAAAAATGACGCCACAACCTTTTGAAATTCAGGTCCGATTTGCTGATATCGATATGATGGGACATGTAAACAATGCCGTTTATTTGTCTTATTTCGAGATGACCCGCGTTCATTATCTTGAAAAATTATTGGGCAGCAAATGGGATTATAAAAAAGACGGTTTTCTATTGGCTAGAAATGAAATAGACTACATTAAACCTTTGTTTCTTCACGACGCGCCCCAAATTGAGTTAAAAACGAAAAACTTGGGTAATAAATCGTTCACCTTTACGTATATCGTGCGTGTGAATGGCGAAGTGCGAACAAAAGGACTTTCAATTATGGTGTGTTACGATTCCGTTGAAAACAAAACCATTCCTATACCCGATACAATGCGTAAGGCATTCCAAGAATTGGAATCGGAATAAAAATTGCAGACATCTCTTGATAAAACCAATTTTATGAAGCAAATATTTACTTTTTTGTTGGTCTTACCCTTTTTCGTTCAAGGTCAAATACCTGAACCAAAAACGGAGAAAAAGTGTTACGATCGACCTTCAGGTAATATTAGTTTTTCTACTTGGGAATGCGGAAAACTTGCTGGTGTTGTAGATTGTAATGAAAAATTAACGTACGACGAAAACACCAATACTATACTTTCTGTCAACGACGGGTCAGCGTTTTCCGGACAATGTGAAACTTGTTTTTCAAATGGTGTTTTGGAGCGACGCATCACTTTCCTTGATGGCAAAGAAGACGGTGCCGATACTACCTTTTATCGTTCAGGCTGCAGGAAAGTAATTCGTAATCACATGCGAGGCGAGGAAAACGGACAGTGGTTGTATTATTACGACAGTACAGCATCATTGGCATGGGAAATGAATTACTTGGTAGGAGAGAAGCAGGGTAAACAAATATTTTTCGGACCTAAAGGTGACACAACTCTGTGGGAAACGTATAAAAATGGTTTGTTGAACGGTAAAAAAAGAACATACTATGCTGGCTCTAAAATAGAGAAAGAAATTAGCTATGAAGCAGGACAATTGAATGGATCTTTTAAAAAGTTTTCTATCGATAGTGTTTTGTTGAATGATTTGAATTTCAAAAATGGAAACAAGGACGGCGTTTGTAAATATTATTACAACGATGGAACGCTATTGAAAGTCGAAAACTGGTTAAAAGGGCTGAAACATGGCGAATTTAAAACCTTCTTTATCCAAGGACATGTCCAAGCTTTAGAATACTACACGAAAGGATTAAAAGAAGGTGAATTCGTGAATTATTATCCGAATAAAAGTGTTAAACGACGCCATGTTTACAAGCAAGATGTTTTATTAGAAGACCACAAGTACAACACTCTAGGCGAAGAGACTTATTCTTTTGCAAAGTCAATAGACAGCAACGCGAAAGAAGACGATGCAATTCCTACTTCCAAAAAGGTGAAAACAAAAAGGGAGAAAAAGCCGAAAAAGAAAAAGGGTACGAGTTTGAGACCGTAGAATTTATTTTAACGGTTCAAAACCAAAGCCGCAATGCTAAAAAGTGCGGCAGTTTCTGTTCTCAGACGGTTTTTACCCAAATCTATTGTGACATAGCCATTTTGTAAAGCTTCTTCAACTTCTTCAATGGTAAAATCGCCTTCTGGTCCAATAAGCAAAAGCCCGTTTTGTTTCCAATTGTGTATAAACGTTTTTTCTTCTTCAAGCTCTAGTTGCTCGTAGCAATGTGCCAAACCGCCATTGGGGTTTTCTTTAATAAACTGTTTAATAGGCGTTAGCTCCACCAATTCCGGCAAATAAAAACGTTGAGATTGCTTCATGGCCGACAAAACAATTTTCTCCAATCGTTCCATTTTGACCACCTTTCGCTCGTTGTTTTTACATTTCAATAAGGTAATCTTATCGACACCAATTTCCGTTGCTTTTTCCACAAACCATTCCAAACGATCCATGTTTTTCGTTGGTGCAATGGCAATATGAATCGGCTGATTTGTTGGAGATTCTTCCATTATTTCTGATACGGCGATTAAACATTTTTTAGGGTGTGCCATTTTGATTACACCCATTGCTTTCAGTCCTTTTCCATTGCAAATTTGAATAGAATCACCTTCGTTTCGGCGCAATACTTTTACAACGTGATTGGATTCAACCTCGTTCAATTCAACCGTAATGGTTTCTTTGTGTAATTCAGAACAATAAGCTGTGTGCATCAATGCATCATTTTAAAAATTAATTCGCGCATCAATTCTCCCTCGGAGAAACTTGAATTGCCTAAACCTTTGCTTTTCAAATCATATTCATGCAAAGTAGCAATGTTTGCACTTATTTTTCTCGGAGGATATATCTTTAAATACTGCTTATTTGTTTTAAGGATGAAGGGATGCATGCCCAGTTTTTTAGCCATTTCTTCATCTGTCAATCCATTCATAAAATGCATGCGCATAAGTTTTGCGTACATGCCGAATAAACTAGAAATAACAACAACTAATGGCCCGCTTTTCGGTTGATGTTCAAAGTGATGTACAATTTGAAATGCTTTAGGAACATCGCGGATAGCGACAGCATTTACCAATTCATAGATATTAAAATCTTTTGAAATACCAATATTTTCTTCAATGTGAACCTCGTTGATCGTACTGCCTTTTTCTACGAGAATGGCTAATTTATCTAGTTCACTTTGCACTTTGGAAAGATCAGTCCCAAGAAATTCAGCTAATAAAATAGCTGCTTTTTGCGTCAAGGAATAGCCCATATTTTTAGCCATTCCAATAATATATTCTGCTAATTTGTAGTCTTTTACTTTTTCAGATTTAAAGATCAATCCGTTTTTAGCTATCGCTTTGGCTGCCGAACCTCGCGCATCTAAAGTTTTGTATTTGTGACAAATAACGAAAACAGTTTGCGGATTAGGATTCTGAAAATAAGAAACGAGCTCTTCGAACTGACCAAAAGACTGAGCTTCCCGCATAATGACTACGCGTCGCTCCGACATCGTTGGATACGCTTTTGCTTCGGCAATAATCTGACCAGCATCCGCATCTTTTCCGTAAACAACGGTTAAGTTAAAATCGCGCTCATGTTCTTCTAAAGCGTTTTCTAAAATGGCATCCGAAATCATATCGATGAAGTAGGCTTCTTCACCGTGCAAGAGATAGATTTGTTCAAATTTCTTCTCTTTAACTTGTTTTATAATTTGCGTATGATCGATCGCCATGGTCTATTTTTTGTGCTTCGACCAAATTTCAGTCAAAGCAACTATCGTGTTTACTGCTTTTTGCATGTCTTGAATACTCACATATTCGTGACGTGAATGTATCGCCATTTCACCGGTAAATATATTCGGACAAGGTAATCCCATGAACGATAAACGTGAGCCGTCAGTTCCACCTCGAATTAAATCCAATTTAGCTGTCAAGCCTACTTTTCCCATTGCTTGCATGGCATAATCCGTCACGAAAGGCACGGTATCCAATACTTCACGCATATTTCTATATTGCTCCTTGATAGTGAAAGTGGTGTGTAATTCTGGATAGTTGGCGAGTACACTGTCCAAAATCACTTTCAATCGTGTTTCGTGCAATGCCAATAAGTCCGTTTTGTGATCGCGGACAATGAAGCTAACTGTCGCTTTCTCCAAAGTTCCGTTAATAGAAGTTGGGTGAACAAATCCTTCCCGCTTTTCAGTCGTTTCAGGCGACCAAACATCTTTTGGCAATGCAGCGACAAATTCACTTGCAACTTTAATGGCATTTACCATTTTCCCTTTTGCATAACCTGGATGCGTGCTTATTCCTGTAATTTCTACCGTAACGGAATCCGCAGAAAAAGATTCATTTTCGATAGAACCAAGCGGACCACCGTCCATGGTATAACCGAAATCAGCATTCAGCTTTTCCATATCCAAGAAATCTACACCGCGACCAATTTCTTCGTCTGGCGTAAACAAAATACGAATATTTCCGTGTGGGATATCAGTATTTTTCATCATTTGATAGGCATAATCCATAATGATGGCAACGCCTGCTTTGTCATCAGCACCCAAAAGCGTGTGGCCAGAAGCTGTAATCAAATCGTCGCCAATTTTTTCTTTCAAGTAAGGATGTCTCTCTGTTGTAATAACTTGAGTTGTATCGTCTGGAAGTGTAATTGGTTTTCCATCGTATTTTCGATGAACGATAGGTTTTACATTCGCACCTGTTACATCTGGCGCTGTGTCCATATGAGAACAGAAACAAATTGTAGGGACTTCGTAATTCAAATTGGAAGGAATTGTCCCAAAAACATAACCATGTTCGTCCATAACCGCATCCGAGATGCCCATTTCCAATAATTCTTTCACCAAAACTGCTCCTAAATCCTTTTGAATCAAAGAAGAAGGAAAAGTTGGCGAATCTGGAATTGCTGTTGTATCAATTTGTACATAACGAATAAAACGTTCTTCAACGGTGTAATGGGTGTTCATGTGGTTTTTTTCTTTTTCTCAAAGATAAGAATGAATTGAGAATGAACAATGGACTGTATTTAGTTATTTTTTGGTCTTCTTCATTCATCAAGCTAAGAAAATCCTGAATTGAAGTGTAATTTGGTTTTAGAGCGCAACATTCTTCATAAGAAATCATCTTTAAAACAACTGAAAGTCTACCTGTATCAGGTATTTATTAAAATAACTTGTATCCGTTTTGATGTAATGCGTTACGCTATTTCAGGATTAGCTATTTGGTGTACAAAAAAAGTCCTGAACGAATTTTCGATCAGGACTTTTAAGAATTTATGCTATCAATTAAAATACCTCAGCTGCAGAAAAGTGAAATTCACTTTCGATTTGAGCATTTTCATCAGAATCAGAACCGTGAACGGCGTTTCTTCCTTTGCTTTCAGCGTATGCTTTACGGATAGTTCCGTCAGCAGCTTCAGCTGGATCAGTTGTACCAATTAACGCACGGAAATCAGCTACTGCATTGTCTTTCTCCAAAATGGCAGCAACGATAGGTCCACTTGTCATGTATTCAACTAATTCTCCGTAGAACGGACGTTCAGCGTGAACTTCGTAGAATTTTTGAGCTTGCTCAGTTGATAAACGTGTGAATTTCATCGCTTTGATTGTAAATCCAGCACCGATAATCATATCGATAACTTTACCCATGTGACCATTTTCGATCGCATCTGGTTTCAACATTGTAAATGTTCTATTTGTTGCCATTTTTTTGTGCTTGTGTTAATTTCGGTGCAAAAGTAGTGTTTTTTTGTTAATCATACTTCTTGTTGAATAGATTCGTTTACAAAAGTTTAGATTAATTATTTGTTATTAAAGAAACTTAACAAACATTGGTTAAAAGATTACCCTAATATAAATGTTAGATGTGTCTAATAATTGTATCTTTGCCCTATAACATGTCAGTATTAATTGAATTGAAAGCATATTTATTGAGTTTTTGCCGAGTTTGGAAAGTAGCTTTATTGCTTTCTTTGACATTACCATTCTTAATGTTCAACTCCTGTAAATTCAAGCCGAAAGAGTGGCAAGAAGAATATAAGGTTGTAGCAACTACAGGAATGATAGGTGATGCGCTTGAGAATATTTTACCTTCCCGTTTTTCTGTCCATACCTTAATGGGTATAGGTGTAGATCCGCATCAATATGAAGCAAAACCAAAAGACATTGAACAACTGGCTTTGGCAGAAACGATTGTTTACAATGGTTTGCATTTGGAAGGTAAAATGGTCGGTTTATTTGAGAAATTGAACCGCGAGAAAAATGTACGTGCTATTTCCGATGGTTTGTCCGAAGAAAGATTGATCAGTACGAATGAATTTGTTCACGATCCACATATTTGGTTAGATCCTTTTCTTTGGGCGGATGGAATAGATGTGCTTGGCAAACAGTTAGCAAAAGATTATCCAGATTTTGGAGAAGAAATTCTTGAGAACACGAAAATTTACACGACGAAAATCAGAAAAGTCGGACTTTGGATGAGAAACGAAATTGAGAAAATCCCGGTTAAACAAAGAGTTCTAATTACTTCTCACGACGCTTTCCATTATTTTGGGAAATCATTTAATGTCAAAGTGGATGCACTCCAGGGAATATCTACGGTTTCAGAACCTGGTATTCGGACGGTTAGCAGTTTGATGGATCTAATTATCAAGAACAAAATTCCTGCTGTCTTTATTGAAAGTAGTGTGGCTAAAAAACCGATTCAAGCTTTAAAAGAAGCATGCGCAAGAAAAGGTTATCGTTTGAATGAAGGTGGAATGCTTTTTTCTGATGCAATGGGCGACAAAAGTCAAAATGCGGAAACATATTTGAAAATGCTTCAAAGAAACACAGAAACCCTTGTGTGGGGATTAACAAATAGAAAGTAACATGAATAGTATTGAAGTTCATAACTTAACAGTCGCATATCAGCAATTACCCGTGCTTTGGGATGTTGATTTTGAATTACCTGAAGCCCAAATTATAGGAATAGTTGGTCCAAATGGTTCTGGGAAATCAACTTTGCTAAAAGCAATAATGGGCTTGGTTCCTTTGTCGAGTGGTTATGTTAAAATTTTCGAGAAATCGCTCGATCAAATGCGCAAGCATGTTGCCTATGTTCCACAAAGAGAAACAGTGGACTGGAATTTCCCTGCATCTGTTAGAGACGTTGTTCGAATGGGGCGTTACCAACCCGGTCGCTTGTTTAAGAAATTATCTGCTTTGGACAATCAATTGGTGGATGAAGCCATTGAAAAGGTAAAACTCACACCTTTTGCCAATCGTCAAATTGGTCAACTTTCTGGTGGACAGCAACAACGTGTGTTCATAGCAAGAGCACTAGCACAAGGTGCTGAAGTTTATTTAATGGACGAACCATTTGTAGGTGTTGACGTTGCAACCGAAAAAGCGATTATGGATTTGTTGCAAGCCATGCGTGACGAAGGGAAAACAATTATTGTTGTACATCACGATTTACAAGCAGTAACAGCCAATTTTGATTATTTAGTCTTGTTGAATACGCGTTTGGTTGCTCACGGACCAATTGCTGAAGTTTTAACATCAGAAAATTTACAAGCAACATATGGAGGTCAGCTTAACTTGTTTGCTCAATTACAGCAGATTATCCAAGAAAAAGATTTTCCAATTCGTGAAAAAGGTTTTGAAGACAAATAAACTATGATATCCTCAACATTGATATTGGTTTTAGTAGGACTAGCGGTCATTTCTTCCGTCGCAGGAGTTATGGGTTGTTATGCCTTTTTGCGCCGACGAACCTTAATTGGTGATGCTGTTTCTCATGCCGTTTTACCTGGCGTTGCCGTTGGTTTTATGTTAAGTGGAACGAAAGATCCTTTTGCTTTGTTGGCTGGTGGATTGTTTTTTGGTTATTTGGCCATTCTGAGCATAGATGTCATTCACCGCAAATCAAAATTAAGTGAAGACACGGCAATTGCGTTAGTGACAACTGTTTATTTTGCTTTAGGTTCAGTTCTTCTATCTGTGGTTTCGAGTATGGAAAACGGTCAGCAAGCCGGATTGAAGAACTTTCTATTTGGCAAAGCAGCAACCTTAACGGAATTGGATGTTTGGGTTTTTGCTGTAGCTGCAATTCTAGTTATTGTAGCTATAATTTTCTTTTATAAACCATTCATGCTCATCAGTTTCAATAAAGATTTTGCGACAGCCCAAGGATGGAAAACCAATAACTATGAAACCTTGATATCATTACTAACCGTTTTGGTTATTACCATCGGTTTGCAAGCGGTCGGCGTTGTTTTGATGTCGGCATTGTTGATTGCACCCGCAGCTTCCGCGCGTTATTGGACAAATTCATTGCCAAAAATGATGCTCATTGCCGGAATATTTGGAATTATTTCCGGAGTTGGCGGTGGATTGTTGTCGCTTGTTGGTGAAGACATGCCGACAGGACCTTGGGTAGTAATGATTCTCTTTTTCTTCACCATGATCACTTTATTGTTTGCCCCGAAAAAAGGATATTTTGCTATACAAAAGCGCACCAATTCTAACGAAAGAAAAATCAACGAAGAGAATGTGCTTAAGATATTACATCAATTAGGTGAAATAGGAAAAGACTCTGTGACAATAACAGAAATGCTCGACAAACGACGAATGGATACAACGGTTTTGATGAAAACCATCAAAGCTTTGAAAAGTGAACGTCAAATTGAAGAAAGTGGTGCAAAGAAAATAAAATTAACAGAAGTGGGTCGAGTAGAGGCGATGCGAGTCGTGCGTTTGCATCGTTTGTGGGAACTTTATTTGACACAACAATTAAAATTCAAGGAAGATCACATTCACGGAACAGCTGAAACTATTGAGCATTTGATAACAGATGAATTAGAAGAAGCCTTGTTGAAAGAACTAGATTATCCGGATGTCGATCCTCACGCTAAAAAAATACCGTATTGATTATGTGGCATTTGAACGATATTTTAAACTTGACAACAGCCTTGCTAATCGCTTGGTCTTGTTCACTTTTGGGCGTGTTTCTAGTTCTTCGAAAAATGGTTATGGTTGGAGATGCTATTTCGCATAGTGTCTTACCAGGAATTGTCATTGCCTATTTGGTTGGCTCGCAAACACAAAGTGGATTTGTAATGATAGGTGCAGCCGTTTTTGGCGTACTTACAACTATTATTATAGATTTTCTCTACCGAAAATTGAAATTACAAGAAGACGCTTCCATCGGTTTGACCTTTACTTGGCTTTTTGCCTTGGGTGTTTTGCTAATTTCCTTCTTCGCTAACGGAAATGTTGATTTGGATCAAGAGTGTGTGTTATTTGGTGAATTGGGCTTAACCTTCCTCGATAAAATCATTATCAACGGGCGATTGTATGGTACAAAAAGCATAGCAACTCTGCTTCCCGCCTTTTTGTTTGTATTGGTATTCGTCATCCGTGGGTTCAAAGGTTTTCAATTGAATTCTTTTCAATCGGAATTTGGTCTAACCAAAGGAATAAATGCTGGTTTCTGGCATTTTGCACTCATGGGAATGGTAAGTGTGGTTACGGTTCTTAGCTTTGAAAGTGTAGGAGCAATATTGGTTGTCGGATTTTTAGTTGTTCCACCAGCTACCGCCTATTTGTTATCAAACAATTTAAAGAAAATGCATCTTTTATCACTACTTATTGGAACTTTTAATGTGGTAACAGGCTATCTCTTAGCGTTAGAATTCAATGTTTCGATTAGTCCTACAATTATCACCATTTCAGGTCTTGTGTTTTTCTTAACATTTTTAGTTAAAACACTTAATTTTGGCAAAATCAAACCGATTAAAACTCCCGTTAAATAAGGGAAATAGGCACTTAAAATTTATTTTTAATAATTTAACAATTTCTTAAGGATTGTATCGGAATAGAGATAGTATCTTTGTCCCACAATTTCATAGTTGTAGTTAGGTTTTATAGTTTTAGCAGTAAAAAAGAGGATGAATCGCTAGATTTAAGCCTCTTTTTTCGTTTATAGACATTTGGAGTGTAAAAACAAAACAGGGATTATAAGGATTAAAGGATTTTTGGGTTTTTATGAATAGCATAATTCTTCTACCTTCGGAGAGAGATCGAGGATTTATCTTAATTAAGAACCAATATTATCAATTTTCATAGCTACAGCATTTGGATTTGCGCGTGTGAGATTTTAAGAATTCTCCTTCAATATATGCTTCAATTCGTTCAATAGAATTGCCGTTGCACCCCAAATAGTGTACTCTTTAAACGAAAAACAGGGAACATCTTTCAAAGTGAAATTAGTTGAAATAACGATGTCTTTTTTTATTAGTAACTCATCCGAAATCAGGGATAAACGAGGTAAAAAGAAAATGCTTTCGACTTCGCGAGGATTAGGCATTAAATTTTGAACTGCTTGTTCGTGGAAAAAAACATAAGGCGTTACACGAAATTTGCTGACAGGGATATATATTTCTGTTAAAGGACCAATTAGTTTCCCTTCATCAACTGAAATACCAATTTCCTCATAGCTTTCACGTTTAGCGGTATGGATCAAATTCAAATCAGAATCGTCCATTTTTCCACCAGGGAAGCTAACTTGTCCACTGTGCGCGCCGACGTAAGTATTGCGTTGTGTGAGGATAATCTGTAAATCGTCGTCTTTTTCAAACAAATGAATAGCGACAGCACTTTCTTTAATGATTTTCGCTTCTTTCAACGCTTCACTCGATAACATGCGAAGCGGCGACAATTCAGCATGGACTTTTTCCCCTGGCAATTTAGCAGGAATCCATTCGCTTAAAAACTCGAACCAAGGTTTTTTACTGCTCACCGAATTCATACTTTAACTAATTCAGCCAAGGCTTTTTTTGTTCCTATTTCTCTAGTGATATAATCTTTTTCCCATTTTGGACTTCTAGCGGGAGAATATTCACGACCATAAAATATGATTTGCAGATGCAATTTGTTCCACAATTCTCTTGGAAACAATTTCTTCGCATCTTTCTCCGTTTCGACAACATTTTTGCCGGAAGTCAATCCCCAACGCACCATCAAACGGTGAATGTGAGTATCAACTGGAAATGCTGGAACACCAAACGCTTGACTCATAACAACACTTGCCGTTTTGTGTCCAACCGCAGGCATCGCTTCTAAAGCTTCAAAACTTTGGGGTACTTTTCCATCATGCAATTCCAAAATCATTTTAGATAAACCGTGAATTCCTTTTGATTTCATGGGTGACAATCCACAAGGACGGATGATTTCTTTAATTTCCTCTATCGACATTTTCACCATATCGTGTGGATTGTTAGCTCGAGCAAATAGGAGCGGAGTGATTTGGTTGACACGAACATCGGTACATTGAGCAGATAAAAGCACGGCAATTAGCAAAGTATACGGATCGTTGTGATCCAAAGGAATTGGAACAGTTGTGTAAAGTCGTTCTAACTCTTGCATTGCGTAATTTGCACGTTCTTTTTTTGTCATATTATTTTATTCGGAATCCGTTTTTTATGAATTTCAAAAACTCACCCCATTGATTTTTTTCACTAAAGAATTTCTTCAATTCCCCAGCTTGACTGGATTTTTTAATATCGTGAGATTTGTGTTTATTCGGTTCAGTTGTCTCGATTATTGTTTTCTTCTCTTCAATTATTCCATCGTCTGAAACAGATAAAGTATCCAATTCAATTGTTTGAACACGCTCGGCTTCCTGTCTCAATTTATCAGATCGATCATAATTTTCTTTCGCCATGGAAATATTACCTTTTTTCTCTAAAAGCAAGCCTAGGTTATTATAAACTATTGAATCGCTGGGATCTAATTCTACTGCAATTTCATAATCTTCAATGGCACCATCAATATCGCCAAAAAAATCTTTTGCATGTCCACGCGAAGCATAACGATAGGCGTAGTCGGGTTGTAATTCAACACTTTTGTTTAAATCCATCAAACACTTCGATTCTTCTTTTAAATTTAAATAAGAAACACCACGTTCTGAGTACAACTCCGGCGAATCTGGGTTAATAAGTATACAAGCGCTGTATTTTTTAATCGCTTTTTCAAAATCTGCATTTTGCAAATATTGGTAAGCATCCTCGTGTGCTTTATTGATGAACATAGTATCTTTGTGTCATGTTAAACAAAATTATCGACTTTCCACAATATAGAAGATTGTCAAACGATTTGCGTTTTTATAAAATTAATTCTTCCGATTTGTTTGAAGAATTACAATTGGTAGGAGAAAAAGTTTATCATTTCACCTTTAAAGCCGAACAATATCCAGAAAAATTACGGATTATGGATATGTTGGATTTAACAGAAGGATATCTCCCATCCGGGCAACTCGAATGGGAAAATATTCAATCTCGTTAATTTATACCGCTACGCTGTGTTCTCGCAAAGCCTCGTTCAGCGAAGTTTTTAAATCAGTTGATTCTTTTCTTTTCCCGATTATTAAGGCACAAGGAACATTGTACTCGCCCGCTGGAAATTGCTTTTTGTAAGATCCAGGAATAACGACACATCTTTCAGGAACATATCCTTTGTATTCAATAGGTTCTGGACCAGTAACATCAATGATTTTAGTCGATTTGGTCAAAACAACATTTGCACCCAATACAGCTTCTTTTCCAACTCGAATACCTTCTACAACGATGCAGCGTGAGCCAATAAATGCGCCGTCCTCAATAATAACTGGTGCCGCTTGCAATGGTTCCAAAACACCACCGATTCCAACTCCACCACTCAAGTGAACGTTTTTACCGATTTGAGCGCAAGAACCTACTGTTGCCCACGTGTCAACCATTGTTCCACTGTCAACATAAGCTCCGATATTTACATAAGAAGGCATTAGAATAACGCCTGGCGCCAAATATGCACCGTAACGTGCAACCGCATGAGGCACAACGCGAACGCCTAATTCTTTGTAATTCGTTTTCAAAGCCATTTTGTCGTGGAATTCAAACGGTCCAACCTCAATAGTCTCCATTTGACGAATTGGAAAGTACATAACGACCGCTTTTTTCACCCACTCGTTGACTTGCCATTCCCCATTCCCAATTGGTTCAGCTACACGTAACAAACCTTTATCCAAATCTTCAATAACTGCGTTTATAGCACTTTGATAGACCAAATTATTTAACAGCTCTCTATTTTCCCAAGCTTCTTCGATTTTTGAACGCATAGTTTTAATTTTCTCGTACAAAAATAGAAGTTTTAGAAGACCTGACAATCTCAGTTGATTCGTTAACTTTGCCAAAAAAAGTTATGCCAAAAATTCTCGCTATCGATTTCGGACTAAAAAGAACAGGTTTGGCCATAACGGATGATTCAAAAGTTTTTGCTTTTGGACATGACACAATTGATACCAAAGGATTAATCATTTACTTGAAGAAATTAATTCCCACTGAAAAAATTGACACTTTAGTTTTAGGTGAACCAAAGCGTTTGAATAATACGGATACGCACATAAGCGAGAATGTTCGATTATTTAAAAATGCGCTGGAACTAAACTTTCCTGGGATTAAAGTTGTTTCCTTTGACGAACGATTTACTTCTAAATTGGCCAGTCAGTCTATTTCTATGATGGGTAAAAACAAAGCTACGCATCAAAGTAAAGGCTTGATAGACAAAGTAAGTGCGACCATTCTGTTGCAGTCTTATTTACAAAGAGGGATTTTATAGTTGAAAATTTTAATGAATACTAACAAATATTACTGTTTAACCGTTAAAATTTGAATTAAATTTGCACCATGATATTACCAATTGTAGCATACGGTGATCCTGTATTAAAAAAAGAAGGCGTAGAAATATCGAAAGAGTATCCAAATTTGGGTAAACTAATCGATGATATGTTTGAAACGATGTATAATTCTCAAGGCGTTGGACTTGCGGCTCCACAAATCGGGAAATCTATACGTTTGTTTATTGTTGATGGAAGTCCTTTTGCGGATAAAGAAGAGGACGAAGAAGAAGATCCATTGGCTGTTGACATGGAAAACTTTAAAAAGGTTTTCATCAATCCAGTTATTGAAGAGGAACTTGGCGAAGAGTGGGGATTCAATGAAGGATGTTTATCTATTCCTAAAATCAGAGAAGAAATTTTCCGCAAAGAAAAAATTGTGATTAGTTATTACGATGAAAATTGGCAGTTAAAAGAAGAAACTTTCGACGGGTACAAAGCCCGAATCATACAGCACGAATACGACCATGTTGAAGGCGTTCTTTTTACCGACCATCTTTCCCCATTGAAAAGAAAATTGCTTTCTAAGAAATTACAAAATATTTCAAGGGGAGATATTGAGGTAGATTATAGAATGAAATTTCCAGTAAAACGAAGATAAAATGACAAAAAAAAATCAATTGGCTGCTTTTGGCTTTGCGGGTATCATGCTACTTCTCTATTCATGCGGTGGTGGTGAACAGAAAAAAGAAGAAGTAGTAAAACCTTCCAAAGAAGAGTTAAGAGCTTCTATTAAAGTAATGGAAGATTCTTTGAAAAATTTACAAGCGAATCAGTTACCTGTTCAAAACCTTCATCGTATGGAATTGATTAACCGTTTGAGATTGTATTATGAATCGTATTCAAAGGACAATTACTCATCCGTTTGCCTGGATAATATTCATATGATCTATTCTGGAATGGGCGTGCATGAATTATCAATCGCTTATGCGGACACACTATTGGAGAAATATCCAAAATACGAGAATCGGGCTATGGTTTTGGAATCACAAGGGTCAAATTACGACGTTTTCATTTCGCCAAGAGATTCCGCAATGGTTAGATATTATTATAGCCTATTGCTAAAGGAAAATCCGGATTTGGATAAAGACAAGCGCCAAGGGATCATTGATAGGCTGGCTCAAAACAATCTGACATTCGATGAATACTTGAATAAAAAGATAAAAGATATGGTGATTAAATAGCGGACAAATGATATTTTCTTACTTGTTAATACTTTGTTAAAGAAAGACTGTGGCATGGAAATGATTCTATCTTTGAAAAAAGGATTATTTAACAACTTAAAAAATTTAGTATAATGAAAAAGTTCTTCTTATCGTTGCTTGTTACAGCAATCACATTCATGTCTTCAAATGTATTCGCTCAACCAGAAAGTGGTGCGAAGGTTGATTTCAAAAAAGAAACACACGACTATGGTAATGTAAAATATGGTGGTGATGGTTCTTGTACTTTCGAATTTACAAACACAGGTAATGTACCTTTGATTATTTCAAATGCAAAAGGTTCATGCGGTTGTACTGTACCTTCTTGGCCTAAAGAGCCTATCGCTCCAGGTGCTAAAGGACAAATTACAGTAAAATACGATACAAAACGTCCCGGTGCTATCAACAAAAGCGTAACGATTACTTCAAATGCGATTAATGATCCAACAAAAATTATCCGTATCAAAGGAACTGTTCTGCCGGCTCCAGAAACGGGTTCACCAGTAAACAACTCTGGCGCTCCATCAAACTAAAATAGACTATTTTTTCGATTATATTACGGCATTAATCCCGCTCGAAATTTATTTCGTGGCGGGATTTTTTTATTGGAACAGATGGCAATTCGTGCCGATAAACTACAATTCGCACCAATAAATTGCAAAAACCGCGCTTACAAAACTTGAGAATTCGCGAATTTGCAATCCGAGACCAATCTCAATTTGTTGAAAAATCCCTCAATTTGTGTTTAAATACAAGTGCGAATTTTTGACGATTGTCGTATCTTTAAAGTCCAAAATAAAATCATCATGTACATAATTTTTGACACAGAAACAACGGGTTTGCCACGTGATTGGAATGCGCCAATTTCTGATGTCGATAACTGGCCTAGAGCGGTGCAAATTGCTTGGCAAGTACATGATGAATATGGTCATTTAGTTGAGCACAAAGACTTTCTGATTAAACCAGAAGGGTATGACATTCCCTATGATGCTGAACGTATTCACGGAATTTCAACGGCTTTAGCGGAAAAAGAAGGTGTTTCCTTAGATTCCGTTTTAGTAGAGTTTGAGAAAGCATTGAGTCAGGTGAAATTTGTGGTCGGACAAAACCTCAAGTTTGACTTGAACATCATGGGCGCGGAGATGATTCGCAAAGGATTTAGTTCCCGTATGCTTGAAATGCCAGTTTTGGATACCTGTACCGAAGTGACCGCTCAAATGTGTCAAATTCCAGGTGGACGTGGAGGTAAATGGAAATTACCGACATTGACGGAATTGCACAAGTATCTTTTTGAAATTCCTTTTAACGAGGCGCACAATGCTACAGCCGATGTTGAAGCGACGACACGTTGTTTCTTCGAATTGATTCGTCGTGAAGTTTTTACATCTGAAGAATTAGAAGTTGAAGCTCCGTATTTTCAGGAATTTAAAATCGCTCATCCTGATGTAATCAATCCCTATGGATTAAAGCACATCAACCTAAAAGAAGCGAGTGAGGCCTTAAAAATAGTTGATTCGGAGCCTTCATTGAGTTCTGCAGATAAAAATGAGGCCCGCGAAAAATTAGCGGCTGCTCCATTCGCTCACTTGCACAATCATACCCAGTTTTCAATTTTGCAATCTACGACAAGTGTCCGTGATCTAATTAAGCAAGCAGTCGACTTAAAAATGAAAGCGGTTGCCTTAACCGATACGGGTAATATGATGGCGGCATTTCATTTTGAGAAAGCAGCAGGAATTCACAATAAAGCCATTCGTGCAGCCAAAGAAAAAGCGGAGAAAGATGGTGAGCCGTTTGAAGGTGAAGAAATTCTGCCAATTATTGGTTGTGAATTTAATGTTTGCGCCGATCGTTTGGATAAGAAGAACAAGGACAATGGTTCGGCAATTGTTTTGTTTGCCAAAAATAAAAATGGATATCAAAATCTAATCAAATTATCTTCTTTCGCCTTTACCCAAGGATTTTACTATGTCCCACGTATTGACAAGAAGTTAATCGAGCAATACAAAGAAGACTTAATCTGCTTAACAGGAAATCTCTACGGAGAAGTTCCAAACATGATCTTAAACTTAGGTGAAAATCAAGCGGAAGAGGCGTTGCTTTGGTGGAAAGGACAATTTCAAGACGATTTGTACTTGGAAATCATGCGCCACGGTCAAGAAGATGAAGAGCGGGTGAATGAAGTTTTAATCCGTTTTTCTGAAAAACATAAGGTTAAGCTTGTTGCAACAAACAATACATATTACCTCAATAAATCTGACGCTGAGTCGCACGATATTCTACTTTGTTTAAAAGATAACGAATTGGTTTCAACACCTATTGGCAGAGGTCGTGGGTTTCGTTACGGATTACCAAATCAAGAATATTATTTCAAATCCGCAGAGGAAATGAAAGAATTGTTCTTGGATTTGCCGGAAGCGATTTTCACGGTTGAAGAAATTCTGAGTAAAATAGAACCGTATCAATTGGCACGGGATGTTCTCTTGCCTGCATTTGATATTCCAGCAGAATTCACAGACCCACAAGATGAAGTGGATGGTGGAAAACGAGGTGAGAATAATTATCTACGGCATTTAACTTACGAAGGATCAAAGGGTCGTTACGAGGTAATTACAGATGAAATTCGTGAACGTATTGATTTTGAATTGGCAACGGTTGAAAAAACGGGTTATCCTGGATACTTCTTAATTGTTCAAGATTTCTGTCATGCCGCTCGAGCAATGGGTGTTTGGGTTGGGCCAGGACGGGGTTCTGCAGCCGGTTCAGTGGTTGCTTATTGCAATGGTATTACCAACATTGATCCAATCAAGTACGATTTACTATTTGAGCGATTTCTGAATCCAGATCGTATTTCCATGCCAGATATCGATATTGATTTTGATGATGAAGGTCGAGGAAAAGTAATAGATTACGTGATTAACAAGTACGGCAGTAACCAAGTTGCGCAGATTATTACTTATGGAACGATGGCTGCGAAATCTTCACTTCGCGATACATCTCGAGTATTGGATTTACCACTTTCTGAAGCCTCACAATTATCAAATAGAGTTACTTCTCTTTCATTGAAGAAAATGTTCTCATTTTCAGATGCGCAATTGGCTGATGCTCTTAAAAACCAAGAGGATTTCACAAAAGCAAAAGAACTCCGAGATATTTCTCAATCGAATGCTCCGGCGGCTAAAGTTGTTCAAAAAGCAGCAGATGTTGAAGGTTGTGTGCGAAACACCGGGATTCATGCCTGTGGAGTAATCATTACCCCTGGAGATATTACCAATTACGTTCCAGTAGCATTGGCTAAAGATTCGGAAATGTATTGTACGCAATACGACAACTCAGTGGCGGAAGAAGCTGGTCTTTTGAAAATGGATTTCTTGGGATTAAGCACTTTAACTTTGATTAAACATGCAGTGCGTAATGTAAAGGAAATTAGAGGTATAGAGATTGATATTGAGGACATTCCTTTGGACGATGAAAAAACCTATGAACTTTTCCAACGAGGTGATACAGTAGGGATTTTTCAATACGAATCTCCAGGTATGCAAAAGCATATGCGCGACTTGAAACCGACAGTTTTCGGAGATTTGATTGCTATGAACGCCTTGTATCGACCAGGCCCAATGGAGTATATCCCTTCTTTTATTAAGCGAAAGCACGGTGATGAAGAAATTAAATACGATTTGGATGACTGTGAAGAGTATCTGAAAGAAACATACGGAATTACAGTCTACCAAGAGCAGGTGATGCTTTTGTCGCAAAAATTAGCTGGATTTACGAAAGGCGAAGCCGATACTTTGCGTAAAGCAATGGGTAAAAAGCAAATCGATGTATTGAACAAAATGAAACCGCTATTTATTAAAAATGGTGGTGAAAAAGGTCACAATGCGGCAGCTTTAGAGAAAATATGGAAAGACTGGGAGGCATTTGCGGCCTATGCCTTTAACAAATCCCACTCAACCTGTTATGCTTGGATTGCCTATCAAACAGCCTATTTAAAAGCAAACTATCCTGCTGAATACATGGCTTCGGTGCTTTCAAACAATATGAATGATATTAAAAAAGTATCATTTTTTATGGAGGAATGTCGTCGTATGGAGTTGCCTGTTTTGGGTCCAGATGTTAACGAATCGAATTATCAATTCACAGTAAACAAAGAAGGCGCTTTGCGTTTTGGGCTAGGAGCGATTAAAGGATTGGGAAATGGTCCTGTCGAGGCAATTATTGAAAACAGGAAAGAAAGCGGTCACTATTCAGGAATTTTTGATTTTACACGCCGAGTTAATTTGAGGTTGGTTAACAAAAAAGCAATGGAGAGTTTGGCTTATGCTGGCGGATTTGATTCTTTTAAAGGGATACACCGAGCGCAATATTTTTTTTCGGATAACAACGGTCGTACCTTCCTGGAAAATGCGGTGCGTTTTGGTGCCAATTCACAAGAGAATGAAAACTCGGCTCAAGTTTCTATGTTTGGGGAGGCTACCGGAACAAAAATTCCAGAGCCAGAAGTGCCAAAAGCTGACGAATGGAATAGCACCTATAAACTAAATAGAGAGAAAGAGGTAGTTGGAATTTTTATTTCAGGGCATCCATTGGACGATTTTAGAATGGAAATTGACGCTTTTTGCAAAGGAAGTGTGGCTCAGTTGAAAAACATGGAGGACAACAAAGGGTTAGAACTAACAGTTGCCTGCGTGATAACACTTGCTGAACATCGGATAACGAAAAATGGAGATCCATTTGGCAAATTATTCATTGAAGATTATTCTGACAGTCACGAGTTGTTTTTTTGGCGTGAGAATTATTTGAAATTCAAGCATTTCATATCTGATGGAGCATTTGTGGCTATTTCGGGACGTATTGAAATTCCATATAGACGAAATACTTTAGAATTTGTGGTTCACAACATTGAATTGTTACATGAAATCAAGGAAAAGAAGGCAAAAGCCATCCATTTAAAGGTTAACGCAAAAGATCTAGACCAGTTAATGATAGCGGATTTGATGAAAGTTTGTTTGGAAAATGAGGGAGCCTGCCCGCTGAATTTTTCACTATATGACGAGTCAACTAATGTTTTGATAAAAATGCCCTCAAAAAATGTCAAAGTTGATCCAAGTAAAGCCTTCTTTAAAAAATTGAAGCAGTTTAATCTGGAATTCGAATTGGTTTAAGCCTCTAGAATATTCCGCAAAAGAATAAGTTCATTTACTTTTTCGGCATTGCCGACTTCTAAAAATGCCGCAATTAAATTGGTCAACATTCTTTTAATAATCTGTGTGTTTGAGCACGGTTCAAAGTATTCTCTGCTATTCGGTAAATTCAAAGAGTTTAAAAATTCTTTAACCTCATTCTCATCAAATAAACTGCCTTTTGAGAAAGGATTGATGTAAAATAATACACCGTGAGAATTCTTTTCGCCCATATCGTGGCGGATCTTGTCCTCGTCCATGTAAGCCAAAATGAAATGATTGGGCAAATTTACGCCGTAAATGGGAATCTCCATTTTTTGAGCAACAATACTGTAAATTAAACAAAGACTGAGTGGATTTCCTCGTCTGGATTCAAGAACCGTATTGATAAATGAATTAAGTGGCGAAAGAAAATTTTTGGAATTCCCCTTGAATTTATGCGTACCGAAAAATATCTTATTAAGAATTCTGACTTTTTCTAGCGCTGTATTTTTTTGATTGATTTCTAACCAAACGTCTTGTTTTATTTTGTCAATATCTGAATAAATGGCAGCCTCATTTACGCCAGGATATTGGTAACGGGCAATGGCAAGCGCGCCAATGAGTAAATCTTTTTCTTCTGACTCACTCCAAGCTTTTAGCTCACGACAAGCTTCTGAAAATTGTATTTCGTGGATAATCGTTTCTATTCTGCTTTGAAAGAGTATTCCCCAATCTTCTTCTTCCCAAGAAATTTCAAGAAAGGGAATAGCATCTTTTCCATAATCCAACAATCTGTCATGTACATGAGAATAGACTATCTCATCCGGATCCTCGACCAGTCGTATCAATGCTTGAAGATGATTTGTAATCAACATACGACAAAGTTATAGAGAATTATATCTTGAGATTTGTGTAAGCGTTGATACTTTTGCAAGTTAAGTTGTTAATTATCTGTTTTAAACCAATAAATTACAGGGATATTATTTTCAAAAAACGTTTCAATCTGCATTTTTTCGCAACATTTTTGGAGGAGCTCCGTTAAAGAGTATAGACATTGATTTCAATCTACAGGTTATTAATGTATAAAGAGAGGTTACCCAGTTGGGGCCTCTCTTTTTTTTGAAATTGAATCATAAGATGGAAAGTTTATTTATTCTCTACTTTTGAACTAGGTTCTATCTCACTTGGGTTCATTCGTTGAAAGTGTTAATTTTGGTACGATAATAGGTAGTGTCTATACAAAAAGAAATTATGATAAAGTTTATATTGATTGCAAGTATTGGTTTAATCGCATCTTGTGGAGCGTCAAAAGAAACAGAAACAGCAGAAGTACAGGAACTTGTAATTGATGAAGTTAATGAAATCAGTGCTGAGCGTCCAATGCGAGAAGAAGATATGGTTAGTATTGAAGGCACGGTTCGAATCAATGATAAAGGTTGCCCGGTATATATTGAAATGATTGAAGGGGACTTATTCTCTTTGGTTTACCCAGTTAACTTAGAAGAAGAATTTAAAATAGAAGGCAAGAAAATTGTATTTAGTTTTTTGCCAAGTCGCGCTCAAAGTGTTGAAGGATGCGAGGTGAAAAGAGTCATTTCTGTCTCTGAAGTAAAAGAAATTTAATATAATCCAAAATATTTTGAAAACCACGGATATTGAAAGTCCGTGGTTTTTTTGTCAATTAATTTTATTGAAGCAGTCTTTTTAATTGGTTCAGAGAATATTGGTTACTCTTGCTTTGAAATGCTTCCGTAATTTTTTTCTTTTCTTGTCTCGATAAATGCCAAGAAAGAGATATTTTATCTTTTTTGTTTTCGCGTAAATTAAACACCACCAAATCAACTGGAAATTCATACTTTTTTACACCTACCATCATCAATTGTTCTTGATCAAAGTCTTGCGTGCGCGTAAAATTGTTGTACATATTTCCAAAAGGTAAAGTGAATTTATCGAAAAGAGATACCTGTTGATATGACTCATTGTCGAGGATTTTTTTCGTGTCTCTGATTTGAATAATTATTACACCCGACGTGTTTTTTTCTAACCATTTATTCAAAGCTGACAAGTATTCCATGGTGATCTTCCCTCCATAATTATCTCGAATACCTGCATCCATTAGTTGAACTTCAGGTTTGGTCGGCATGGTAACCATTGGCATAACGAATGGAAACGTAGCGTTTGCTCTTAGTACACTTGAGAATCGTATGCTGTCTGGGTCATGATTTTTAAAAAAACTGAGATAATCAATATTTTCAAAAGACTTGGTCATACTGGATGGGTCTCCTTTCGATTCTGTCAAGAAATTTAGCGATTGAGAAGACATTAATAGCCGTCTTCCATCATTGACAATAGTCGGAGAAAAAATAATTAAAGGTATTTCAGCTTCTTTTTCTAGAGTTTTGTAGTAGCTGAGAGGGACATTTAAAAAGTCTTTTGTGTTTTCATGTAGTTCAGATTCAAATGCTGTTCCTCGATCTTTCGGGTAGCGATTGTCGTTTTCTACAAAGCTTTGATATCGGAAAAAAATATCGTTTGTAGAAGCGGCAAACGACAATTTATTTAGCAAATCAGCTGAAATATTCTTGCGGTATTTTTCGCTAAATGGATCCGACAATTTGCCTTTCACATATCTATTGTGAATTTCTCTGTAATAGGAAGCGCCTATCATTCCTCCCGAAGCGCCAGTTATCATTTGCATGTGAGAACTAAATTCGTGATCTAACTCTTTATCGAGATTTTGCATGCAATTTAAGACCCATAAAGCGCTCCTTGAACCGCCTCCTGAAACATTCACCAATATCAGTTTCGGTTTAGCTTCACCTGTTTTTATTTTCCATTTATCAAGTATTTGAATGATATTCAATTTTGTTATTTGCTTGTATTTATCACTATTAGAAACTTTTTCTATTTCAGCTATTGTATACGGTGTTTTGGTTTTATAAGAGACGCCGTACGCATAATTTTTAAAGGTAAAAAAGGAACTTTTAACACTTAAGTAATTCATTGCCAGAAAGGCAAGTATTAAAACTGGATAGGCCCAGCGATTTAGCCATGAGAGTAGGGCGCTAAACACCATTAAGATAATGGTGAGCAACAAAATAATACTTACAGCAGCGGGCAATTCAAAGTATTTGGATTCTCTAAAAAGACCAAGCATTAGAAAACTGACAATAGCTAATGTTTCGAAAAGTACGGCATTTACTTTGTTTTTTCTATAGATTACGTTCAACGTATCTTTTGAATAATGTCGACCACTTCGAGAGGAGTAAAGCTTAAGTCTTTTTCCTAAATAGATGTATTTACCTTCTTTTTCTTCTCCTTTATGTCCGGGGTAATTTTCTTTGTTCGGAATAACCGTTTTTACAATGGACTCCATCTCAACTTCTTTTAATGGATCTTTTATGCTTTTTGAAAGTCTTTTATTCATTGGGAAAAAATAGAGCGCCGATAGCAATTGAAAAAGTATGAATCCACCTATATAAGAGACATTGTAAATAATAATTTGATACGTTCCAGCAAATTCTTCTTGGATTTGAAACCTGCTAAACATTACCATAAAAGTGATATTGAAAGCAATAGGTATAAATGCATTATTGATACAGAATTTATAAAAAGGCTGATTCAAAGTTGCAAGAAATGAAAAGTTTGCGCCAAGTCGAATGTAACTGTAGGTGTTAAATCCCATTGTAAAACCGCCAATTGCAAAGCCGATTAGAAGAAACGACCACGGTGAAACATTGCTCAAGTATTCAGGTGAGAAAAAAAGAATTGGAACCCCAAATTTAGATCCAAATTGATCTGTTATTATCAAAAAAAGCAATGTCCAGTAGAGTAGTGAAAACAAGTTATATTTCAAATGAGCTAAAATTAATTGCAAGGGAAAAAAGGATTTAACCATTCCCCAAAAACTCATTTTTTTGTTTTCTGCCGCCATGTACTTAAAAATAACGAAAATAATGATGCTAATGTCGATGAATCTGCTATTTGTTCAAGTTCTTTTGGTTTTTTATGAAATCTGCAACAAAATAGGAAATCAGTTTGCCATATTTCTTATGTTCCTCTTCGGAAATGGGCGAGCCCTCGGGTAGATGAAAGTGTTTAAATTTAATCTTAGAACTTAGATGTCTAATTATTCTTCTGCACTCTTCCACGGAGAAACCACTTGGGGTAAAGGCGGAACTAGCCACATTAGTGATGGCATCTAGATCTAAATCGAGAGTGTATGTATTCTTCGTATCTAAATTGCCTGAAAAGCTGTTTAAATTATTCCAAAATCTATCTGGATTATCTATATAATCTTCGAAATAACTTATGTCGACAGAATGATTGTTAATGAAATTGTAAATGTATTCGCTATTGTATGATTGATGCAAACCGATGATACTGTACTTTTGAACTAGATCTTCTTCAATTGCATAACTAAATGGATTTCCACTATGTCGAAAATCAGTTTTTCTACAATCGGCATGTGGGTCAATATTCAAAGCATGTATTTTATTGACGGAATTCGACTTAGCATATTTTAGAAGAGGATAAGCATTATTGTGACCACCACCAATAACGATTATTGTTTGTTCTCTGCTGGCGTTCTCTTTTAGTACATTAAAAACAAAATCGTCCAGTTCTTCAATCCAATTTTCATTTGTGATGTGATCCTCGAATTCCTTATTCTGCATTATTTCTCCAAGTATTCCAATTTCATTTCCCATTAAGAAACGATTGGATTGAATGTTTTGAAATGCAGTTAAAAAAGTGTGAAAACCATTTTTTGCTCCTGGTAGACCATTGTTCATTTGAGGACCAATATCTTCTGAAATACCAAGAATAATATAAGCGCATTCAGCCGTATCATTTCCAAACCTGAGCGTCTCTGAAAGTTTAATTTCTCCTGCTCTTGCATTGTCTTTTTTCCAATGAGAATCGGAGAACGTGAAAGAGAAATTTTCTGCGCTACTATTTTTTGTTTTCATTTATTAGTTTTAAAAATGATTCTGGTGGAGCAATTGGACGCATGTTATTTTTTCGGACAAAAACCAAAGTTGTCGAAGCTTCCGATAATAAATCGCCGGTCTCATTGTATAAATGATATTCAAATGCTATTTTGGGCCCTCTAATTTCTGTAATTATAGTTTCAATCGTCAATAAATCGTCGTAATATGCAGGCTTCAAGTACTTTACTTGAAAATCACGTACGGGCAACATGATTCCCTCTTCCTCGAGGTCTTTGTAGCTGCAACCTAATGACCTCATTGCTTCAACTCTTCCGACCTCAAAATATTGTGCATAATTGCCATAATAACAATATCCCATTTGATCGGTTTCACTGTAACGAACTCTGATTTGCGTCTTATTTTTAAAATAGATATTCATATTTATTTACAGAACAAAGAATTTGAATTCAAATGTAGCGATTTTCAAGTATTGATTATTCCTTCTTTAAGAACTTTAAATTAACCGATTTAATGGTTTTTTAACAGGTGGATGACCTTACGTTAATAATTAGAAAATACGTTAAAAAGTTTTATTTCTTGTACCAATAAGTTTAGCTATATTTGGTACATGTAAAAACTTCCATAAAGTCAACCCCTTTTTAATTTTTTTTTTAACTTTTTTATGCAAATATTTGTTCACTATTTTTTTAGGAGGTATTCTATTTGGAATGTAAATCAAATCTGAATAAAAATTAGTAGAATATTAACACATTATTTAAACCAGAAACGAAATGACAAACGAACACGAAAAGGTATGGGACGCCTGTCTGAAGATAATTAAGGACAATATTTCTCTTCAGGCATTCAAAACTTGGTTTGAACCCATTATTCCTATTCGTTTGGATGATTCGGCACTCACGATTCAAGTCCCTTCGCATTTTTTCTACGAATGGTTAGAAGAAAATTATATTGACTTGTTGCGCAAAGTAATTAAAAAGGAATTAGGGACAGATGGTCGCTTGGAGTACAGTATTGTAATGGAAAACAACAATACTAAATCTACACCCTACACTGTAAAACTGCCGGCATTAAATAAGAAGTCTTTAAAAAACGCTCCTGTAAATATGCCTTTGGATTTGAATGAAAAACAAATTCGAAATCCTTTCATCATTCCAGGATTGAAGAAAGTAAATGTTGAATCCAATTTGAATCCATCTTATGCGTTTGAGAATTTCGTTGAAGGAGATTGCAATCGATTGGCTAGAGCTTCAGGATATGCTGTTGCAAATAAACCAGGTGGAACGGCTTTTAACCCATTGTTGATTTACGGTGGAGTAGGTTTAGGTAAAACCCACCTTGCACATTCCATAGGTATTTCGATTAAAAATCAATACCCGAATAAAACGGTACTTTATGTTGGGTCTGAAAAGTTTGCTCATCAGTTTATTGATGCGATTAAAAATCAGTCGACAAACGATTTCATTCATTTCTATCAAATGATAGATGTTTTGATTATTGATGATGTGCAATTTTTCGCAGGTAAGGAGAAAACACAAGACGTATTCTTCCATATTTTCAATCATTTGCACCAAAATGGCAAGCAAATTATTCTGACTTCCGACAAACCCCCTGTTGAAATGCAAGGAATGGAGCAACGCCTTCTTTCTCGTTTTAAATGGGGATTATCTGCTGATTTATCTGCGCCAGATTTGGAAACAAGAATTGCGATTCTTGAGAAAAAAATGTACGGAAATGGAATAGAGTTGCCAAAAGATGTTGTAGAATATCTTGCGTATAGTATTAATACTAATATTCGTGAAATGGAAGGCGCTTTAACGTCGTTATTGGCTCAAGCTTCCATGAACAAAAAAGCAATCTCATTAGACTTGGCTCGACAAATGGTTGACAAGTTCGTTAAGAATACAGCGCGTGAGGTTTCTATTGAATACATCCAAAAAGTGGTTTCAGATTATTTCGATTTACCAATTGAAATATTAAAATCAAAAACCAGAAAAAGAGAAGTGGTTCAAGCACGACAAATCTCAATGTATTTTTCGAAACGAATGACTAAATCATCATTGGCGAATATTGGTGCACATTGCGGAGGAAAAGATCACGCAACTGTTTTACACGCCTGTCGAACGGTAACCAATTTATCAGAAACCGATAAACGATTTAGAGTTTATTTGGAAGATTTAGAAAAAAAATTAACACTCCAATAAAATGAAATTTGAAAAGCTATCACTACCTTGTGATAGCTTTTTTTATTTAAACCAAAAATTATGACACCAGAAGAACTCGCCAACCAAACAAGTTTTATTCCTTATGCAATAATTGGGATCATTCTAATTTTATTACTAATCAAATCAGTGCTTATTGTAACAGAGTCAACTTCTGTGGTTATTGAGCGTTTTGGAAAATTTACAAGAATTGCCGATTCAGGAATAAGTTTTATGATTCCTTTTATCGACAGAAAGGCATCAACTATTAATTTGCGTTTGCAACAATTGGATGTAACGATAGAAACGAAAACAAAAGACAACGTTTTTGTCAATCTTCAAGTTTCTGTTCAATTCAAAGTGGGTAGAAACCAAGTAAAAGAGGCCTACTATTCAATGGATAATCCACGTAATCAAATTGCTTCTTACGTTTTTGACGATGTTCGTGCGGAGGTACCACGTTTGGATTTGGACGATGTTTTTGCAAGAAAAGAAGATATAGCGTTGGCTGTTCAAAAAAACATTCATGAATCAATGGATGAGTACGGTTACCAAATTATCAAAGCGTTAATTACGGATATCGATCCAGATCATAAGGTGAAAGACGCGATGAACCGAATTAATGCAGCCAAACGCGATAGAGAAGCAGCTTTGGAAGAAGGTGAAGGAAACAAAATTAAAATCATAAAAGAAGCTGAAGCGGAAGCAGAATCGAAAAGATTATCTGGAGAAGGTGTTGCAAAACAAAGAATGGAAATTATTCGCGGTTTCAAAGAATCTGTGGAAGATTTTAAAAAATCATTGAACAGCGTTACGCATGAAGAGATTATGCAATTCGTATTAATGACTCAATATTTTGATACGATAAAAGACATCGGTACGAATGGTAAAAACTCTACGATTCTAATGCCGCACTCTCCAGGTGCAATGAAAGATTTTCAAGAACAAATCATCCAAGGTACATTCGTAGGGAATGACTTAAATGAAATGAACAAAGAAGGAAACAAAAATTAAACTAAAATAAATTAAAAGTCTCGCAGTCTTAAAGCTTCGAGACTTTTTTTTGTCAAAATAGTTCGCAAACAACTTCTTTTGGTGTTTCAATATTTAAGAATTCAACATCAATCCCATGATTCAAAGCAATGGTTAACAAACCGTTTTAATCATTAATAGTTTAAATCTGTAAATTCACCAGCACTGATAACTATGGTGTCATTTCCAAATCCGGCTTGATAGAATTTTAAACTAAAGAAACCGCTCATTCGTTTTTCAATAGTATTATGTTCACTAATTGCACAGTCAGCGTCGGTAATATTATTATATGTTCTGGTTACTGCTGAAGGCTGGCCATAATTAGTGATTTTGGTCAAAATTGTACCACTCGGAGTTATTGGATAGGTATTGATCACTCCATTGCTACCTAAGTTTATTTGGCAGATTATACTGTCATTGCTGAAACTCAATGAATAGGTGTTGGACGAAAACGATAAGTTTTTTGTAGAAAAAGAATATGGAGTGCCATTTAAGTTTAATAGGACAGTTGGAATATAAACAGTTGGACAAGGGGGACAATTTCCTCCACAATCGATATTTGTTTCACCGGGATCTTTAAAGCCATTTGTACACGGATCTTTCATATCTTCTTTTGGTTTACAAGAAAAAAGAATTAATACAGATATTAATAATGGAAGGATAGTTGCTTTAACTTTCATGTTATGTATTTTCGCGGTATCTAAAGATAATACATTATAGATTGAATTCTAAAAATAAATATCGTTCGATTTTAAGTGCTGAACCTGCAGAATTCAAAGAAAAAGGGTCGAAATTTATTGGCCTCGCAACTTGGGTTAAATCAGAAGAAGAAATAAAAGATAAACTAGCCGAGTGGCGCAGGGAGCATCCTCAAGCTACTCATATTTGTTATGCCTACAGGCTAGGTATTGACGGTGAAATGTATAGAGCAAATGATGATGGTGAACCGAACAATAGTGCGGGTGCGCCAATTTTAGGACAACTTATTGCAGTCGACTTAACCAATACTTTGATCGGTGTTGTACGTTATTATGGAGGCACTAAGCTGGGAGTTGGTGGACTTATTTCAGCTTACAAGGAAGCAGCAAAGCTAGTAATTACTTCAGCTCAAATAGTTGAATTTCAATTGCATAGGAATTATAAGTTAGCGATAACTTACTTGGATATGCCACATGTGTTAAGTCTTTTAAAGCGAAACAGAATTGAAATTGTAAAAAATGAAATGACAGATAACTGTATTCTAGAAATAGAATTAGAAATCGACGATGAACATGATATTAATGAACTACTTTCGAGATTCGAAGAAGTAGAAATAACAGATTTAGGAATAAAATGAATATAGAATTATTAAAAGAGCTAGTTGCCGTTAGGGGCGCATCAAGTGATGAATCAGCCATAAAGGAGTTTATTCTAAACTACGTTAAAAAAAACAAATCAAAATGGAAAGTGCAACCAACTATTTTGGCGGGAGAAGAATTTCAAGATACTTTTGTTTTGGTATTTGGAGAACCAAAAACCGCGATTTATGCACATACTGACACCATAGGATTTTCAACAGGATACGATCACGATTTAATCAAGATTGGTGGTCCAAATTTAAAAGATGGGTTGATTTTAGTGGGTTCGGACTCCAACGGAGAAATTGAGGTTGAAATGGCTTTGTATGAAGATGATTACGGAAAAGAACATCCTCACTACTTAGGTGAAAGAGTTTTGGATAGAGGAACTATTTTAACCTACAAACCAAATTTTCGAGAAACAGACAAATACATTCAATCACCTTACATGGATAATCGATTGGGCGTTTGGGTGGCTTTACAAGTTGCCGAAACACTCGAAAATGGTGCTATTGTGTTTACAACGTATGAGGAACATGGTGGTAATTCTGTTGGTTTTCCAGCGCGATTGCTTTGGGAAAAATACAATGTTCGTCAATCACTAATTTCGGATATAACATGGGTGACAGAAGGTGTGAAACATGGAGATGGAGTAGCGGTGTCCATGCGTGACAGCGGATTGCCTCGTCGGAAATATTTAAATAGAATCATTTCATTAGCAAGAGAAAGTAGAGTTCCTTTTCAATTAGAAGTTGAATCAGCCGGGGGAAGTGATGGAGGAATGCTGCAGAAATCAGATTTATTAATGGATTGGTGCTTCATTGGTGCGGCAGAAGATAATGTGCATACGCCGGATGAAAAGGTATATAAATCAGACATTGAATCAATGGTGGCGCTCTACCAGTATTTAATGATTCATTTATAAATAACTACGTTTAAAAATGTAAATTTGATTGAACCAAAGCATAAATGATGATTGTTGAAAACGAAACCTGCCAACTTTTTAAATATGACCGTGAGTTTTTTCTGGCAACAAAAAATACCCCTGAGTTCTTTGCGAAAAATTTTGTCGCTTCTGAAGTGAAGGAAAATCAAGTGGCTTGGTTAAACTATCACTCTATACTCCAAACAGAAGATATCACACAGCTTTGTGAAAATTTGCGCGTAGATAAATTGGTCGTTGAAGATATTTATACGGAGAAGCAACGTCCAAAAGTAGAAGAGTACAACAACTATATTTTCTTTTCTGTACGCTCTGCTCTTCCCCTAGAAAATCAATCGCATGCATTGAAACAAGAACAAATTTCGTTTATTTTAGGTGAGCATTATTTAATTTCCTTTCAACAGAAAAAATCGGATCACTTCACTGAAGTGCGCGAAAGAATTGAACTTAACAAAGGGAAAATACGATTAAAAGGTCCAGATTTCTTAATGTTTCGAATGTTGGAAGCCATTGTTGATAATTATTACGAAGTATTGGAGGAAATCACACAATCGACACAAAGGCTTGAGAAAAGAGTTATGCGAAGCTCTCAATCGGAAATTTTGAAGTTAATTGAACAAGACAAAAAACGCTTAGCAGAATTGCGAAAATTGGCCTTGCCCATGAAAGATATTACATCGCAAATTCAAAAATCTGAAAATCCATTTTTTAGAAAAGAAAACAAATACTACTTCGACGATTTACGTGATTATTGTATTGGTGTTCTTGAAGAAATAGACATCAACAAACAAATATTGGATGGATTAACGAACTTGTACTATGCCGTTCAAGGTCAACGCATGAACGAGATTATGAAATTATTGACGGTGGTAAGTGCCATTTTTATCCCTTTAACATTCATTGCTGGTTTATACGGAATGAATTTCGAATATATTCCGGAGCTTCATATGAAAAATGGTTATTTCATCACTTTAGGTAGTATGTTAGTAATTGCAATTCTGCTTATTTTTTATTTCAAGAGGAGAGGTTGGATTGGCAAGAATTAAATTTAAAAACTGAGGACGTTGATATCAAAAAAATGCTGTATTTTGAGTCAGAGCAAATTAATAAATTAAAAATATTGTAGGTCAATCTATTAAGGGTAAAAAATCTTATTATTGACAACCTGAAGAAGAAATCAAAGGACTATTTAATGGTCAAGTAGAGCTCCCATCATTAAAAGCCACAGCTTTAGCCTCTAAATCATTATACATAAATAAAAAGGCCAGTTTCAATTTAAAACTGGCCTTTTTATTTAATATGTTTTTGACAATTATACCATCACTTTCGGAGCGGCCGCTTTAATTAATTCGCTCGTTTCAGTTGCATATTGCTCAAAGTTTTTAACGAATTGTCCTGCTAAATTATTCGCAGTTTCGTCATAAGCAGACTTATCAGCCCAAGTGTTACGTGGATTTAACAATTCACTCGGAACATTTTCACATGTTTTTGGGATTTGCAAATCAAATATTGGCATTTTTTGGTATTCAACTTCATCTAATTTACCCGTTAAGGCAGCTGTAATCATAGCCCGTGTGTACGACAATTTCATACGACTTCCCGTTCCATAAGAACCGCCAGTCCATCCTGTGTTTATTAACCACACTTTAATATCTGTACCGTCAAGTTTTTTACCTAATAACTCTGCATATTTCGCTGGATGTAATGGTAAGAATGCTTTGCCAAAACAAGCAGAGAATGTAGTCGTCGGCTCAGTAACTCCCATTTCAGTTCCAGCAACTTTCGCTGTGTAACCAGACATGAAGTGATACATTGCTTGTTCTTTTGTCAAACGAGAAATCGGAGGTAAAACGCCAAATGCATCTGCAGTTAAAAAGAAGATATTTTTTGGTGCTGTTCCAATTGAAGGAACCGCTATATTATCGATGTAATCAATAGGGTAAGAAACACGTGTGTTTTCCGTAATAGAGTTATCGGTATAATTTGGAGATGAAGAATCTTCGTGGAACACAATATTTTCTAAAATTGCACCAAATTTAATCGCATCATAGATTTGTGGTTCTTTCTCCCTTGATAAATCGATTGTTTTGGCATAGCATCCGCCTTCGAAATTGAAAACAGAATTACCATCCCAGCCATGCTCGTCGTCACCAATCAAACGACGATTTTCGTCGGAGGAAAGAGTAGTCTTACCTGTACCAGAAAGGCCAAAGAAAATTGCGGTATCGTGCTCTTCATTTCCAATGTTCGCAGAGCAGTGCATTGAAAGTGTTTTCTTTTCTTGCGGTAAAATGTAATTTAAAACAGAGAAAATACCTTTCTTAATTTCGCCAGTGTAACCTGTTCCACCAATGATAATCATTTTCTTCGTAAAGTTCAAAATTGCAAAATTCGCTTGGCGAGTTCCATCAACTTCTGGGTCTGATTTGAAATCTGGAGCACAAACAATATTCCAATCGGGAACGAAATTTTCTATTTCTTCATCTGTAGGACGTAAGAACATGTTGTACGCAAACTGATTCGCCCAAGGCGTTTCAGTTATTACGCGTATATTCAATTTGAAATTTGGGTCTGCACAAGCGTAAGAGTCACGAACCCAAACATCTACTTCTACAAGATGAGCTTTCATTTTTTCGTAAAGCGCATCAAATTTCTCTGGAGTGAATTTGATGTTTACGTCACCCCACCATACTGTGTTTTCTGTTTTCTCGTCGCAGACAACAAATCTGTCTTTTGGAGACCGACCAGTAAATTCACCCGTTTCAATTGCAATTGCACCAGTATCGGTCAACATTCCTTCACCTAAAATGATTGAATCTTCTACCAACTCTGCTGGACTTAGATTCCAGAACTGCGCTCCTAAATTCTTCAAGCCCAATAGTTTTTCTAAATCGGTGTTTTTACCTTTTTTACCATATATTTCCATATGTACTTTTTTTGCTTTTCGCTAATTTATGCCGCAAAATTAAGATTTCTAAATGGTTAATCAGGTATTAAATTGTGTATTTTAATAAACATATTAACGAAAGTTGTTAAAATTATTCCCCATACACTTTTAGTGCATTGTACTATATCTACAAGTGTTTTTATCGTAATTTGTATATTTTTTTTTGAATTTCGATGCCATGGCCATGACATGAAACGAAACCTGAAAATAGTATCCTGGTTTTCTTAGTGCGAAGATGGTTTGAATTTAAAGTTTAAGGACTCACATCTTCCAGGCTTTCAAAAAAGGCTTTTATTGCTTGACGTTTTTCAGTTGTCAAATAAAATGGTTTAATCACTTTATGTTGGTTCGGGTGCTTGTTTCCACCCTTTGAATAAAATGTCAAAACTTCATCCAAATTTTTAAAGCTGCCATCGTGCATATAAGGAGCTGTCAAATTAATATTGCGAAGAGAAGGCGTTTTGAAACTTCCAATTTTAGTAGAATCACCGCTAACTCTGTGACGACCTTTGTCCTCAATAGTTGAATAATCTGCATAAAGCCCATTGTTTTCAACTTTAAAACTCGTGAAATAAGGAGCAGCGTGGCATTTTGTGCAATACAATTCCTTTGAGAAAATTTCCCAGCCGTATTTGGCTTTTTGAGAAATAGCATTTTCTTCTTTTTTATAATAGTATCTGTCAAATGGAGAATTGTCTGAAATCAAGGTTCTTTGATATGCTCCCAAACTCCTCGTTAACACAAAAGCATCAAATTTTCGATTAAAAAGTGTTAATGCTAATTTTCGATAGTGATCAATTTTATTGAGTTTTTCTAAAAGCTTGGCAATATCGTTAGCCATTTCTGCGGTATCACGAAGTGGCACCAACGCTTGCATTTCAATTGTAGGAACTTGTCCATCAGCCATTAAAGTATGTTGATAAGCAACATTCAGTAAACTCGGTGCGTTTCGAAAAGCCATTCGCCCATTCACTCCTTGGCTTAATTTTTTCCCATCGGTGAATGCTAATTTAGGAATGTGGCATGTTGCGCACGAAACAGTATTATCAAGTGAAAGCTGTTTGTCGAAAAAAAGTGCTTCTCCTAGGTCAGCAATTTCTTTATCGTATTTATTGTCGTCTGGAAAAGGAACCGGACCTAATATTGATTTCTCGTTTGAGCCACACTTAACAAATAGGCACAAAAAAAGGCTAAGTATAAATAGATATTTAACTTGACCTGATTCTTTCATTTTTGAATATTTTATAATTCTTTCGCTTTGTCAAGAACATCCCACGTGTGATCGGCAAGTAGGCGAGTGGTAGCGACATAAGTGAATGTTGTTTTACTTCGCCCCCAATCTATCGGTGAAATTAATGAGAGCAAATATTTGCCATCTACCTTTTCGTAGAGATAATATACATGATTAATGAGAGGCTCAAATCGCATTTCAGCTAAGTAAATATATTCGGAAATCCTTTTTCTATCTTGTAGTTTGTTTGCTTGATCAGAAAGCAATTTCATTTGCTCATAAATCTGATTCATCTGCATGTCAGTTTGGTGTTCCATTGCTGACAAAGTACGACCTTTTATTTTTCCTTGATCCTCAGGTTTTATAAGAGCAGAGCCAGCGTGATGCGCGTAAGGCAAAGTGCTTGGTGTTTCTGTAATTTTATCGGGATCGATTGGATTTATAAATTCTTCATTCATAATTTGTAAACGGTTGAAAGGTTATAAAGTTTAAATCTGCTTTCTATATTCTTTCAATGTTTTTTCAATGATTGTAATACATTCCATGAGTTGCTCCTCTTTCATAACTAATGGTGGAGCAAAACGGATTATGTTTCCATGTGTTGGTTTTGCTAACAACCCATTTTCTTTCATTTCCACACAAAGATTCCAAGCCGTTTCGCTATCTGGTGTATCATTGATAATAATGGCATTTAAAAGGCCTTTTCCTCGTACCTTGACCACTAAATCTGTGTTGTCGATAATACGGTTCATTTCTGCACGGAAGATATTTCCTAAACGTCGCGCATTTTGAGAAAGATTTTCGTCATCAACAACTTCTAAGGCGGCAATTGCAACTTTTCCAGCTACAGGATTTCCACCAAAAGTAGAGCCGTGCTGACCGGGCTGGATGACGTTCATTATGGCATCATCGGCTAAAACAGCCGAAACAGGATAGGCTCCTCCTGACAAAGCCTTCCCCAAAATTAATATGTCAGGTCTAACATAAGTCGATTGTTGCTCACATTTATTTTCGCAAGAACATTCCCCGCATACGGCTAATAAACTACCTGTTCTGGCAATTCCAGTCTGTACTTCGTCGGCGATGAATAACATGCCGTTTGCATGACAAATAGCTTGCGCTTTTGACAAGAAGTCAGAATCCGGTGTAAAAACTCCCGCTTCACCTTGAATAGGTTCAACCAAAAATCCAATAACATCTTTTCTTTTTGAAACTTCCTCTAAAGCTTTTGTATCGTTGTAAGGAATTGTAACAAATCCTGGAGTAAACGGTCCAAAATTATCTTTCGCATTGGCGTCATCTGAAAACGAAATTATAGTTGTTGTTCTTCCGTGGAAATTTCCAGCACAAACAACAATCGTTGCTTGGTCTTCAGCAATTCCTTTTTTTTCATATGCCCATTTACGAGCCAATTTAATTGCTGTTTCAACCGCCTCAGCACCTGTATTCATGGGTAGAACTTTGTCGAAATTGAAATATTCTGTTACGAACTTTTCATACGGCCCCAAAGCGTCGTTGTAAAATGCTCTTGACGTTAAAGTCAAGGTTTGTGCTTGTTTCGTCATGGCATCAATGATTTTCGGATGACAATGACCTTGGTTTACAGCAGAATAAGCTGACAGGAAATCATAGTATTTTTTACCTTCAACATCCCAGACAAAAACGCCTTCACCACGACTTAACACCACAGGTAATGGATGGTAGTTGTGCGCGCCGTGGCGGTTTTCCATTTCAATATAGTCTACTGATGTTGCTTTTTCCTTTGTTGATTGCATGCGTATTATTCTGTTGATGTTTATTTATTCTTGCGAGAGTTGTAAAATTAACGAATTCATCACGATTTTAAGGAAAATCGAACAGAAAATGTTTGTCCTATTTTTGAAAAACACTATCTTCTAATCCTCATCTATTTTAGAAAGAAGAACAATAGGGAGAAATGCGAGCGAAGTATAAGAGCGCTTAAAAATGCTGATTTAGGTGTATTTCAAATAACTGGTCAAAATTCGTCTGAGGATTATTCCTGGGGCGGTAGTTTTAATACATCCTCTAAGAAGAAAACGGCAAGTGTGACGATTCGTTTGAAGTACGATGCACGCTAATTCACTTCGAAATAGGTATATTTATCAAAAAAAAATAAAATGTCAAGTAAAAGAATTTTGAAAAGAGAAATAAACAACATGGTTTTGGATGTTGTAGGGGAATGCTTTCATATAGAAGAAGCTGATCCATCTAAAACAAAGAGTACTGAAGCTTTATTTGATAAAGTAGCAGATTTTCAAGATGTTATTTTACAAGAAATTCATCAAGCAAAAAGTAAAGAAGAATTCCGTTCAATTGTTGAGAAAGTGAACAAAATGCACGACGAGTTGACGGATGACCTTAATAAGCTGTAAAATTAAAATTCAAGAATCCCGATCAGTTGACGATGAAATTGCTGTCTTAGGTGACTCAGCAGTACAATCTGTTGTTAAAGATGATTTGGAGGCTTTGAAAGCACAGTTGTAGTAAACATTAATTTACTTATTTTTGAAAGGTGAGCCATTAAGGTTCACCTTTTTTGCACTTATGTTGAGAGATAGAATTTTACTTGCTATTGCTTTGTTGGTTTTCTTTGTTGTACTTCTTTTAACAGGAGGGAAGGATACATTTGTGAATGCTCTTCTTTTAGGAGGACTGATGGTTTACTTATGGATATTAGAGGTGATTCCAATATACGTTACGGCTCTTTTGCCCTTTGTATTAGGTGTTCCACTGGGGATATTAGATGCGAATCAACTAGCTCTTTCTTATGGAGATAAAAATGTATTTCTATTCTTAGGCGGTTTTATTTTGGCACTTTCTCTTGAAAAATGGCATGTCCACAAACAAGTGGCTAAAATCATTATACATATTGTGGGGTATTCGAAACCAAGAATACTACTTGGTTTCTTAATTAGTACAGCATTGCTTTCCATGTGGATTTCAAATACAGCAACTGCATTAATGATGCTTCCTATGGCATTAGCTGTCCTAACTTCACTTCCTAAAAAAGATCAGGAAGGGAAGTTTGCTTTGTTTCTAATGCTTTCTATTGCTTATGCCGCTTCTATTGGTGGAATGGGGACTTTGGTTGGGTCGCCGCCTAACATTCAAATGGCTGGTATTCTGGATAAATCTTTTGGCATTGAAGTTGATTTTGCTGATTGGATGAAAATAGGAATCCCTATAGCGGTCTTGATGTTAACTATGGTCTATGCTGTTTTCTATTTCTCTCTAGGTGCCGAACGAAAAGAACATCCAGAAGACTTCGTTTTGGAGAAAAAACCTTGGACAAAAAATCAAATTCGGGTTTCGCTTATTTTTAGTGTGGTAGTCATTTTATGGGTTTTTAAAAAGCCAATCATTGAACTAACTGGATTTCCATTTAGTGATGAAGGCGCCGCACTTTTGGGGAGTTTACTATTGTTTATTGTTCCAGCTGAGGAGAAAACAAGTTTGTTGGTATGGAAAGATACTGAAAAGTTGCCCTGGGGAATTCTACTCCTTTTCGGTGGTGGACTGGCCTTGGCTTCAGCTCTTGAGTCGAATGGTGTGATTGATTATTTAACAACTTTCTTTGATACGTTTAAAACTTGGGATTATTTCTGGTTGTTAACGGTTATAATTGCAGTAGCAATTTTTGGAACTGAATTTATGTCAAACTTAGCATTAGTTACAGTATTTATCCCTATAATTGGAGCCTTTGCGCTTGATTCTCAGTACGATGTTATACAATTGTGTATACCGGTTACTTTGGCTGCTAGCTGTGCATTTATGTTGCCAGTTGGGACACCGCCGAACGCAATCGTATTTTCCTCCGGTAAGATTACCATTGCACAAATGGCTAGGATAGGTATTATTTTCAATATTTTGGCCTTGTTCCTGATTGCTACAATTGCTTACTACTTCATGTAAATTGCTAAAACAATCCATCTAAAAATATTGTTAAAACGTTAGTGAATGTATAAATTCGTAACATGAAAATTCTAATTTCTCCAGCTAAATCGTTAGGACAGCAAAATCTACAAACAACTCAATCTCCAACCAAAGGTGAATTTTTGCAGGAAGCAGAATCTTTGGTTAAAAAACTAAAGAATTATTCTGTCAAAAATATTGAGAAGATGATGCATGTCAGTAACGATATTGCAACTTTGAATCATGGCCGATTTCAAGCTTGGGAGAGACCAGAGATACAAACGGAAGTTGTACTGCCAGCCTTAGCGCAATTTACAGGTGAAGTATACCGTGGTTTGGACGCTGAATCATTAAATGAAAAGCAGCTGGAATATACTCAAAACAATTTGCGTATCCTTTCAGGAATGTACGGGATTTTGAAACCAATGGACTTGATGTTTCCTTACCGTTTGGAAATGGGAACAAGTTGGGCCGTAACACCAAAGACGAAAAATTTGTATCAATTTTGGGGCACGAAATTATCTGCTTTTCTAAATACAGAAATGGACAAAGAGGAAGTAGTTGTTAATTTAGCCTCTACAGAATATTTTAAAGCCATCGATAAAAAAGAATTGAAAGCTAACGTCATAACACCGTACTTCAAAGAATTGAAGAATGACAAATATTCAGTAGTTGCCATCTATGCGAAAAATGCAAGAGGAAAAATGACGCGCTATGCTATTGAAAATGAAATTACAGACGCTGAACAGTTAAAGAACTTTAAACTTGATGGTTATCTGTTTCAAGAGTCGCTTTCTTCCGAAAAGGATTGGGTTTTTACGCGGTAATTTTTTCTAAATTGACTAATTCCACTTTGATTAATGCCTTCATGATTTGATCGCGGTCAATTTCTGTAAGTATCACTGTTTGGAAGGTGTTCACCAAACTCGAATCATAGGGAAGTTTGACTTTGATGTAGTTTTCAGTAAACCCAAACATCATTCCGTTGTCTTCATCCGATTCCAAAAGTACAGATCGAATTGTTCCAACTTGTGTTTCGTAAAATGCGCGTTTCTTCTTGTCAGAAAGTATATGCAACATTTTACTTCTTTCGCGACGAATGTTCATTGGAACAGCATCACCCAATTTTACAGCAGTCGTATTTGCTCTTTCTGAGTAGGTGAAAACGTGTAAGTAGGAGACATCTAAATCCTTAAGAAAATCAATAGTTTCCATGAATTCTCCGTCTGTTTCTCCGGGGAATCCTACTATGACATCAACTCCGATGCAACAATCGGGACGCAGACTTTTAATGTAAGCCACACGCTCAGCATAAAGCTCTCGCTCATATTTTCGCCGCATGGTTTTCAAGACACGATTACTTCCCGACTGGAGAGGAATATGGAAATGCGGAACAAATCGTTTGGATTCTTTTAAAGAGAAACGAATGATTTCATTGCTCAATAGGTTGGGCTCAATTGATGAAATTCTATAACGTTCTATTCCCTCAACTTTGTCTAGTGAACGAATCAATCCTTCGAAGTTTTCATCGCCTCCTTGGCCAAAATCGCCTATGTTAACGCCAGTAATTACAACTTCTTTCACTTCTGTTTCTGCAATTCTCATCGCTTGTTCAGTGGTAGAAGCAATCGTAGCATTTCTACTTTTCCCTCGTGCTAAGGGAATGGTGCAAAATGTGCAGAAATAATCACAGCCATCTTGTACCTTTAAAAACGAACGTGTTCTATCACCATATGAAAAGGCTGGGACGAAATCGGTTGTGATTTTAATATTGTCAAAAGAAACAATTGCTTCAGCAGACTTAACTTTAAGTTTCTCTATGTGTTCAATCAAGTTGAATTTCTCGTTTGCTCCTAATACCAAATCAACACCTGGAATTTTTCCAATTTCTTCAGGTTTCAATTGAGCAAAACAACCAACAATACAAACAAAAGCTTCCGGATTTATTTTCAAAGCTCTCTTTACCAATTGTTTACATTTTTTATCGGCGTTTTCCGTTACAGAGCAAGTATTGATAATGTAAATATCGGGATTGTCTTCGAATTCGACTTTTGCGTGACCAGCATCTTCAAACAAACGAGCAATTGTTGAAGTTTCTGAGAAATTCAACTTGCATCCCAAGGTATAAAAAGCGACTTTTTTGTATTGTATCATAAACGAGGGTACAAAGATAGATGCTTTGTTGTTATTTTCAAATTAATTGCTATATAAGAAAAATTCAGTTTCATTTATCATGACCGTTCTACAGATCATTTATTTGAAAAGAATTAACTACCTTAGAGCTATAAAAAGAATAGCATGCCGATAAGAGTGGTGGACAATGAACCATGAAGTAGTTCATTAAAAAAATATGACTTTTCCCAAGGGGTCAAAGCATGTAGCCTGATAATGTGTAACAAAAGATAAATTCGTCATTCTCGTAACTCGTAAACCAATTGACAGCTATAAAATGAAGTCATATTTCTTCGTTATTGGAGTCAATAAATAAAAAGGAATCGCGGATTGTTCGTTTGCTTCCCCTTTGGAGGGAAAGTAGGGGGAGGATGTTAGTGATTTCAAGCAATAAAATCTCATTAAATGAAAAAAGAACTTAAAATAACATACGAATACTTCTCAAATTTGAGCGAGTTATCCAAAGAGGACCAAGACTATGTCACAAAGGCGAGGGAAGTAGCTAGAAATGCACATGCTCCTTACAGTAAGTTTTATGTTGGTGCGACCTTAGTGATGGAAAATAATGAAGTCATTTTAGGCTCCAACCAAGAGAATATCGCTTTTCCATCTGGACTTTGCGCTGAACGTGTAGCCTTATTTTATGCTGGAGCGAATTTCCCTGATTTGGGAATAAAGAAACTCATCGTAGTTGCGAATGGTGATTTAATACCTAAAGAAGCGGTGCTCTCACCTTGTGGAAGTTGCCGGCAAGTCATGTTGGAGTCACAAAACCGACAAGAAAATAATTTTCCAATCTACTTAATCGGTCAAGATGATAGTGTTCATATATTTAGCTCTATCTACGATTTAATGCCGATGGCTTTCGGAAAATAAATTTTTGAGAGCAGAAAGAAATGATTTACCTTTGTAAAAAACAATATTAAATGTCCTCAACGGAAACTTTAGAAAAAACGAGCATATTAGACCAATTGGTCGAACAAAAAGATTTAATCGTGTACAATGATGATTTCAATAGCTTTGATCATGTAATAGAATCTTTGATTAAAATTTGTGATCACGATACCATCCAAGCAGAACAATGTACTTGGATAATACACAACAATGGAAAATGTCAAGTGAAGCGGGGACCTTTTAAAGACCTGATGCCTATGTGCACAGGACTTCTTGAAAGAGGAATTTCCGCAGAGATTGAATAAAAAATAAAATTTTGATTGCAAGAAAAGAATAATTCTCTATCTTTGCACCCGTCTTACGAAAGAAAGAAAAATTGGCTTCGTAGCTCAACTGAATAGAGCACTACATTACGGCTGTAGAGGTTTCAAGTTTGAATCTTGACGAGGTCACAAAAGAAAAAAGCTCACAGAAATGTGAGCTTTTTTAGTTTATAAGAATTTGTCAAATCCCTATATCTTCTCGTAATACGTCGTATAATGATATTCAACGGTGTTATACTCCGCCGAATGGCGTTTTACAGTTTTTAAACCCAATTATTTCTACCGTTTTATATCTCATAATTAAAGATGGCCGGCCAGGCAGGAACCCCCTAAATCTATATATACTTTTTAGTACAAATTAATATATACTTTTTAGTATATATTGAGAAATACTATGTACATTTGTTCCGTAGGTATATTTTAATCACAATGGAATCTATTAAACTTAAAACTTTCAAACGATGAAAATAACAGCACAAGATGAGTATGGTTTAAGAATATTGGTTCGGATTGCAAAATGCAAGGATCAGTCTGGATTAAGTATACCTCAGCTCAGTGAAGCGGAAGGGTTGTCGCAACCCAATGTTTCAAAATTAACCCGAATACTTCGTATAGAGGATTTGATTAACAGTACTAAAGGACATGTTGGAGGATATGTACTTGCTAGGCCTGCTGCTAATATAACTGTAAACGATATTTTGAAAGCTTTAAGCGGACGTTTGTTTGATCAGGATTTCTGCGTCAATCATACTGGTGTAATGAAAATATGTAGCAATTCGACAGATTGTTCTATTCGTTCGCTTTGGACCATAGTCCAATCTGCAATAGATAAGTTACTGGATAATATAACACTTGCCGATTTATCAAATGGTGAAAAAGAAACGGCAGTTACTTTTCAAAATTTATTTAAAGAAATAACAAACGAGAATAATAATTAATAAAAAAAGAAATGATAACAGTTTCAGAAAATGCAAAACAACATGCGCTAAGTTTAATAAAAAACGAAAACAGCCCCGAAGGAACATTTATTCGCGTAGGTGTTGATGGTGGTGGCTGTTCAGGTCTTACTTATAAACTCGTATTCGATAATGTTATGACAGAAAACGATCAGGTTTTGAAGACAAAGGAATAAAGATTGCCGTTGATAAAAAAAGTTTTTTGTATTTAATAGGTACAGAGCTGGATTATGTGGGAGGCTTAAATGGAAAAGGTTTTGTATTTGTCAATCCGAACGCAAGTAGAACTTGTGGTTGTGGAGAATCGTTTGGTGTGTAAAACAGCTCAAAGGTTAAAATAAAAGAGTTTACTTGTTTTTTGCAAAACCTTGAACTTTCCAATAAATATAACAATAGTGAAAAAATGGCTATCATAATTACAGAGGAATGCATTAATTGTGGTGCTTGCGAACCGGAATGTCCTAATAATGCCATCTACGAAGGAGGTGCTGAATGGCGTTTTTCTGATGGAACATCTATAATAGGAATGTTTACCGGGAAAAGTGGTTTGACTACTGATGCAGATGCACCGGAAATCCCTGTCTCCATGGATGTCTATTACATTGTAGCCGATAAATGCACAGAGTGTGTTGGTTTTCATGATGAGCCACAATGTGCTGCTGTTTGTCCGGTAGACTGTTGTGTGGATGATGAAAATTGGCGCGAAAGCAAAGAAGAATTATTGGCAAAAAAAGACACATTACATGTGTAAATTTAATCCTGATAACTATTGGGATTTATCAGAACAACATAACAATAGTAAAACTTAAATAATATGAACGAGGTTATAGAACAAAAAATCAGCACGGACTACAAATACGGGTTTGTTACCGATATTGAAGCTGACAACGCACCGAAAGGATTGAATGAAGATATTATTCGTTTCATTTCAGCCAAAAAAAACGAACCCGAATGGATGTTAGAATATCGATTAACTGCATTCCGTCATTGGTTAACAATGGATGAACCAGAGTGGGCTCACGTTTATTACGAAAAACCAGACTTTCAGGATATCATTTATTACTCAGCCCCAAAGCCAAAAGCAGTATTAAATAGTCTAGATGAGGTTGATCCTGAATTATTAAAAACATTTGAAAAACTTGGTATTTCAATCTTAGAACAAGAACGACTTACAGGTGTAGAAAGTAGAATAGCGTTGGATATTATTGTGGACAGCGTTTCGGTATCAACGACATATAAAAAAACATTGGCTGAAAAAGGCATTATTTTTTGTTCGTTTGGTGAAGCAATTCAAGAGCATCCTGAATTAGTGCAAAAATACATGAGTTCTGTTGTGCCATATACTGATAATTTTTATGCGGCACTGAACTCTGCTGTTTTTACTGATGGCACGTTTTGTTATATACCAAAAGGCGTTCGTTGTCCGATGGAGCTTTCTACTTATTTCAGAATAGAAGCGGCTGGTACAGGTCAATTTGAACGCACCTTAATTATTGCTGATGAAGATTCGTATGTGAGTTATCTCGAAGGTTGCACCGCGCCAATGCGTGATGAAAACCAGTTACACGCAGCTGTTGTAGAACTGGTTGCACATAAAAATGCGCAAATAAAATACAGCACTGTGCAAAACTGGTATCCGGGCGATAAAGATGGTAAAGGTGGGATTTTCAATTTTGTTACCAAACGGGGTATTTGTTTGGAAGAAAATTCTAAAATCTCCTGGACACAGGTAGAAACCGGTTCTGCAATTACCTGGAAATATCCATCGGTCATTTTAAAAGGTGATAATTCGGTTGGTGAATTACAAAAGGGTGTTCAAATAATAGTATGTACTAATTACTTTATCAAAGTCATTTCATCAACAAGATGACCTGCGCCATAACATTTGTCTACTAACCACATTGTGTAACGAACGTCCAATGAAATAGTACGTTGGATATTTGGTTCGAAGAAAATATCGCCTGACATTGCTTCCCAGTTACCATCGAAAGCAGTTCCAATCAAATGACCGTCAGCGTTGATTACTGGTGAACCTGAATTTCCTCCTGTAATGTCATTGTTAGACAAGAAGTTGATTTTCAAATCTCCATTTTCATCAGCATATTGTCCGAAATCTTTTGCCAACATTTTTTCCTTCATAATTGGATCGATATTGAACTCAGTATTGTTTGGATCTTCTTTCGCCAACAAACCTTTGTAACTTGTTGTTATGTCATATTTAGTTCCGTTTGGAGCTGTATATGGTAAAACGTTACCATAAGTCAAGCGCATTGTAGAGTTTGCATTCGGGTAGAATTTTTTCTCTGGTTGCATTTCACGTAAACCTTTCACGTATAAGCGTTCTGCTTTTTCCATGTTGGCATCAGCAGTTTTAATCGCTTCTGAATCTTGTGTTTTTGCGAAAGCACCATTGATATCCATTACCAATCTGAACAATGGATCTTTTTCTAAAGCCGCTTGAGTTGGGCTAGCATTGAATGCATCGAAACGAGCTTTGTCAGTGAAAATTGAATTAGCACGAACATCTTTCATGAATTTATTCATTTTAGACTTGCTCATACAATGCATTTTACGCACCATTTTACCTTGCTGCTTTTTAGGCACATCTTTCATGTGCATAGTCAACAATGATTCAATAGTTTCCAACTCCAAATTCATATTTATTTTCTCGAATGTTTCATCACCAATCTCTTTCAATCGGGCACCAATATTTTTCGCCATGTCAGCATTACCTGCTTTTAGAGGATCCAACAAGAATTTATATCTGAATGTCATTAACATTAAGTCAACAGAATAAACAAACTCCGATTGATAAGCTTTGATGTAAACGAATTCCTCTTTCGCTTTATAGGCATTTTGGAACAAGCTCAACACCGGTTCATACATTTCTTTTCCTTTTGCAAAATCAGAAAATTTGGCTTCTAATTCTTGCTTTTTGCCAATAACGCCGTTGTTTTTTACTTGCTCCGTTTGACCGATGAAATATTTCCAGTAATTCGCTACTTGTGCGTATTTAGAAGAATATTTCAAGCGAAGTGCAACATCTTTATTCATGTAAGACTTCATTATATTCAATTTTTTTGCTCTGATATCAACTCTTTTTGGTTGCTCTAAAGAAACGGCTTGATCAACTCCCCAAGAACTCAAATAACGATCTGTAGAACCCGGAAAACCAAGAATCATTGCGTAATCATTTTCTTTAACACCTTTGATGTTTACTGGTAAATGGTGTTTTGGTGTGTAAGGCTTGTTGTCGGCGCTGTAAGCAGCTGGTTTGTTGTCTGCTCCTGAATACACACGAAACATAGAAAAATCAGCTGTGTGACGCGGCCACATCCAGTTGTCTGTGTCTCCACCGTATTTTCCTGCCGATTGAGGAGGAGTTCCAACGAAACGAATGTCTTTGAATTTTTCTTGGACGAACAAGTAAAACTCATTTCCTTCGTAAAAATCACGAACGAAAGCTTCGTAATGTGTTCCATTCGTCGCATCTTTTGTCAGAACAGCAGAGATTTCTTTAATCTTCGCTGCTCTTTCCTCAGGAGTCATATTCTCATTTAATTGACTAGCGATCGTTCCCGTCACATCTTCTATTCGAATAATGAAGGTTGCCGTCAATCCTGGAACAGCGATTTCTTCACCGTGGTTTTTCGCCCAGAAACCATTGTCCAAATAGTTGTTTTCTGTTGTCGAAGCCCCAGCAATAGCGTCATAACCACAGTGGTGATTTGTAAGAATCAATCCTTTGTTTGAAATGATTTCACCTGTACAGAAACCACCAAAAGAGATGATCGCATCTTTTAAAGAAGAGTTATTCAAAGAATAAACTTCTTCCTGCGTCAAACGTAAACCATGTTTTTTCATGTCTTCGTAGTTTCTTCCCAAAAGGAACGGTAACCACATGCCTTCGTCTGCCTTCGCAAATGAACCGATCATTACGGCTATTGCGATAAGCGTTATTTTAATTTGCTTCATTTGATTTTATTTGTTTCGATTTTTATTTAAGAGTCCCAAATTTAAGGATTTTTTACTTCTGGTTTTCTGAAAAGAAGGTCTTTCCTAAAAACCAAATAAGAGTTTAATTCTTAATGTCTATCTCATCCAAAAATACCCAGCTCGGATACCCAGCTCCTAAATGCCAATCCGGACAATTTCCAGGATTCGATGTTGTAACTCGAATTGCTTTAATTTCTTTTCTAGATTTAACGTTAAGCTCAATTGTTTTTCTATTCCCAGGACGGTAGTCATTTTGTTTTTCGTTCAAATTGTGTTTAGTGTACGATTTGAATTTTTTACCGTCGCAGGAAATTTCAATGGTGATTGTTTCTGGGTAGAAAATCCATGATTTAATATCTTCTAGTAAGCCAACTTCAACGGTGAACGCTTTTTTCGGCTGTTGCAGGGTAATTTCAGCAATCACATCTTTCCCGTAGAATCCTTGCCAATCACCTGTCCTAAATTCATGGTTTCCAGTAATTCCGTCAATCAAGGCATTATCTCCGCCTGCGGTGTAAGGATCAACATAAGGTGTTTTGAGTACCAAGCTCAAATCCGCATTTCGGAGCACAAAATCCGCAGAAATTGGCGCACTTTTGTTTGTACTGTTTAAAACTGTTCGTGCTTCAATTCTTGTGTTTTTATCAATAAAAATAGGACTTGTATATTGAAACCATTCGCCCCCATTGATATTATATTCAATCTGTAAAGTTCGGTTAGTCATGAATTCTGGAATTCGAATATCAATTTTGGCTGAACCGTCAAAAACGCGCGATTCATTTTTGAAATAAGGAATGACACAAAAATCAGCTGGAATTTCGGAAAGAGTAGGAGCATGAATGAAGTTCCTCACTATTCCACTTGGATTTGGCCCCATTAAAAAGACCAATTTTCCGCCTTGCATTATTTCAGTATACGAAATGTAAAGGCGATTTAATTCTTTGCGGTTCAGAGTTATACTTTGTATGTATTTGTTCGTTTTTGATTGATTAATACATTCAATTTCAAATAATTTATTCTCATTGATAAGAATGTGTGCTCGTTTCGCTAATGGACGACCAATATCAAAATACTCGCTTCCTGGCGCAATTTGATAAAGTCCCAAAGCACTTAAAACGTACCAAGATGACATTTGTCCACAGTCTTCATTGCCTGAAAGTCCATCTGGCGCATTGTGGTACAAATTGTATTGAATACTGTCCAAATACAATTGAGTTTTATCTGGTCTTCCAACGTAGTTGTACAAATACGCCATGTGGTGCGAAGGTTCGTTTCCGTGCGCATATTGACCGATAAGTCCAGTAATATCAGATTGCTGACGACCTGAGGTTTCAGAATTTGCCATGAACAAGGCATCAAGATGATCTTCCAAAGTTCTTTTCGTTCCGTGAATTGTTTTCAAAACTCCAACGGCGTGCGGAGCAAAAAGGGAATATTGCCAAGCATTTGCTTCCGTGTAATTAAAATTCACCTCTTCAGGTTTGAAAGGCGTCATCCATTGTCCGCTTCGGCGTGCTCTAAAGAAATGACTATCAGGATCAAAATGATTTAAAAAGTTAAAACTTCTTTTGTAGAATTCTTCAGCGATTTCTTTTTCACCCATGTCCGCCGCCATAGTAGCTATGCAGAAATCATCGTAAGCATATTCTAAAATTTTGGAAACAGATTCAGGTTCATTGGCTAAAGAAATGTAACCATTTTTCGAATAAAAGTCTTTCGAGTAAGTGGTGTCTCTAGCCGTTTTCACCATGGCTATTAAAGCTTTCTCAGCATCGAAATTCCGAATTCCTTTGTGGTACGCGTCGGCAATAACGGAAACGCTGTGATAACCGATCATACATTCCGTTTCGTTGGCTGCTAATTCCCAAACTGTTAAATCTTCACCTTGATCTTCGTGATTTAAGAAAGTTTTTATAAAATCTTCAACTTCAAGTTTATGAGTCAAGGTGAAAAGTGGGTGAGTAGCTCTAAATGTATCCCAAAGTGAAAAAACGGTGTATTGTTTTTTCTGTGTTTCTGGTATAATATGGATTTTCATATCCAATCCTCTATAACGACCGTCGACATCAGAGAAAGTATTTGGATTTAAAAATGAGTGATACAATGCGGTGTAGAAAACGGTTTGAACTTCTTTATCATTCGATTCAAAGTGAATTCTCGATAATTCGTTTCGCCATTTCTGTTGAGTTGCTGCTTTTACTTTTTCAAAACTAAAATCTGGAATTTCAGCATCAACGTTCTGTTTTGCTCCACGTTCGTCAACTCCAGAAATTCCAACACGAAGTTCAATTTCACGACAAGAAGCAGGGAATTTTAGAAGCAATTTGTGTCTGCCATCCTTTGTGATTTTTTCCGCAGATAAGAATGGTAACGAAGTTTGTAGGTAGAAATAGAAATGTTGCTCTGCAGCCCAAGCTCTGGAAACTCTCGAACCTGTTACTTCACTGTTATTCATTACATTAAAAGAGGAAGATAAAAGCTCATCTCGGTAATCTAAATCGAGTAAAATGTACTTTTCTTCGCCAAAATCATGAAAAGTATATCGGTGAATTCCCGAATGTTCGGCAACAGTTAGTTGGACATCAATTTTTCTGTCTTTCAGTTTAACTGAATAAAAACCTGGTTTCGCAATTTCAGAACTATGATCAAATTGGCTTCCATAACCGTTTACTTTGTCTGTAAAAAGAGGATCAATTTTAGGTTTTCCAACTTGAGGAACGACCAATAAATCTGCATAGTCAGGAATTCCCGTGCCTGAAAGGTGCGTGTGAGAAAAACCATAAATAATGTTGTCATCATAATGATAACCTCCGCAGCCGTCCCAGCCTTCTTGACGCGTGTCGGGACTAAGTTGCATCATGCCGAACGGCGCACTTGCTCCAGGATAAGTATGACCGTGTCCTCCAGTTCCAATAAAAGGATTCACATAATCGATTGGATCTGGTGGAAATTGCGTTTTTTTATCATTTAAGATGAGTTTTCTTGCTTTGTCGCTTGCTTCTTGGAGTTTTGTAATTCCTGTATTTTGCGCCATGCACAAGTTGGAAAGGCATAAAAAAACTATTGAAATTGTTTTAAGCATGTTTAATAGTTTTCCAGAATAATGTTGCTGCCGTTCCTAAGACTGCAGCATTTCTATGATGTAATTCTGAGGTTCTAATTTCAACTTTATTTTCAAGTACTTTGAGGATGTCTTTTTCCATGGCTGCTTTAACTTTTTCAGCAAAGAATACACCACTTTGAGCTAGTCCACCAAATAAAATATAAGCTTTAGGATCAGAGAAACAAGCGAAATTGGCTAAAGCATTTCCTAATATTTCAGCAGTGTAATCGACTATTTTCGTTGCGAAAGAATCTTCTCTTTGCGCACATTCAAAAATAGTTCGTGCAGAAATATGATCAACTTGGTGTAAAAGAGAGTTGGAAGGCAAATCTTTGATCCATTCATTGTAAGTTCTTACCACTCCAGTTGACGAAGCATAAGTTTCTAAACAGCCCAAACGACCACAGCCGCAAGTTCGACCATCTTTAATTACTCGAATATGTCCAAATTCACCAGCAAAACCATTTTCACCTTCAACTAAATTTCCGTTGATGATGATACCAGATCCAAGTCCAGTTCCTAAAGTTATGGTAACAAAGTTTTTTAAATTTCTACCAGCACCAAACATCATTTCACCAACAGCAGCGGCATTTGCATCATTAATTAAAATTGTGGGTTTGTGAAATTTTTCTTCAAAAAGGTCACAAATTGAAATAATACCCTTCCAAGGTAGGTTAGGGGCAAATTCAATTTTACCATTCAATGCATTTCCATTTGGAGCACCAATGCCAATTCCTAAAAATTCACCTTCGTGATTCTCATCAAGTTGTTTTTTTATTTCGGAAACAAGTGCTTCTGGTGTAGGATAATTTTTTGTAGGAATTTCGCTGTGATAAATTATTTTACCATCCTCAGTTACTACTCCAAAAGCTGTTTTTGTGCCACCTATGTCGACACCTAATGCGTATTTTTGATTCATAATTAGTTATGCTTCCATTCGGAATAAAATTGGTTTAAGAATACCTCCATAAATTGATGCCGTTCTTTTGCTAATTTTTTACCGGTTTCGGTATTCATTTTTTCTTTCAAAAGTAACAGTTTTTCGTAAAAATGATTTATCGTTGTTGTTTTACTTTTCGCGTAGGATTCAAATGAACTGTGCAGCGTTGGTTTTTTATCAGTTATATGTATCGGTTGGGATCTGTTCCCTCCGAAAGCGAAAGCCCTCGCAATACCTATTGCACCGATGGCATCCAATCGATCAGCATCCTGAACAATCTTTGTTTCTAAATTCAATTGACGGACTTCAACTTTCGCGCCTTTGTAAGAAATATTATCAACTAATTCTGAAACCTTATTGGCCATTTCAAGTGATAAACCAAGATCGAGTAGCCAGTTTTTAGCCTTTTCACCGCCAGCATTCAGTTCTCCACCATTGAATTTATGGTCGGATATATCATGTAATAAGGCCCCTAGCTCAATTATTTCTTTATTTCCACCTTCTACTTTGTGGATTTTGAGTGCCATGTCGCGCACGCGTCGAATATGTTCCCAATCATGACCAGTTGGTTCATCTTTCCATGTTCTTTTCAGTTCGTCCTCAATTGCTACAATAATTTCTTGAATCATTTTATCAAATTAAAAATATGAATTGTTCCGTTTGTTGTACTTGCGGCAAGTTTTAAATCAAATTCACATAACGTAAAATAGTTTCCTTCGGTAAACGAAGACCAAGTTTTCCCTTTATTGCGCGAGAAATCTATCCCATTTGTGCCGCAAGCGTATAACACGCCATTTACTTCGGTTATATTCGATCGATAACCATTTGGGTTCGTTTTTGGTGAATACCAAGTTTGACCATCGTCTTTACTAATTCTACATGTTCCTTGGCTTAGATCAGGCTTAAGGTAATCACCGCCAACAGCGATAATTCTTCCATTATTTAGAATTGTAAATGAATATGCTCCGCATGTAGGACAGGATTTGAATCCCATCGATTTTGATTTCCATGTTTCTCCAGCATCATTTGATCTGAAATATCTTGAAGTGTCGCCTCCAGATACGAAAGTAAAAATGGATTGACGGAGAATTTTGACATTCGTACCACTTGCTGCAAACCCAACTTCACCATTAAAAGCAAAAGGACTATTTTTCAAGGCTTTCCATGATTCTCCCCAATCGTTACTTGTAAATAATGAGAATTTATTATTTACAGGGTCGCCCATAATGAAAATAGTATTGTCCACATAATCCATTCCGTCCAAAAATACTCCATGAAAAGGTGTTTTAAATAATCTTTCAGAATTTTCTAATTTGTAGCTAATAACTTCACTAGAGTCGCCAGCGGCTAGAACCACAATTTTGTTTTTATTGAAAATCACATCTCGATATTCCTTATTTGGAATTGAAAACATGGAATATATTTTTTTTGATTCTTTCGGGTAGAAATATACATTCCCATCTGAGGCAGCTATAATCAATTCTTTATCTGTTGCTGTTATAGCGCGAGAATGTGTTTTTGAATTATCCGAATATTGAATTATTTGTAAGGGATTACGAACAACTAATTTTTCACCAATTCCACACGAAAAAACGAGTAAGCAAATCGGTAGAATAATTTTAAGACCGAAATTTACTTTTAAATTTTTCATACTGCTCCGTTCTTAATTTTACTAGGTCAGAAGGTATTTCTCTTTTCCACCTTTTGTGTGACCAAATCCAAAAGGCAGGCTCTGAAGTAATGTCATTTTCTAAAGAAGCAACGTGCGATTCAGTTATTTTTCCGTATTCTTCTAATTTTGGGTTATCCGTAATCGACTCAAAAACAACCTCATAATATCCGCGTCTTACTTTTGTCATATGTAAATAAACCACAGCATAATTGTATTCGTGAGCAATTTGTTCAGCTCCAAAAGCAACTGCTGTTGTTTGATTCAAGAATTTCATCCAATAGGATTTTAAAGAATTACCTGGGCTTTGATCGGCTAAGACTAACAAAGAAACAGGTTCGTTCCTTTGATCGATTAGTGTTTGTTTGAAATTTTTCGCGTTAACGATTTTCATTCCAAACCTACTGCGACGTTGGTTGATTTTTTTGTCCCAAAAGGAATTGGTCAGTGGCATTCCGATTCCAACAGCTTGGTGGGCGAATAGGAAATTTTGTGCAGAAACAATCCATTCCCAATTATTGTAATGACCACTGACAAAAATCACACTCTTTCCTTGAATATAGAGCTGATCAATGGCATCCCGATTTAAAACATGAATACGTTTTTTTAGCTCCATTTTAGAGACTGTCAAGTTTTTTACAGCTTCAGCCAATAAGTCAGTAAAATGTCTGTAAAATCTTCGTTCAATAGCTTTGTGCTGGCGAGCGTTTAATTCAGGGAAAGAGTTTTTAATGTTTTCGCGAACAACTGCACGACGATAGGGAATAATCGTTATGAGCAATAAATAGAAAAAATCAGTAAAAATATAAAGCCACCAAAGAGGAAGGAATGATAGGGGTATGACTAGGAGATAATAAGCAAGTTTTGAGAACATTTAATTTATTTGTATTTGTCTCCCCAGCGGTCTTTAATGAACTTTTCAATTTCCTTTTCTTTGTTATTGCTGCCTGCATCGAAGAAATGACTGTTTTCCAATCCTTCGGGCATGAATTCTTGCCTCACAAAATTTCCTGGGTAGTTGTGCGAATATAAATAATCTTTACCATATCCGAGCTCCTTCATTAATTTTGTTGGCGCATTTCTTAAATGTAAGGGAACGGGTAGATTTCCACTTTTTTTAACTTCTGCTTGCGCATTATTGATTGCCATGTAACTCGCATTTCCTTTCGGACTGGTTGCTAAATAGATAACACATTGTGATAGTAAAATTCGACTTTCCGGCCAACCAACGGCGGAAACAGCTTGAAAACAATTATTAGCAAGAATAAGTGCTGTTGGATTCGCAAGTCCAATGTCTTCAGCGGCTAATATTATTAAACGTCTTGCAATAAATTTAGGATCTTCACCACCCTCAACCATGCGGGCTAACCAATAAATGGCAGCATCTGCATCACTTCCGCGCATAGATTTTATAAAGGCAGAAATAATATCGTAGTGCTGTTCACCGTCTTTGTCATAACGAGCAATGTTTTCTTGTGCTATTTTCGTTACGATTTCATTGTTAATCGTTATTTCTTTTTCGTTCGGGAAGGCACTTACAATCATTTCGAAAATATTCAATAATTTTCGTGAATCTCCTCCTGAAATTGCCATGAGCGCAGAAGTATCTTTTAATTTAATTTTTTTAGTTTTTAGTAAGATATCTGTGGAGATTGCTCTTTTAAGGATAAGGGTAAGTTCATCTTTTCCGTGCGGCTCTAGCGTATATACTTGGCAACGAGAAAGTAAGGCTGAAATAACTTCAAAAGATGGATTTTCAGTAGTTGCACCAATTAAAGTAATCGTTCCTTTTTCAACTGCTCCAAGCAAAGAGTCTTGTTGGGATTTGGAAAAACGATGAATCTCATCAATAAAAAGAATAGTACCTTTTTTTTGATACATGCCACCGGAAGATGCTTTTTGAATAACTTCGCGCACATCTTTAACACCACTAGAGATAGCGGATAAGGTATAAAAAGGTCGCTTAAGTTTTTCGGCAATTATTTGTGCTAAAGTTGTTTTTCCAGATCCTGGAGGTCCCCAAAGAATTATAGAAGGCAGAACTCCCGCTTCAAGTGCTAACCGCAGTGAAGCGTTTTTAGCAAGTATATGACTTTGACCAATGTATTCCTCCAAATTTTTCGGCCGCATACGTTCCGCTAATGGTATCATGGATGAAATCATTCTGGTTTTTTGTGTTTCCATCTGCGGTGTGACCACAGCCAGTATTCAGGATTTTCAGCAATTACCATTTCAAGATATTTCGTGTGTTGGTCTAAAACAAAACCTTCATTAACCTCTGTTGGTTTTTCGGTAATGGGGTAGAAGCTCACTTCGTAAAAACCTCTTTTACGTTTGCGGATACAACCAAAAAGAACAACCTGATCCAATTTAGAAGCTAATCGTTCTGTGCCTGTCATCCAGCCAGTTGATTGATTTAAGAAAGTGTTCCAATAGGCTTTCTTTGGAGCATGAGGTGATTGGTCGTTCACCATTATACTTATGGTAGGGACTTTTGGAGTTTTAACCAATTTTCTTGGAACCTCCTTCATGCTCATCATTTTTATTCCAAATCTTTGACGAGACTTTAGAAGTGCTCGGTTAAAGAAATCGTTTTTTAAAGGTTGATATGCAGCAAAAACTTTGTGTTTCATTTGCTGAGCTAATCCAACTGCATAGTATTCCCAATTGTTGTAATGTCCACAAAGGACCATTACGCTTCGTCCCTCTTCAAAATATTTATTTGGAACCTCTGGGTTCAGTATTGCGCATCTACGGATTATTTCTTTGTTGGAAATGGTAAATGATTTAACACTTTCAACTAAGAAATCAGTGAAATGACGATAAAATCCTTTTTCAATTTTCTTCAATTCTTTTTCAGAAAGTTCTGGAAATGAATTTTTTAAATTATTTCGCACTATTTTTTTTCGATAGCCAACGACGTAATACGTCAGATAATATACAAAGTCGGCCAGCCAATAAAGGACAGTGAATGGCAAATACGAAATCGGTAAAACCACTCCGTAATAAAGAATTTTGCTAAAAATGCTGCCCATATTTGATTTATGAGCCGCAAAAATAGTTTTTTCACGTTGAACTGGAATAGAAATCTCCATAATCTGAGGTAATTTATTCAAAAACGTAAAAAAATGTTAATTGTTGTTTGGGTTGGTCGGTATTTGAGAAAACATAAGATACTTGCCTCCTAGTTTTTGCAAACACTCTTGCCAAAGGTCCTTTTTGTTGGTATCCATAATTAAGTTTAGATCACTAGAATTAACAACAATCCAAGATTTTTCATTGATTTCTTCGTCGAGTTGATTTTTAAACCAACCACAGTATCCAAGAAAAAAGCGAACTTTTGTTTCAGGTAAATCAGATTTCTTGATAAGTTCAATAAGTACGTTATAATCACCACCCAAATGGATTTGGTCCGTTATTTTAACACTGTTTGGAACAAGGTCTCCAAAAGTATGAATGTAACGCAGGTCCTTGATGTCAACAGGTCCACCTGCACTTATTTTTGAATTGATTTTGATTAAATCTTTTGAGATATCATCGAAATTTATATCTAAATAATTATTTAATACAAATCCGAAGCTCCCATCTTCATTGTATTCACAGAGGAAAATAACGCTACGCTGAAAGTAATGAGAATCCATAAATGGTTCAGCAACAAGCAAAAGCCCTTGTTTAGGTTTTAAAGTATTGTTAAAATTTAAATCAAGCAATGAGAACTTTTTAATTTAAAAATAAAAGATACACAAATGAAACGCTAAAAAGGTTAAAATTCCGATATTATTTAACAAAATCTTTAGATATTGTACTTTTAACAATAATTAGTTATATTCGTCTTTCTAATAGTAGGAGTAAAATGGTAAATAGCTCAATTAAAATTGTTTTAATTTCTTTCACATTGTTTCTTTCATTCGAGACTTTTGGCCAGAGTGCTATGGATTTTCACGTAAACAATGAAAAAGAAATAGAAAATATACTAGTTAAAATGACCTTAGAGGAGAAAGTGGGCCAAACTTGTCAAATCACATTGGACGCCATTTTGAAAACGGATGAAATCGGTAAAACCATTGAACCGATAAAAATTGATTTAGACAAATTAAAAGAGGCCATTAAAATTTATAAAATAGGTTCCATTCTTAATGTAAGCTCCCACACCTTGGGTTTGCCTATTTGGAATGATATTTTAAGCACAATCGAGAAAGTAAGTAAAAGTGAAAATTTCGAAATTCCAATTATTTATGGAATTGATGCTATTCATGGTGTCAATTATACCGTTGGTGCTACATTATTTCCGCAGGAAATTGGACTAGCCGCCACATGGAACAAGGAAATTGCCAAAGATTTCGGTCGAATTACCGCATATGAAGCCCGGGCCACTGGACTCAGATGGAATTTTTCGCCCGTTTTAGATTTAGGTCGACAGCCACTTTGGTCACGTTATTTTGAAACTTTGGGCGAGGACCCTTATTTGTGTAGTATTCTAGGTGAAAAAATTGTTAACGGTTATCAAGGCGTCGGAAAATTAGATGCTTATCACGTCGCAAGTTGTTTGAAGCATTTTGTTGGATACAGTGCTTCTTCTTCTGGTCGTGATAGGACTCCAGCATGGATTCCAACAAAATATATGCATGAACTGTATTTGCCATCCTTTAAAAAAGCTGTTGAAGCTGGTGCGATGACACTAATGATTAACAGTGGTGATGTTAATGGTGTTCCAGGCCACGCAAATAAATATTTACTGACCACTTTGTTAAAAGAGGAATGGGGTTTTAAAGGTTTTACTGTTTCGGACTGGGAAGACTATATCATGTTAGAAACGGTGCACAATGTTAGTTCTAATCTTCAAGAATCGATTACAACTGCGTTTAATGCAGGTGTCGATATGAGCATGGTTCCTAACAGCCCTAATTTTATGGAGTACTGCAAAGCAATGAAAAATGCAGTTTTAGAAAAGCAAATTTCCCAAGAAAGGCTCGACGATGCGGTTAGAAGAATTTTACGTGTAAAATATGCAATTGGTTTATTCGAGACACAGCAGAACACAGTTTATCCGCTCATTGGGAGTGTTGATCATAAGAATTATGCATATAAGTCAGCTTCAGAGTCGATTACCTTACTTAAAAATGAAGATAGTTTTCTCCCGCTTGGCAAAGACTCGAAAATTCTAGTTGCAGGGCCAACCGCCAATAATCTTATATATTTGAATGGTGCTTGGACGCATACTTGGCAAGGAATTGATACAAACTACAATACAAAAGGATGCTATAGTATTTATGAAGCAATAAAAAATAAAGTTGGTTTTGTGAATTGTGAATATTCTTCTGGGGCAGAGCTATTTGCTGCAGAAGGATGGGAAGAAACAAGAATGACAGACATTCCTGATTTTAAAAAGAAGGCTCAACACGCTGATGTAATAGTTCTGTGTTTAGGTGAACTTCCAGCTACGGAGAAACCAGGCGATATTCGCTCATTAAATCTTCCTGAGGAGCAAATAGAGTTAGCTAAAATTGCGTTTTCTACGGGTAAACCTGTGATTTTAGTTCTAATTGAGGGAAGACCAAGAACAATTCATAAAATAGTGGGTCAATCAAAGGCTATTGTTCAATGCTATTTACCTGGTGACTATGGCGGCCAGGCTTTAGCAGACATTTTATTTGGAGATGCTAATCCGAGCGGAAAATTACCTTATACTTATCCAAAATATGATGGCGTAATAGAATTTTATGATAAACCAAAAAGTGTAGATCGTTCTGGGAAATCAAACGATTTCGATGCTTTTGATCCTGAATGGAATTTTGGTTTTGGTCTAAGTTACGCAACATTTGAATATTCTGAAATTATTCTAAATAAGACAAAGATTAGTAAAACTGATTCAATCGAGGTAACGGTTTCTGTGAAAAATATCGGTATGCAATTGGGTAAAGAAGTTATTCAACTATATCTTAGCGATAAAAAAGCGTCTCTGGTGCCAGCAGGAAAGAAATTAAAAAGATTTGAAAAAATTGAAATAAAGCCAGGAGAAACAAAAACGATTCAATTTATAGTTAATATAGACGATCTGAAATTTGTAAATGAGAATGGCGATTGGATATTAGAGCAGGGAGATTTTGAAATTTCAATTGAGAAGCAAAAAGTACAATTTACATTAATGCCATAAATCACTATGTATAAAATAGACTTTAACAATTTCTTTACTTACGCATTTTCTGTTGATTGTGTTATTTTTGGTTACAAAGAAGGTAAAATACATGTTCTCCTCATAAGACGTTCCATGGAGCCTTATGATGGTCACTGGGCAATCCCTGGTGATTTAGTTTATCCCGATGAGGATATTACTGACGCTGCAAGCCGAATATTGAGTGAACTGACTAAAATTGAGAATCTTGAGCTTCACCAAAGTCAAACTTTCGGCGATCCAAATCGTCATCCTCAAGGAAGGGTAATCACGACTGCCTATTTTGCACTAATGCGTATAGATGATTTTGCTGTTGAGGCTTCCTCTTGGGCTGGAGAGGCTAGATGGGTGCCAATTCATGAAGTAGCTTTGTTAGCTTTTGACCACAATTTGATTTTAAATTCAACCTATAATTTGTTAATTCAAAAATTAAGAAGTAATCCAATCTGTTTTGATTTATTACCTCATAAATTTACTTTGAATGAGATGCAAAAATTATATGAGTATGCATATGATTCTGATATGGACAAGGCTAACTTCCGAAAAAAGATAAAATCAATACCATTAATTGAGCACGAAGAAAAGCAAGTAAACGTTAAACATAGGCCTGCAAAACTATTCTCATTTGATGAGCAAGAGTATATTAACCTTCTGTTATCCAACGAATATCAATTTAAAATGTAATTATTTTTAATTACTTATTGTATTTTGTACAATATTGCGTAATTTGCGCTTGCTAATACAATTCATTAATTTAAAATATAACAAAAATGGAATCAAATTTTACGAAAAAAGTCATCAATAATTTAGGTCTTTATGCCATATTATTGCTTGCAAATTATTCTTTCTCACAGAGTTTGGAGATTACAACGACAGTTTGTGGGACAGCTGCAAACGAAGTTAGATTGACTGGTCCTTGGTGGGGCTGGAATCCTGCTGGTGGTCCAATTGCTGTTAACAACGGCAATGGTACTTGGACTTTTACTCTTTCACCCGCCCCGACTTCTGATATGGAATACCTTTTGGTGAAGGATGGCGTACAAGAAAATTTAATTGCAGATATGCAAAATGGTGGGATGTGCGCTCCGATTACAGATTATTCAAGCTATGCAAATCGTCAATGGCAGACGATGAGTTCAATGACAGTATCAAATGTATATGGACAATGCGGTCCATGTGCAGCTTCTGGCTTGAACATAACAATGGATGTATGTTCGACAACGGCTACTTCTGTAAGAATGACAGGTCCTTTCTGGGGTTGGGATCCAAATGGTGGTCCAATGGCAACAAACAATGGAAATGGAACGTGGACAGTAAATTTAAATCCAGCACCAACTGCTGATATGGAGTATTTGTTTGTGGTTGATGGTGTTCAAGAAAATTTAATTGCAGACATGCAGAACGGAGGCTCATGCGCTCCTATTACCGATTATACAAATTACGCAAATAGAATTTGGTATGCAGGATCTGCTGACGTGACAGATATTTCTTTCGATCGTTGTGTTTCTTGTGCAGTGCCAGATTTGGTAATTACTACAGAAATTTGCGATACGGCAAATGCGACAGGGCAAGTGAATTTGACAGGTCCACTTTGGGGTTGGAATCCAGCTTTTGGTCCTCAAGCAGTTGACAACGGGAATGGAACATGGACATTTACATTGTCGCCGTCTCCTTCTGATACACTAGAATATTTATTGGTTAGAGATGGAGTTATGGAAAATCTAATTCAAGCAATGGTTGATGGTGGTTCTTGTGCCCCTGTAACTGATTATTCAACTTACGCGAATCGTTTATGGGCTCTTGGTGATGCAAGTATATTTTCAAACACTTATGGTCATTGTGTAAATTGTGCTTCTCTATCAATAAATGAGAATGAATTATCAGAGGTTCGAGTTTATCCAAACCCATTTAGTTCTGCACTTTCTCTAAAAAGAGAAATCAATATGGAGAATATTACAGTGTATAATGTAATTGGTGAAAAAGTATTTGAATTAAAATTAAATAGTTCAAATGTACAAATTGATTTATCAAACATAGCGCCAGGTGTATATAATTTAGTTGTGTCTGGAACTAATTCAGTTTCTAGAGTTAAAGTTATTAAAGAGTAAATAGCAAACAATTAAAACAAACTAATGGGAGGCGCAAGTCTCCCATTTTTAATTTATAATATCATGAGACTTTTTTTATTTTCAATTTTCTTTTTCATAACGAATATGTCGATGGCTCAGTTTGTACTAGCTTGGTCTGATGAGTTTTCAGGAACCTCCTTAGACGATACAAAATGGACACATGAAATAGGCGGAAACGGTTGGGGAAATAATGAGTCTCAATATTACACATCGAACGCTACGAATCTAAACGTTAGTAATGGTGAACTCACAATTACGGCGCTTCATGAAACAGTAGGTAACAATTCATATACTTCTGCGAGAATTCTAACGAAAGATAAAATGGAATTCCAGTTTGGTAAGGTTGAAGCAAGAATTAAATGCCCAATGGGTCAGGGTATTTGGCCTGCATTTTGGATGTTGGGTGCAAATATAGATTTGGTTTCTTGGCCAATGTGCGGAGAAATAGATGTGATGGAACACGTTAATAACGAAAATAAAACGCATGGAACAGCCCATTGGGATAACGGTGGTCATGTTTATCAAGGTGCTCCAGTTATAACTACTCCAGGTGAATTTCATATTTATGCTGTAGTGTGGGACTCGACGAAAATCCAATGGTTAATTGACGGGAACATCTTCTATGGTATAAATATTGCCAATGGCGTGAATGGAACAAGTGAATTTCAAAATGATTTCTTCTTAATTCTGAATTTGGCAGTCGGAGGAAACTGGCCAGGTTATCCGAACTCGACAACCGTATTTCCGGCAGAATTAAAAGTTGATTATGTCAGAGTATACAAAGATCAAAGTGAAGTATCAATCGAGGAACAAAATTTAACGGAGATAATCATTTCTCCAAATCCAGCTAAGGATTTAATTACAATTGATAAGCTATCGTTTGGATACAACAAAACTCTAACAATCTTAGATGTATTAGGGAAAACGTGCTATTCACAAGAAATTGAAGGAAAATATGTTAAAATTGACATATCAAGATTGGAAAAGGGTATTTTTTTCCTTTCATTTATTAATGAAAAAGGAGTAGACCAAAAACTAAAATTTATAAAGTATTAATTTTTAGTTAATTATTAAAGTTCCCCAAAGTGACGGGTTTTTGTGAAATCCTTCCCGGTTTTCACTATTCCATCGAACTTGTTCGTTTCGTTTATTGGAATTATCTCCTGCATCTACTGCAACTTCTAACCCATAAGATTGGTTAGCTTTTATACTTGTTTTCGTGAATTCAGAAAGAGCAATTCCTATTTCAACTTGGTAGCCATCTGATGTATTCATAATTGCGAATTTTCCATTTTCAAAAGGTTGCGAATCTGAAAAATTCCACATGTAAGGGGATTTTCCACAATTAATACCCAAGTGATAATCACTGAGTAGAAACAATCCTCTTTTTGGGTCGGCATTCGGATTTGTTGAAAAAGCAATCTCGATTGCGTCACCATTCCATAAATCGCCATCGGTTTGGTTATTTATCCTAGGACTAGAATCGGTAATTTTTAGCCCAATGTATAAGGAGTCATTCGTATTCATAACTGAAAAAGAATAACCTTCATCTATTTCCGTAAATTCATTTGTCCATTCAGTTAAATCTCCATCCAAAATTATTTTTTGTTTTTCAATAAAGCTAGATTGCATTTCATTTTTTAATTTTCCTTTGAAAGGAACAATGCGAATTGAATTGATCTGCACTTGATCTTGAGCAAAGAGTTGAATTAATAGTTGCTTTATATTACTTGGATCACAATCGAAATCCATAAAGGGGAAAAGAGACATTGGAATCGTAACTTTCGTCCATTCGTTTGTAATTATGCCATTAGGCGTAAAACTTTTACTGAATCCTGTCCAAGCTTGACCTCCAGCATAATCCTCTAGACCAAAAGCCCAGGGTAAATTCGTCATTTCTTTTCCTTTAGAACGGATTTCGATTTCAATTGCCGACACATCTACGATTTGTCCCATATCTTTTGAGCTCCAGAAATCCCATCCAAATCCTATTCCAACCCAATCACAGCCCTCTTGGTCCTTGTTCCATTTTAGTCCTATATATGAGTCCGCACTGTCTGTTTCAAGTGTAAGGTCGACACATTTTTGATCTTTCGAACTCCAAACTTCGTCTGACATTTGATTATCGAAAATTGTCAATTGACTAAAGCCTAGAATGGAAGCAGACATGTCCTTTTCAGAATAGTCATAAAGATTCTGTCTTTTGAAAAGTCTCGTTTTTTCTATATTTACCTCGTCCAAATCTTGAAATCGCAGACTATCTTGAGAATAAAGCCCAATGGGCATTAAGACAATTAAAATGAATTGGCCAATAGATTTAATCATGGATTTAACGGTGTGTTTTCAGTGAAGATAATATAGTCGACCTTCGTACTCGCGAAACCAGTGGATGGGTTAGCTAAGTCCAACATATTTATTTGCTGTATTTTATCTGGATTGTGTTGACCATTTCCGTTAGGTGAAGATGGTTGTCCATTTGTTAAACTGGGAATATCGCTGTATTTTACAGAAACGAGTTGCCAACCCGACCAATTGACGGCAATTTGAAGAGAATAGAGGTCTTCACTTGTGCTGTTAAATGTTCCGTTATTGTCATCGTCTTCTTGAAACTGTAAAAGGAGAATTGTATTTTGTAGTCCCGGTTCACCATAAATCATTATGTTAAAATATATGTTATCGGGATTTGAGCCTATCGGAAAATGTTGAACTCCATAAGCGCTAGCTCTAAAATATAAATAGCCGATGAGATAATCCCAGTCAACGGTTCCAGCCATATTGTAGTAAGAGTTTCCTTGCGCTGCCTCTGAATCGGTTTTGATCTGAAAATCCATATCAGCTCCAGATTGAATAAATGACACCCAGCCGGGGTTAAATCCGGATTCGAAATCAGCAACTAAAAAACCTGGATTGAGTTTCGGATTAATGATTTTTATAGTCGTTTCAATTGTATCTAATTCGCCATTGAAAGTGAGTTGTACCTTACAGATTTCCGTTCCAAAAACGGGAAGGTCTGTTGTGTTTCCAGTCCAAGTTGTGTTGCTAGCGCCAATTGCAGAACTAGTTCCCTCAATTCTTTTTACAGCGCCGGATGATTGTCCTACAATGGTGATTTTCCAATCAACAATTTTAGAAATTTCAGCCGCGAAGTAAACTGTTTGACCGATTGAGAAATCAACAGAATCTATACTTTTAGTAAGAGGTTTGATGACACTGAAAGAAGAGTATATATTATTTAAAGATGGACCATCAATCTTATTTACTTCATTTTTTCTGCAAGAGAATAGTAATGTTACGATTAAAAGTAGAAATACAATTGACTTTTTCATATTTAAAATTTCATGTTATAAATAATTAAAAACTGATTTATCTGATAAGGACTGAATCCGTTTCCATTGTTAAAATTCGACTCATAAACTGCGGAGAGATAAATAACATCTGAAAATTCAAATTTCAAACCCCCAGCAATATAATTTTCAAATCGATCAAATTGCAAGCTATTGAAGTTAATTATTTCATCTTTCACATTTCTAATTGGCAACAAATCTGTTCCTTTACTCTCGAAATGATAAACATTTGCTAAAAGATAAAGTTTATCCAATATTTCAAATTCAGCGCCTAAGCTAAGCGCAACAGTGGTTAAAGACATATCTTCAAAAGCAATTCCATTGTTGCGATTTGTTAGTTGATACGATGCCCCTAAATTAAAATTGATTTCTCTTTTCCAATCAAAAAACTTTGCAACTTCAAAGCGTACATCTGTTTTCAAAAAATTAAAGTGTTTTAAATTTGTTGTTCCCTGTCCGCGAATTTCATTCAAATTGTAATAAGACATGTTTGCTGAAATTTTACCCATACTATCTGCATAATGGAGGTTGGCGTAAAGACCTTTTCTATTGAAGGTTGCTGTACCATAAGGCAAAGCACTACTAAAAGATGGATCATTTGTGTTAATACCTGTTGAAATCGAGGAGGAATAGAGAGTAGGATCGTTATATATGTCGTACATCGATATTTGACGTTGTATTTGTCCGTTTGTATACCTGTCGAAAAATGAATTCGCTTGGTCATAGTTGAGTCTTTTCGATTGCGCTCCAACACTTCTGAAATCAGCCCCATTATCCATATAACCGACAGCAAAATCCAAATTGAGTTTTTTTAACTCAACATACAATTGAGCGTTCACGAAGAAATCAGTTAATTTCACTGTATCTTCAGCCAAACCTGCTGAGGATAAACCGCTTTCACCTTTAATTCCAATTGTCATTTTGTCATTTGACAATTTAGTATTGTACGTAACCGTGTTTACAGTATTCTTGTACGTATTTTCACTGGAAGCAGTGCCTTTCAAGTCAAAAACACTGGCTGTATTAAAACCTAATGAGAGATATTTACTTTGATTGATAATAATATTACCTCCTCCATAAAATCTTTCAAAAATATTATTCAAATTTGAAGGATTAAGCCTGGTGATGAAACCGTTAAATTTGACATCATCTACGAATTTAGGAAATGCAAGTCCAAAATCTGCTGCAGCTCCTTGTTGTCGCCACGTATTATTTTTTGAGTAAAACGACTCGTAATTTAATATATCCTCTTTCAATTTAAGTATACCAGTTCCTTGAACTAACATGTCGGGATTATGATTATAGAAGGTGTAGGGTGTCAATTTGTAGTCAATATTCCCCAGCTGATAACGTACAATTTTACCAGCAACACCTCGAACATATATTTGTCGAACATCAAAAGCAACATTTGCACCATAAAATCCACCAAGTTCATTCTTTACACGAATCATCCCCAAAATTTCAGTGGAGCTATTCGGGCTTATTTTAAATCCAAGGTCAATCAATGCATAACCCCCTGCAGATTTTCTAGGTGTCACGGAGTCCATTTCCTTTGTTTGGAAATTGTAGTTTGAAATTATCGAACGTGCACTTCCAATAAATTGTACTTTTTTACCAGTCTGCGACCAGCTTGAAAAAGAACTTAAAAAAGCGAATAAAATAAGAATTACCTTCATATCAAAAATAAAGTTTTAGTTCAACAGTTGTTTCTTGACCCTTGTATTTGTCTAAAGCAAAATTGGTATCTTTATAATTCATCCATCTATGGCGAATATAGAGTCCTACGCTTTTGGACAAGGTTATATCTAGACCAATTGCATAGCTTTTTCCAGTTTGATTTTTGGGGGCTAAACTGGCAACATCTAATACTGTTTTGTCGTTGGCAATCATTCGATCCAGTCCAAAATAGTTGGATAAAACAATGTTTGGAAATAGGTGGTAATAAAATTCAAATTGATGATTGTAACTTTGCAAATACGCTGCTTTTGAATATTTAGGTAAAGGAGAAAAAGATCTTTGAACGGAATGATAACCGCCTAAGTAGAAAACAAGCAAATTTCGATTAAATATTTTAAATTGACCTTTGTAACTTAATTCAATAGAGTTAAATCCTTTGGCGCTGACAGAATCTGTAATTTGAAGTGTTTCATATACTCCGCGATAAATTTTATTTAAATTTTGATAAGGCCCAACTTGTGGCGGAAATCCCCACCTCCAGAATCTAGAAAGGGCAAGATTGTTGGCTGGGTGATTGTAGGTGATTTTATCTGAAATACCAATGATTTCGCTTGCAGCACTGTAGCCAATAGTAAGTTTTTGCTTATTGAAAGCCAAATCTGTATTTAAGATGATTCCTCGACGATTGTTGGTCATTTGTCCAATATTTACCAATGAACTTGCGAAAGGAATTAAAAGGGTTTGACTACCCGGTGTATTAGATGTTGGAGCACTAGCAGAAAACTCACTTATGGATGAATTCCAAAAAATCCCGTTGTTGTTTATCACGTTCGGGCTAATTTGGAAATAACGGAGTTCAATAGGGAAGTGGGTCGTCTCCATTGGAAAATTAATTTTAACATCTACTGCTTCTCCCCAATTACCAACTAGGTTAGGAGAATGGTAGCTTCCTGCACCAACTTCGCCAGAAACAACGAAATGTTTAAAGTGTTTACTGAATTCAGAGGTTATTAATTCATAACCGATTTTTTCTCGTCCTAAACTGTCGTCAAATGTTTTATTTGAAATAGCATTTAAACTAACGAAGCTTTTCTTGAAGTTTTTCTGAATTTTTCCACCCATCATTGAGTTTGGAGTAGGTAAGACCCCACCATTGAATTGAGATTTTCCGTACATAAAAGCAAAAGAAAAATCTTTGGGTAGTTTGGAACCCTCAAAAATAAAGCCTTGAAAAGCTTGTTGCCCCCATCTTACATCTTGACTTAAAGCTCCGGTATTGTAGAAGTTTGAATAACGATCGAAAACTCCTTTTGTATTTGGATCCCATGGATTTCGTTCAAAAAGACTGAACCTATTGTATCCTGTATTCGTTGCAAATGTTAATGGACTAAGCTTATACCAGTGTATTCCGCCAGTTTTAACTGAAAAGTTTCCATATTTAGCGGAATGACTTCCGTTTAGGTTAACACCTAAATTCAATCCTTTTGCATAATCTTTGGTGCTACCTGTTAGCGGTGTCCAAAGAAATATATCTGTACTGAAGGATGTTTTTGGCGAAGGTCGGCCACTGATAGTCATATACAACTGAGGAATATTGCTATCGTCTCCGAGGAAAAGTTTTTTGTTTACTGTGCCGAATTCAGCGTACATATCATCCATTACATTATAATTCCCTATGAACCTATAATAACCAGAAACGGACAAATTACTTAAACCATTTTTCATTACTTTCGGAAAAGATCCAGAATTAAAAAAATCGGAGGCTGCGCTATCTTTATATTGGCTGCGCGCAGCAGTGGAATAGCTAAAAACCATTAACACGCAGAAGATTTTGTGTAACTTATTTTTCAAAAGACGAAATTTCTTGAGGTATGAATACTACTTTCTTCGGCTTACCATCTTCATTAAGTTCAACTTCAACATAAAATGGAATATTTGCATAAGCTACTTTTTGACCGTCGGTAACGGTTAGAAAAAGTCTATAACGTCCTTCCGAGGAAGGAGCTTTAAGTTGAATAGAAGATAGGTGTTTGTTTTTTATTTTACCAGGAATGGAAGTTGGTTTATTTTCTTGATCTCCTCCCGTTTTCAAGTCAGTACTTTCCGGATATAACTCCCATGAATAACTTAATTTATCTTTATTTTTATCACTAGCAAAAACCACAACTGATAAGCTTTGTCCATCAGGAAGTATTAGGTTTTTTTGCAATGCTCGGTCATTTATTAACATCGAATCTATAGTAGGTGAGCGATTTTCTGGATAAGCCCCGGACCAATTGTATTGAAGCACATCAATTGCCTCAGTAGGTCTTCCTTCTTCATCAAAAATACCATACCACGTGCTCGTATATTCTTGTTTTTGTCCCCATAAAAATGCGAAGGAGCCAATACATTGTTTTCTTTCGCCCCAAATATATTTTTGATACCGGTCGAGGTATGTTTTTGCTTTTTCTGTACTTGTTTGTTCCACGGATGATCCCCAGCGTGTTTTTGGAGATTCCCAATGACCGTTTGGCCCCCATTCTGTTATCATATAAGGTCCATCAAAGTTGCCGTCTGATAAAACTTTTTTTACGTTTTCTATATCGCCATATGTGTTTATACCATATATATCAATGGCGGTCATTGTTTCATTTATAAACTTTACTTTTACTGCATTGGTGCCAGCAGTAACTGTTGATGTTGGATGATTGGGGTCTAATTCTTTAACCATCTTGGCAATGTCATTGACCGCAGCCCAAACATTTGTATTGCTATAATCTAGTTCATATTCATTTCCAATGCCCCAAAGTAAAAGCGCAGGATGATCTTTGTATTTCTCTACGGCAATCTTAAAATTATTAAGTTGATTCTGGATTTTTTCAGGATCATTATAGTCAAAGCCGTGCCTTTCGTGTTGAACCCACATGCCCAACATTACTTTAAGACCTTTTTTCTCAGCCAAATCTAGAACTTCTTGCGCATTTTCTAATCCCCAAGTTCTGATTGTGTTTCCGCCACAAGCAACTACTTCATCCAATTGCTTTTCGCCGCCTGCTCCTTTAATATAGAATGGTTGATTATTGACGAGTAACTCCCATTGGTCGTTAATTCTTTCAACCCTTACTTTATTAACTTGTGCCTCAACACGTAGGCCGAAAAAAAAGCACAATATGGGTATATTTAAGTATATAAATTTATTCATAGTTGTGTATTTATTTTCTTAATTGAATGCAAAATACGAACTTATTGTATTTTGTACAATAAATAAACGATTAAAGTTTTTAGCAGTTTAAATATCCCTAAGAATTATTACCAAAATTATTTGGAAATCATCCAAGACCCACCGACACTAATTACGTTTTTCAAAGACAAATACTCATTAAATGTTTTTTCGTTTATCCCGCCTGTAGGACAAAACGTGATTTCAGGAAAGACTTGGCCGTAAGTTTTTAATGCAGGCAGACCTCCAAAAAGATTTGCAGGAAAAAATTTAAACGTATTCCAGCCAAACTGCATTCCCAGTATGATTTCGCTAGGTGTCGAAACACCAGGAATAAATGGAATACCGCTACTAATAAGTGTCTTTGCTAAATTTTCACTGATGCCCGGGCAGACAATGAAGTCCACGCCAATTTCGCTTACTTTTTTTATTTGCTCTTCTTTTACAATGGTCCCAACACCAACAGAAATTCTATCACCGAATCGTTTCTTTATTTCTGCAATGGCTTCGTATGCAACAGCCGTGCGCAAAGTTACCTCTATGCAATATATATTTTTTTCAATTAATTCACCAATGATTGCATCAATTTCATCCAAATGATTGATAGTAACAACCGGGATTAAAGGGTGCTGACGAAGTAGTTCTAGAATATTATTTTGTATCATATATATATTGATTTACAAGAAACTTGCACCTTCTTCACTTGCAGACACCAATTTACGCATATTGGCGAAAAGTTCTCTTCCATTGCCAAATGTTTTGGAGTTGTCTTTGTTTCGCACCGTTCTACTTTCAACAGATTCTGTGAGACATTCCAGGGTTCCGTTGATAGCATCAACACGAATTAAGTCACCCGTTTGTATTTTTCCGATTAGTCCACCATCACGTGCCTCTGGCACAACATGAATGGCTGCAGGAACTTTGCCAGAAGCTCCAGACATTCGTCCATCAGTTACCAATGCGATTTTAAAACCTCTTTTTTGAAGAATTGTCAGTGTAGGAGTGAGCTGATGTAATTCCGGCATTCCGTTTTGCTTTGGACCCTGGAAGGGAAGAACAGCAACAAAATCTTTATCCAATTCGCCTTTTTTAAAGGCTGTGATCATATCTTCTTGTTCTTCAAATACGATTGCCGGAGCTTCTGTAATGTAATGTTCCTCTCCAACTGCGGATGTTTTTATTATTGCTCGTCCTATGTTTCCTTTCAATAATCGCAAGCCTCCTTCTTTTGAAAATGGATCTTTTACATCACGTAAAATTGTTGTGTTCAAAGATTTTTCAGACCCTTCATGCCATTCTATTTTACCATTAAAAATTTTAGGCTCTTGCGTGTATTTGTTTAATCCATGACCGAGAATTGTGTTGACGTCTTCGTGTAATAAGCCGTTTTCCAAAAGTGTTTTCATAATAAATCCCATGCCACCAGCTGCATGGAAATGGTTTACATCAGCCGATCCATTAGGATAAATTTTCGTTAATAACGGGATTAACGGAGATAAATCATCAAAATCGTCCCAGGTTATAATTATTCCAGCTGCTTTTGCTACTGCAATTAAATGTATCGTATGGTTAGTTGAACCTCCGGTTGTCATAAGGCCAATTATCCCGTTGGTAATCACTTTTTCATCCATCAAATTTGCCAAACTTGAATCGAAATTTCTTTTCATAGAAACTCCAGCCAAAATTTTGACAATTTCTTCGTTTAATAAATGACGAAGTTCAGTGCTAGGATTCACAAAACTTGATCCCGGCAGCTGAAGCCCCATAATTTCCATGAGCATTTGATTGCTATTCGCCGTTCCATAAAATGTACACGTTCCGGGTGAGTGATAAGAATCAGACTCGCCTTTCAGTAATTCATCTCGGCCAATTTTTCCTTCAGCAAAATCTCTTCGTATTCTGGCTTTTTCATCATTGCTGATACCTGTTTCCATCGGTCCGCCAGGAACAAAGGCAACAGGTAAATGTCCAAATTTCAAGGAGCCAATTAATAATCCAGGTACAATTTTATCACAGATCCCCAAATTCATAACGGCATCAAACATATTGTGCGATAGGGCAATAACGGTGGACATAGCAATAACATCTCTACTAAACATGGAAAGCTCCATTCCGGTTTGACCTTGTGTAACACCATCGCACATAGCTGGAACACCACCCGCAACTTGTGCGACAGAATTATATTTAGTGGCGTATTTTCTTAATTCATCAGGATAATGCTCGTAAGTTTTGTGGGCAGAAAGCATATCGTTGTATGCTGTGACTATAGCTAAATTAGGCACTTTGTTTTGCGAAAGAGCATCTTTGTCGGATGGACCGCATCCAGCAAAAGCGTGTGCTAAATTTCCACAATGTAAATGCGATCGACTGAATTCTTGATCGAATTGTTCTTTCATTTGTGATAAATAAAGCGCTCTAGTTTCTTTACTTCGAGTGACAATTCTGTCTGTCACTTTTTTTATTTCTGGATGAATCATTTTTCTGATAAATAAACGTTTATATTTTTTTGACTGTTCGTGAAATGAGATATAGGAAGATTCTGCTCATTAGCAGTTTTCAAGATTTCAATCTTTTTTTCTCCAACGAGCATGAGTGCAATTTGTTTAGCATTTAATAACATCACTTTGTTACAGCTAATTCTGTTATTTGGAAAATTTGGAGCATTGGAATAAAAAATTCCGGGTTCTTTTTGGGTTAATAATTTGTCAGAAGCAGGGTCATTAGGGAAAATAGATGCAGTGTGTCCGTCTTCTCCAATGCCTAATAAACAGAAATCGATTCTTTCGTTAAAAGGCTGGTATAGATCGCTGCAAAGCTGAATATTATTTCTATTATCTTCCATGTCGATTGCCATGCCAAGGACTTTAATTTTTTTATTGGTTAACTTGTTAAAGGCCTCTTGGATATTTCTTTGGTTATTGTACTCGCTAGAAAATGGAACATAGCGTTCATCGACTAAACCAATTTTAATTTTAGAAAAGTCTATATTTTGTTGCCCGAATAAAGTATACAAACCAAGTGGAGTAGAGCCGCCGGACAATAGTAAGTGTGCGTTTCCAAATTTTTGTATACTCGTCTCACAAATTGAAACAATTTTCTTGCATAATTCGAATTCAACTTCTGACTTTGTCTTAAATCTCTTGATTACCATCTTGGTATGATTTGGACCACTTGTGATCCTGATCCATTATTTGATCTCCTGGTCCCCATGAACCCGCCTCGTACAAAACATTCCTTAAGCCAGCTTTTTCCCAACTATTAACAATTGACTCTATCCAAATCCAAGCGGCTTCAAGCTCATCTTGGTGCATGAATAAGGTTTGTTCACCTCGTAAAACATCAATGATTAACCGTTCGTAGGCTTCAGGAAAACGCTCTTTAAACGAATCCATGTAATCCAACTTTAAACTTATTGGTCGATACCGGTAACCTCCAGGGCCGGGGAGCTTAGTCATTTGAACGAGTTCTATTCGTTCTTCCGGCTGAAGTCGAATAATTAGTTTGTTGCCAGGAATAGCTCCTTGGGAAGGGAAAACGTTATGTCGGACGGATTTAAAATTGATAATAATTTCAGAGTAACGTTTCGCCATCCTTTTTCCAGTCCGAAGATAGAAAGGCGTACCTTTCCAACGCCAGTTGTCTATATAAGCCTTTATTGCGACAAATGTTTCCGTTTTTGATTCATAATTATCAATATCCTCTAGGTAGGAGTTGACCAATTCATCTTTTACTTTTCCTCTGGTGTATTGACCTTTCACAGAATCAGTAAGCACCGTTTTTTCGTCAAACATTTGCAAAGAGTTCAATACCTTCAATTTTTCAGTTCTAACGAAAGAAGCCTCTAATTTTGTCGGTGGTTCCATAGCAATTAGACAAAGTAACTGGAGCAAATGATTTTGAACCATATCTAATAAAGCTCCACTCTTGTCATAATAATCGCCTCGCTTTTCTACTCCTAGACTTTCAGAAACAGTTATCTGAACAGAATCTATATCCTCCGAACTCCAAGAATGTTCAAATAAATGATTGGCAAAACGCAAAACCATTAAGTTTTGAACTGTTTCTTTTCCCAAGTAATGATCTATTCTATAAATCTGGTTCTCCGTGAATGCCAGGCTTATTTTTTCATGGATTTCTTTGGAAGTTTTTAAACTTACACCCAAAGGTTTTTCCAAGACAACTTTACTTTCTTTATTAACTAAATCACTCTCTGAAAGTAAATTGCAGATAGCCCCAAAAGCAGAAGAAGGTGTGGAAAGATAATAGATACATTGACGTTCCTTCGTCTTATTCAATTGACTTTTTAAACCACGGTATCCTTCAATAGTTGGAGATGAAACTTCTTGTACAATTATTTTTTGCACGAATTTTACAATCAGTGATTTATCCAAAGTATAATCAATGGAAGCTTCAATGAAAGATTGAATACTTTTCCTGATATTTTCTTCATTATTAGGTTTGCGCGTGATGCAGAAGATTGAAAAGTCTACGTCCAACTGCTTATCAACAAATCTATGAAATAGGGCAGGATATATTTTTCTAACAGCTAAATCACCGTCACCACCGAAGACGACTATGTTAAAGGGATTGATTTTTTTTGTTTTCATATTTCTTTATAAAACAAACATTTATTGCCCGAATATAGGTCTTTTTGTATAATGTACAATAAGTAATTAAAATAATTTGACTTTCGGTGTATTATTTCTGGTTTTAATAAAGTTACTCATTAATTGGAAAAAAGCCTATAGAAAGAAAGGAGGCTTTTGAAATCTGACCTTAGCGTCTTGGAACATAGATGCTTTTGCATTCATTTGAAAAGAGAAAAATTTCACCTGAGCTATGGGCGTCCAATTGAAACTTAATTGCCAACAGTGCATATCACGAACCAAAGCAAGTTGAGTGTATGTAATCCTAGCTGTTTCTAAGTCAAATGAACCGTTTCCGGATAATTTCCAGCGTTTAGTAAAACTAACATCGCCGTCCACTCGAATGGTTTGCACAATTGAAGATCTATCTCGATTCACTTCCGTTCTAAATTGATTAATATTCCAAGTTACATTGTGAGAAATTGTGGCTTTCCATGGAATTTCAAAAGTTACCATTTGTTCTGGGTGTAACAAGAAATATTGATAGTCGGAATCCCAATTTTTCTCCATATTATCCTTGACTTCTTGAATTTTTTCTAAACTTCTTTTTGGCGCGAGCGTGAACCCTGTAGAG
>Ga0209702_10000384_pt1 | contig 91972 bp, 82 predicted proteins | sample FRY01_FD_187210 | JGI IMG/M metagenome (GOLD analysis project Ga0209702, IMG submission 187210) | Freshwater microbial communities from Lake Fryxell liftoff mats and glacier meltwater in Antarctica - FRY-01 (SPAdes) (version 2) | ecosystem: Environmental > Aquatic > Freshwater > Ice > Glacier... | reverse complement strand
TTCTGCGGCCAGTGTGGCTCCGGACATGCTCGCAAGCTTACCGGACAAATGCCAAACTCTCTTGATCTGAATCAAGACGCAGCAGCAATTGCGGCCTATCCTTCAATCATCAAAACACCCCAAGGAGCTCCCCATGTACCAGCGTATTCTTGTCGCCACAGATGGCTCCAACCTGTCCCGCAAGGCGGTGTCCAGCGCTATCGCCCTGGCTAGCCTGTGCGGCGCCGAGCTGGTGGCGCTCAAGGTCGTCGCCCGTTATCCGATGACCTATTTCGAGGGTGGCATGGCGGTACAAGCGGGCGAAATTGCACGCATCGAGAAGCAATGGGCTGACACCGCCCAGGCCGTGGTCGATGCGGTGAAGAAATCGGCCATGGCCAAGGGCGTCAAGGCCAAGGGCATCACGGCCAAGTCCGATCTGGTGTCCGAGGCGGTGATCGCCGCGGCCAAAAAACACAAGTGCGACCTGATCGTCATGGCATCACACGGTCGGCGCGGCATCAAACGCCTGCTGCTGGGCAGCGAAACCCAGCTCGTGCTGACGCACTCGCACATTCCGGTACTGGTGCTGCGCTGACGCGCCAGGCCGTGCCGCGGCCTGTGTACCCAGACGCGTCGGCGGCGGCGCGATGCCCCTCAGGTTCCGCCGAACAGCCCGCGATACTGCTCGCGTAGCAGGTTCTTCTGTACCTTGCCCATCGCATTGCGGGGCAAGGCATCGACTACAAAACACTGCTTGGGCACCTTGAAGTTGGCCAGCTTGGCCTTGGTCGCGGCGATGATCTGCTGCGGATCCAGCGGCTCGCCTTCGCGGCAGGTAACCACCAGCACGCCGACCTCGCCGAAGTCCAGGTGCGGTATACCGACCAGGGCGCTTTCGGCAACGCCCGGCAAGTCGTTGACAAAACTCTCGACCTCGGCCGGGTACACGTTGTAGCCGCCACTGATGATCAGATCCTTGCTGCGCCCGACGATGCTCACATAGCCGTCAGCATCGATGCGGCCGACGTCCCCGGTTTTGAAGAATCCATCGGTGGTGAATTCGTCGCGGGTCTTTTCGGGCATATGCCAATAGCCCTTGAACACATTCGGGCCACGCACCTGGATGCCGCCAATCTCGCCCTGTGCCAGCGCAGCGCCCTGCTCGTCCTGCACGCGCAAATCCACACCCGGCAGCGGAAAACCGACGGTGCCGCCGCGACGCTCGCCCAGCGCGGGATCGCAGGGATTGGACGTCAGCATGGCTGTCTCCGACATGCCATAACGCTCCAGGATCGTGTGGCCTGTGCGTTGCTGCCATTGTGTGAAGGTGTCGAGCAGCATGGGTGCCGAACCGGAGATGAACAGGCGCATGTTGCGACACTTTTGCGGGTTCAAGCCAGATTCGGCCAGCATGCGCACATACAGCGTCGGCACGCCCATGAATACCGTGGCCCGCGGCAGGTTCTGCACCACCCATGTCGGGTCGAACCGGGACTGCCACAACATCGGACTGCCGCTCAGCAGTGCGCCATGCAAGGCCACGAAAAGACCGTGCACGTGAAAGATCGGCAGCGCATGGATCAGCACGTCGCCACCTTGCGCCGGCGAACGCCAGCCCCAGTAGTCCTTGAGCACCCGTGCATTGCTCAGCAGGTTGGTGTGGCTGAGCATGGCGCCCTTGCTGCGACCGGTGGTTCCGCTGGTATACAAAATCGCCGCCAGATCGTCGCCACCGCATGCGGCCACCGCATGCTGGTCGCTGCACGAGGCCGCGCGCTGCAGCAGCGAGCCGGTGCGATCGCCATCGAGCGTGAACACATGGGCCGTGCCGGCCGTGAAGGCCATCTGGCTGACCCAGCCGAAGTTGCGCGACGTACACACCACGACAGCAGGCTGCGCGTCGCCGATGAAATACGCCATCTCGCCACTCTGGTAGGCGGTATTGAGCGGCAGAAACACGTGGCCGGCGCGCAGTGTCGCCAGGTACAGCATGGCTGCCTCGACCGACTTCTCGACCTGCACCGCGATGCGCGAGGCCGGCGGCAGGTCCAGGCTGTCCAGCAGGTTGGCCAGCATCGCGGTGGCGCGCTCGAGATCGCGCCAGCTGTAAAACAAACCACTGTCGGTCTCGATCGCTGTCTGGTCAAGGTCGTCTGGAAAAGCCGCGCGCAATGCAACAAACAGATTGCGTTCGGAGGCTGGCAGAGTGGATGCGGTTGGCATGGTGTCGGTTCAGAATCTGAAATGAACAAATGACCGCTCAGAACTGCGGCCGGCGTTTGGCAAGAAAGGCACCGATGCCTTCGCGGTGCTCGGGCGAATCGGCATAGTCATAGGCTGTCGCGGCCAGGCGATCGAGTACGGGTTGGTCCGTGGAGGCGGCTCCACCGCCGACTGGCGCTTGACCCGGCTGCGCGAACTGCAGGGCGCGGATGCTGCGTTTGTTCATGCGGGCGGCCTGTGGTGCCAGCGCGCAGATGCGTTGTTGCGTCTGCTGCAGCTGGGCCTCAAGCTCGGCATCGTCGACGACCCGTGTCAGGAAACCGAGCGCGTGCATGCGTTGGGCGTCCAGTACATCGGCTTCGAGCAGGAACTGGCGCGCCACAACCGGACCGACCGCACGCATCACGAGATCGAGTTCGCGCGGCGCCATCGGAAAACCCAGGCGTGCAATCGGCGCGCCGAAGCGTGCGCCGGCAGTGGCGACGCGGATGTCGCAACAACTGGCGATCTCCAGCCCGGCGCCCATGCAGTTGCCATCGATGCCGGCCACGATCGGGATGTCGCAGTCCAGCATGGCCTGCAAGGCAGCCCAGACTTCACGCTCGTGAAAACTTCTCAAGCTGGCGCGATCGAATCGGAACGACACGTATTCGGAAATGTCACCACCGGCGCAAAAATGGCCTCCGTTCCCACGCACCACGACGCAGCGAATCGCTTCGTGAGTTGGCAGCGAGACAAAGGCGTCGCGCAACGCGCGCCACATCGCGCGCGACATCGCGTTGAACTTTCCGTCCTGGCGCAAAGTGACCGTGGCCAAGGCCCCGTCCAACGCGACCAGAACCTGCCCCAACGCGGGCATCGCGGGGTCGTCCGGCACGCCAGTGGTCACCCGAGCTTGCCCCAATTCGGCCCACCCTGCAGCTCGCCCTGGCCCGCCCGGATCATGGCAGCAGGCCCTCGACCTCGGCCGACACTGGAATCTTGCCCTGCGCCATCTGCGCGCGATGCCGGTCCAGCCGCTTGAGGTCGTACAGGTAATTCACCATCAGCGCGCACGACTGTTTGAGCCCTTTGGCCGAGGTGTCGGCGGCCCAGTTCAGGCGCTCGATACGGGCACCGTTGCCCAGATGAAATCGTGCGACCGGATCGACCGGCCGCTCGCCCTTGCCCATTTCGGTCAGGTATCTCGCGGCGGCCTGCAGCAGCAATTTTCGCAGCGGTGACTTCTCGCCCAGTTCGAGCGGCGCATCAAAGGCCGCCAACAATGCGTCGGCCGTCACCTCCTCGAGTGCCAGCGCCTGGGCCAGTTGCTGGCGTTGCTTGGTTGGGGTCTTGTCCAGCAGTTTGCCGGTATTGCGGGTCAGCCATGCGCGCAAGCCTGGAATCGGCGACAGGGTCGCGAACCGCCTGAGCTTGGGGAACTCCGCCTGCAAAGCCTCGACCACGGTCTTGATCAGCGAATCGCCGAAGCTCACGCCACGCAGGCCGGGCTGCGTGTTGCTGATGGAATAGAAGATGGCCGTCGTCGCCTTGCCCAGGTCGGACGCCGTGGCCGCCTCGTCGAGCAGCGGCGCCATGCTGTCGGCCATCTGGTCGAGCAAGGCCACCTCGACGAAGATCAGCGGCTCGTCCGGCATGCGGGCATGAAAAAAGCCATAACAACGGCGGTCACTGTCCAGCCGATTCTTCACGTCGGCCCAGCCGCGGATTGCATGCACGGCCTCGTACTTGATCAGCTTCTCGACCAGCGAGGCCGGTGAGTCCCAGCTGATGCGACGCAACTCCAGGAAGGCCACGTCGAACCAGCTCGAGAACAGGCTCTCGAGTTCGGTGTCGATCGGCACCAGCCATTTTTCGGCACGCAGCAACGGCAGGATCTCGGCACGCAGATCCACCAGAAACCGCATGCCTTTCGGAAACCCGGCAAAACGCTGCAGCAGGCGTGAGCGTGGGGACTCCAGTGCCTGGCGCAGGCGCAACTCGGCCTGGCCGTGTTCGGCGCTGCCCTGTGAGGCCTCGTATTGCGTCCGCGCGGCCTGCACAACCGCCGGATCGTGCGCAAAACGCTCGCTCAGCAGCCGCAGGTAGTCCATGCGCTCGGGCACGGAGGCCTGGGCATAACCGCGCGCGATCTCGCTGGCACGCCGCGCCGCCTCGACCTCGCTGATCCGGCGATCGACCACCGACTCCAGTTCACCCAGAATGCGGCGCAACTCGCGCGGAGACAGGGCTTCGTCACCCTTGCGCACCACGCCATCGAGCCGTTGCGCCAGCGCGCGCGGGCCACTGCGTGCGGCAGCCGGCTTGGCGCCGCCAGGCGCATCATCAGTGGCAGGTTGTGGCATCAAACGTGCCACCTTGTCGCGGATCCAGCTGCTTGTCGTCATCTTGAAATTATCGGAAAATCTAGCGTCGGCGCGTTGCGGATTTTCCGGCCGCTTGCGGTAGGGCGTTCGCCGTGGCCTGGTTCCCGGCCCACCACCAAAGTCCCATGCCGGCCAGAATCATCGGAACACACAGCCACTGGCCCATGCTCATGCCCATCGACAGCAGTCCGAGAAATTCGTCGGGCTCGCGGAAGAACTCGGCGATGAAGCGCAAAACCCCGTAACCGATCAGAAACACCGCCGCGACCTGTCCGCTTGCGCGCTCCTTGCGCGCATACAGCCACAACAAGACGAACAGCAGCAGGCCTTCGAGCAGGAACTGGTAGATCTGCGACGGATGCCGCGGCAAATCGCCGGCGCCGCGAAACACCATGCCCCAGGGCAAAGCCGGATCGCTCAACCGTCCCGGCAATTCGCCATTGATGAAGTTGCCGATCCGACCCGCGGCCAGCCCGGTCGGCACACAGGGCGCAACGAAGTCGGCAACCTGCCAGAACGGCCGCTTGCGCGACCATGCAAACCAGACCATCGCTGCGATGACCCCGATCAGCCCGCCATGAAAACTCATGCCGCCTTGCCAGACCGCGAAGATCTCCAGCGGATGCGCCAGGTAGTACGCCGGTTTGTAGAACAGGCAGTAACCCAGGCGCCCGCCGAGCACGACACCGATCACGCCCAGGAACAGAATGTCTTCGACATCGCGCCGGCTCCAGGCCGAGTCGCCGACGATGGAAGAAAACGGCGGGTGTTGCAGCCGCCGCGTGCCCAGCAGGATGAAGAGGCCGAACGCGGCCAGATAGGTCAGACCGTACCAATGGATGGCGACAGGCCCCAGTTGCAGGGCAACCGGGTCTATTTGCGGGTGAATCAGCATGGTTCGCATTGTGCATGGCGCACGCCGATGGCCTGGCACGGCCCCGCTAAAACCGTCAAATCACCGCTGCGGCGGGCAGTTCGACCGCCGCCGGCAACTGGCTGCGCACGAAAGCGACGAACCGGGCCAGTACCGGATTGCCGTTGTCCCCGGCCCACACCAGACTGGTTTCGCACCGGGTGCTGGCGGCGCGCGCCGCCTTGCGCTGAACGCGCAGGTCGCGATAGCTGACCCCGGAGCGCTGGAACTGGCGTACGCTGTGCGGAACCCAGGCCACACCGAGCCCGGCCGACACCAGATTGACGATGGTCTGCATCTGATTCGCCTCCTGGGCCACCTGCGGCACGGCACCGGCTCCGTGGTACAGGCCGAAGATCGCATCGTGCATGGAGGGCGCGATGCGTCGCGGAAAAATCACCAAGGGCAACTGCAAAGCCTCCTGCAACGTGGGGGCGGCCAACTTTTGGGCCAGCACATGGTGGGCTGGCAGTGCCAATGTCAGCGGTTCGGAGGCGACAAGCAGACTGGCCCGGTCGGACGGCGTAAACCCGGGTGCATGCAGAACGAACCCGGCATCGATATCGCCGCGGCCAAAGGCATCCGCCTGCACATCGCCGGTGGCCTCGATCAGGTCGAGCAACACGCGTGGATAGCGCGCGCGGAAACCGCGCACCCATTGCGGCAACAGCGTATACCCGATCGTGGACACGAAGGCCAGCCGCAGGTGCCCGGCTTCGCCGTCAGCTGCCGCCCGCGCCGTGGCCGGCAAGGCCCGGGCCCTGGCCAGCAGATCAAGCACCGGGGGCAACAAGGCGGCGCCGCCAGCACTGAGCCGGACGCTGCGTTTGGTGCGTTCGAAGAGCTGCACGTCCAGCAAGGCCTCGAGCTGGGCGATGCCCTGGGTCAAGGGTGGCTGCGTCATATGCAGCTTGCGCGCGGCGCGCCCGAAATGCAGTTCCTGCGCCACGGCCGCGAATTGGCGCCACATGCGCAGGTCAATCGGCTTGTCGTTCATATATATGCTGCGTGTATCAATGGATGTCGAAAAGTATATTTGAACAGGCCTTTAGCAGCGCGCATACTTCAAACCTTGCGCAGCGACTCTGGCCTCAGCGGGCACCGCAGCGCGCTCCTACGTCAACTCCTGAGAGACTACAGCCATGGCAAACCCACCGATCGCGCTCAACAGCCGCAGCAAGAACATTACCGAAGGCAAGTCACGTGCCCCGAATCGCTCAATGTATTACGCGATGGGATACGAGCAGGACGATTTCAAGAAACCCATGATCGGCGTGGCCAACGGCCATAGCACGATCACGCCCTGCAACAGTGGCCTGCAAAAGCTGGCCGATGCCGCGATCGCCGGCATCGAGGAAGCCGGCGGCAACGCACAGGTGTTCGGCACACCGACGATCTCCGACGGCATGGCCATGGGCACCGAAGCCATGAAGTATTCGCTGGTCAGCCGCGAAGTGATTTCCGACTGTGTCGAGACCTGCGTACAAGGCCAGTGGATGGACGGCGTCGTCGTGGTCGGCGGCTGCGACAAGAACATGCCCGGCGGCATGATGGGCATGTTGCGCGCCAATGTGCCGGCAATTTATGTCTATGGCGGCACCATCCTGCCCGGGCGCTACAAGGGCCAGGACCTTAACATTGTGAGTGTGTTCGAGGCGGTCGGCCAGAACGCGGCCGGTCGTATGTCGGACGAAGATCTGCTCGAAATCGAGCGTCGCGCCATTCCGGGCACCGGTTCCTGCGGCGGCATGTACACCGCCAACACCATGTCGTCCGCGTTCGAGGCATTGGGCATGTCGCTGCCCTACTCGTCCACGATGGCCAACCCGCACGACGAGAAACTCAATTCGGCCAAGGAGTCGGCCAAGGTTTTGGTCAAGGCCATCGGCCTGGGCCTCAAGCCGCGCGATATCGTGACACGCAAGGCGCTGGAGAACGCGGTTGCGGTCGTCATGGCAATCGGCGGTTCGACCAATGCCGTTTTGCATTTCCTGGCGATCGCACATGCGGCGGAAGTGGACTGGACGATCGACGACTTCGAGATCGTGCGCAAACGCACACCCGTGCTGTGCGACCTCAAACCCAGCGGCAAGCATCTCGCGGTCGATCTGCACAAGGCCGGTGGTATTCCGCAGGTCATGAAAACCCTGCTGGCGGCGGGATTGCTGCATGGCGACTGCATCACCATCAGCGGTCAGACCATCGCCGAAGTGCTCAAGGACGTGCCCGATGTGCCGCGCGCGGACCAAGACGTGATCCGGCCCATCGACAAGCCGATGTATGCCCAGGGTCATCTGGCCATCCTCAAGGGCAACCTGTCGCCCGAAGGCTGCGTGGCCAAGATCACCGGCTTGAAGAATCCGGTCATGACCGGCCCGGCCCGGGTGTTCGATGACGAGCAGTCGGCACTGACATCCATCCTGGCCGGCAAGATCGTGGCTGGCGACGTGATGGTGCTGCGCTACCTAGGCCCCAAAGGCGGTCCGGGCATGCCGGAAATGCTGGCACCCACCGGCGCCTTGGTCGGCCAAGGCCTGGGCGAGTCGGTCGGCCTGATCACCGACGGCCGTTTCTCAGGCGGCACCTGGGGCATGGTGGTCGGACACGTGGCGCCGGAGGCAGCAGCAGGCGGCAATATCGCACTCATCGAGGAAGGCGACTCGATCACCATCGATGCCCACCAGCTGTTGCTGCAACTGAACGTCGACGACGCAGAAATCGGGCGCCGCCGCGCCTTGTGGAAGGCCCCCGCGCCGCGTTACACACGCGGTGTGCAGGCGAAATTCGCGTTCAACGCAGCATCTGCCAGCAAGGGCGCGGTACTCGACAACTATTGATCGCCAGCGTCAGGCCGTGTCGCGCGTGCCTCGTCGGCGGCGCGCGTGGCGTGGTACTGATCAGCATGCCTGCACCGCGACGGTGCCAACGGGTCAGCGCCTCCTGCGGGTGTTGGTGCCGATGGCTTCCTTGTTGGCGTCGATGCGCTGCTGCTTGCGTATGTTCTCGCGCTCCATCGCCTTGCGCTTGGTGTAGCCGCTGGCATCAGCCCAGTACCACCAGACGATGGCCAGACCGAACGGTGCAAACACCGCCCACCAGCTCCACGCGGCCACCGGACCCCATTCGAGGTACTTCATCGCCAGCAAGACGATCCCCAAACCCAGAAAATACATCACACTCTCCCAGAAATTCGACACATTTGCTGACAAGGGGCGCCAATTGTGTTCACTACAATCGAGCGCAATAACTGTAACCCAACCGAGAGGATGCCAATGACAAAAGCAAGCTGGGCCATTGTGGCCGCTGCCCTCACCGCCGCACTGGCGGCGCCGGCGCAAGCCGACGAGGCTTTGGCGACAGCCAAAAACTGCATGAGCTGCCACAAGGTCGACAAGAAGCTGGTGGGCCCGAGCTACAAGGAAGTCGCCGCGAAGTACGCCGGACAGGCGGGCGCAGTGGACAAGCTCGCCAGCAAGATCATGAAGGGTGGCTCCGGCGTGTTCGGCGCGATCCCGATGCCGGCCAACACGCAGGTGAATGATGCCGAGGCCAAGAAACTTGCGGCCTGGGTGCTGAGCCTGAAGTAATACGGTCGCGGCATTGGCGCCCCTGGCGCCTTACCCCGATAAGCCCGCCGGCTCGCCGCGCGGGCTTTTTTAATGCGCGCAGCCTCCACCAGTGTCGTCACCGTGACAAACGGACACTAGGCGAAAGTGCCGGCGACTCCCAAGTCCGACAGTCTCCTGGGGACCCGCTCAGAGCTTTTCGGCCAGCTGCTCCAGGATCCCAGGATTTTCGAGCGTCGACGTGTCCTGCGTAATGGCCTCGCCCTTGGCGATGCTGCGCAGCAGGCGGCGCATGATCTTGCCGCTGCGCGTCTTGGGCAGATTGTCGCCAAAGCGGATGTCCTTGGGTTTGGCAATCGGTCCGATTTCCTTGGCCACCCAGTCGCGCAGTTCCTTGGCGATCTGCTTGGCCTCTTCGCCGGTCGGCCGGCTGCGCTTGAGCACAACAAAGGCGCAGATCGCCTCGCCGGTGACATCGTCGGGACGTCCCACCACCGCCGCTTCGGCGACCAGATCGGTCTTGGACACCAGCGCCGATTCGATCTCCATGGTTCCCATGCGGTGACCGGATACATTGAGTACATCGTCGATGCGGCCGGTGATCCGGAAATAGCCCCGGTCCACGCTGCGCACAGCCCCGTCACCGGCCAGGTAGGTCTTGCCACCCATCTCGGGCGGGAAATAGCTGGACTTGAAACGCTCCGGATCATTCCAGATCGTGCGGATCATCGACGGCCAGGGACGTGTGACGACCAGGATGCCACCGGTGCCGTTGGGCAGGTCCTTGCCGGTTTCGTCGACGATGGCCACCATGATGCCCGGCAGCGGCAAGGTGCAGCTGCCCGGCACCAGTGGCGTAGCGCCCGGTAGCGGTGTGATCATGTGACCGCCGGTCTCGGTCTGCCAGAATGTGTCGACAATCGGGCAGCGCTCGCCGCCGATATTGCGGTAGTACCACATCCAGGCTTCCGGATTGATTGGCTCGCCGACCGAACCCAGGATGCGCAGGCTGGACAGATCGGAGCGCGCCGGATGCACTTTTTCGTCGGCTTCAGCCGCCTTGATCAACGAGCGGATCGCCGTGGGGGCGGTGTAGAAGATCGAGCATTTGTGTTTCTCGATCAGCTGCCAGAAGCGGCCTGCATTGGGCCAGGTCGGAATACCTTCAAAGATGATCTGCGTGGCGCCAGCAGCGAGTGGACCATAAGCCACATAAGTGTGACCAGTGATCCAGCCGATGTCGGCGGTGCACCAGAACACGTCTTCGGGGCGCAGGTCGAAAGTCCAGTCCATGGTCAGCTTGGCCCACAGCAAATAGCCACCGGTGGAGTGCTGCACACCTTTGGGCTTGCCGGTCGAGCCGGACGTGAACAGGATGAAAAGCGGATGCTCGGCCGACACCGGCACCGGTGCACATTGGTCCGACTGGCCCTTGAGCGCCTCGGCAAACGTGATGTCGCGCCCAGCCACCATGTTGCAGGCGGTCTGGGTACGTTCGTAGACGAAGACGGACTTGATCGATTCGCAACCGCCCATGGCCAGGCCCTCGTCGACGATGGCCTTGAGCGGCAGTTCCTTGCCACCGCGCATCTGAAAGTTGGACGTGACTACGGCCACGGCGCCGGCATCGATGATGCGCTCCTGCAAGGCCTTGGCCGAGAAGCCGCCGAACACCACGCTATGGGCCGCGCCGATGCGGGCACAGGCCTGCATCGCCACCACGCCTTCGAGCGTCATCGGCATGTAGATCAGCACACGGTCACCTTTGGTGATGCCCTTTGCCTTGAGTGCGTTGGCAAACTGACTGACCCGCGCCAGCAACTCCTTGTAGGTGGTGCGGGTCACCGCGCCGTCGTCGGCCTCGGTGATCACGGCCACCTTGTTCTCGACCGGGGTGCCCATATGCTTGTCCAGGCAGTTGGCACTGGCATTGAGCTCGCCGTCGGCAAACCACTGGTAGAACGGCGCATTCGACTCGTCGAGCGTCTGCGTGAACGGCTTGTTCCAGACCAGGTTCTCGCGTGCCAGCCGGGCCCAGAATCCTTCGTAATCGCGCTCCGCCTCTGCACACAGGGCTTCGTAAGCCGCCATGCCGGAAATCCGGGCGGCTTTGACGATGGCTTCGGAGGGTTCAAACACCCGGGTTTCAACCAGAACGGACTCAATGGCACTCATCGCGTGATCTCCTTTTATGGCTTGCTTCTTGACTATTGACTATTGACTAATGACTATTGACTGACCCGACTGTGTCGCATGGCTCTTACAAGGCACTGACGCGGCATGCGGGAGCCGCTCAAACCCTTGGGTCTGCCCGGGGAAATGGCCCGGCAACCTACAATGAAGCCCGTCGACTTTATACCTCCTCCCCGCATGCGTGAACCCCCCAAACAGCCACTACGCGGCATTGCGCCGCTATCCCAACTGATCTTTGCGAGCCGTTGGCTGCAGCTGCCGCTGTACTTGGGCCTGATCGCTGCGCAGGCGGTGTATGTGTTCCAGTTCTGGGTCGAACTGGTGCATCTGCTGGAAGCCGTCTTTGGCAACCAGGACGCGCTGCAGGCGCTGGTCACCAGCACCGGCTACAAGGCGGACTTCGAAATCAAGTCGCTCAACGAAACCGTGCTGATGCTGGTGGTGCTGGCGCTGATCGACGTGGTGATGATCTCCAACCTGCTGATCATGGTCATTGTCGGTGGCTACGAGACCTTTGTCAGCCGCATGAACCTGCAGTCGCATCCGGACCAGCCGGAATGGCTCAGCCATGTGAACGCATCGGTGCTCAAGGTCAAGCTGGCCACGGCCATCATCGGCATCTCGTCGATCCACCTGCTCAAGACCTTCATCAACGCGGCCAACTACGACGTCAAGGTGCTGATGTGGCAGACCATCATCCACATCGTGTTTCTATTGTCGGCGATGGCCATCGCCTACACCGACCGGCTGATGGCACACAGCAGCAAACCGGCGGCCGGCGGCGGACACTGAAAACGGTTGTTTGAATGCGAGACGCCGCCGCGCAGGCGGCGTCTGTCAGCGTTGCGCCTGGGCCTCGTCGACAGGCTTGGCGCGTGAGGGAACCTGCAGATGCAGGGCCGCCATGGCCATCAGATTGGCCGACACCGGCGCCGTGACAAACACGAACAAGGTGATCAACAGCTCGTGCACTGCGGGCTCACCGCGCGCCCAACTCAGCAGCATGCTGGCCAGCAGCACACCGCCAACACCGAGCGTGGTGGCCTTGGTCGGGGCATGCAGCCGCATGTAGAAGTCGGGCAGTCGCACCAGGCCGATCGCACCGATCAGCGCAAAGCTGCCTCCCACCACCAGCAACGCTGCTGCCAGCCATTGGATCCATAAAGGGAAAACGGTTTCCATGGCTTAGCTCCTACTCGATCACGTCACCACGGCTCACGTACCGCGACAAGGCCACTGTGCCGACAAACCCCAGCATCGCGACGATCAGAGCCGCCTCGAACAAGATGGCGGTCTGCCAGCGCACACCCAACAGGATCACCAGCGCGACCACATTGATATACAGGGTATCCAGGGCCAGGATCCGGTCCGGCATGTCCGGCCCGCGCAGCAAGCGCCAGCCGCACAACCCCATGGCCAGAGCGATGGCCAGCGTCGCATAGTCAAGTGCCCACGACAGAATCATCCCAGAATCTCCCCCAACGGCTTCTCGTACCGCGCCTTGATCTGCGCCGCCATAGCCGGCACGTCATCGCAGTCCAGCGCATGCACCAGGATCATTCGGCGCTCCTCGTCGACGATGCAGGACACCGTGCCCGGCGTCGTTGTGATGATGGTGGCCAGCAAGGTTATCGCGGTCGGATGCCGGATATCGAGCGCAATCGGCACCCAGGCCGGCTGCGGATTGGATGTCGGCGACAGCACGATACGCGCCACCGCAATATTGGACACGATGATGTCCCACACCACGATGAAGGTCAGTCGCAACGCCACGCGCCAGTTGCGCACCCTGAGCCGCTCGCCAAGGAAACCATCGACCAGTTGCGGCAGCCCCCAGCCCAGCACGAATGCGGTGATGAGTTGCGCCACTGCCAGGCTTTGCTGCAGCATCAGCCAGCCCAATGCCAGCACCACGGACAACACCGGATGCGGCCACACGCCACGCGATTTCATCGTGTGCCTCCACTCTGACCGGTATACGGCCTGGCGGTGCGCGCATCCAAACCGCCCTGCTCGCCCAGTACGGCATCCGCATAGGCGCGGCGATCGAGCAACTGTTCCGCCGCGGCCGCGGTGTAGCGCTGAAGCGGCGCGGCGAATACGCTCATGGCGACACTGGTCGCCAGCAGGAATGCCGTGGCGGTCAACAGCGGCGCGCTGGCACCAGAGGCGCCCGATGGCATGTCGGTGCGCACATGCCAGAACAAGGTGCTGCCCGCGCGCGCCAGCCCCAGAAGCGTCAGAAAACCGGCCAACAGCACAATCGTCCAGACCACGCCCGCATGCACATGGCCAATGGAGGCCTGTAGCAGCATCAGCTTGCCGATGAATCCCGGCATCGGTGGCAAGCCGACGCTGGACGCTGCGGCCAGCAACATCATCAATCCCAGCAACGCCGGCTGAGCTACCGGAGACGCCGATTCAATACGACCGCCGACCTCGCCGCGCTGCGCCGCCACCAATTCGACCAGCAGGAACAGACCGGCCACCGTCAAGCTGCTGTGCGCCATGTAGTACAGGGCTGCCGACCAGGCCTGGGCACCGAACAAGCCGATCGCCATCAGGATCGTGCCGACCGAGGCCACCGTCAGCCACGCCACCAGCCGCGGCAAGGTTTGCGCTGCCAGCACGCCCAGCACGCCGATCGCGCTTGTCAACACGGCCAGCGGCAACAACAAGGGTTGGACCAGCAGTTCCGACGCACCGGCATCCGCACCAAAGATGACCCCGTGCACGCGCCAGATCGCGTAGACACCGACTTTGGTCATGATCGCAAACAGCGCCGCCACCGGCGCCGACGCTGCGGCATAGGTGGCCGGCAACCAGACCGACAGCGGTGCCAACGCCGCCTTGAAACCGAACACCACCAGCAACAGCAAGGCCGCGACCTGCAGCACGATGGCGTCCGGCCCGGTGACCAGCGGCACGCGCAAGGCCAGATCGGCCATATTCAGCGTACCAGTCAAGGCGTATAACAATGCCAGGCCGATCAGGAACAGCGCCGATGCACTCAGGTTCAGCACCACGTAATGCACACCGACGCGCAGCCGCTCGCGCCCCAGGCCGTGGAGCATGAGCACATAACTTGCTATCAGCAGCACCTCGAAGAACACGAACAGATTGAACAGGTCGCCGGTGACGAAGGCGCCATTAAGCCCCATCAGCTGGAACTGGAACAAGGCATAGAAATGGCGACCATGCCCGGCCCAGCCGCCACTGGCGTACAGCAGCACCGGCACCGCGATCAGCGAGGTCAGGAGCAGCATCATGGCCGAGAGTCGATCCACCACCAGCACGATGCCAAATGGCGCCGGCCACTCGCCCATGCGGTAGACCATCAGCGCACCGTCCGCCGCCTGCAGCATCAGCTGGATCGCGATCAGCAAGCCCAGCAGTGCAGAGCCGATAGCAACCCTGGCCGACAGGGTCTGCCGGCGCAGGTTGTGCTCGCTGCCGCCGTGGTCGCCGATCAGCAGCAGCAACACCGCCGTGGCCGCCGGCAACAGCACCGGCGCGACCGGCAATTGGTCCATCAAGCCCATGCTCACGAGGCGTTCTCCCGTCCTGGCTCAGCGCCGTCGACCTGGTCCGTACCCGACTCGTGGTGGCTGCGCAAGGCCAGTTCGACGATGAAACCGGTGGTGGCAAACCCGATCACGATGGCAGTCAGCACCAGCGCCTGCGGCAAGGGGTCGGCGATCTGCGCACCACCGTTGCCGACGATGGGCGGCGCATTGCTCCACAGCCGCCCCATGGCGAAAATGAATACGTTGACGGCGTAACCGAGCACCGTCAGGCCCAACACCACCGGAAAGGTGCGCCCGCGCAGCATCAGCCAGATGCCGCAGGCCGTGACCCCGCCGATGCCGGTTGCCACCAGGAATTCCATGCTCGGCATCACGATGTGTGCTCCTTGCTTGCCGCACTCAACACCGACAGCATCAGCATCGTCGCGCCCACCACGGTGATGTAGACCCCCAGGTCGAACAAGGCAGCGGTTGCCAGCGGCAACTCGCCCAGAATCGGAACCATCGGATGCCCGGCCGCGCTGGTCAGGAAAGGCCGGCCCAGCGCAAACGCGCCGACACCGGTCAACCAGGCGATGCCCAGGCCGGCGCCGATCCAGCGGGTATAACGACGCCCCTGGCCCGAATGCAGCAGAAAGTCGGCGCGCTCCTGGCCCAGCGCCATGTATTGCAGGACCAGCGCCACACCCGTCACCAGGCCGGCGATGAAACCGCCGCCGGGCATGTTGTGGCCACGCCAGTAGATATAGACCGATGCCACCAGCGCCAGCGGCATGACCAGACGTGCCGCCATGCGCAGCATCAACGGCTCACGACGGAACGACCAGCCCCGGCCCTCGCCGTCCTGCGTCGGCTTGCGCACGCGCCAGCCGGAAAGCAACGCCAGCACACCAACCGCGGCAATGCCCAGTACGGTGATCTCGCCGAACGTGTCATAACCCCGGAAGTCGACCAGGATCACATTGACCGCATTCGCGCCGCCGCCCTTGGGCACGGTGTTCTCGAGGAAATACCAGGAGATCGAATCGTGGTCGCGCGTCAGCATCAACCAGCTCAGCCAGGCCAAGCCGCTGCCCGCACCCAAGGCCAATGCAGCGTCGCGCAGCTTGCGGCGAGCGGACGATTCCCGTGGCGTGGTGCGCGGCAACAAGGCCAGGCCCATCAGCAGCAGTACCGTGGACACCACCTCGACCGAGAGTTGCGTCAGCGCCAGGTCCGGCGCCGACAACGCCAGAAACGTCAGCGCCGTGACCAGGCCGATCACCCCGACCAGCACCACGGCGCGCAATCGTTTATGGTGGCCGAGCGCCAGCGCCGTACACACCACCAGCAACAGCCCCCAGGACACCAGGGACGGCAGATCGGCCGGCATCAGCGTACGCGTGCCGGTGGCGGGGCTCACGCCAGCGCCACTCCAGGCCCATAACGCCAGCGCCACAGCCGAGGCCAGCATCCAGGCCACGTAGCGCTGCAAGGAACCGTTTTCGACCCGGGCGATGAACCAGCGGCCAAATGTGAACAGACCGTCCACGCCCTGGTTGAACAGCAGCCGAGCGGTCCAGCCGCGGGGATGGTGCAGATGCAAGTTGAACTTGTGCTGCAGCGCAAAGTAGAACGCTACGCCTCCGAGCACGGCGACGGCGCTCATCAGCAGCGGCAGGTTGAAGCCGTGCCAGATCGCCAGGTGGTATTCCGGCGGGGCGGTGCCGAGCATTGCGGTGGCGGCCACATGCACCATCGGCCCGAAAGTGACCGCCGGCAGAATACCCACCACGATGCAGGTCACGACCAGCAGCGCGACCGGGGCCTTCATGAAAAGCGGTGGCTCATGCGGATGCGGATTCGCCAGGTTGCGCGGCGGCCCGTTGAAAAACACATCGTGTATGAAGCGCAGCGAATACGCCACCGAACAGATGCCGCCAATCGTGGCGGCCAGCGGCACCAGAATGCCGAAGGCGGTCTGCCCCTGCACCGCCTCGGCGAAGAACATTTCCTTGGACAGGAATCCATTGGCCAGCGGCAGACCCGCCATCGACGCGGCGGCAATCATGGCCAGGGTTGCGGTCCAGGGCAGGAACTTGGCCAATCCGCCCAGGCGCCGGATGTCGCGCGTGCCCGTCTCGTGGTCAATGATGCCCGCGGTCATGAACAGCGAGGCCTTGAACGTGGCGTGGTTGAGGATGTGAAACACCGCAGCGACCGCCGACAGCGGCGACGCCAGCCCGATCAGAAAGACGATCAGGCCCAGGTGGCTGATGGTCGAATACGCCAGCAGGCTCTTGATGTCGTGACGAAACACCGCCACATAAGCTCCGAACACCATGGTCGACAGGCCCACCGTGACCACGATCGACTGAAACATTTCTGTGCCGCCGATCACCGGATACAGCCTCGCCAGCAGAAAGATGCCGGCCTTGACCATGGTGGCCGAGTGAAGGTAGGCCGACACCGGCGTTGGCGCTGCCATGGCCTCGGGCAGCCAGAAATGAAACGGTATCTGGGCGCTCTTGGTGAAACAGCCCACCAGGATCAGAACCAGCATCAGCGGGTACAGCGCATGCGCCTTGACCTGCTCACCGCGGCTCAGCATCTCCGACAAATCGTAGGTGCCGGCCATCTGACCCAACAGCACGATGCCGGCCAGCATCACCAGGCCACCACCACCGGTGACGGCCAGCGCCATGCGCGCGCCGGCACGGGCATCGGCCTTGTGGCCCCAGTAACCGACCAGCAGGAACGAGGAAATGCTCGTCAGTTCCCAAAATACGACCAGCAGCAACAGGTTGTCCGACAGCGCGACACCGAGCATCGCCGCCATGAACAACATCAGCTGCGTGAAGAACTTGCCCGCCGGGTCGTCATGGTGCAGGTAGTAGGCCGCATACAAGATGATCAGCAGGCCAACGCCCGAAATCAGCAGGCCGAACATCAGCGCCAGACCGTCGAGCCGGAAGTGGGCATTGAGGCCGATGGCCGGTACCCACTCGACGCCAGCGAGCAGCGTCTGGCCGGCGAACACCGCCGGCGCCTGCATCAGCAGCAGCGCAAAGGCGGTTCCGGTCACGGCGGCGGCAACCCAGGCGACCAAGCGGCGGCGCTCGGGCGAGTCGACACGACCCGCCCAGAAACACAGGGTGGTCCCCAGTATCAGGGGAAGAAGGACAACAAGTACAAGCGGGTTCGGCATATTGTTTTGGTGGTGGCAGTGCCCTGGTTGATCATACAAGAGACACGAAGCCTTTCTCTTCTGGACGTGCGCGCATGACTGAACTCTGCGCATCTTTGTGCTGCGTAGCGCCGCGGCGTAGCAAAGACCCTCGGAGCCTTGGGTAAACTCGGAGCCAGGTTTTCCCCACCAGCCAGGACCATTGCCATGCCCTCTCCCACGACCACTATCCGCCAGGCCGACCTGATTGAATCGGTAGCTGCGGCTTTGCAATACATCAGCTACTACCACCCGGCCGACTTCATCGCACATCTGGCGCGCGCCTACGAGCGCGAGCAAAGCCCAGCCGCCAAGGACGCGATCGCGCAAATCCTGACCAATTCGCGCATGAGCGCCACCGGCCACCGGCCGATCTGCCAGGACACCGGCATCGTCAACGTGTTCATCAAGTTGGGCATGGATGTGCGGCTCGAAGGTTTCACCACCACGCTGGACGACGCGGTCAACGAAGGTGTGCGCCAGGCCTACAACCACCCGGACAACACCTTGCGTGCCTCGATCGTAGCCGATCCGCATTTCGACCGCAAGAACACCAAGGACAACACGCCGGCCGTGATCCATGTGGAACTGGTTGCCGGCAACAAGCTGGACGTGACGGTGGCGGCCAAGGGCGGCGGCTCGGAGAACAAGTCCAAGATGGTGATGCTCAACCCGTCCGACTCGATCGTCGACTGGGTGCTCAAGACCGTACCGACCATGGGCGCGGGCTGGTGCCCGCCGGGCATGTTGGGCATCGGCATCGGCGGCACGGCCGAACGCGCGGTGCTGCTGGCCAAGCAGGCGTTGATGGACGACATCGACATGTACGAGTTGCTGCAACGCGGCCCGCAGAACAAGACCGAAGAACTGCGCATCGAGCTGTACGAGAAGGTCAATGCCCTGGGCATCGGCGCGCAAGGCCTGGGCGGCCTGACGACGGTACTCGACGTCAAGATCAACATGTTCCCGACCCATGCTGCCGGCAAGCCGGTGGCGATGATCCCCAACTGCGCGGCCACCCGCCACGCCCATTTCGTCATGGACGGCTCCGGTCCCGTATATATGGAGCCGCCGTCGCTGGACCTGTGGCCGAATGTGCAGTGGACACCCGACTACCAGAAGAGCCGCAAGGTCGACCTGAACACGCTGGACAAGGCCGAGATCGCAACCTGGAAGGCTGGCGACACCTTGCTGCTCAGCGGCAAGATGCTGACCGGCCGCGACGCCGCGCACAAGCGTATCCAGGACATGCTGGCCAAGGGCGAGAAACTGCCAGTGGACTTCACCAACCGAACGATCTATTACGTCGGCCCGGTCGATCCGGTCCGCGACGAGGCGGTGGGCCCGGCTGGCCCGACCACCGCCACGCGCATGGACAAGTTCACCGAAATGATGCTGGCCCAGACCGGCCTGATCAGCATGATAGGCAAGTCCGAGCGCGGCCCCGAGGCGATCGAAGCGATCCGCAAGCACAAGAGCGCCTATCTGATGGCTGTCGGCGGCGCCGCCTACCTGGTCAGCAAGGCGATCAAGACCGCCAAGGTGGTCGGGTTTGCCGATCTGGGCATGGAGGCGATTTACGAATTCGACGTAGTCGACATGCCGGTCACGGTGGCGGTGGATGCTGGCGGAACCAGTGCGCACATCACCGGGCCGGCAAGCTGGCAGAAGAAGATCGCGACGGGGGAATTCAAGAATATCGCGGTCAAGGCGGCGTGAAGCCTACCAGGCCATCGGACAACGGCCGGTTGGAAACCGGCCTACTTGCCAGTGGTCCCAAATACCACAGCGGCGCGCTACGTGCCGGCATGTGCCGACGTCGCGATCCGGCCTGTCGTATCACGGCTTGGGCAGATACGGCGCAATGTTCGCCATCGCACGCGAGACATATGCGTCCTTCTCCGCCAACGATCACCGCATCTGCTGCTTCGACCTGTTCCAGACGCGACTGCGCGTGCACGGTGACCCCATTCATCGACGTGACCACAGGCTCCGGGCAGCACAGCGTCACGCGCCAGTCCGGCTTTCTGACGCGGTTGAGCACACCCAGGGCTACGAAGGAGTCGAGTTCGTTGAAACCCTGGAAGGTGAGGATGGCGATATGCATGGATGGATTGTGCCAACGCCGGCCAGCCTCAGCCGCGGTACAACCAGGGCAAATCGAGCAGCCGTTCGCCCATAGCCGCCATGGCGGCGTCGCGCCCCAGCCGCAACATCCCGCTGGCATGAAATATCCGGCCATTGCGGCGCGAGCGCAACTGCACACGCCGATTGCGCTGCCAGCGTTGCCCGGCAAAGCGCAGCAATTGGCCCGCGACGTCGCCCGAACCGTCACCCAGGTTTTGCCCCAGCGCCTGCGCGTCTTCGATCGCCATACCGGCACCCTGCGCCAGATACGGGCGCATCGGGTGGGCCGCATCGCCGATCAGGGCCACACGGCCACTGGCGTGCTCCTGCGCGCCGCGCATCGGCGCCCGGTCACACAGAATCCACAGGCGCCAGCCACCTGCCGCATCCACCAGGGCCTGCAATGGCGCGCAGACCCCTTGCAAGGCACGCAAGACCTCGGCCACGTCGGCCTGCTGGTTCCAGTTCGCCAGTTGCCCCGGCGTGGCATTGGCCGCGTGCAGCCAGTCCGGATCGCCGTGCACAATGGCCACCAGATTGAGCCCGGCGCCGGCACGCACCGGGTACTGCACCACATGCAATCGGGGTCCGAGCCAGACCGTCACCTGCTGGCTGCGCAAGGCCGCCGGCAGATCCTGCTGCACCAGCATGGCGCGGTAGGCCAGGTGTCCGGTCGCTTGTGGGTCGCCATCATCGAGCAAGGCCTGGCGCACCGGGCTCCACAGGCCATCCGCGCCGACCAATGCCGCGCCGCCTATCTGGCGGCCATCGATAAGCTCCATCACCACCGACGACGCCGACTGGCTGAAGCCACGCACTTGCGCACCACGCTCGGGCTCGACCGCTCCGTGGTCTTTCAATGCCGTGAGCAGCAACTGGTGCAAATCGGCCCGATGCACCGTGGCATAGGGCGCACCGTAACGCTGCAAGGCGCTGGCGCCGAGCGGTAACACACCCAGCTCACGGCCCGATCCGGCGCTGCGTACCTGCAGCCGGTCCGGGAATGCCGCCACCTGCCCCAGCGCGTCGGCCAGTCCCCAGTCATGCAGGATGCGCGTGACATTCGGGCCGATCTGCACGCCCGCACCGACCTCGGCGAACGCCGGTGCGCGCTCGAACACCCGCACCGCGGCGCCGGCGCGCCGGCATGCCAGTGCAGCCGCCAGACCGCCTATGCCGGCGCCTGCAATCAAGACCTCATTACCCGTCATACCGGTGATGGTAGAGCGCCAAAAATCTTCGACGGGCTCAAATTCACTCGCCGCAGCGGATCACTTCAGCAACTGGCGCAACACATACGGCAGGATGCCGCCGTTGCGGTAGTAGTCGACCTCGATCGGCGTGTCGATGCGCAGCGTCACGGTGACCTCGCGCCGTTTGCCCCGCGCGTTGGTGATCACCAGCTTGGCGTCACTTTGCGGCCTCAGGGCCGGGTCGGGCCAGACATCGACTGTCTCGTCGCCATGCAGGCCAAGCGACTCCCAGGAGTCCTTGCCCTTGAACTGCAGTGGCAACACGCCCATGCCGACCAGGTTGCTGCGATGGATGCGCTCGAAGCTGCGCGCAATGACGGCGCGGATGCCCAGCAACTGCGTGCCCTTGGCCGCCCAGTCGCGGCTCGATCCGGTACCGTATTCCTCACCGGCAAATATCACGGTCGGCACACCAGCCTCCATGTACTTGTTGGCTGCGTCAAAGATCGGCATGCGTACGCCGCCAGGTTGGAACAGCGTCATGCCGCCCTCCTCACGCGCACCGTCGGAGGCCGCCGGAATCATCAGGTTCTTGATGCGTACATTGGCAAAGGTGCCGCGCATCATCACGTCATGGTTGCCGCGCCGCGCACCATAAGAGTTGAAATCGGCCTTCATGACGCCATGCTTTTCCAGCCATTGACCGGCCGGCGAACTCTGTTTGATCGACCCCGCAGGTGAAATATGGTCGGTGGTGATCGAGTCGCCAAACAGCGCCATGATGCGGGCCCGCTGCACCGACACCGCAGCCAGCGTCTTCGGCAACACCATGTCGAAATTCTCGAAGAACGGAGGCTCGGCGATATAGGTGCTGCGCGGCCAGTCGTAGGCCTCGCCGGACACGCCTTTGATCTTGCCCCACAAAGCGCCGGGATCGGTCTTGATCTTGCTGTAGTTCTCGCGAAATGCCTTGCCTTTCATCGCGTACTTGAGCAATGCGTGGATCTCGTCGCTGCTCGGCCAGATATCGCCCAGGTACACGTCGCGTCCGCCCTTGCCCTGACCGACCGGCTCGGTCATCAGGTCGCGCCGCATCGTTCCCGCGATTGCGTAGGCCACCACCAGCGGCGGGCTGGCCAGGAAGTTGGCCTTGATGTTCGGGTGGATGCGGGCCTCGAAATTGCGATTGCCGGACAACACCGCAGCACACACCAGGTCTTGCTCGCGGATCACCGCATTGAGCTCGGGCGTCAGATCACCCGAGTTGCCGATGCAGGTCGTGCAGCCATAACCGGCCAGCGTAAACCCGAGTTTTTCAAGGTAGGGCAGCAAGCCGGTTTCGGTCAGGTATTCGGTGACGATGCGCGAGCCCGGCGCCAGCGAGGTCTTGATATGCGGCTGCACCTTGAGCCCGGCCTCGACCGCCTTCTTGGCCAGCAGGCCCGCAGCCAGCAGCACGCTGGGGTTGGAGGTGTTGGTGCAACTGGTGATGGCCGCAATCAGCACATCGCCATTACCCACCTGTAGCACCGGCTTGCCCGACGGCAGCAACTCCATCAGCGTGGCCGTGCGACCGTTGGACTCGAGCATGGGCCGATTGCCGGCCATCTCGGCCAGATCGCGCGGCGCACCGGGAGGCGCCTCGACATTGGGCGTCGATTCTGGCGGCGCCGTCAGCGGCCGCACGGCGAAGCGCCGGTCCAGGCGTTCGGCGGATTGGTTGAATCCGTTGTCAGCATTCGCTCGGCTGAACAGCGCATCGAATTGCGCGGCCACCTTGCCCAGTTCTATGCGATCCTGCGGGCGCTTGGGGCCGGCCAGGCTGGGCGTGACACTGCCCAGGTCGAGCGTCACCACTTGCGAGTAGTCGATCTGGCCCGCGTCAGGTACCCCGAACAGGCCTTGTGCCTTGAAGTAGGCCTCGAACAACTCGATCTCGGCGCGGGTGCGGCCGGTACCTTCGAAATAGCGCAGCGTCTTCTCGTCGACCGGGAAGAAGCCCATGGTGGCGCCGTACTCCGGCGCCATGTTCGCGATCGTCGCGCGATCGGGCAAGGCCAGCGAACGCGTGCCTTCGCCGAAGAACTCGACGAACTTGCCCACTACCTTGTGCTGGCGCAGGATCTCGGTGACGGTCAACACCAGGTCGGTGGCCGTGACGCCTTCGCGCAGGCGCCCGGTCATCTCGAAACCCACCACATCGGGCGTCAGGAAATACACCGGCTGGCCCAGCATCGCGGCCTCGGCCTCAATGCCACCCACACCCCAGGCCACTGCGCCGATGCCATTGATCATCGTGGTATGGCTGTCGGTACCGACCAGCGAGTCGGGATACACCACGCCGTCGGCGCCGGTGTGCACACCCCGGGCCAGGTACTCCAGGTTGACCTGATGCACGATGCCGAAACCCGGCGGCACGACATGAAAGGTGTCAAAGGCCTGCATGCCCCATTTCAGAAATTCGTAGCGTTCGCGATTACGCTGGAATTCGATCTTCATGTTCAGGTCGAGCGCGTTCTTCTTGCCATAGTGGTCAACGGTCACTGAATGGTCGACCACCAGATCAACCGGCACCAGCGGTTCGATTCGTTTCGGATCCTTGCCCAGACGCACCGCGACACTGCGCATCGCCGCCAGGTCAGCCAGCAGGGGTACGCCGGTGAAATCCTGCAACACGACGCGCGAAACCAGGAAGGGAATCTCGTCGCTGCGCGCGGCCTTCGGCGCCCAGTTGGCCAATTGCGCCACATGCTCGGCGGTGACCCGTTTACCGTCACAGTTGCGCAGCACCGACTCGAGCACGATGCGCAGCGACATCGGCAAACGTGCCACGTTGGGGAACTTGCGCGCCAGCGCCGGCAGGGAATACAAGGTCGCGGCCTTGCCGGAGGCAGTCTTGAAGGGCTTGCGGGTGGATGCGAAGGCGTGTGGCATGACAGTCCTTTTCATTTAAATCTCGATTGCGTTCAATGACATTCTGACAGGAGCCAACGCTGGCGACCGGGTGGTCTTGCCGGCGCTCAAACCCAGCAGATAGGTGTGCAGCAACTGGCCTCCAGCGTCTTGCAGATCGAACGCTTCGGGCTCAAGCAACCAGTTGTACACCATCACCGGCTTCGAGGCCGATTTCTTTGGCCGCCTGCGCAATCTCAGCGAGTCCGCTCAGGCCCAGTTGCTGGCCTCGATGGAGTCGCGCAAGACGGTGGAGATCAGCTTGATCGCGTCGGTCGCGAGCAGCTACCTCAGCCTGCTGGCCGACGACGCACAACTCGAACGCCAGCGCGCGCTGGACCTGAACGCATTGAACCTGCTGGTCGGCCAGCCGCTGCCCGACACCGCTTTTGCCGAGCTTCCCGCCGGGCTGCCACTGACGGCGCAAGGCCTGATCGGCGTAGTGCCAACCGGCCTGCCCAGTGAGGTCTTGCTGCGCCGTCCCGACGTGCGTGCGGCCGAGCAGCAACTGCTGGCGGCGAATGCCAATATCGGCGCCGCCCGCGCTGCATTTTTGCCGCGCATCACCTTGACCACCAGCCTTGGCACGGCCAGCAACCAGCTCAGCGGCCTGTTCCGCAGTGGCTCGTATGGCTGGACCTTCGCACCCCAGCTGATACTGCCGATCTTTGACGGTGGACGCAACCAGGCCAGTCTGGACGCGGCGCAGATCCGTCGCGACATCGCCGTGGCCCAGTACGAGAAGGCGATCCAGGGCGCATTCCGCGAAGTGGCCGATGCGCTGGCGACCCGCGCAACCCTTACCGACCAGCTGCGTGCGCAATCGGCCCAGGCCGCGGCCGAGCAGGGCCGACTGGAATTGGTCGAATTGCGTTACCAGCAAGGCATGGCCAGTGCTTTTGAGCGACTGGACGCGCAGCGTTCGTCGTTTGCGGTGCGCCAAGCGTTTGTGCAGCTGCAACTGCAGCAGGCACAGAACCTGGTGGCCCTATACAAGACGCTGGGCGGCGGCTGGAAGGACTGAGTCCGACTGCGGCAGGTGGGTGCTGGCCCGATGCACGCGATCGCAAGCCGGTGGTGTGATCAGGCGACTGGGGCGCTCTGCTCCGCGAATGTCCTCCGGCCTTCGGCCTCCCCCTTTATTTCGCTCCGCAGAGCGCCCCAGCCGCCTGATCAAGGGGCTGTCGTTGGACGTTGAACTTCCGATTGCGCTGCCTACAAGCAGGATAAGTGCGCGGCGTGGTTCCCACAGCGCTGCTTCCAAGCAGGGTGGGTGAGCGGCGTAGCGAAATAAAGGAGGAGCGAAGGGCGCAGCCCGTAGCGGGGGACATTCGCGGAGCCGCTCACCCACCCTGCTTGACCACGCGCAGCCTTACAAGTAGAGACAAGCCAAACACAGCTGGCGTGGTGAGCCGGGGGACGAGGTCTCCGGCCCGGTGCCAGCCGCTTGGCTACAACACCCGCGTCACGTTGTTCGGCTTGAAGCCCAGGTCGGCCGCCTTGCCCTTGCGCCCACGCGCCGACATCGCATTGTTCAGGCTGCGGATCTCCAGCGACTCGTCACGCACCTTGCCGCCACGGCCGATGCCGTCGATGCGGATGCTGCGCGTATAGGCCGCGGCGCCGGCCAGCGTGTCCTTGGCCTCCAGATCGATCAGCTTGAGCCCGCGCCCGCCATTGGCCATGGCGTTGAGCTGCTCGATAGGGAAGGTCAGAATGCGACCGCCGGTCGACGCACAGGCCACATGCGTGGCCGTCGGTATGGCACTGACACCCACCACGCCCGCCACCGGGGAAGGCATATTCAGCGTCTCGTCATCACCGCAGCTGACAAACGCCTTGCCCGCCTTGAGCCGTGACGTCATGTTCTCGACCGTGGCCAGGAAACCGTAGCCCCCCGAACCGCTGAGCAGCAGGCTGGCGTTGGCCGGGCCGGCGAAATACCAGAGTAATTGGGTACCCGGCTCCAGGTCGAGCAGCGTGGTCACCGGCTGGCCATCACCGCGCGAGCCCGGCAGTGCCGACACCGCAATCGAATACACCCGCCCCTTGTTGCCGAACACCAGCAAGGTGTCGACCGAGCGGCACTCGAAGGTGCCATACAGCGCATCACCGGCCTTGAAGGCAAAACTACTGGCCTCGTGACCATGAGCGGTGCGTACCCGCACCCAGCCCTTGGTGCTGACCACCACCGTGACTGGCTCGTCCACCACCTTGACCTCGACCACGGCGCGTTTCTCGGCCTGGATCAGCGTGCGGCGCTCATCGCCGAAGGTCTTGGTGTCAAGCTCGATCTCGCGCACCATCAAGCGGCGCAGGGTCGCCGGACTGCCCAGGATTTCCTCCAGCTTCTTCTGGTCCTCGCGCAGGCCTTTGAGTTCCTGCTCGATCTTGATCGCCTCCAGGCGCGCCAATTGCCGCAGACGGATCTCGAGAATGTCTTCGGCCTGCCGCTCGGACAGCGCAAAGCGCGCCATCAGCGCCTGGCGCGGCTCATCGGAGGCGCGGATGATCGCGATCACCTCATCGATGTTGAGCAACACCAGCTGGCGCCCTTCCAGGATGTGGATGCGGTCGAGCACCTTGGCCAAGCGATGGCGCGAGCGGCGCTCGATCGTCTGCGCACGGAACGCGATCCATTCCTGCAGCATCTGGCGCAGCGACTTCTGCGTCGGGCGCCGGTCCATGCCGATCATGGTCAGGTTGATGGACGATGACGTCTCCAGGCTGGTATGGGCCAGCAGCGTGTGGATCAGCTCCTGCTGCGAGATGCGGCTGGTCTTGGGTTCGAGCACCAGCCGCACCGCGGCGTCCTTGCTCGACTCGTCGCGCACGCCGTCAAGCACGGCCAGCACGCTGGCCTTGAGCTGGGTCTGGTCCTGCGACAAGGCCTTCTTGCCCGCCTTGACCTTGGGATTGGTCAACTCCTCGATCTCCTCGAGCACGCGCTGGGTGCTGACATTGGGCGGCAACTCGGTCACGACCAGTTGCCATTGACCGCGTGCCAGTTCCTCGATCTTCCAACGCGCCCGCACCTTGAGCGAGCCCCGTCCGCTGCGGTAGGCATCGGCGATATCGCCAGCGCTGCTGATGATCTGGCCGCCGCCCGGATAGTCGGGGCCGGGAATCAGCGCAAACAGTTCGTCGTCGGTCAGTTGCGGGTTGCGAATCAGCGCCACACAGGCCCCGGCGATCTCGCGCAGGTTATGGCTGGGGATCTCCGTGGCCATGCCCACCGCGATACCGCTGGCACCGTTGAGCAGCGCGAACGGCAAGCGCGCGGCAAGTTGCGACGGCTCCTCGGTCGAGCCGTCGTAGTTGGGCACGAAGTCGACCGTGCCCTCGTCGATCTCGTCGAGCAGCAAATTGGTGATACGGGCCAGACGCGCCTCGGTGTAGCGCATCGCCGCGGCGCCGTCGCCGTCGCGGCTGCCGAAGTTGCCCTGGCCATCGATCAGTGGATAGCGCTGCGAGAAATCCTGCGCCATGCGCACTAGCGCGTCGTATGCAGCCTGGTCGCCGTGCGGATGAAAGCGACCCAGCACGTCGCCGACCACACGCGCCGACTTGACCGGGCGCGCGCCGGTATTGCCGTTGGCGCCGCCAAAGCCCAGGCCCATGCGCTGCATTGCATACAGGATGCGGCGTTGCACCGGCTTCTGGCCGTCGCAGACGTCGGGCAAGGCGCGCCCCTTGACGACGCTCAGCGCGTATTCGAGGTAGGCGCGCTGCGCGTAACTTGCCAGGTTCGGTTCGTCGTCGCCTGCGGGTTGGGCGCCGGGGTCAAGGTCGAGGGTTGATTGGTCAGTCATGGTGGATCCGGTCATGGCAATGCCATCCGGGCATGGATCCGCCCGGGCTGACAAGGCCGGCTAACTTAGTTGGTTTGGGCCGTTTCGAGCGCAGGCTGCGGAACAGCAGGGGTCTGGGACGGCAGGTTGCCCCGGTTGAGCGCGCCGCCGCTGATCGCCGGGCGTACCCGCGAGTTCGGATAACGCGAAGCCGCCGTCGCGGCCGCGGGCGGCACGGGCGGCGCCGGAGGCTTGAGTCCCCAATACATGCCCAGCACGTTTTTCACGTAGTTCTGGGTTTCCTTGTAGTTGGGGATCTTGTTGCCCGCCCGCATCACGGCGCCTTCGCCCGCGTTGTAGGCCGCCAGCGCGAGATCGAGCTGCCCGGGAAACATGTTGATCAGGTCGCGCAGGTAGCGGGTGCCGGCGCGAATATTGGTTTTCGGGTCGGTCAGTTTGCGCTCCAGCGGGCCGTGCCGATCGCTGTCCACGCCATACCGGCGTGCGGTGTCGGGCATCAATTGCATCAGGCCGATGGCGCCCTTGGGCGACACGGCCGTGCTGTTGAAGCCGGATTCGGCGGCAATCAGCGCCTGCAGCAATTCGTAGTCGATGTCGTGTTCGTTCGACGCATCGCGCAGGATCTGGCGCACCGACGTGAAAGACGGGGACGAGTCGAACATGGCCAGCAGCCGGCTTGGCGGCTGCGCCACGGCCAGCGTGTTTTGCGGCACAGGCTGTGCCACAGGCGGTGGCTCGGGCGGTGGCTCGGGCGGTGGCGGATCAAGCCGGGTGTCGAAGGATTCGCTGCGGCGAAAGAACAACTCGTAGCGGTTGTCGATCTGTTCAGCGGCGAAATGCGAAACGCCCTTGGTATCGACATAAGCCCAGACATCTGCCGCGGCCGGCAGACTCCAGCTGGCCAGACCCGATGCAGCCGCCAGCGCAATAACCAGCCTGCGCAGCAGGCCTTGCGCACCGAGCTTGAACGGATGCAGCCCTGTGCGCATCAGACGTCCACCTCGACGCTGTCACCGTGCAATTCCATCAGCTCGCGGCGTGCGGCCGCCTCGCCCTTACCCATGAGTTTGGTGATCAGTATCTCGGTCTGTTGGAAGTCAACCGCACCCAGACGCACCGGCAGCAGGCGGCGGGTGTCGGGGTTGAGTGTGGTGTCCCACAACTGCTCGGCGTTCATTTCTCCCAGTCCTTTGAATCGACTGATGTTCCAGGCGTTTTCGCGCACACCATCCTTGCGCAGCTTGTCCAGGATCGCGGTCAACTCGCCCGCGTCCAGTGCATAGTATTTGGCCGCCGGCTTCTTGCCGCGGGCCGGTGCGTCGACCCGGAACAGCGGCGGCCTTGCCACGTACACATTTCCATTGTCAACCAGTTTCGGGAAATGGCGAAAGAACAACGTCAGCAAAAGCACCTGAATATGCGAGCCGTCGACGTCCGCATCGCTCAGGATGCAGACCTTGCCGTAGCGTAGGCCGGACAGGTCGGGGCTGTCGTTGGGGCCATGCGGATCGACACCGATCGCCACTGCAATGTCGTGGATCTCGGTGTTGGCAAACAGCCGGTCACGCTCTACCTCCCAGGTGTTGAGTACCTTGCCGCGCAGTGGCAGCACGGCCTGGCATTCCTTGTCACGGCCCATCTTGGCACTGCCGCCGGCCGAGTCGCCCTCGACCAGGAACACCTCGTTGTGCGCCAGATCGCGGCTTTCGCAGTCGGTCAGCTTGCCCGGCAACACCGCCACGCCCGAACCCTTGCGCTTCTCGACCTTCTGGCCGGCGCGCTGGCGCACCTGCGCGGCCTTGATCGCCAGGTCAGCGAGCCGCTTGCCGTATTCCACATGCTGGTTCAGCCACAACTCCAGCGCCGGGCGCACATAACCCGACACCAGGCGCACCGCATCGCGTGAGTTGAGCCGCTCCTTGATCTGGCCCTGGAACTGCGGATCGAGCACCTTGGCCGACAACACGTAGCTGGCCCGGGCAAACACGTCCTCGGGCAGCAGCTTCACGCCCTTGGGCAGTAAGGCATGCAGTTCGATGAAGCTCTTGACCGCGTTGAACAGGCCGTCGCGCAGGCCGCTGTCGTGCGTGCCGCCGGCGCTGGTCGGAATCAGGTTGACGTAACTCTCGCGCATCGGCTGACCGTCTTCGGTGAAGGCCACGCACCACTGGGCGCCCTCGCCTTCGGCAAAACTCTCGTGGCCGGAGTCGGCAAACGACTCGCCCTCGAACAGCGGTATCACCGGCTCACCGTTCAGTGCCTGCATCAAATAGTCGCGCAGACCGCCCTTGTAGAGCCAGGTCTGGGTTTCGCGGGTCTTCTCGTTGGCCAGGCTGACCGTCACGCCGGGCATCAGCACCGCCTTGCTGCGCAGCAGGTGGACCAATTCGGCCATCGGAATGACGGCGGATTCGAAGTATTTCGGATCGGGCCAGACCCTCACCGAGGTTCCGCTCCTGCGCTCGCCGTCACCGGCAGGGCGCACCTGTAGCGGCTCGATCACGTCGCCGCCGGCGAACACCATGTGCGCCACATTGCCGTCGCGCTGCGAGCTGACCTCGAGCCGCTTGGACAGCGCATTGGTCACGCTGACACCAACGCCGTGCAGGCCGCCGGAAAAGCTGTAGGCGCCGCCCTTGCCCTTGTCGAACTTGCCACCGGCGTGCAGACGCGTGAACACCAGTTCCACCACCGGCGCATTCTCTTCCGGGTGCATGCCATAGGGAATGCCACGACCGTCGTCCTCAATCGACACCGAGGCGTCGGAATGCAGCGTGACACGAATTTTTTTGCCATGGCCGGCCAGGGCCTCGTCGGCGGAGTTGTCCAGTACCTCCTGGATCACATGCAGGGGATTGTCGGTGCGGGTGTACATGCCAGGGCGCTGGCGCACCGGCTCCAAGCCCTTGAGGACCCGGATCGAACTCTCGGAATAATCGCCGCCGGAGCGGCTGTTGGGATTGCTTGCCATGCGCGGCATTGTAGTCCGGCAGATCCTTTTTTACTGGATGCAAACACAGTCATACATCCGCGCTGGCGACAGGGAGGACGGAAAATCGTTACATTCCTCGTTTCCCAACACACGTCGCCAGAGCCCATCGGATGCAGAACAAGCGCCTTTCCATGACCCAGCTGCTGATCTGCGGCGGCGCCATCGTCACGATGTCCATGGGCATTCGCCATGGCTTCGGACTGTGGTTGCTGCCAGTGACGCAGACCATGGACTGGACGCGAGAGAGCTTCTCGCTGGCGATCGCGATCCAGAATATCGCCTGGGGCCTGGCTGGCGTATTCGCCGGCATGGTGGCCGACAAGTTTGGCGCGGTCCGGGTGCTGGTGGTCGGCGCCATTGCCTATGCACTGGGTCTGATCGGCATGGCGTACGCACCCACGCCCCTGTCATTTGCTGCCACGGCGGGTGTGCTGATCGGCGTGGCGCAGGCCGGCACGACCTATGCCGTGGTTTACGGTGTGATCGGACGCAACGTCCCGGCCGAGCGACGCTCCTGGGCCATGGGCATCACCGCGGCGGCGGGGTCGTTCGGCCAGTTCCTGATGGTGCCGACCGAGGGTTTCCTGATCGCCTCGTTCGGCTGGCAAACCGCACTGGTGCTGCTGGGCATGGCGGTGCTGATCATCATTCCGCTGGCCTGGGGCCTGCGCGAGCCCGGTTTTGCCGCCGGCAAGCTGTTGCCACGTGAGCAGACCATTGCCCAGGCGGTACGCGAGGCGTTCCGTTACCCGAGCTTCCAGATGCTCACTGCCGGATATTTCGTGTGCGGATTCCAGGTCGTTTTCATCGGCGTGCACATGCCCGGTTACCTGAAGGACCAAGGCCTTCCGGCCCACGTGGCCAGTTACGCGCTGGCGCTGATCGGCTTGTTCAACGTCATCGGCACCTATTCCGCCGGGGTGCTGGGCCAGCGCATGCGCAAGGCGCGCATCCTGGTCTTTATCTACCTGGCACGGGCCGCAACGATCAGCGTGTTCCTGCTCGCGCCGCTGACGCCGACCAGCGTGTACATCTTCGCGTCCGTCATGGGTCTGTTGTGGTTGTCGACGGTGCCGGTCACCAATGCGGCGGTGGCGCAGATCTTTGGCGTGGCCCACCTGTCGATGCTCGGTGGCTTCGTGTTCCTGAGTCACCAGGTCGGGTCTTTTCTGGGCGTCTGGCTCGGTGGCCTGCTGTACGACCGCACTGGCAATTACAACGCCTCCTGGCTGATTGCCATCGCGCTGGGCATATTTGCCGCCTTGATCAACCTGCCGGTCCGGGAGCACGCGATACGGCGCGGCCCGGCCCTGAAGCCGGCCTGACGCCCATGCACCGCAAGTCTCTGTCCCACTGGCTGCCTTATGCAGCTGCCTTGGCCGCGCTGCTGCTGGTGTTTGCGCTGTACCTTCAACCGGAATTCATGGTCACACTGGCTCAGCAGGTATGGGCATGTTTCTGACAGCGCCCTTGGCTCCCGGTATCTGTGCCCGGTGCCGGGCCGTATTTCCATGAGCACGCTGCAACACGGCACCGGCGCCGCGTCCGACTGGATCCAGCGCTGGACCCATCTGGTGCCCGCGCGTGGCGAGGTGCTCGACCTGGCCTGTGGCCATGGCCGTCACACACGCTGGTTTGCCGAACGCGGCCATGCCGTGGTCGCGCTCGACAAGGCGGCAACGGCGCTGCAATCGCTGGCAGACCTGGTGGACGCGGGCCGGGTGCAAACCATTACGGCAGACATTGAAGCCGGCCCCTGGCCGTTGATGCGGCAAGGCGCGCCCCAGGCGTTCGACGCCGTGGTCGTGACCAACTATCTCTGGCGCGCATTACTGCCGACCATCGTGAACAGCCTGGCTCCGGGCGGCGTGTTGCTGTATGAGACCTTCGCCGACGGCAACGCCGCGGTGGGAAAACCGTCACGCCCGGACTTCCTGCTGCAAACCGGTGAATTGCTGCGGGCTTGCGCTGGCCTGCGCATCGTCGCGTTTGAAGACGGCTTCTGCACCCAGCCCGATCGTTTTGTGCAGCGCATTGCAGCGGTACGCGAGGTCGAACCGCCATCGGTCGAAGGTGCCCCACCCAGGGCCCGGGCGCGCCACCGGCTCGATCAGGCGTGAGGCACCGACTGGGTAGAATGCGGGTTTCCCGTTCTAGACCGTGGACATGACACCTATTACTGGCAGCATCGTCGCAATCGTCACCCCGATGCACGAGGACAACAGCGTGGACTACCCAAGCCTGCGCAAACTGATCGACTGGCATATCGCCCAAGGCACCGACTGCATCGGCGTGGTTGGCACGACCGGCGAGTCGCCGAGCGTCACCGTCGACGAGCACTGCGAAATCATCCGGGTCGCGGTTGAACAGGCCAAGGGCCAAGTGCCGATCATGGCCGGTTGTGGCGCCAACTCCACAGCCGAAGCCATCGAGCTCACCCGTTTCGCCCACGAGGTCGGCGCCGACTGTCATCTGCAAGTCGTTCCCTATTACAACAAGCCGTCCCAGCAAGGCCTGTACCAGCACTTCAAGTCGATTGCCGAGGCGGTCGACCTGCCGATGGTGCTGTACAACGTTCCCGGCCGCAGTGTGGCTGATCTGGCACACGACACGGTTCTGCAACTGGCAAAGGTTCCGGGCATCGTGGGCATCAAGGATGCCACCGGCAATCTGGAGCGTGGTCAGTGGCTGATTCGTGACCTGCCCAGCGATTTCGCGGTCTATTCGGGTGACGACCCGACCGCAGTGGCGCTGATGCTATGTGGCGGCAAGGGCAATGTCAGTGTGACAGCAAACATCGCGCCGCGGCTCATGCATGAGCTGTGTGTGGCTGCCATCGCCGGCGATGTCCGCCGTGCCATGGAGATCCAGTTCAAGCTGATGCCCGTGCACAAGCAACTTTTCGTGCAAGCCAACCCTATCCCGCTGAAATGGGCCATGCATCGCATGGGTCTTTGCGGCGCAACCATGCGCCTGCCAATGACGGGGCTGGAGCCGGAATACACCGCGGACGTCGAGCGCGCGCTGAAGTCGGCCGGTCTGCTCTGACCACAATTTCCCCATCCTGAAGGACACATTGGTGAAAGCAACAACACGTCTGGCCCTGCTGGGCCTGAGTCTCTCGCTGGGCGGCTGCGCGATGCTCGAGAGCGACAAGGTCGATTACAAGAGCGCGTCCGCTGCGCCTTCGCTGGCAGTTCCGCCGGACCTGACCCAGCTCTCGCGCGACAACCGCTATGCGATTCCGGGCGGTCCGGTTACCGCCTCGAGCTACCAGATCGGCCAGGTTGCCACCTCGGTTCCGGTGGCTGCCGCATCGATTGGCGATGTGCGTATCGAACGTGCCGGCAACCAGCGCTGGCTCGTCGTCAAGCGCAGCCCCGACCAGCTCTGGGATCCGATCAAGGATTTCTGGCAGGATTACGGCTTCCTGCTGTCGATGGACCAGAAAAATCTGGGCATCATGGAAACCGACTGGGCCGAAAATCGCGCCAAGATTCCGCAGGACCTGATCCGCGAGTCCCTTGGCAAACTGCTCGACTCCCTGTACTCGACGGCCGAGCGTGACCGATTCCGTACCCGGCTCGAGCGCAATGCGGCTGGCGAAACCGAGATCTTCATCAGCCATCGCGGCATGGTCGAGGTTTATCCCTCAGGCAACGCATCGGCAGGCCCGCGCGACAGCGGTACCGTGTGGCAGCCCCGACCCGCGGATCCAGAACTCGAAGCCGAATTCTTGCGCCGTCTGATGGTCAAGCTCGGTGTGAGCCAGGAGCAGGCCAAGGCAGTGGTGGCCGCGTCGGGCGAGCGCAAGACAAGCTCGCGCGTGTCGCAGGTCAACGGGCAGCCAGTGGTGCTTGTCGACGATGGTTTTGATCGCGCCTGGCGCCGCGTCGGCCTGACGCTGGACCGCACCGGCTTCACTGTCGAGGACCGCGACCGCAGCAAAGGCGTCTATTTCGTGCGCTACGTGCAACCCAATCCGGACAAGGCCGAGCCCGGCTTCTTCGGCAAGTTGTTCGGCGCCGGTGCAAAGGCCAATACGCCAATCAAGTACCAGGTGGTAGTGCGCAGCGAGGGCGAGGCCAGCGTGGTGTCCGTGCTCAATGCAGCGGGCGCTGCGGAAAGCTCGGCCAATGCCCAAAGCATCGTGAAAGTAATCGCCGCCGACTTGAAGTAAGCGTCCCGCCGATGTTGCGTTTCAGGAACCTGGGCAGCGGCAGTTCCGGAAACGCCACCATCGTCGAGGCGCGCGGCAGCATCCATGTTCATCGCTTGATGGTCGATTGCGGCCTGGGCCTCCGCCAACTGGACCAGCGCCTGCAGCGCGCTGGTTTGAGTGCCACCGATATCGACGCAATCTTCGTCACCCACGAACACAGCGACCATATCGGTTGCGCCCGCGCTTTCGCGCTGCGCCATGGGATACCGGTCTGGATGAGCTACGGAACCCATGCCGGCGCGCGCGAACAGGACTTTGGCGATCTGTTGCATCTGGCGCGCGACGGCACGCCAATCGAACTCGGCGAACTGCAGATCCTGCCGTTTACCGTGCCGCACGACGCGCGCGAACCGCTACAGTTGCGCTGCACCGATGGCGACCGGAGCCTGGGCATCCTGACCGACCTGGGGCACGCCACCGACCATGTGCTGACGCAACTGGCACAGTGCCAGGCCCTGATGCTCGAATGCAACCACGATGCAGACATGCTGGCGCACGGCGCCTACCCGCCATTTCTCAAGAAACGGGTTGGCGGCGATCATGGTCACCTGTCCAATGCCGCCGCCGGCGAGATTGCCCGCGCGCTCCAGCATTCCGGTCTGGGTACGGTGATCGCGGCGCATTTGAGCCATCAGAATAACCGGCCCGAGCTGGCACAAGCCGCGCTGGCCGAAGCCCTCGGGTGCACGCCGGCCGATATCGGTGTCGCCGACCAGGTGCTTGGCACCGACTGGCAACTGGTCTGACGCCTAATCCGCGGCTGCTAGCCGCGACTTTGACAACCGGGCCGCGAACAGCCGCCCAGCACAGAGATCCCGATGCCACTACCTCCTGCCCCCACGAACCGGCCCAACAATGCCGTCAATCGCGCCGCCGACCGAAAGGCCGACAACGAACTACTGCTCAAGGGCGGTTTGTGCGTGCTGATCGGTGCGTGCGTTTTGCTGTCGCCCTACTTCCTGAAGTCGCCTGCGCTGCGCGACACCATCGCCCAGGCTGCGGCTGCCGGCTGGTTTGCACTGGTGCTCGGTGGCGCGTTCATTGCCTTGTTTGCGCGTCGGCGCTGGACCGCACCGCCCGAGCACTGACAACATGCAGGCGCCGCACAGTCGAGTCCGGTCAGGCCGGCAGCGCCATGCCCCGCCCCAGGCACCGGCTTGGATTTGCGCGCCGGATCCTCAGCGGCAGGCCTGGTCTTCGAGCAAGTCACCCAGGCTCGGCGCCATGGCCTTGAGCAACTGGCTGGGCAAGGCGCTGGTGAAACGGTAGTCAGCGGCGTAGGGCTCGTTGACGAAAACCATCAGCGTGCCATAGTAGCGCTCGCCGAGCAGGAACATCAGCGTCGCCGAACGGCTCACGACCCGCGACGTCACCTGGGCGCCACCCTTGTCATAGGTGTAATAACGATGGTCCCCGGTACCGGTCTTGCCACCGACGGCCACCGGGCTGCCGTCGTCGCGTACAAACGCATCCTTGAGGCGCCGGCCCGTACCCTCCTGCACCACCCCGATCAGGGTTTGTCGCACCGTCAACGCAACTTCGGGATCGAGCACCTGTTCGACCTTTTGCGGTCGATACGCCAGCCGGGTCTCAAACGGCGTATCCCGGGCAAACACCAGGGACTCCAGCCGCGCGACAGGCTTGCGCGCACCACCATTGACGATGATGCCCATCAGTTCGGCCAGTGCCGACGGCCGATCGCCGGATGCACCCAGCGCACTGGCATACGACGGCGTCAAGGCCTCGAACGGATAACCCAGCCGTTTCCAGCGCTCCTGGATGCGCGCGAACGCGTCGATCTCGAGCAGCGTGCGAATGCGCTGATCCTGCGCGTCCCGGTGGCGCGTACGGAATAACCATCCGTACACATGCTGGCGCTCATCGGCGCTCGCCGCGATGGCTAGCTTCAGCGAGGCATGGGGCGAACGCATGCGAAATCCCGCCAGCCACAAGGACAGCGGATGCACGCCGGCGACATATCCGCGGTCGGCCAGTGACATCCGACCGCCGCCGTAACGCGCAAACAGTTGCGCCAGTTCGCCATCGGCCAGCACCGCGTCCGGTCGATGGCGCACGATGAAGGCGGCCAATGCGATCGCATCTGCGTCCGGATGCAGCGCGCCGAACACACTGGCCAGACGCGCAAACGACGGCGTGTGGGTCTTGAACTCTTGCGCCACCCAAGCGTCGGCATCCAGACCCTGGTTCTCACGATAGAAACGGGCCAGATACTCACGCCCTTCCTTGTCGGCGAAACGCGCCAGCAAGGCCAGCCGTTTCGGGTCGTCGAGGTCCGCGCGGATTGCCGCGGCCGTGCCCTCTTCGTGGAACATCAGATGCCGGACCAGGTCGCGCATGAGCCGGATGTAGACCAGGTTGACCGAGCGCGTGGTGGCCTCCCGCACGGTCAGCACCCGATTGTCATCGGCGGACTCGAAATTGCCGAAGTGGTGCACGCCACCCCCGGTGAAAAAGCCCTCGGCCGGGTTGGCTGAGTAGCTACGCAACATGGCCGCATCGAGCATGGGTTGCAGCGTACGGTCGCTCTGCCCGGTCAGATACTGGCGCACCCACAAGCCCAGCGCATCGCGGTCGTCAAGATCCAGTGCGGTGAGTTGCTCCGCGGACAGGGCAGCCCAGCGCGCATGCAGTTCCGCGACCAGCCCCAGATAAGTCACGAGCGTGCGCAGTTTGGCAGTCGAACCCAGGTCAAGCCGCGCACCCTCGTTGATGTCGAACGGCTGATTCAGGTTGTCGGTCTGAACCCGCAACCGGTTGACCTGCTCGCCGCGTTCAAACAGCGAGAAGCTGAACACCAGATGGCTCGGGTCGTCACGCTCGTTGAGCAGATACGGGCCGTACAGTCCTGCCGCCTTCGCGCCTTCGCGCTGGCCCAGGCTGCGCAACAGGGCGACACCGGCACGCTGTGCCTGCGCGTCAATGCTGCTGGCGGCCTGCACGTCGATGCGGTCCATGTCGTAGCCGCGAGCCACACCGAGCAGCCCTGCCAGTCGGCTGCGCAGTACGCTCGCCGCCTTGCGCTCGCTGAACGGCGTGCTGTTGACCAATTCGTCACGCGGCGGCGGCCCGTGGCGCAAGTCCAGCGCCAGCGGCAATGCGGCGTCGCGCAGCGTCGGCGAAATCACCCCGGCCTCGGCGAGCACGCGCAAATGGGAATTGACCAGATTGGTCAGGTCGGTCCTGGCAGCGCCTTGGCCCAGGTAATACGAGGGGCGCCGTTGCGCGATCAGCAGCGACAGGACCTGCTTGAACGCCAGCGCCTGGCGCATCAGCAGGCCCGCTGGCGCCTTGGTGTCGCCTGCGTCGGCGATCAGCAAGGCATTGACCTCGTCGAAATCACGACCATACCAGGCCACCAGGGCATCGCCCAGTCCATGGATCTCGCCGATGCCCGGTCGCGCCGCCAGCGGCACCGTATCGAGGTAGTCCACGACGATCTGACGCCGGCGCGACAGGGTGTTCTCGCCCTCGATATAGGCACGCAAGGACGCCGAGGCCATCTGGTACCACTTGTCCCGCGCCGAAGCGGTACGCCCGCCCGGCGAATGGCGGAATTTTTCGATCTGCGTCGCCAGTGTGCTTCCGCCCGGCATTTGATGGTCGGGGTCGATCCAGCCCCAGACCTGGTCGCCCAGCGCACGCGCGAACCGGCTCCAGTCAACGGCCGGATTGCGCCGGGGCTGCCGCGTGTCCAGCAAATTCCGGTCTTCGATGAACAACAAAGCGTCTACCACCCGTGGTGGAATCGCCTCGAACCGGCCATAGGCGCGCTGCGGCAGACGGGCCGAGAAAAACGGCTCGGCGCGGCAGTCCAGCAGGTCAAAGCCGGCCTGGTTCTTTTCTGGATAGGGGGCAAACAGGCCGCGGTCGATGATGTCCAGCAGTTCGGGCGACATCCGCGCCTGCGCCGTGATCTGCCAGTCCTGCGCTTTGAGCCTCTCGATGTATCGCGGCAAAGCGTGATATCCGAGACGCTGGTCATAGGGCCCGCTGCCCGGGAAGCGGATCGCGTCACTGGGGCCGGGATGGAGCGCGAACTGCAATTTGCGATCGAGGGCCGCCAGTCGCTGCGCCTGGTGGCGCGACGTCTGCACTTCGTCAAGCACGATCCAGAGCACGGCCCCAAAGGCAGTCACCAACACCGTCGCCAGCAGAAACAGAAAGGCGGCCTTCCAACGCGTCAAGCGCGCGCCATCGTCAGCGGTTGATCCGGCAGGCGGGCGACCTTCACCACCGGAGTCTGTACGCTTGTTCATATCGAACCATTATTGACGCGGCCCAGCCCATGAAAAAAGCCACCCAAAGGTGGCTCTTTTCGGAACTGCGTGAAGCAGCGCCAGCTCAGGGCTTCTTGACAGCGTCGGTGACGGCTGCAGCAGAGCCAGAGGCAGCGTCAGCCACAGCACCCGCGGCGGCGGAAGCGGCGTCGGTCGTTGCGGCGGCAGCCGCGGATGCAGCGTCCTTGACAGCCTCAACAACTGCAGCAGGTGCTGGCACGGCTGCAGGAGCCGGCATTTCCTCTTTTTTACCACAAGCGGCGAGGACAGCGGCAGCAATAACGGCAGCCAGGATATAAGACTTCTTCATGATTCGATCGATCTGATGAACAGGGAACAGTTGATAAAACGCCAGCCACGAGAACCGCGCCGACACAGGCAACTGCATGATTTCACACACTTGCCCAGGCGCGATTGTACGGAAAATGGCCAGCCTTTTTCGGGTTAACCCTAGGATATTGTCAAAATCTCACAACCCCAGCGTCGTGGCCGGAAAACCCGGCGTGCTGGCCTTGAGCAACTCCTGCAACATTTCGCGGATCTGCACGATCCGCTGAGGCTCGGCGCCGGCGATTCCACTACCGCGCACTGGGTCCAGCCGCTGCACCGCCCAATGCGGGCTCCACAGGACCGTGGGGAAATTCACCGCGTCGATTTGCCGACAGATGCGGCTGTCGACGATATGACCCCAGGTCCGGCGCCAGTTCACGAACCGTGAATGCTGGCGCACCACGCCGTCATATTGCGCCGCCACAATGGTCAGCGTGCGTCCGCTGCGGGCCCACGCCTGCAGGCTGTCGATCACCGACTTCTCGTTCAGCGGCCAGTCCTCGAAGCCGGCGTCGCACAGGATCAACTGGCTCCAGCCCTCCCGGGCAGCGCCCTGAAAGGTGTCGCGCAGTTGCTGCCCGAACGCCTCGCGGCCCACGAACCGGCCCGATTCCAACGGTGCCGGTGTACCGGATTCAGTCGCCATGGATCCACCCCGCTTCCATCCAGGTTTGCAACAAGGCCTTCGCGTCAGCACTGGCACCCGCACAAGCGCGCGCGTCGAGTCGGCGCACATCGGCCAGACTCTGCATCAGACGCGCGTCGCGCCCGCCCGCCAGATAGCTTTCGCCATTGATGAACACATGATTCCGGTCGTACATCATTCGCGTCCTGCGATCGAGGCGCACCGCGCCCACCACGGTGGCGCCCACCGCCTCGGAGAACCATACCAGAGGCTTGGGTTCGGTCAAGTGTTCGCCCAGGTTGCGCGCCAGCACCATCGGATCACGCAAGGCCTGTTCCAGCGCCGCGCGGGTGAAGTCGGTCAATGCCTCGGGAATCGCCCCGGGCGCCGACACCGCTCCCTGCCCGGCATCGCGGTAGGTCTGCGACGGCATAAGGTCAGATGCGTCCTGGCCCAGGCGTTGCAGCATCTCCGCCGCCAGTTCGCCACTGCCGGGTGCGCGAAAACCGATCGAATAGGTCATGCACTCATCCAGCGCCACGCCATCATGGGCATAACCAGGTGGCAGGTACAACATGTCGCCCGGCGCAAGATCGTAGCTGTGCTCGGGCGCGAAATGCTGCAGGATTTTCAGCGGCATGCCCGGCTGCAGGCTCAGGTCTTTCTGTCGGCCGATACGCCAGCGCCGGCGGCCATGGGCTTGCAGCAGAAATACATCGTAGCTGTCGAAATGGGGGCCCACGCCACCACCTTGCGTGGCATAACTGACCATCACGTCGTCGATCCGGGCATCCGGCACGAATCGAAATTCGTTCAGCAGCGCGTGTACTGCCTCCGCATGCAGGTCGACTCCTTGCACCAGCAAGGTCCAGTCGGCCAGCTTGAGGGCTGGCAAGGCGCGCCGGGCAAACGGGCCGTGGCGCAGTTTCCAGCCCTGATCGGGGCTGCCGCCAACAACCAGGCGCGATTCGACTCCGTCCTGCGCGGCCAGTTCGAACAGGGCTGCCCGGTCCAGGGGCGGCACGAATCCGGGGATGGCCTGGCGAATCAGCAGGGGCTTGCGTTGCCAGTGGCGCCGCATGAATTGCTGTGGGGTCATGCCGCCGAGCAGCGGCAGGGCTTGTTGGATGTCCATGGATGGGAACCTGGTGACGGGTGATAGGGATGGGCACAAGACGGCGCCGAACTGCGACAATTCTCCTATGGAAATTTCACAACAATGCGTGGTCGCACTGACCTGGACCCTGAAAGATACTCTGGGCGAGGAACTCGATGTTCTCGAAAAGCCGGTCGACTTCCTTGTCGGCGGCACCGATCTGTTCAAGAAGATCGAGGAGGCACTGCAAGGTCATGAGCCGGGTGCCAAGATTGAGTTGCAGCTCGAACCGGAGGAAGCATTCGGCGACTTCAACGACCAGTTGGTCTTTTTGGAGCCACGCACCCGGTTTCCGGCCGAACTCGAGGAGGGCATGACCTTCGAGGGCCATGCACTGCCACAGGGCTGCAATCCCGACGCCCCGAAAGACGTGTTGTATACGGTCACCGACCTGTATCCCGAACACGTGGTGCTCGACGGCAACCATCCGCTGTCGGGCATTGCCCTGCGGCTGTTTCTCAAGGTGGAGTTGGTGCGTGACGCGACGGAAGATGAAATCGGTCGCGGCAGCGCCGGCACCGGATTCTTCAAGGTGCAGGTACAGGGCCCGGACGCCTGATCACTCGGCGCTGGCTCTACACCCTTCAGGTGCTTCCGGTGGATCCGTAACCGCCCTGGCCGCGCACGCTGGCCGGAAACTCTGTCACCAGCTTGAACGTCGCCTGCGCCACCGGCACGATCACCAATTGGGCAATACGGTCCATCGGCTCGATCGTGTAGGCGCTCGAACTGCGGTTCCAGGCGCTGACCATCAGCTGTCCCTGGTAGTCGCTGTCGATCAGGCCCACCAGATTGCCGAGCACGATGCCATGTTTGTGCCCCAGACCCGAGCGCGGCAGGATCAGCGCGGCATAGTTCGGATCAGCCAGATGGATCGCGAAACCCGTCGGCACCAGCTGCCAGGCGTTGGGCGCAAGCTTGAGCGGCGCGTCCAGGCAGGCGCGCAGGTCAAGACCGGCGCTTCCGGGTGTGGCGTAGGCCGGCAACTGCTCAGCCAGCCGGGGATCGAGGACCTTGACGTCAATATGCATGAATGGTTGGAGAGGCTAAAAAGGGAAATGGGGGGCAACGCACCGGCGCAGCCTAACCCGGGGTCGGGCCCAGCATGGCCGCACAGGTACCGATCAACGCGCGCGCCAGCGCCAGTTTGGGTGCCCGCGCCAGTTCCTGCACTCCATCGGCACTGACCAGCAGCAAGGCGTTGTCGTCCTGGCCGAAGGTTGCCGGACCGATGTTGCCGACCAACAAGGGCACCCCTTTGCGCACGCGCTTGGCTTGCGCATTGGCGAGCAAGTCCTGGCTTTCCGCCGCAAAACCGACACACACCAGCGCGCCCTGTTGCGCGCGCGGCAGTTTTGCCACGGTGGCCAGGATGTCCGGGTTCTCCACGAACTGCAGCTGCGGGGTCTGGCCCGAGCCGTCCTTCTTGATCTTGTTTTCGGCCGCATCACGGGGTCGCCAGTCGGCTACCGCGGCGGTCGCGATGAACAGCTCGGCGGTTGCGGCCAGGGCCAGCGTCGCGTCGTACATTTCCCGGGCCGAACGCACATCGACCCGATCCACGCCGCGCGGCGTCGGCAGGCTGACCGGACCGGCCACCAGGGTGACCCGGGCGCCCGCCTCGTGCGCGGCACGCGCGATAGCAAAACCCATCTTGCCGCTGGAAAGGTTGGTGATGCCCCGCACCGGATCGATCGCCTCGTAGGTGGGACCGGCGGTGACCAGCACCTGCCGGCCCGCCAGGAGTTTGGGCTGAAAAAACGTGATCAGATCTTCGACCAGTTCGGCGGGCTCGAGCATGCGGCCATCGCCGGTCTCGCCGCAGGCCTGGTCGCCGCGACCCACGCCCAGGATCCGGGCGCCGTCCTGGCGCAGCTGCGCCATGTTGCGCTGGGTTGCCGGATGGGCCCACATCTCGCGATTCATCGCCGGCGCCAGCAGCAGCGCCGCCGTGGCCATGGGCCGTGCCAGGCACATCAGGCTGAGCAGGTCGTCCGCATGGCCATGCACCAGACGCGCCATGAAATCGGCGCTGCAAGGCGCAATCACGATCGCATCGGCCTCGCGTCCGAGATTGATATGCGGCATGTTGTTGGCTTCACGCGCATCCCATTGCGAGCCAAACACCGTGCGGTTGCTCAGTGCCTGCATCGTGACTGGCGTGATGAACTGCTCCGCCGCACTGGTCATCACCACCTGCACCGTGGCCCCCTGCTTGATCAGCAGACGGCACAATTCGGCGGCCTTGTAGCAGGCGATGCCGCCGGTCAAGCCCAATACCAGATGTTTGCCTGTCAAGTCCATGAAGTTTTGCCGCCGATCACAATGGAGGCAATGTAGCAGACGCCTATAATCCTGCTTTACCACCCTGTCGAACCCTCCGGTTCGCCCTGACATGACCAAATTTGTCTTCGTCACCGGCGGTGTCGTGTCCTCCCTTGGCAAGGGAATCGCCTCAGCCTCCCTCGCAGCGATTCTGGAGTCGCGAGGCCTCAAAATCACCTTGATAAAGCTCGATCCGTATCTGAATGTGGATCCGGGCACCATGTCGCCGTTCCAGCACGGCGAGGTCTTCGTCACCGACGACGGCGCCGAGACCGACCTCGACCTCGGCCACTACGAGCGCTTCGTCGAGACGCGGATGCGCCGCAGCAACAACTTCACCACCGGCCAGATCTATAAGAGCGTGCTCGAGAAAGAGCGCCGCGGCCTGTACCTCGGCAAAACGGTGCAGGTGATTCCGCATGTGACCAACGAGATCCAGGAATTCATCAAGCGCGGTGCGCGATTCGGCGAGCCCGACGCGGTTGACGTGGCCATCGTCGAAATCGGCGGTACCGTGGGCGACATCGAATCGCTGCCCTTCCTCGAGGCTGTGCGTCAGCTCAGCCTCAAGCTCGGACCGAACAACACCGCGTTTGTGCACCTGACCTATGTGCCCTGGATCGCCGCCGCCGGCGAACTCAAGACCAAACCAACGCAACACACGGCCAAGCAGTTGCGCGAAATCGGCATCCAGGCCGATGCGCTGGTGTGCCGCGCCGACCGCCCGATTCCACCGGAGGAGCGCGACAAGATCTCGCTGTTTTCCAACGTGCCCGAATGGGGCGTGATCTCGATGTGGGACGTCGACACGATCTACAAGGTGCCGCGCATGCTGCACCAGCAGGGGCTGGACGGCCTGATCTGCGACAAGCTGCGACTGAACACGCCGCCGGCCAACCTCAAACGCTGGGACGACCTGGTCTACGAGACCGAGCATCCCAAGTCGGAGGTGCATATCGCCATGGTCGGCAAGTACGTCGACCTCAGCGACAGCTACAAATCACTCAACGAGGCATTGCGCCATGCCGGCATGAAGAACCATGCCAAGGTGAAGATCGAATACATCGATTCGGAGACCATCAACCTTGATACCGTCAAGCAGTTGGCCCGCTTCGACGCCATCCTGGTGCCGGGCGGGTTCGGCAAACGCGGCATCGAAGGCAAGATTGCAAGCGCGCGTTATGCCCGTGAGAACAAGCTTCCCTACCTCGGTATCTGCCTGGGCATGCAGGTGGCCACGATCGAATACGCACGCAACGTCGCCGGCCTCGCCGACGCCAACAGCACCGAGTTCGAGCCCAGCACGCCGCACCCGGTGATCGCCCTGATCACCGAGTGGAAAGATGCCGACGGCACGATCAAGAGCCGTGACGAGAACTCCGACCTGGGCGGCACCATGCGCCTGGGCGCACAGACGTCCGACGTCGAAGCCGGTACGCTGGCCCATGCGATCTACGGCGATGTGGTCACCGAGCGCCATCGCCACCGCTACGAAGCCAACGTACATTACCTGGACACCTTGCGCAAGGCGGGGCTGGTCGTCTCGGCCAAGACCCAGCGCGAGCACCTGACCGAAATCGTCGAACTGCCAAGCACAGAGCACCCCTGGTATATCGGCGTTCAATTCCACCCCGAGTTCAAATCAACGCCCTGGAACGGTCATCCGCTGTTCAACGCCTTCATCAAGGCCTCGCTCGACCATCAGGAGCAGGAACAGGCGCAAGGCCGCGGCCTGAAAGCCGTTAAGGCCGTGGCATGAGCGCCGCGCCGCGCCGGGCCGTTCCCAAGCAAGCTCGCACCGCAGTGCGCAGCACGAAGGTATTCCAGTGAGCCGCCGGGCCGTTCCCGAGGCGAATCCCGCAGTGCGCAGCACGGAGGTTAGTCCAGTGACCCAGCGTTGCCGCGCAACAGGAGTTGTGACGTGAAATTGTGTGGTTTCAACGCCGGACTCGGGCACCCGTTTTTCCTGATTGCCGGGCCCTGTGTCATCGAGTCCGAGCAGTTGCAGATGGACACCGCCGGCAGCTTGCGCGACATCACGCGCGAACTCGGCATTCCGTTCATCTTCAAGAGCAGCTTCGACAAGGCCAACCGGACCTCGGGCACCAGTTTTCGCGGGCCGGGGCTCGAGCGTGGCCTGGAGATCCTGGCCAAGGTACGCCGTGAACTGCAGGTGCCGGTGCTGACCGACGTGCACCATGAAGACCAGATCGACGCCGTTGCCGCAGTGGTCGATGTATTGCAGACACCCGCCTTCCTGTGCCGCCAGACCGACTTCATCCGCGCCGTGGCGCAGTCGGGCAAGCCGGTCAATATCAAGAAGGGCCAGTTTCTGGCGCCCGGCGACATGACAAACGTCATCGACAAGGCCCGCGCCGCTGCGCGCGAGATCGGCCTGCCCGAAGACAACTTCATGGCCTGCGAACGCGGTGCGAGTTTCGGCTACAACAACCTGGTCAGCGACATGCGTTCGCTGGCCATCATGCGCGAGACCGGCGCACCGGTGGTGTTCGACGCCACCCATTCGGTGCAATTGCCCGGTGGTCAGGGTGGCAGCAGCGGCGGCCAGCGCAATATGGTGCCTGTACTCGCCCGCGCGGCGGTTGCTGCCGGAGTTGCCGGGGTCTTCATGGAAACCCATCCCGACCCGGACAAGGCACTGAGCGACGGCCCCAACGCAGTGCCGCTGAAACACATGAAAGCCCTGCTCGAAGTCCTGCGCGACCTCGACCAGGCCACTAAACGACACGGTTTTCTTGAACAGGCATTTGCCGACTGAACCGCCATCCACAGGAGCCATGCCCATGAGCAGTGCCTACATCATCGCCAACGTGACCGTCACCAACCCGGAGCAATACGAGGAGTACAAGAAGTGGTCCTCCGCCGCGATGCATGCCCACAAGGCCGAAGTCTGTGTGCGCGGTGGCAAGGTCGAGGTGCTCGAAGGCGACTGGCAACCCGAACGCATTGTTTTACTGAAATTTCCCTCGGTCGAGGCGGCGCGCCGCTTCGATGCCTCACCCGAATACGGCAAGGCCCGTGCTGTGCGCCAGGGCGCCGCCATCATGCGCATGGTGATTGTCGAAGGCGTTTGAATTTCCCCGAAATCTGATCAGAAAGAAGAAACATGAGTGCAATTGTTGACATCGTCGGCCGCGAGATTCTCGATTCACGCGGCAACCCCACGGTCGAATGCGACGTGCTGCTGGAAAGCGGCACCATGGGCCGCGCCGCCGTACCGTCGGGCGCCTCCACCGGTTCGCGCGAGGCGATCGAGCTGCGCGACGGCGACAAGACCCGCTACCTTGGCAAGGGCGTGCTCAAGGCCGTCGAGTTCATCAACACCGAAATTTCTGAAGCCGTGATGGGTCTGGACGCCTCCGAACAGGCCTTCCTGGACAAGACGTTGATCGACCTGGACGGTACCGAGAACAAATCGCGCCTGGGCGCCAATGCGATGCTGGCCGTATCGATGGCGGTGGCCCGTGCGGCCGCCGAAGAATCCGGCCTGCCGCTGTACCGCTATTTCGGCGGCATGGGCAGCATGCAGATGCCGGTGCCGATGATGAATGTCATCAATGGCGGCGCCCACGCCAACAACAACCTGGACATCCAGGAGTTCATGATCATCCCGATCGGCGCACCAAACTTCCGCGAAGCGCTGCGCTACGGCGCTGAGGTGTTTCACGCACTCAAGAAGATCCTGCACGACAAGGGCATCAGCGTGGCAGTGGGCGACGAAGGCGGTTTCGCGCCCAACGTGGCCAGCCATGAGGCAGCCATCCAGATGATACTGGAGGCGATCGATGCCGCCGGTTACGTGGCCGGCGAGCAGATCGCGCTGGGACTGGACTGTGCCGCCTCCGAGTTCTACAAGGATGGCAAATACCAGCTCGAAGGCGAAGGCCTGAGCCTGACCTCCGAAGAGTGGACCGACATCCTGGCGACCTGGGCCGACAAATACCCGATCATCAGCATCGAGGACGGCATGGCCGAAAACGACTGGGACGGCTGGAAAGTGCTGACCGACCGCCTGGGCAAGAAGGTGCAGATCGTCGGCGACGACCTGTTCGTCACCAATACCAAGATCCTCAAGGAAGGCATCGACAAGGGCATTGCCAACTCAATCCTGATCAAGATCAACCAGATCGGCACGCTGACCGAGACCTTTGCCGCGATCGAGATGGCCAAGCGCGCAGGCTACACCGCCGTCATCAGCCACCGCTCCGGCGAAACCGAAGACTCAACCATTGCCGACATCGCGGTGGGCACCAATGCCGGCCAGATCAAGACCGGCTCGCTGAGCCGCTCCGATCGCATGGCCAAGTACAACCAGTTGCTGCGCATCGAAGAAGACCTCGGCGAGATCGCGCACTACCCCGGCCGTGACGCTTTCTACAACCTTCGCTGAGACGGCGCGCCCCATCCGGCCTGAACCGAACCCGTGCGCAACCGCGTCGTCCCGTTGGCATTGATTGCCCTGCTGGTGATCCTGCACGGGCAGCTGTGGTACGGACGTGGCAGCATCCCGAATGTGGCGAAGCTGGAGCAGGAGCTGGCGGCCAAGCAGCTGCAAAATGACCGCGAACACCAGGGTAACTTGCGCCTCGAGGCCGAGGTGCGCGATCTTCAGGAAGGCATGGACATCGTCGAAGAGAAAGCCCGCTTCGAGTTGGGCATGGTGCGGCCCAACGAGATCATGGTGCAGATCGCGAAATAGGCCACAGGGTCCGGCGCGGCAGGGTACATCCGTCAGAACAACCGGCGCACGCCGGATCGGCTCAATGTGTGCCGGCGCCTGTCGTTGGCGGCTGCTGGCTGTGAGGCCTGAACAGCTGTGCCGCATCGATCGCATCGAATCGGTACTGCACGCCGCAGAACTCGCAGCCCACCTCGATATCCTCGCGTTCGACCAGGATGCTGGCAGCCTCCTCCTCACCCAGCCCGACAATCATCATGCCCACCTTCTCGCGGCTGCAGCTGCAGACAAAATGCGGCTGCGGATCATCCGGTTGTGGCGCAAATCGCATCACCTCCTCTTGCCAGAACAAGCGATGCAAGATGGCGTCGACGCCGAGTGAAAGCAGTTCCTCGCGCTTGAGACTCGAGGCCAGCGTCGCGATGCGGTGGTAATCCTCGTTGCGCCCGATCTCGTCTTCATCCAACTGCCGCCCACCGCCGGCCAGATTGCCGGCCCCTTGCATCGGCAGGCGTTGTATCAGCAGCCCGGCAGCCACCGACGCATCCGCGGCCAGCACCAGGGTGGTGTCGAGTTGCTCGCTCTGCAACATGTAGTGCTGCACCACGTCGCTGAACTTCTCCAGCTTCTCGCCCTGGTCGCCACACAGCGGCACCACGCCCTGGTAGGGCTGCTGCCCTGGCAGACGCGACTTCGGGTCGAGCGTGATGGCGCAGCGTCCGACGTTGTTGACATTGACCATGGCACTGAGCGTGCTTTCGGGCGCGATGTCGCCCATCACGGTGGCGGCGGCCCGCACGGCCAGATCGGGCTGCACCTCGACCACGGCCAGCTTGACCGGGCCGTCGCCCATGATCTGCATGACCAGTGCGCCATCGAACTTGATGTTGGACTGCATCAGCGCTGAAGCGGCCACCATCTCCCCGAGCAGTTCCGCCACGGGCGTGGCATAGGCACCGGTCTGGCTGTTGGATGCGCGTCGACGCAGGATCTCGGTCCAGGCATCGGTCAGGCGCACGATGATGCCGCGCACTGGCAGGCCATCGAATAAGAATTTATGAAGTTCGGACAAATCGATTCCCTGGGTTGATGATGTCCGGCCTAGCCGATGCGCTTGAGCGTGTCGCGAAACCGGCGCGCGTTGTCGACATATGACAGCGCACTCTGACGCAGGCCTTCGATCTGCTCGAGCGTGAGATCGCGTATTGCCTTGGCCGGGCTGCCAATAATCATCGAACCATCGGCAAATTCCTTGCCTTCCGTGACCAGCGCACCGGCGCCGACCAGACAGTTCTTTCCGATGCGCGCGCCGTTGAGCACCACCGCGCCGATGCCGATCAGCGAGCCATCACCGATCGTGCATCCGTGCAGCATCACCATATGGCCGACGGTGACATTGGCACCGATGTCCAGCGGCTTGCCGCGGTCCGAGTGCAGCACGCTGCCATCCTGGATATTCGTGCCGCTGCCGACGCGCAGGGGCTCGTTGTCACCGCGCAATACCGAACCGAACCAGATGCTGACGTCCTGCGCCAATTCGACGTTGCCGATGACCTGGGCGTTCTCGGCCACCCAGGCAGACTCGGCGATCCGGGGGCTGACATCACCCAATGCGTATATTGCCAATTGAACACTCCTGTTGCAAGCATTGTAAAAGCGCACTCCTGGCCGGCGGGTCGCGTGTTCTTGTTGCCCAAACCGCAGGCCGCTGAGATACTCGAACACAAGGGGTCGCACGCAAGACGACCCGCCCATAACCATCGGAGACAACAGTCGCATGTCTGAGCCAGCATCGCACATGCACGGGGGGGATCGGGTCGCCGTGTCGCTGCAAGCGCATGGCGTACGCCAAATCTTCACCTTGTGTGGCGGTCATATTTCACCCATTCTTTCGGCGGCGCGCGCGCGCGGCATCCGCATTGTCGATGTACGCGACGAAGCTACAGCCGTGTTTGCCGCTGATGCCATGGGCCGCCTGTCCGGCCTGCCCGGCGTGGCAGCGGTGACTGCCGGGCCCGGCATCAGCAACACCATCACGGCACTGAAAAATGCGCAGCTGGCCCAATCGCCGTTGGTCTTGTTCGGCGGCGCGGCGCCCACCGCCTTGCAGGGCCGTGGTGCCCTGCAGGATATCGACCAGCGCCCGCTGGTGGCGCCGCACGTGAAGCGTTTCATCAAGATCCGGCGCGTTACCGAGCTCGGGCCGGCGGTCGACGACGCCTTTGCCCTGGCTTGCAGTGGCGTGCCAGGGCCGGTGTTCATCGAATGTCCGGTCGACCTGCTGTACGACGAGGCCACGATCCGGCAGTGGTATCTTGATGCGGCTGGCAAGGGCCGCTCGATCGGCGATCGCCTGTTGCGCTTTTACCTAGGCCGTCATGTCGCACGCATGTTCGCTGGCTCCGATGCCTTGGCAGGCACCTATGTCAAGCCGGTATCCGTGCCTGCGCCCGCTGCCGCCAGTCTGCGCAAGGCACTGGCGGCCTTGTCGCAGGCGCAACGCCCGCTGATGGTGATCGGCAGCCAGACGCTGGCGCAGGCCAGCCAGGCCGCCGTGATTGCCAAGGCCATCAGCGAGCTCGGCATCCCGGTCTACCTCTCGGGCATGGCGCGTGGTCTGCTCGGGCGCCAGCACCCGTTGCAACTGCGCCACCAGCGACGCCAGGCCCTACGCGAGGCCGACTGCGTGGTGCTGGCCGGCGTGCCATGCGATTTCCGGCTCGACTACGGCCGGCACATCCGGCGCAGCGCCAAGCTGATCGCCGTCAATCGCAGTGCCAAGGACGCGCGGCTCAACCGCCGTCCGGATGTGGCCGTGATCGGCGACGCCGGCCTGTTCCTGCAGTCCATGGTCGAGGCTGGCGCCGTGTGGAGCCAGCGCCGGTCGACCTGGCAAGACTGGATCGCCCAGTTGCGCTCGCGTGACGCCGAGCGCGAGACCGGCATCGATGCACAGGCCCGCTCCGAAGGTGCGATGGTCAACCCGGTGGCCTTGTTGCAGATGGTGGAAAAAACTGCCGGCAACAAGGCGCTGATCGTGGCCGACGGGGGTGACTTCGTTGCCACCGCTGCCTATGTGTTGCGCCCGCGCGCGCCGCTGCGCTGGCTCGATCCCGGTGCGTTTGGCACACTGGGGGTCGGCGCCGGATTCGCACTGGGCGCGGCCTGTTGCCATCCCGATGCCGAAGTCTGGATCATCTTTGGTGACGGTGCCTGCGGTTACGGCCTGGTCGAATTCGACAGCTTCGTGCGTCACGGCATACCGGTGATCGCCATCGTGGGCAACGATGCCGGATGGACACAGATCGCCCGCGAACAGGTGAAAATGCTGCACGACGACGTGGGCACGGTGCTGGCGCGCACCGACTACCACAAGGTGGCGGCGGGATTTGGCGCCGAGGGAATTCTGGTGCGCCGGATGGACGAGGTCGAGCCGGCGTTGGCCCGGGCGCGCGCGCTCGCCCGCAGTGGCAAACCGGTGCTGGTCAACGTATGGCTCGACAAGACGGAGTTCCGCGAAGGCTCCTTGTCGATATAGTTTCAACAACAAGCGGAGAGACACAACATGGCAGACCAGAAACTGATCCTCGACTACATCCAGGAACACGAAATCAACCAGAAGGACACGGTCTTTCTGACCCAGCCGCTCGGCCGCAGCAAGGTGGCCGACTACACCTGGGGCGAGACGGTGGATCAGGCGCGGCGTATGGCGGCCCATCTGCAAAGCCGCGGCCTGGGTGCTGGCGACCAGATCGCGATCCTGTCCAAGAACTGTGCGCATTTTTTCATGGCCGAACTCGCCATCTGGCTCGCCGGCGGCACCACGGTGGCGATCTTCCCGACCGAAGGACCCGACACGATCAAATTCGTGCTCGAACACAGCGAGGCCAAGTTGCTGTTCGTCGGCAAACTCGACACCTGGGAGCAGCAAAAGTCCGGGGTCCCCGCCGACCTGCCTTGCATTGCGTTGCCGCTGGCACCACCCACCAGTTTCAACCAATGGGACGACCTGGTCGCGCGTACCGAACCCCTGGCCGGCAAATTGACGCGCGGCGCAGACGACCTGGCCATGATCATCTACACCTCGGGCTCGACCGGCACCCCCAAGGGCGCGATGATCACCTTCGGGGCTGTCTCCGCCGTTGGCAAGGGGTACACCGACGACATGGCTTTGCGCATGGACACGAGCATACGCGGGCGCGTGTTGTCGTACCTGCCGCTGGCGCACTCCTACGAACGTGCGGTGATCGCCGCGCCAGCCTGGCACAGCGGGCAGACGCATATTTTCTTTGCCGAATCGCTCGACACGTTCGTGGCTGACCTGAACCGCGCGCGACCGAACCTGTTCCTGTCGGTGCCGCGGCTGTGGCTCAAGTTCCAGCAGGGTGTGCTGACCAAGATGCCGGCGAAGAAGCTGAATTTCCTGCTCGGATTGCCCATCATCGGCAAGCTGGTCGGGCGCAAGGTGCTCACCGGCCTGGGCCTGGACCAGGTGGTGCTGGCGGCCAGTGCCTCGGCGCCGATCCCGCCCGAACTGATCGCCTGGTACCGCAAGCTGGGCCTGAACCTGTTCGAGGGCTACGGCATGACCGAGGACTTCGCGTTCTCGCACCATTCGACCGAACAATTCAACGCCCCCGGTTATGTGGGCATTCCCTACGACGGCGTCGAAGTGCGCATCGGCGCGGGCAACGAGATCCTGATCAAGTCGCCGGGCCAGATGAAGGGCTACTACAAGCGCCCCGACCTGGACAAGGAGAGCTTCACAGAGGACGGATTCTTCAGGACCGGCGACATGGGCGAACGCCGCCCCGATGGTCTGCTCAAGCTGACCGGGCGCGTCAAGGAGCTGTTCAAGACCGCCAAGGGCAAATACGTCGCACCCGCGCCGATCGAGAACCGCATCAACGAACATCCGATGATCGAACTCTCCATGGTGTCGGGCGTGGGCCAGCCTTCGGCCTATGGCATCGTCGTGTTGGCCGAACACATCCGGCCCAAACTCGCCGATGCCGCAGTACGCGCCGAGGTGCAGACGGAGATGACCGCCCTGCTCCAGCGGGTGAACAACGGTGTGGCCGACTACGAACGGCTGCAGATGCTGGTGATCGCCAAGGAACCGTGGTCGATTGAGAACGGCTGCCTGACACCCACCATGAAAATCAAGCGCAGCCGCATCGAAGCCGAGCTGCAGCCTCTGGTCGACGACTGGTACCTGGTCAAGACGCCGGTGGTCTGGGCCTGACCTGTCACAGCGCGCGCCACGCCGGTGAACGGCGGCGTGCGCTGGGCCAAAGCAGCGCTTGCACACCGGGCGACAATCGGGTGATGTCGAACGATCTGCGGGCCCAGGCCCGCGAACTCCTGCTCTGCTGCGACCCCACGGCAAAGGCCGCCGGCACCCGGCTCTTGCAATCGACCGACCCGGTCCTGCCACAGGCCATTTATGCCGAGACACCGGCCATGCCTGGACGACCGGAGCGACCGATCCTGGTCGAATTCAACGCGCTCGCGCGTCGCTCGCCGGCCACGGTGCAGGGGCGTGCAATCCTGTTGCACGCACTGACCCATATCGAGTTCAACGCCGTCGACCTGGCGTTGGACATCGTCTGGCGCTTTCCCGCCATGCCCGAGGCGTTTTACCGTGAGTGGATCGGTGTGGCGCGCGAGGAAGCCCAACATTTCGAATTGTTGCGCGCCCATCTGCAGACCCTGGGTCACGACTACGGGGATTTCCCGGCCCACAACGGCCTGTGGGAGATGGCCCACAAGACCCGCGGCGACGTACTGGCGCGGCTGGCATTGGTGCCGCGTACGTTGGAGGCCCGCGGCCTGGATGCCTCGCCACCGATGCGCAACAAGCTGCTGGCCGCTGGCGACCAGGGCGCGGCCGCCATTCTGGACACCATCCTGCGCGACGAAATTGGCCATGTTGCCGTGGGCAATTACTGGTATCGCCATGTGTGCGGCGAACGGCGTTTGGACCCGATCAGCACCTATGCCGAACTCGCGGCACGCCATGGCGCTCCACGTCTGCGCGGACCTTTCAACCTGCCGGCACGGCGTGCGGCTGGCTTCGATGAAGCCGAGCTGGCGCTGCTGCAGGCCAACCCGACGGCATGAAGCGTTGCACCACTACAGCGCGGCGTGACTTGGGGCGGCAAAGTCTCAATAGAATACTTTGACACACACACCAGCGCACACATGTCCGACCCTCAAAGCCCCGATACCCAGCCGCAGAACCTGGACACCCTGCCGCAGGGCCTGGAGCCCGATGGCGCAGATGCAAAAAAGGCCAACCCGCCCCAGATCACGGCAATCGCACGCCAGGCCATCGTCGACGACAGGGGCGCCGTATTCGGCTACGAACTTTTCGATCGCACACGGATATCGAGCAAACACGACGCCGCGAGCGATGCGCAACTGCTGTTCAATGTTTTGTCGCATGCCGACACCGGCGCCCTGGTCGACAACCGCACGATGTTTGTCAACTGCACCCACGCCAGCCTGGCTGGCGGCCATCTGGAACTGGTGCAGCCCGAGCGCATCGTGCTGGAGATTCCACCGATTCCGGATCACGGCGCCGAGGAGATCGACAGCCGGATGCGGACACTGAGCGACCTGCGCAAGCGCGGCTTTCGTCTGGCGTTCAACCAGACCGTGTTGACAGCAGCCTACCAGCAGTGGCTGCCACTGGCCGGATTCATCAAGATCGACTTGCTCGCACTCAAGCCGGAGCTGGTCGCTGCGACCATCGCCATGGCACAGAAGCGTTCGCAGGCGACGCTGATCGTCGAGAAGGTCGAGACGGCCGAGCAACATGCCCAGGTTCAGGCCCTGGGTGTGAAGTTGTTCCAGGGCTACTGGTTCGCCAAACCGGCAGTCGTGCACGGGCAGACGCTGCGGCCGGCCCAGACGGTGATCATCGAGCTGATCAACCTGGTGCGCAAACAGGCGGCGACGTCGGAAATCGAGGCCGTGCTCAAGCATGACGCCGGCCTGTCGTTCAACCTGCTGCGCTTCATCAATTCGTCGGGCTTCGGTCTGCGCACCGAAATCACCTCGTTCCGACAAGCCGTGATGCTGCTCGGCCTCAAGAAGCTGTTCCGCTGGGCCGCGCTACTGCTCACCACGTCGCGTGCCGGTGGGGTACCTGCGGTGGTGGGCCAGACGGCCATCGTGCGCGGGCGGCTGATGGAGCTGCTCGCGGCCGAGTTGCTGACGCCCGAGGAATGCGACAACGCCTTCGTGACCGGCGTCTTCTCGCTGCTCGATGCGATGCTGGGCATGCCATTGGACAAAGCGCTCGAGGCACTGGCGCTGCCCGAGTCAGTGGTGTCGGCCCTGCTGCACAACGAAGGCCCGTTAGCACCCTTCCTGGAACTGACCATTGCCTGTGAAACCGAAGATGATGAAGCCTTTGCCCGTACCGCCAATAAGCTCGGCCTGAACAACCGCCAGGTCAACTGGGCCCACCTCCAGGCACTTGCCTGGGCGGAGTCGGTGGGCATATAAGGCCGGCCCGGCAAGGGAGGATCAATCCTCCGGATCAATGCGCCGATCATGCTCGGGGTCGTCCTCGATGTCGGGCGGCACCAGCCCATCGTGCAGTTCTTGCTGCGCCTCTTCGTCATCATCGTCTTGCGGCTCGGGCAACGGGATGCTTTGCGGATGGTATTGGGTATGCGGCATGATCGGTCTCCTTTCCGAGCCACCATGGTCCTCCACACTGCGCCACGCGTCAATGACCCTGGTCAGCTTTACAGGATGTGACATCGGCTTGCACATCAGGTGACCAACGCGCCGTCATCCGGCCTTGCTGTCCCTCCGGGGCAAGGGCATGGTCGTATTCGTCGGCGCCGGGGTGCGCGCACCGTTCATGACCACTGACAACATCGTGTAATACCCGATGATGCCCAGCAGATCGACCACCCCCGGCTCCCCCAGCTCGGCTTGGGCCGCGGCCCAGGTCGCGTCGTCGACGTTCTTGTCGGCCAGCGACTGGGTCGCTAAGTCGTAAACCACCTGCTCGTCGAACCGCACCAGCACAGGCGGCTGGTCCAGTCCGATGGCCTGCACAGCGGCCGCATCAATGCCCTCCCTGAGCGCAATCGGCGCATGGATGGCCCATTCCACCGCTTGCGACCAGTAGCGCGCCGTAACCAGTATGGCCAGCTCCGACAGGCGCAGACCGATAGCGCTGCGGTAACGCAGGTATTCGCCCATGCGCTGTGCATGGGTACACAGCTCCGGGCTGCGCAACAGCGGAATAAAGGGTTCGATCACGGCGCCGCGGGGGCCCTCAATGATCTCCTGTGCACATATGCGTTGCGCCGCACTCCAGCGCGACTCCGGCAAGGGGGGAAGTCGGTCGTCGGTCATAACGGTTCTCCTGAATGTAAAAAAGAGGTGCTCGGGACACCTTGCCGGCGAATCGCCTGCATCGGTCAGCGCGTCTGCAGCCGCTCCCCGGTATCGAACACCAGCTCACGTTCGGGCCAGCGCATGGCGGCGAGTTTGAATCGGCTGCCGATTTCGGCCCCCGTGCTGCGCTCGCGCCAGCGGCCGCCGACCGAATAGTCAACACAAAAAACGTTGTTCCTGGCGCCATGCCAGGCATGGGCATCCAGACCGGCAAACAGATAAGGGTCGCCCTTGCCCACCACCTCGCGCCCCAGAGGTTCGGCCATGCGCCAGTAATGGCCCACGATGACGGGCACGTCATCGGTGTATTCGTCCCACCAGGGCACGCGGTCGACAAAACGCCATTTGTGGCTGCTGAAGAACGGCTTCGCACCGCGGCGCTCGACGCCTGAAGTCAGCACCCGGATCGGGTTGCCCTCCTGGTTGGCCATGTCGTAGTCGGCAATCGCGTCCAGGAACGGCACGCGTGTCGATTCGTCCTCGAGCTCGGCGCGCCATTGGCGCTTGGTATCCAGATAACCCTGGTGGCGCCCGTCTTGCTGCAACGTGGCTTCGACCTGGACGTGGAAGTCCTCGTAGACCTCGTGCGCATATGCATCGGTGACCTGGCGGGCGATGTCGATCTCGGCGCCTTGCCAGGCCGCGTGCACGACACGCAGATCAGCCCGCTCCAGCGCCAGCGGCAAGCCGCGCAGAAAGACCAGTATCTGTTGGTGTTCGGAGTCGCTTGGCCGGGTGAACGGCAGATACCGGCTGTCGGCCTGCTGCCGCGCGTCGAAGAACCAGCCCGATCCGTCCTTGGCGTCGCCCCGCAACACGTTGAGCTCGTGGTTACCGAGAATGCAGACTGCCCTGCCCGCTTCAACCAGCCGCTGCACGAGAAAAATGACACCCACGCTGTCCGGACCCCTGTCGCACAGATCGCCCAGGAAGACCAGTGTCCGGCCTTGCGGGTGATGGCCGTCGGCGTCGTAACCCAGTTGGACCAGCAAGGCCTCCAGCGCCTCGCGCTCGCCATGCACGTCGCCGACGACATCGAGCCCGCCGTGGGGCAGTGACCGCACCAGGCTGGTGGGTGATTCCTGTTGATGGCTATTCATACCCGGCTATTGTCTCGAATTGGCCCGTCTGTGGCCTCACAAACTGCGCCACGGAACTGACGCGCGCCCGGCCCGGGTGTGTCACATCAGATCCGGGCCGCCAGTTGCGCCGCCTGATCGATCGCGCGCTTGGCATCGAGTTCGCCGGCTTCCAGGGCGCCGCCGATGACATGCACCGTACGGCCCACCGCCTGCAATTCATCGGCCAGCGGCCGATGCGGCACCTGGCCGGCGCACAACACCACGGTGTCGCAGGCCAGCCATGTCGGGTCTTCGCGCTTCTCGCCGTGAGAAATCAACAGGCCCTGGTCGCCAATCGCCTCATAGTTGACGCCGCCCAGCATCTGCACATTCTTTTGTTTCAAGGCGCTGCGGTGGATCCAGCCGGTGGTCTTGCCCAGGCCGGCGCCGAGCTTGCCGGCCTTGCGCTGCAGCAGCGTCACCTGCCGCGCCGCAGGGCTCACACGCAGCGGCTCGGGGCTCAGGCCGCCGGGCGCCAACGCCGGATCCGTCACGCCCCATTCGGCCTTCCAGGCGGGCAGGTCCAGCGTGGTCGAGGTGCCACTGTGCACCAGGTATTCGGCCACGTCAAAGCCGATGCCGCCAGCGCCGATGACGGCCACGCGCGGTCCCACGCTGCGGTGGTCGCGCAGCACTTCGATGTAGCTCAGCACCTTGGGGTGGTCTTGCCCTTTGATCTTCGGGTCGCGTGGCAAAACGCCGGTGGCGACAATCACCTCGTCGAAGCCGGCCAGGTCGGCAGCGGCCACGCGGGTGCCCAGACGCAGCTGCACGCCGGTGGTCTCGATCCGCCGGCGGAAGTAGCGCAGCATCTCGTCGAACTCCTCCTTGCCCGGCACCTGGCGCGCCATGTTGAGCTGGCCGCCGACAGCATCGGCCGCATCAAAGAGCACCACCTGATGGCCACGTTCGGCCAGCAAGGTGGCCGCCGTCAGGCCCGCCGGTCCGGCGCCGACCACGGCCATGCGCCGAGCGGCGGTCGTGGGCCGAAACACCAGTTCCGTCTCGCGGCAGGCACGCGGGTTGACCAGGCAACTCGACAGCTTGTTCTGGAACACATGGTCCAGGCAGGCTTGGTTGCAGGCGATGCAGGTGTTGATCAGGTCCGACTGGCCCCGCGCTGCCTTGACCACGAATTCGGGGTCGGCCAGCAGCGGGCGTGCCAGCGACACCATGTCGGCTGCGCCATCGGCCAGCAGTTGCTCGGCCACCTCGGGCGTATTGATGCGGTTGCTGGCCACCAGCGGCGTGTCGATGCCGGCGGCGGCAAATTCAGCCTTCATTTTCTGCGTGACCCAGGCGAACGCTGCGCGTGGCACGCTGGTGGCAATGGTGGGGATGCGCGCCTCATGCCAGCCGATGCCGGTGTTGATGATGCTGGCGCCGCCACGGGCCACCGCGGTGCCCAGCTGCACCACCTCATCCCAACTGCTGCCGCCAGGCACCAGGTCGATCATGGAAAGGCGGTAGATGATGATGAAGTCCGCGCCGACGGCTTCGCGTGTGCGCGCCACGATCTCCAGCGGCAAACGCATGCGCTGGCTGTAGTCGCCACCCCACTCGTCCTTGCGCTTGTTGGTGGCCAGGCTGAGGAACTGGTTGATGAGGTAGCCCTCGGAGCCCATGATCTCCACGCCGTCGTAGCCCGCCTCACGCGCCTTCGCGGCGCAGTTGACGAAGGCCCGGATCTGCCGCTCGACGCCCCGCGCGCTCAACGCAAACGGCGTGAACGGCGATATCGGCGACTTCAGACGCGTGGGCGCAACTGCAAACGGGTGGTAACCGTAGCGCCCGGTGTGCAGGATCTGCAAGGCAATCTTGCCGCCGGCCTGGTGCACGGCCTGCGTCACAACGCGGTGGCGCCGGGCAGCGCCCGACGTTGACAAGGTGCCGGCAAAGGGTTTGGTCCAGCCGGCGATATTCGGCGAAAAGCCCCCCGTCACGATCAGCCCGACACCGCCTTCGGCACGCTCCCGAAAGTAGGCCGCCAGGCGGCTCAGGTCACGGCCGTCTTCCAGCCCGGTGTGCATGGAACCCATCAGCACCCGGTTTTTCAAGGTGGTGAAGCCCAGGTCGAGCGGGCGCAGCAGATAGGGATAGGAGGCAGTAGGCGGATGTGGCGCGTTCATCGTCGTGGATAAGCGAGGTGGCCCTCAGCGGGCCAGGACGCCACGAGCAATGTGGCACGACGAGCATATCAGGCGGTCTGCGAGCGCTGCGGGGCCGACGGAATCCGGCTACCATCCGTTTCCAGGGTGGGAGAAAAACCATGGCAAACGGCAATCACAAGCTGGCGGTATTGATCGACGCTGACAATGCGCAGGCATCCGTCATCCAGGAATTGCTGGCAGAGGTGTCGCGTTACGGCACTGCGACCATCAAGCGCGCTTATGGCGACTGGACCACGACCAACCTCAAAAGCTGGAAGGAAGTGCTGCACACCATGGCGATTCAACCGGTGCAGCAGTTCAGTTACACCACCGGAAAGAACTCGACTGACGCCTCCCTGATCATCGACGCAATGGACGTATTGCACGACCACAAAGTCGATGGCTTTTGCCTGGTGTCGTCCGACAGCGACTTCACCCGCCTGCCCACGCGTATCCGCGAAGCGGGGTTGGTGGTGTATGGGTTTGGTGAGCGCAAGACGCCTGTGCCTTTTGTGGCGGCGCGTGACAAGTTTGTTTATACGGAGATCTTGCGGCCGAGCCCGACACCAGAAAAGTCTCCGGAATGTCTAGAGCTTCCGACCCTACGCCCCATGGTTGTCGCTGCCATAGAAGCTGTAGCACGGGAAGACGGTTGGGCCGCCCTTGGGCCGATCGGCAGCCCAACCAGCACGCAGCAAAGCATCGATGTCATCAAACGCCTGCTCACCGCCATCTCCAATATCCCTGGAGCGCAACACCAGCCTGCCGCTCATCAGGTCTGCGAGTGTGGAGCAGCGGAGCCTGGCAGGAACGCGTCCATCACCAGGCTCCACTGCTGCGTGATGAAGCTGGTGCGGGTGAGCTGCTCAGCGCATTGACGCGCGGCATCAATGCGCATGGTGATGAGCGGCAACCGGGTCAGCCGATGATCTGTCACTCCATCTTGGCAGCGGCGTGGGCTTGGTAAACACGTTTGGGCCGGTATTTCTCCTTCGGCCGGGCTGTCACGATCTCGCGGCCGGATCTAACTCAGGGGGCCAGCCCGGAACATGCTAATTCGATAGTAAATTTACACAATGAATGTAGATTAAATCGGTTTTTCTTTTGGATCAGATCGCCTAAGCTCGGCCGACGATGCCGCTGTCCCTCGCCCTCTTGCCTCGTGCGCGACGGCACGGCGGCGCGCACTGGCCCTTTCCTGCAACGCTTTTTGACGAGGTACCCAATGCTGCGAAGATTCCTGCTGCCTGTTCTTGCTGTTGCCGCATTGGCAACCGCTACGTTCTCGAGCCTGGCTGCCTACCCTGACAAGCCGATACGGCTGATCGTACCGTCGGCACCGGGCGGCGCGCCGGACGCGCTGATGCGCGCGTTAGCACAACAGCTGTCGCAGCAGATGGGTGTTTCTGTCGTCATCGACAACAAGCCCGGCGGCTCGTACGTCATCGGCACGATGGATCTGATCCGTTCGGCACCGGACGGCTACACGCTGGCGTACGGCAACGTCGTCTCAATGGCGACAAACAAGTCGCTCTTGGCCAGTGTTCCTTACGACGTGGACAAGGACCTGACGCTGGTGTCGAACACGCTGCGCTTGTCCAACATCATGATTGTCAACAACAACCTGCCGGTCAAGACCGTTCCGGAGTTGATCGCCTGCGCCAAGAAAAACCCCGGCAAACTGGCGTTCGGCTCGGACGGCAACGGCACGACCGGGCACCTCGGCGTCGAGTTGTTCAAGGCGATGACCGGTACCTACATCCTGCATGTTCCGTACCGCGCCGCGACGGCGGCGGTTTCCGACCTGATCGGCGGCAGTCTGCAACTGATGATGATCAACGCACCGGTGTCAGGCCCGCTGGCGCAGGCCGGCAAGGTGCGTGCGCTGGGCATCTCGTCGCCCCAGCGTTCGCCGACTTACCCGGACGTGCCGACGATCGCGGAGTCTGGCGTTCCAGGCTTCGAAGTAACCGCCTGGGGCGGCATCGTCGGACCGGCCAACATGCCCAAGGATGTCGTCGCCAAGCTCAACGCCGAGATCCGCACCGCACTGGCGAGCCAAGCGGTGCGCGACCGCTTCAAGGCACTGGGCGCCGAGACCTCGCCCAGCACACCCGAGGAGTTCCTCGAGTTATCGCGTCAGGAAACCACGAAATGGGCGCGCATCATCAAGCTCTCGGGCGCTAAAGTCGATTGAAGGCCACGGCGTGACCCCCTGGAAAGCGGCGCAGCCGGGCGACCCGCTGTCGGCCGTCGATACGCCGGCACTGGTACTCGACCTCGATGCGTTCGAGCGCAACCTTGCGCGCATGGCCGATGCACTTCGCGGCGCCGGCATTCGGCTGCGCCCGCACGCCAAGAGCCACAAGTGCCCGGAAATCGCGCACCGCCAGATCGCGCTAGGCGCGGTCGGCATCTGTTGCCAGAAGGTCAGTGAAGCTGCGGTCTTTGCCGAAGCCGGCATCACCGACATCCTGCTGACGAACCAGGTCGTCGGCGCCACCAAGGCACGGCAGCTGGCGCAAATCGCGCGTCGGGCCCACGTTGGCGTGCTCGTCGACGATCCACTGCAAGTGCAGACCCTGTCTCAGGCGGCGCAGGCACACGCGGTGGTGTTCGACGTCTATGTCGAGGTCGACGTCGGTGCCGGGCGTTGTGGCGTCGCACCCGGTGCACCGGTTGCCGCCCTGGCGCGCGAGGTCGCATCCCATGCCGGACTGCGCTTTGCCGGATTGCAGTGTTACCACGGGACGGCGCAGCATCTGCGCACGCCGGCGCTGCGCGCGGCGGCCAGTGCCGAAGCTGCGGCCGCGGCGACGCAAAGCCGGGAGGCGGTCGAAGCCTGCGGAATCACAGTCGGCCGCATCACCGGTGGCGGTACCGGTACCTTTTGCTACGACAGTCGCAGTGGCGTCTTCGACGAAGTTCAGCCCGGGTCATACATCTTCATGGACCGCGACTACAGCGACAACCTACCCGAGGCGGCCGCGCCCGCGTTTGAACACGCGTTATTCGTACGCACGGCAGTGATGAGCCGCGCCACGACGACGCGCGCGATCATCGATGCGGGGCTGAAGGCGTCGAGTATCGACGCCGGTCTGCCGACGGTCTGGCGCCGCCCGGAGTTGACTTTCATCAAGGCAGCAGACGAACACGGCGTGCTGGAAACACCCGCCGACGCGGGGCTGGCGCTGGGCGATGCACTGATGCTGGTCCCTGGCCACTGCGACCCGACGGTCAACCTGTACGACGAGCTGGTCTGTCTGCGCGCAGACCGTGTTGAGGCGATCTGGCCGATCGCGGCACGCGGTGCGCTGCTCTGACCGGCTCCACCCTCCCCCCGAATTCATCACTGGAACAGACCATGCAGGAATCGTTCGACATCCTTATCCGCAATGCCAGTATCGTCGACGGCACCGGCGCGCCACGTTATAGCGGCGACATCGGCATCCGCGGCGATCGCATCGCCCGCATCGGCGACCTGCAGCAGTCCAGCGGCAAGCAGGAAATCGACCTCGCCGGCCGGATCGCCGCACCGGGCTTCATCGACGCGCACACTCACGACGACCGCCTCATGCTGTCCGGCCCCGACATGGCGCCCAAGGTCAGCCAGGGCGTGACCACCGTGATCGGTGGCAATTGCGGGGTGTCGCTGGCGCCGATGCCGCGTCCCATTCCCAATCCGGTCACGCCGCCACTGAACCTGCTCGATGGCGAGGGCGATTGGTTCCGTTTCCCCACTTTTGCCGCCTATTTGGATGCGCTGCGGGCCCAACCAGCCGCCACCAACTGCGCCATGCTGGTGGGGCACACCACCTTGCGTGTGGCTACCATGGATGACCTGACGCAGCCGGCGACGGCGGCCCAAATTGGCGCCATGCGCGAACTGGTCGACGAGGCCATGCGCGCTGGCGCTATCGGCGTGTCCACCGGGTTGTTCTACGAGCCGGCGATTGCCGCGCCCACGGAAGAGGTCATTGAAATCTGCCGTCCGCTCAAGGAATTCAATGGCCTGTATTGCACCCACATGCGCAATGAGGCAGATCGGGTGATCGACTCGCTGGAGGAAAGTTTTCGCATCGGCCGCGAGGTGGGGGTGCCGGTGGTGATCTCGCACCACAAGGTGGTGGGGCAGGAGAATTACGGCCGCTCCGAGGAAACGCTGTCCTTCATCGAAAAAGACATGGCCAAGCAGCCGATCTGCCTGGACTGCTATCCCTACACGGCCGGCTCGACCATCCTGTCCGCCGACCGGGCTGAGGGTTGCACGCGCGTCATTGTCAGCTGGTCGAAAACGCTGCCCGAGTATGCCGGTCAGGACCTGGCCGACATCGCGAAAAAGATGGGGGTATCCCAGGACGAGGCAGTTAAGCGCCTGCTTCCCGCTGGAGCGATCTACTTCAGGATGGACGAGGCCGATGTGCAGCGCATCCTGAAATTCGACCAGACCATGATCGGCTCTGATGGACTGCCGCATGACGCGGCACCGCACCCGCGGCTGTGGGGTAGTTTCCCGCGCGTGCTGGGGCACTACGGCCGCCTGCTCGGGCTGTTTCCGTTGGAGATGGCGATCTACAAGATGACCGGGTTGACGGCGAAAAACTTCGGCCTGAAGGACCGCGGCGTGTTGCGCGAAGGCGCGTTCGCCGACCTGACGCTTTTTGACGCCGACACCATCGACGCCGCGGCCACCTACGAGTCGCCAATCGCGCCGGCCAAGGGCATCGACACGGTAATCGTCAATGGCGCCGCGGTGTGGCAACACGGCCGTGTCACCGGCGCGCTCCCCGGCCGCGTGCTCACCCGCGATACCACAACTGCCATAGACCACTGACATGCAGGCACTGGACCAACTTGAAACCCCGGCGCTGCTGCTCGATGCGGCGCAGATGGAACGCAACATTGCGCGCATGCGTGCGCATCTACAGCCGCTGGGTGTCACGTTCCGCCCGCACGTCAAAACCCACAAGTCAATCGACGTCGCGCGCCGCATGATGGCCACGACACAAGGCCCGATCACCGTGTCGACGCTGCTTGAGGCAGACTATTTCTCCGCGCACGGCGTTACCGACATCCTGTATGCGGTGTGCATCGCGCCGAACAAGTTCGACCACGTTGCGGCACTGCAAGCGCGCGGCGTCAAGCTGACGCTGATCCTCGACAGCCTGGAGACGGCACGGCTGCTGGTCGATCGCGCACGCTCCCACGCGCAGCGCTTCGACCTGCTGATCGACACCATGCTGGTGATATCGGAAAAAGAAGCACGCGCACTGGTCGGCATCGACGACGCACTCCAGGTCGTGCAAGACTGCTTTGCCACGATGGCTCGCAATGCGGCCCGCAATTACCCGGTTGTGCGCGAGGCAACCGGCCACCGGGATGCGGTTTTCGGCGTCAAAGCCGGTTGCGACGACGCCGCCGCACTGCTCGGCCTGAAGGCCGGCGGCTACTGGCCGCAGAACATGGCGCGTGGCCTGGGCAACCACCAGTCGTCGACCTTGCTATTCGACCGCGATACCGGATGCGCCAGCGCACTGGTCAGCGCCAACTACCTGACCGGCATCCGCACCGGTGCCGCCAGCGCCGTCGCGACGCGCTTCCTTTCGCGCCCCGACAGCCGCGTGCTGGGCCTCATCGGCGCTGGCGTGCAGGCGATCTACCAGCTGGACGGGACGCTGGCGGTGCGTGTTATCGAGAAGGTCGTCGCGTGGGACCCTTCGGCGGACAATCTGGCCCCGTTCGGCCGTGCCGTCACCGAGCGGGGTCTGGAATTCATTGCAGCCGAACGCCAGCAGGTCGCGCAGCAGGCGGACGTGCTGATCACGGTGACGCCATCGACATCTGCGCTCGTCGAGCAGGGTTGGGTGCGCCCCGGCACCCATATCAACGCGATGGGCGCCGACACCCGAGGCAAGCAGGAGCTCGACCCGGCGCTGGTGGCACGGGCAGCACTGTTCGTCGACGAGGTGGCGCAGGCGCTGCAGATCGGCGAATGTCAGCATGCCTTCGGCGCTGGATTGATCACCGCTGAGAGCCTGCGCGGCAGCCTCGGCGCCGTGGTGGCAGGGCTTTGCGAAGGCCGGCGCTCCGACACCGAGATCACGCTGTTCGATGGCACCGGCGTCGCACTGCAGGACCTGGCCGTCGCCGACCTCGCGCTGCGCCTGGCCCGGCAGCGCGGGTTCGGCAGCACCGTCGCCTACCAGGACGCGGCGCTTCGTTGAGGCCTGTATCATCGCGGCACGCCGGCGTGCCTGCCGGACGCATGCCCATGCCGCACGACATCACTGACCTGCGATTTTTCGTCACCATCGCACACAGCGGGTCGCTTGCCGAAGCTGCGCGGCGGCTCGACGTCACGCCGTCGGCCGTGTCCCAACGGCTGCAGCAACTCGAGGCGCGGCTCGGCCTGAAGCTGGCGCACCGCAGCACGCGACGGTTCAGCCTGACCGAGGAAGGCGAGCTGTTCCTCGGCGGCGCTTGCGGCCTGCTGGCCGAGCTCGACGACCTGGTCGACACCCTGCACGAACGCTCGGGTGAGGTCTCCGGCACCCTGAGTCTGTGTGGCCCGCTGGGCTTTGGCCGACACTACCTGGCCGCAGCGATCGCCGACTTCCATGCCCAGCACCCCGGCGTGACCGTATCCCTGACCCTGAGTGACCTGGTCTCGGCGACCGACGCCAACCGCTACGACCTGATCGTGCACATCGGCAAACTCGACGACTCGCGCATGGTCGCATATCCGATCGCACCGAACCTGCGTTTTGTCTGCGCGACGCCGCAGTATCTGGCCCGCGCCGCACCGCTGCACCACCCATCCGACCTTGCGCACCACGCCTGTATCTCGCTGCGCGAGAACCAGGAAGACGTCAGCCTGTGGCGTTTTCACAAGAAACGCAGCGACGTCGCAGTACGCGTTCCGGTGGTACTCAGCAGCAACGACGGCGACGTCGTCAAGCAGTGGGCGCTGCGCGACAAGGGCTTGATCATGCGCTCAGAGTGGGACGTCGCCGACGACATCGCCGCCGGGCGGTTGGTGCGCGTACTCGGCGACTGGAGCCTTCCTCATGCCGACGTCGTCGCCATCACCGCCAGTTGCGCCCATGTGCCAGCGCGCGTCAAGCTGTTCCTGGCGTTGCTGCAGGCGCGGTTCAGGCCGCACCCGCCCTGGCGCTGAACCCGCGCTGGTACCAACCGGGTGCTGCGGCGCGGGCCTCCATTGGGGGATAGGCTTTTCAAAGGCCAATTGAGCAGCCCCAGGTGCGTGAGGATGCGTTCGATCACCGGGGCCTGCACGATGGCGGCGATGATCTTGAGCTCGCCGCGGCAGTTCAGGCGGCGCCACAAATTCCCACGGGACACCAGGAGGCCGCCCGTCGTTCGTTCAGCAGGAGGGCGTCGACGCCCTCCTACGCGGCGATCTGACGCAGCGATTTGGCCTCGCCGGACTCCAGCATGGCCAACCAGCGATGCCCCCTGGCGAGCGCCAGTTGCTACGCCGTGGCGACCGTGTCCCACGGTCGAGGTTTGCCCGGATCGCAGCTGGGCAACGTGACCTATTTGCGCCCGGCCCGCCCTTTGAACTGGGTGGGGACTGACAAGGTCAACCGGCCGTCGCTGCACTGGATGACTTTTGGCGCGCCGTTTCTTTGGATGCGCACCCGGTTCATGCCAGTGCTTCTTCGCGCTCGGGCTTTGGGTTTTCAGGCTTGAGTTCCAATACCAGTCGTTCGATGCCGTTGGCGCGCAAGCGCACTTCGAGGTCCTTGGGCGACGGCCGGATTACATCTCCGCCAGTCACGATCTTGGCAATATTGAGAATTTTCAGTGCCACGACCATTTGACCGCCAAGCAACATGGCGTTGATTCGATTGCCGCATTGGCGGTGCCAACATTTAGCCAATTGCAGTCGTCCAATTTGGCGGGTTGAATTCTAGATCCGGCCACCCTCGAATCGGCGGTGATCGAGCGCATCCTCACGCACCTGGGGCTGCAGGCGCGGGCGCCGGCGATGCTGGCACGGAGCCCCTGCCACGATCAAGGGACGCCGATGCGGCCCGGGCTACACTTCTTGCGGCGCGCGCTTTCTAGGCATCTAGCCACTCGCCACTCGCCATCATGCCGCAAACTGGACCGTTCATGGACCTTCGCATCAACCCCATCACCGACGACGGTCCTATCCGTCTTCCTGACCCGCTGCCCTTCGGGCGCATCTTCACTCGCCGCATGTTCACCGAGCGCTGGGATGCGGTGCACGGTTGGCATGACGCAGTGATCGGACCGTACCAGCCCCTCATGCTCGACCCGGCCGCGCAGATCCTGCATGCGGGCCAGGCGATCTTCGAAGGAATGAAGGCGTACGTGCGGCCAGATGGCCGACTCAATCTGTTCCGCCCAGAGGCGAACGCGCTGCGCTTCAACCGCTCCGCTGAACGCATTGCGATGCCAGCGTTGCCGGTGGATCGTTTCATCGAGGCTATCGAGGCGCTGGTACGTCTCGAGCACGAATGGGCTCCGCGCGGCGATGGCGCTTCGCTGTACATCCGGCCGGTAATGTTGGCTTCTGAGCCCACGTTCGAAGTTCGGGCCGCGCGTGAGTTTTTGCATTACGTCGTGCTGAGTCCAGCCGGTCCGTTCTTCGCGTCGGGCTTCCAGCCGGTGGCCGTGTTGGTTTCCGAGGAGCACATCCGCGCCGCGCCCGGCGGCACCGGTACGGCGAAGACGCCGGGCAACTACGCGGCAAGTCTGTCCGCCAGCGAAGGCGCCCGCGCGCGTGGCTACCAGCAGGTGCTGTGGCTCGACGCGGTCGAGCGCCGGTTCGTGGAAGAAGCCGGCGCCATGAACGTCGCCTTCGTCTACGACGGCCGCGAGATCGTCACGCCGGCACTGTCGGGCAGCATTCTTGCGGGTATCACCCGCGATTCGATCCTGCGGCTCGCACCCGATTTGGGTTTCCCGGTGCGCGAAACTCGCCTCGATATCGACACGATCGTGGCGGACGTGGACGCGGGACGCATCACCGAAGCCTTCTGCATGGGGACCGCGGCCGTGGTGGTGCCCATCGGGCGCATCGGTCATCATGGAGTAGACCATGTGGTCGGTGACGGCGTCGCAGTGCCCGTAGCACAGCGCTTGTACCGCGCGCTCACCGATATCCAGTATGGTCGCGCCCCCGACCCTTACGGCTGGACCCGGGTGATCGAAGCACAGGTTCCTGCAACCGAGCGGGCGGTGGCTTGAGGCACTGAGCCCATGGGGCCGGTGGCGATGCCGGCGAGCATGCGGATCGACACTCAGTCGCAATGCTCGACGCAGACCAACGCCAGCGTTTTCAGGCCGGTCTGCTTAAAGGTAGCTCACATGTGGCGTGACGACCGGCTGCGCCAGTTGGCGCCAACTGAGGCGGTAGCAAGGTGGCTGGAACCAGTGGCGGTCCGGGTTCCTTGGTTGTAGCTGATACCGCCGATGCCGAATTGACCTCTGGTCAACTCGGCATCGGTGACAACAGTGCGGACAATAGGGGCATGATCAATGTAGCCGTTCTGCCGCAACTCGCCGCGCAGTTAGCGGGCGCTAATCAACCAAGTTGGAGACTGCAACTCAGCCGAGCGCTGGACGCGCCTTGCGGATCACATCCGCCATCTCGTCCACCAGCGCAGCATGAGTTGTATCTCGCAACCGCACCATGCCCACGGGCGGCAGGTTCCACTTCAGCCGCTGCGGCATTACCCGCGCGCCGCTGAGGTCGGCCACTTCCTGGGCAATGTCGTCCGGGAGGATGGTGATAGCGTCGGCCATGTGGCGCAGTACGCTGGCAAGGCTTTTGTTCGCATAGGCTTCCATGAACGGCGTCGGCACGACCTGGCCGGCCGAGGCGAAGATGCTGTGGATCATTTCGCGCACCGGTGTGTGCTGCGGCGGAAAAATCCACTTCATGGCAACAAAGACCTCCCAATCGAGGCCGTGTCGCGCCAGTCGCTCGGCCGCGTTGCGCGAGACCACCAGGCGCGGCTCCTGGTGGTAGAGAAACTGCTGCTCCAGCCCGGCCTCGGCACCGGCCGAGGTGAAGCGGCAAATGGCGCAGTCGAGTCTGCGTTCCAGCAAGGCCTTCTGCAGTACATCGGTAGTGGACTCCTCGGCCACGAAACCCATACGCGGCCGCAGCGACAGAAGGTGCTGCCACATCGTGTCCTGCGTCTGGCGTGACAGGAAAGGGATCACGCCGACGCGCAGCCTGCCCTGCAAGCCCGAGCCGAGAGCCGCCAGATCCTGGCCGAGTGCGCCTGCGTCGGCCAAGGCCAGCCGCGCGCGGGCCAGCACCAGTTGGCCGGCCGATGTCGGCTCAAGCCCACGCCGGCCACGGGTGAACAGCGGCGTCATGAAGATGGCTTCGATTTCACCCAGTGACCGCGTCACTGTGGGCTGTGCCAGTCCCAGTTGTTCCGCTGCGCGGCTCACGGAGCGTGCTCGGTCCAATTCGATCAGCAGGGTGAAGTGGCGCAATTTAAGACGCGCGGCAAGCCAGGGAAGACTGGGAGTCGGCATGTATGGCCTTTAAATTGCAATGTAGATCCATAACAGTTTAGATATGCATTCATCAGTAAACATGTTGGTACGGCTATTTTTTGGTTTTAGGCTTCCATTCATGTTCACGACCCGTCCTGAAATTATCGGCACCTTCGGAGTCGCTTCGTCGACCCACTGGCTGGCCTCGCAAACCGCCATGGGGGTGCTGGAGCGCGGCGGCAATGCTTTCGACGCGGCAGCAGCTGGCGGCTTCGTGCTGCAGGTGGTGGAGCCGCATTTGAACGGCCCGGGCGGCGAGGTGCCCATCCTGTTGTGGAGCGAGCTCGAAAAGCGCATGACTGCTGTCCGTGGCCAAGGCTGTGCGCCCGCAGAGGCCACGCCGGAAGCCTTTCGTGCGTTGGGATTCGAACAGGTGCCGGGCATCGGCTTGTTGCCGCTCACGGTGCCAAGCGCGTTTCCGGCGTGGCTGACGATGCTGCGCGACCACGGCACCTGGCCGCTGGCCGACGTGCTGGCGCCGGCTATCTCTTATGCGCGTGATGGCTTTCCGGTGTTGCCGCGGGTAGCCCAAGCGATCCTGGCGGTGCGGGAGTTGTTCAGCCATCACTGGCCATCGTCGGCTGCCACCTGGTTGCCGGCCGGCAAGGTGCCCACGCCCGGCAGCCTGTTCCGCCTGCCGACACTGGCCGCCACCTATGAGCGCCTGATCGCCGAGGCTGAACGGGAGGCCAGTGGCCGCGTAGCCGTGATCGAAGCCGCCATGCGTAACTGGCAGCAGGGTTTCGTGGCCCGCGAAATAGACAGGTATTGCCGCACCGAGGCCGTGCGCGACACCAGCGGCGAGCGCCACGCCGGCCTGTTGCGGTACGAGGACATGGCGGCCTGGAAAGTAGAGACCGAGGCGCCTGTGATCGCCGAGTTCGGCCGCTACACGGTGGCCAAGTGCGGCTTCTGGAGCCAGGGGCCGATGTTCCTGGAGCAGCTCGGCATGCTGCGCCACGCAGGACTGGAGCACCACGCGCCGGGGGCGGCGGGATTCGTGCACCGCATCGCCGAGGCGACCAAACTGGCACTGGCCGACCGGGCCGCTTGGTACGGTGTGGCGCCTGGCGCCAACGTCGAAGCCCAGCAGGCGCTGCTGAGCGACGCCTATCTGCGCGAACGCTGGGGCATGGTCGATCCGCACGCGGCATCGGAAATCTTGCGCGCCGGCCATCCCGCCGGCTTCTCGCCGCATATGCCTGATTTGGGCGTGAGCGAACGCACGCTGCGCACCGCCGACATCCGTTTCGGCGTGGGCGAGCCCACCTTCGCAGCGTTGCCTCCCGTTGCCGAATGGGCGGACCGCGAAATCTTCGTAGGCGATACCTGCCATATCGATGTGATCGACCGCCACGGCAACATGGTGGCGGCCACGCCATCAGGCGGCTGGTTGTCATCCAGCCCGACCATCCCAGCACTGGGCTTCGCCCTCAGCACCCGACTGCAGATCACCTGGATGGAACCTGGCCTGCCCAATACGGTGGGGCCGCGTGTTGCGCCATGTACCACTCTGTCGCCGTCATTGGCCCTGCGCGACGGCCAGCCCTACATGGTGTTCGGCACGCCCGGCGGCGACCAGCAGGACCAATGGTCTCTGGCCTTCTTCATGCGCCATGCGGTGCACGGCATGAACTTGCAAGAGGCCATCGATGCGCCGGCCTGGCATGTCAAGCATGCGCCCGGCTCCTTCTGGCCGCGCCAGACCACGCTCAATGCGCTCAGCCTGGAGTCGCGCTTCGCCCCCGACGAGATCGAGCGGCTCCGCGCGCTCGGCCACCGCGTCACAGTGGGCGATGCCTGGTCCGAAGGCCGGCTTTCCGCCTGCAGCCGCGAACGCGATACCAAGGGTCGACTGCTGCTGCGTGCCGCCGCCAATCCGCGCGGTATGCAGGGCTATGCTGTGGGCCGCTAGTTTTTTTCTTTGTCAACTTCCATTGAGGACTTCACCATGTTCAACCGTCTTTCCCGCTCGCTGACCACATTGGTGCTGTGCGCCACCGCCCAGGCCGCCTCGGCCGCCTATCCGGACAAGCCCATCACGCTCGTCGTGCCCTGGGCGGCAGGCGGTACCACCGACATCCTGGCGCGCACCATCGGCCAGCAGCTCAGCACTTCAATGGGGCAGCCGGTGCTGGTGGAGAACCGCGCGGGTGCGTCCGGCAACATTGGCGCTGGCTTGGTCGCCAAGGCCAAGCCCGACGGCTACACCGTGCTGATCGACACCATGACCACGCTGGCCGTGAACCCGGCGCTGATGGCCAACATGCCGTTCAATGCTTCGGAAGATTTCACGCCCATCGCGCTGGTGGCAAATGTGACCAACACGATGGTGGTCAACCCCTCGGTGCCGGCCAAGACCGTGCGCGAATTCATCGCCTATGCCAAGGCCAATCCGAACAAGCTGGCCTATGCCTCTGCGGGCAACGGCTCCACCAACCATCTGGCGGCCGAAATGTTCAAACGTGCCGCCGGCATCGAGATGTTGCACGTGCCCTACAAGGGCGGCGCGCCCGCGGTGGCTGACACCGCCGGCAATCAGACCCAGGTGCTTTTCTCTGCCGGCACGCAGACGCTGCCGCACGTCAAGGCCGGCCGGCTGAACCTGCTGGCGGTGACCGAGCCGCAACGTTCGGTGCTATTGCCCGATGTGCCAACCGTGGCCGAAACTCTGCCCGGTTTCAGCATGATCGTGTGGTACGCGGTCTATGGGCCGGCCGGCATGCCTCGACCGCTGGTTGAGCGCCTCAACGCTGAGATCAACAAGGCGCTGGCCATGCCCGAAGTGAAAGCCCGCATGGACGGCATTGGCGTGGACGCAGTGCAAAGCACGCCCGAACAACTGACTGCTACGCTGCGCAGGGACAGCGAGCGTTTCGCCTAGATGATCAAAGACCTGAACATCAAGGTAGACTGACCGCGCCAAAACTCCAGGTTCCGTACCTCCCCGGAATCGGATGCACGTAGAGTGTTTGACGATATGGACACGTCGAAAAAGCCGGCAGCGTTTTCGACGGCGGTGTGGAATTCTCTGTGCAATGCACTTGGCACAGCTGCCACTTGCGACGATGCGCTCAAGGCCATCCACATTGCGCTGGTGACAGTGGTGGGACTTAACCTATTGACGGTAAATCTCGACGCAACGCAGTCCGACGATCCGCCCGACGAGGTGCAGTTACAGCGCCTCTGGACTTCCGACCCCGGCGCTTATCCGGTGGGTGGGCGCAAACGCAAGACGTTCACGCCCTGGACGCGGCAACTGTTGGAAAGGGCCGAAGTTTTCATCGGCGAGGGCGACGCGGCCCTAGCGGTAGTATTCGAGGAGCACAAAAGCATCGCCGAGCTCGGGCTGCATGCGGTGGTAAATGTGCCGCTTCTTCAGGGCGGACACTGCGTTGCCACGTTCAACGTGCTGGGTATCCGGCCTGAATGGCTGGCCCATGAGGTGGCGGCTATAAAGCTGCTGGCGCTGCTGGCGACACCCTGGGTGCTGCAGGCACGGGCCGCGCAAGATACCTTGGCCGGCGGCTAATTCGCCCGATCGTCGCGGTAGATGCCGCTGGTCTTGCGCGCCATCGGAATCGCGTGCGCCAGCCGTGCATGGCCTGGCCTGGCCTGGCCCACATGAGCATGGGTGATGGCCATGCCTAGCGCATTGGCCGCGTCCTTGCCGTGCGCCGTGCTGCCGATTTCCAGGCAACTGCCCAAGGTAATTGCCGTCAACGACCCTAGCGGGTTGCAGCGCGGGCGCGACCTTCGCGCATGGCCTTGAGAAACGCGTCGTCCGGCACATCGTCAATTCCGAATGCCTGACGCTCGAGCGCGACCAGTAGACGCAGCGACTCGGCCAGCGTCTTGAGCGTGGATGTCCTTGCCGGCCAACGTGATCTTCGAGGCCAGTTCGCGCGCACGGGCGGCGGCGGCTGCCGGCGTCGAGATTTTGGCTACTGCATGTCACGAGCGGCAGCTGATTCCGACGTTAAGGACTTGCTGCCGTGAGCCAAGTGACGATGGGCGCCAACTAAACCGATCTCACGCGAGTGCTGTGTTTCAAACGAGCCTATCGAGGACCCTACCGAATTGACGCGCGACGACGGCCGTTCAACATCGCCGTTACGAAGTCGTCGGCCGCGCCGACCTCGATCTTGTCCTTGTAGAGCCCAAGAATTCGAGCAGCCTTGTCGAGCGCCACATTCTTGTCGACCCACTTCACCTTCTTGGTGAACCCCGGCACGTAGGTGGCGTCACCTCCGCAGCTGATCGCCATGCCGCCAGCCTTCTCCACCACCTCGAAGCTGGCCAGGGCCATTGCGGTGTCCTCGTCGAGCTCATGCACCGGGATCAAGGAACCATTCGGCTGGAACAGTTTGCGCGGATCGAAGTGAATCGACTGGGCCAGGCTGCGCATCACGTGGTCGGTCGTTAGCTCCCGCTTTTGCGCCAGTTCCGCTCGCCTTTAATCAAGAATTGCTAAAACCTTAGCGTTTCTTAGCAGCCGAGAGCCCGTCACCGCTATCCCATTCGGGCTGTAACCCGCTGTCAGCGCGGCTTTCGAGGCATTTGAGCGATTCGACAAGTACGCTTCGACGAATGCTTTGCCCGGTCCTGCGCGCGCAATTGCACACGTTTTTGCGGTGTTTTAGTCTTCGTTGTTGCCTTTGACGCCGTCATGGGGGTCGATGTTGCTCATTCTTGTTCAGGTTGGGAAACATCAGAGGGGGTTATGGCCTGGCCGCGGGCGTGAAAAAGCCCGCACAGTGGCAGGCTGGGTAGTGCGGCAGCGGCTGCCGATATCAGGTCTCGCTACCCGCCGGAGGTCAAACTCAGTTCTCACCCACGGGTGGCAGCCGCTGCCGCCCTGGCCGACGTCTCCGCTGCTGCCGCTATTGGCTGCTTGCAACGGTGTAGGTCGAATCGAGCCAGGAGAAACCCATCAACGACCAGCAGCCGAGATTGCGAGTTGGGGGAGAAATCCGGCAAAATTGCCGCTCGAACTGGCCCGCCGACAACTCGCTAGGACTATCAGCCCACCGCGTCTTTCACGCACTTCTCGGTGAAACTGTTCTTGGCTGCGCCCGCCAGTTTTCTCTCCTTGGCCGCAGCTGTCCGCGCCGGTTGCACCCGCGCACCCACGGCACAGAATACCCCAAAAAACGCACCAAAAATAGCACTTGCAGGATTCCTGTCGAGCTACTAAGCTATATAGCTTCATATCCCTAAGCCAGCATCACCATGCCGCAATCCGTCCCTTCGCCCACCACGCCGGACCCCGATGCCGGCGCCGACGGGCCGCTAGATCGCTTACGACGTGTGATGGACGATCCCGCGCGGGCGGAAGGTCCGCGCCACATGCGCTTGCGCGCGGCATTGATGGACGCGTTGGAACAGGGCGATTGGGCGCCGGGCGACAAGCTGCCGTCCGAAGGGGCCATCGCACAGGCCGTCGGCGTGAGCCTGGGTACGGCACAGAAGGTGCTGACACGACTGGCCGGCGAGCAGATACTGGTACGCCGCCACGGCCATGGCACCTTCGTCACTGGCGACACCTCGCAATCGAACCGACTGATGCACTTCCGGTTCATCGGCAATGACGGCGTGGCCATGGTGCCGGTGTATGCCGAGGCAATCGAACGCAGCGTGACAAACGAACGTGGCCCTTGGTCCGACCACCTGCACGAGGCCGGGGCGTTCATCCGGATCCGGCGCCGCATCAACGTTGACGACGCGTTCGACTGCATCAGCGACTTCTACATCGATGCCGAACGTTTCGCGCCGCTGCTGCAGACCCCTTTCGAACAACTGCACCGCATCACGATCCGCAGCCTTCTGGTGAACCAGTTCAATGCGCCCACCTTCGCCTATTCCCAGCGCGTGTACGCAACCCGCTTCGCGGCACCGGTGACGACGCTGATGGCAGACAACCGCCAGGGCGATCCGACGTTCGGTGTTGTGTTGGAAATCTGTTCGAGCAGCCACCATCGCCAGCCGGTGTCGTTTCAGAACATCTTCATACCGGCCAACGTGCGCAAGCTCGAGCTTCTGAGCCCGCGGCTGCTGCGCTGACGCCGGCGACGACGCGCATCTTTCGCCCCTTCCCCTTCCCCTTCCCCTTCCCCTTCCGCCATCACGATTCCATATAAGACACCATGCAAGACACGACGTCCGACAGTCCCGCGCAACCCGATCGCCGCCGCTTCATCGGCACGGCCAGCGCCATCGCAACTTTGGCCTGCGCCGGCAGCGCATACGCGCAGGCTTATCCGAGCCGGCCGGTACGCTTGGTGGTGCCGTTTCCCGCAGGCGGCCCAACCGACATCGTGGCACGCCCACTGGCCCAGTTGCTGGGCGAGGCACTGGGGCAGCAGATGCTGGTCGACAACCGTGGCGGCGCCGGCGGCTCCATCGGCGCCGATGCGGTGGCCAAGTCGGCGCCGGACGGCTACACCTTGCTGGTCGGAACGGTCGGCACCCATGCCATCAATTCCGCGCTGTACCGCAAGTTGCCGTACGACGCAAAGGCCGACTTCACGCCGATCGCATTGATCGCCATGGCGCCGGTGGCGCTGGTCGTGCATCCCGGCGCGCCCTACAACACGCTGGCCGAACTGATCGCGGCGGCCAAACGCGAGCCCGGCATGATCCCGTTTGGTTCGGCGGGCAACGGCACACCCGGCCACCTGACTGGTGAGATGTTTGCCAAGGCAGCCGGCATCACGCTCAAGCACGTGCCGTACAAAGGCAGCGCACCGGCGATCACCGATTTGCTCGGCGGCCAGATCCCCCTCATGTTCGACCCAGTGCAGTCGGTACTGCAACACGTGCGTGGCGGCAAGCTGCGCGCGCTAGCGATCAGCAGCAAGGCCCGTTCACCGGTGTTGCCCCAGGTGCCGACGCTAGCTGAATCCGGCCTGGCCGGTTTCGAGGCCACCGCATGGTGGGCCCTGTTCGCGCCGGCGCAACTGCCCGCACCGATCGCTGGCAAGCTGGCCACCGAAGCCAACCGCATCATCCAGACCGCCGCATTTCGCGACAAACTGCTGGAGATCGGCGTGCAGACTGGCGCCCTGTCGCCTCAGGCTTTCGTCGCATTCCAGCGCGAGGAGATGGACAAATGGGGCCGCGCGGTCAAGGACTCGGGCGTCACGCTGGACTGACGCCATGCACAACCACTATCACCATGCAGACAAGGAGCCACCATGCGGTTGAATGACGAGGAAAGGTCAATACTGGCTGGCGAATGCGGGCGCGTGGCCCAAATCGCCTTGCAACACCAGATAAAGGTTGGCGACTTCTTCGGCGCCGCCGACTTCGTACCGGTGACCCAAGCCCACATCATGGCCGACACCGAGAGCCTGGGGCCGTCGGGCGTGGCTTGGCTGGAGGAAATGGCCGATGCGGACGATGGCCGGGGCCGGGTCCGCATACCGACTATCACCGACCCGCGCGGCACCGACTTTTCCAAGGCCGACATGCTCCGGCAGGCGCCCTGGATGCTGACGCTCGAGCGCCGCACGATCGACGCATTCGTGCGGCTTGGCGTGGCGATGACCGACACCTGCATCAACTACCAGACCATCCAGGCGCCGACGCGCGGCGAACACCTGGCCTTCGGCGACACCGGCGTCGTGATCTATTCCAACTCCATCTGCGGCGCCCGCTCGAATTTCGAGGGCGGCCCGTCGGCGTTGTCGGCCGGCTTGACGGGGCGTACACCGCGCTACGGCTACCATCTCGACGCTCAGCGCCAGGCCACGATCCGGATCCAGGTCGACTGGACACCAACGACGTTGAACGACTGGGGCGCGCTGGGCGGCGTCATCGGCCGCCTGGCCGGCAACTACTGGTCGGTGCCCGTGGTCGAGGGCCTGCAAGGGGCCCCAGGCTCGGATGCGATGAAACACTTTGGCGCGGCCATGGCCAGCTTCGGATCCAGCGCGCTGTTCCACCTGGCGGGCTTGACGCCTGAGGCCACGCGGCTGCAGGACGTGGGCGGCGACCGGCTGCCGGTGGCGCACCGGATCGGACGCCAGGACGTGCAGGCGCTGCAGAACGCCTATGCCACCACAGACGAAATCGACGTCGTCGTGTTCTCGGCGCCACAACTGAGCCTGTACGAGTTGCGCGACATCGCGCAACTCAGTGAGGGCCGCCACTTCATCAAGCCGATGCTGGCCATCACCAGCCCGCAGGTCAAACCCGACTGCGACCGCATGGGATACACCGAAACGATCGAGGCCGCTGGCGGTCAGGTGTTGTCGGGCATGTGTTTCTACCAGTCGTACGCGCGCGAGATGGCCGAGGCCAACGGCTGGAAACGGCTGGCCACGAACAGCGCCAAGCTGGTCAACATCCTGGGCGGGTACGGTTATGCGCCCACGCTGGCGTCGATGGAGCAATGTATCGAAGCCGCACAGACCGGGAGGATAGCGTGAGCACCAAAACCGATACGCAGGCTACTAGCCAGCAGTTCACCGCTCGCCACGCCATCGGCGCCACCGTATCGGGCATCGCGCTGGTGGCGCGCGATGGATTCTCCGCACGTTACGACCTGGACCGCATCGGCGGCACGTTCTCGCGCCCGGCGCACAAGCTGGCCGGACAGTCGTACGTGGGCCGTATCCTGGTGCTCGACACCGCCAAGGGCGGCGTGGCCAGCGCCTGGATGCTGCGCGAGATGGCCTCGCGCGGCATCGTTCCACTGGCGATCGTGTTCAACACCGTCAATCCCATCCTGGCCCAGGGCGCGGCCTTCGGCGACGTGTCGATGCTGGCCGGCTTCGACGGCGACATCACCGCGCAGGTGCCCCATGGCGCGACGGTGGAGGTCGATCCGGCGAACCACCGGCTGCGGATACTGCAGGCGCCGGACTGAGCATGGGACGTGCGTCGACGGCGCTGCGCCGCAGCCGAACCATCGACGCCAACGGCACTCAGGCGGATACTGCCTTCACCGCCTCGCCCATGTCGCCCTTGTGCGCCGCCTTGGCATCGCGGATCGTGCGCTCGGACACATCAGCCTCGGCGGCCATTTCCTTGTTCGTCAGGTCAAGACCGGCAGCGACTGCCGCCCTTGCCGACCAGAACGGTTGACCCACGTGGGACGCCAGGCAGTGCCGGAGGCACGATGGCGACAGACCTCCCGCCCGACTCACACCTGCCCCCAGGGCGGCGGACAAAAAAGTTGACGCACCAAGTCGCGGATCCATTGGTGCGCAGGATCACGGTCGGTACTGCCGTGCCAGACCAGACGCACCTCGTACGATGGCGCACCCGTGATTCCCCAGATACGGAAGCCATAACGCTGGCTCAGCTTGCGTGCATACATCTGCGGCACGATCGACAGCAGATCGGTGCCCAACGCCAGCTCAGGCAACGCGCCGAAATGGCGCGCCCGCAGCACGATGCGGTGCTCGAGCTGCATGCGCGCGAGCACCATCGCGACACCACTGTGCAGGGTCGCGGTCGGCGCAGCCACGACGTAGGCTGCATCGGCCATTTGACGCCGGGTCAGAGTCGGCCCGACACGGCCCGATGCCGGCCGCCACTCGGGCGACGATATGGCGACGTAGGTGCCGCTGAACAGTGACTCTGATCGCACGCCCTTGTGGCGTGGCTGAAGAAATCCCAGCGCCAGGTCGATCTCGCGCGCCTCCAGCGCGGCCGCCACCTGGTCTGCACTGACCGAGGTGTTCGACAGTTGCGAACGCGGTGCCTGCCTGCGCAAGGCACTGGCAAGCTCTGGCAGGAACAAGGTCTCGCCCAGATCCGACAAGGACATGCGCCAGTGCATGTCGCTCTCGGCCGGCACAAAGGCCTCGTGGCCGGACACCAGCGACTCAAGCTGCAGCAGTTGCGTCTGCACCGCAGGCGCGAGTTTTTCACACAGGCGGGTCGGTTTGAGTCCGGACGGAGCCCTGACGAACAAATCGTCAGAGAAGTGGTGGCGCAGCCGCGCCAGCGCGTTACTCGTGGCAGGCTGCGACAAGGACAAGGCCTTGCCGGCCAATGTCACCGATCCGGTGCGGTGGATCGCGGCCAGGACGCGCAACAGATTCAGATCGAGCTGGCGAAAGTTCATAGGGCTCCGTCGGCTCGCACACTCAGAGCAGGTCCTGCTTATTATTCATGAGATCAATGTAGTCCATCCAATCAGTCCATTTGCCCAATGTGCCAGAACTGCGTAGACTTTTTCTAGTCTACCCCGAAGCAGCGACAGGTCCCACCGCTTGCAGGGCCCGCAACCAACTGATAAGCGAACACGCAACCGCCATGCCGCACGACGCCGCCAGGGTCTACCGCAACTGGAACCAGCAGGAACTGGACCGGCAATACAACAATCGCGCAGCCGCGCCGGACTTCGCCGGGCAGACCGCCCGCTACCGGGCCATGACCGACAGCGCCAAGCAGGCTTTTGATTGCGTGGAAAACCTGTCCTACGGGCCAGCACCGGAAGAGTGCCTCGACCTGTATGTGCCGCGCCATACAGGCGCTCCGGTACTGGTGTTCGTCCATGGTGGCGCCTGGCAGATGCTGGACAAGGATGACAGCGGCTTCTCCGCCCATGCACTGGTTCCCGCCGGCGCCATGGTGGCCAGCCTGAATTTCGGCCACGTGCCCGTTGCGTCACTGGACAAGATGGTCGACCAGGTCCGGCGTGCCGTCGCCTGGTTGTGGAAACACGTCGCCGATCACGGCGGCGACCCTGACCGCTTGTTCCTGGCCGGCCATTCATCCGGCGCGCACCTGCTCAGCCAATGTCTGACCGCCGACTGGCCATCGGATTACGCCTGTGAGGCCGATGCCATCAAAGGGGCAATGTTCGTCAGTGGCCTGGGCGATCTGGAACCGGTGCGTCTGAGTTACCGCAACGCCCTGCTTCACCTTCAGGCGCAAGACGTGGCTCGGCTGTCGCTGGTAAGGCAGCGGCCGACCGTCCGTTGCCCACTAATCGTGGCCTATGCCGACGGCGACACAGCGGAGTTCCAGCGCCAGACCCGGGAGGTGGGAAACTACTGGCAGGACCATGGTCTGCCAACGCACGAACTGGCGATCTCCGACCGCTGCCACTACCAGATCGTGCTGGACCTGGCCGATGCTGACAGTGTGCTGTTTCGCACCCTGGCACGCCTGATGGCACTGGCTGAGACCGCGCCAAACTGACCCCACCGTCTTCATCCACCATCAACGGAGTATTTCAACCATGGTTTCAATCTCTACCCTGTCCGGTCTCGTGTGTGCTGCGTCTGTCGTGTTGACCGCCGTGGCGCCCGTGCATGCACAATCCACGGGCGGTGCATATCCCGCGAAGACGGTTCGCATGGTCGTGCCTTATCCGCCCGGTGGTGGCCTCGACACGCTGGTGCGCGCCTTGGGTGTGCAACTCAGCCAGCAATGGGGCCAGGCGGTCGTGGTGGACAACAAGCCCGGCGCTGGCACACTGGTCGGCGCCGAGACGGTCGCCAAGGCGGCCCCCGATGGCTACACGCTGATGGTCACGACCGACGCCACCATCACCATCAACCCGCACCTGTACACGAAGCTGCCATATGACCCGGTCAAGGACTTCGTACCGGTCACGCAACTGGTGTTCCTGAACCAGCTGCTGTTGGCCAACAGCAACGTTCCAGCAGCCAACGTCAAGGAACTGGTGGCTTTTGCCAAGGCCAACCCGGGCAAGCTCAACTACGCCTCCTACGGCAACGGCAGCCAGCCGCATCTGGCGATGGAAATGCTGAAGGGTGAGACCGGGATCGAAATCGTCCACGTTCCTTACAAGGGCATCCCCCAGGCAGTGCCGGCTGCCATCGCCAACGAGGTCCAGCTGACGTTCTCCGGCGCCGCGTCGTCGATGGCCCACCTCAAGACCGGCCGGCTCAAGGCGCTGGCCATCGGCGGCAAGACACGCCTGGCACTGCTGCCCGACGTGCCGACCTTCACCGAACAGGGTTTTCCGGACATTCCTTCCAACGCCTGGTTCGGCCTGTTCGCGCCGGCCGGCACGCCGCCTGACATCGTCGCCAAGCTGCATGCCGACATCAGCCGGATCCTCAAGGACACGGATTTCATGCAACGCCAGGTCATAGACAAGGGCTACGAACTGGTGTCGAGCCGCCCGGACCAGTTTGCGGCCTTCCTCACTGCCGACAGCAGTCGCAATGCGCGCGCGGTCAAAATTTCGGGAGTGAAGGCGGACTGAGACCGTGACCCAAACGCCTCCGGCGACGGTCTGGCGCGACTACGACCAGGCCGGGCTCGACCAGCAGTACAACAGCCGCGGAACGGTGCCCGACGTGGCTGTGTACGTCGCCGACTACGCGGCACGAACACGCGCTGCAAAGCAGGCCGCCACCTGCATCGAAGACGTCGCCTATGGCCCGGGCACAGACGAGCGGCTCGACATCTACCCGTCGGCCCGCGCCGACGCGCCGGTGCTGGTATTCCTGCATGGAGGGGACTGGCGGACCTTATCAAAGAACGACAGCGGCTTCGCCGCGCCAGCCTGCCGCGCGGCAGGCGTGACGCTGGTCGTGCCCGACTTCACACTCGTGCCCCACACAACCGTGCCTCAGATGGCCGCGCAGTTGAGCCGAGCTCTGCAATGGGTGCACCACCATATCGGGTCGTACCACGGAGACCCGAACCGGATCGTCATCGCCGGGCACTCGTCGGGTGCCAACCTGGTCAGCCAGTTGTTGTGTTTCGACTGGGCGGGGCCCCTGGTGACTACTGGCGCGTCCATCAAGGGCGCCGCCATGCTCAGCGGGCTGGCTGAACTGGAGCCGGTACGCCTGTCGTTTCGCAACCAGATGCTCAAGCTCGATGCGGCGATGGCGGCGCAAGCATCACTGATGCACCGCACGCCGACGGTGCATTGCCCGCTGCTGGTCGGGGTCGGTGCGCAGGAAACGGCGGAATACCGGCGTCAGGCACACGCCATTGCCAACTGCTGGCGCAGCCATGGCCGGGCTGCGGTACACCTTGAAATCGCCGACCGGCACCATTTCGATTGCGTACTCGATTGGGGCGATCCGCACAGCCGCTTGTTTGCCGCCACCATGGCAATGATGGGTACGGCACCGACTTCCGGGCCCAGACCCTGAAGTGGCATGGACTATTGAGCCGGGACAGGAGGCTGGCGCGATAGCGCGGTAGCGCGGTAGCACAAGAGGTTGCGCTGGGCCACGTACGTTTGATCAACCTGACTTTCCAGCGACCGGGCGCGCGATCTGTTGCAGCACGGAAGCAATACGTTCCACCGAAGTCATGCCAGCGGTGGCCTTGAGCGTCGCGAACACAAGGAAGTCCGTCGGGAACGGCGAGGCCAGCGCCAGCGCCCGCACCTTTCCCAGCGCCTGGTAATACGCCACCGCGCTTTGCGGCGCGATGGTCAAAAGCTCGGTCTGAGCCACCGTCGCCAGATTGGTGTGAAAGGCGGTGCTCTCGATCAAGGGCTCGGGCGGAGCCAAACCCTGACCGAGAAAGGCCGCCTCGAACGCCTGGCGGGTATAGGTCGTGTGTGCCGGCAGGATCCATTGATGATCTTGCAACTGGCGCATCGTCAGACGGCGACGGCGAGCCAGTGTGTGGCCAAGGGCGCAGGCGATGGCCAGGCATTCATCTTGCAGCGGCCTTATATCCAGGTCATTGAGCCCGTGGCGGGCGCTGTCGACATCGATCCGGCCGATGACGCAGTCGATCTCGGCTGCGCGCAGCTGGGCCAGCACACTCGACACCGCGCCCTCGACTAATTGGAGCCTCGGCAGGTCGCCATCGCGCGCCAGTATCGCCACCAGTTGCGGAATCAGTGCCACACCGGCCAGCGGCAACATGCCAATCCGCACCAGGGGCAGCGCGGCCTTGCCTGCAGCCGCCTCGCCAGCGGCCTGCACCGCGCCCAGCGCGATGCGCAAGCGCTCCAGCGCATGACGGCCACTGTGTGACAACACGCCACCACGCGTGGTCCGGTCTACCAGCGTGGTCTGAAATGCCGACTCGAGTTCGTGCAGCATTTTGGTCGCGCCTGGCTGGCTGATATGCAGCGTTTGCGCTGCGGCGGTCAGCGATCCGGTACGGTCAACCAGTTCCAACAGTCGCAGATGCCGGATGCGCAACCGGTCGATGCGGTTGCCTGCGCCACGCTGGGGCTGCGCGTCGTTGTTCGCCTGTACTGCCATATCGTTTTGTTATGAGTTGATCATGTCTGGATAGTTTACGGAGAAGAATCGGATCCACACAATGACCCCTGTGCGGCATCATTCGGTGCGTCGCCTGATACCCATTTCCATCGAGAGTCGGAGACAACATGATCCAGCCGGAACTTCATCAACACGTAACGTCCCGGAACGCACAGGGGTCTTGGCGCGACACGACCGCCGCCTCAAGGCAGCGGCGACTTTGGATGCGCCTTGCACTTGGTGCGGCGCTGGCGCTGCCTGTGTCCGCGATGGCGCAGGCCGATGGCGCGGCGTATCCGACCAAGCCGGTCAAACTGATCGTCAGCTATGCCGCCGGCAATGTCACCGATTCGCTGGCCCGCGTTTTGGCAGACAAGCTGGCCGAGAAATGGGGCCAGGGTGTCCTCGTGGAAAACCGCCCTGGGCAGGGCGGAAGCCTGGGCGCGCAACTCGGAGCCAAGTCGCCCACCGACGGCTACACGCTGCTGTTTTCGGCCATGGCGGCAATGGCGATCAATCCCCACGTGTACAAGAACGTGGGTTACGACGTGCAGAAGGACTTCATCCCGATCGTCAACATCGCGTATCCGTTGAGTGTCATGGTCGCCAGCCCGCTGCTGAAAATCAACAACCTGCCGGACCTGATCGCCCACAGCAAGGCCAATCCGACGGCGCTGAACTATGGGACTGCAGGCAACGGCACGGTTCCGCACCTCAACATGGAGTCGCTCAAGGCTCAGACCGGCCTGGTGGCGCAGCACGTACCGTACAAGGCTGCCAGTGCCGTCATGACCGATGTCATGGCGGGTCGACTGCAGTTGCAGCAGGAGGCTATTTCGGTGGTCATGCCGCAGATCAAGGCCGGCAAGCTTACGCCCATCGCGGCCCTCACCACCAAACGCCTCGCGCAGTTACCGGATCTGCCGACATTGTCCGAACTCGTGCCCGGCTACGTGCCGGTCGTGCCATGGCTCGGTATCTTCGCGCCTGCCGGCACCCCAAAGTCGATCGTGAACAAGGTGTACCAGGACGTCACCAGCGTAGTGCAGACGCCGGAAGTGCAGCAAAGGCTGCAATCCATCGGCCTGATCATGGCGGGTGAATCCACCGATGAGTTTGCCAAATTGATCGCGTTCGATTACGAGCGACTGGGCAAACTCGTCAAGGAACTGGGCTTGAAGGTGGATTGAGCGCAATGACGCAACCTGATCAAACGCAGGGCAAGCCGGAGCCGCTGCGCGGCATCCGCGTAGTCGACCTGACCACAGTGCTGGCAGGTCCCTATTGTTCGTACCAGCTCGCCTTGCTGGGCGCCGAAGTCATCAAGATTGAGCGTCCGGGCGGCGGAGACTGGGCACGCCTGGGAACCAAGGTGACCGCAGTGCCGGAATTCTCGGCGCAGTTCGTGGCACAGAATGCTGGAAAAAAATCGGTCTGCATCGACCTGAAGAACCTGCAGGGCCGCGACCTGGCGCTCAGGTTGATGGCCAGCGCCGACATCGTCGTGGAGAACTTCTCGCCCGGCGTGGCGGAGCGGCTCGGCGTCGGCTATGCAGCGGTGCGGGCGGTGCGCAAGGACATCGTGTATTGCGCGTTGTCCGGATATGGCCAGGATGGCGCGATGAGTCGGCGGCCAGCGTACGACCACGTGGTACAGGCAGCCTCGGGCATCACCATGCTCAATGGCACGGCAGAGTCGGTGCCCAATCGCATCGGCCCACCGATGTTTGATTACCTGGCAGGTATCTACGGCGCATTCGCCGTGTTGTCGGCGCTGCGGGAAAGGGACCGCACCGGGCAAAGCCAGATGATCGACGTGGCCATGCTCGACGCAGCCATCGTGGCGATGGCGTCAACTGTCTCGACCTGGAGCAACGCGGGCATTGAACCCCGGCCCAATGGCAACACCGCCGCCAGCGGCAGCCCGGCCTCGGGCATCTTCGCAACCCGCGATGGCTTGTTGTCAATTGCCGCGAATCAGGATCAGCAGGTGATCCGGCTGTGCACTGTGGCCGGCATCGGCGAGGTGCTGCAAGATGCCCGGTTTGCCAGCGTCGAAGCGCGCGCGGCGCATGCGGGCGCGTTCCAGCAGTTGCTGGTTGAGGTTTTCGCGACCCGCGATGCAAGCGAATGGGAGCAATTGTTGTCCGACGCGCATGTGCCCGCGACCCGGGTGCGATCGGTGCCGCAGATCCTGTCGGAACCGCATATGCAGCAGCGACAGGTACAGCAGACGGTGCTCGACCCGCAGACCGGTGCGTCGATCGCCGTACCGTCGATCGGTTTCAAGTGGAACCAGCAGGCGCTGGGCCCGCAGCTGCCGCCGCCGAGACTGGGGGAACACACTGAGGCGGTGCTGACCGGTCTCGGTGTCGACACGCAAACCGTGTCGCAACTGCGCGCCTCGGGGGTGATTGGTTGACGCGGCGGGCTTGAGCGCAGAGCTTCTCAGCAACGCCATCCCCAACCCGCAGCGCGTCCCGCGCATTGGCCGGCGCAACTTGGCCAACCCGCCCCAGTCGGCCGAGGCGCTGGCGCAGTTGGCGGCGCTACCAGTCGGTGCACTGGATGGGCTGCGCGACGCCGTCCAACCGTCATGGCTGCCGAGGGCGTCGGCGTTACACCCCTGCTCCCGATCTCTCAGGTGGGGGATTTTGCAGTGGCCATACCCTGGGGAGTTTGGGTGGTCATCAGGGACCAGTTCATGTGCTCCTGCAACCCGCTCGCTGGTACGGCGTGGAAAGTTGGGGTCGCTGAGCTGATCGACCTGGCTATCGATCAAAAGCCATAAGTCGATGGCTGCGAGCGGGTTGTCTTTGGCGACCCACGCCTCTATCGCATCGAGGTCATCACGGTATTCGGGGCGACGGGTGACCTGCCACGTGGCACAGCTCATCCGGCCTACAACACTTTCCGCTGTGCCAACTTGGCCGCACGGACCGCTTGCCACTCGTCATCGGCAATGGCTGGTCGCGGGTCATCGCGGCTGGACTGCACCTTGGCATTCACCCAGCGGTCGTATTCCGCAGCGCGGGTCAATGCCTGCGCCCTGTCCGGCCGCGTGCGCTTTTGCAGAGCAGCTTGTTCTGGCTGCCATTCGTCCAATTTGTCCAGCACGATGCGATTTACGCCCAGCTTGTGCAGCAGTTTCAACGCACTGTCGGTCGTGCCAAACAGGCGCGGCACCGCCCCGCGCGCCTGCACCAGAGTGGCCTCCCCTGTGCGAGTGACAAACTTCACGGAAAACCGCGGACCACTGGGAACCAGAGCGACCGACTCGATCGCTCCGTGGGCAAATGCCGCTTGAAATTGGGTTTGGGTCAGGGTTTGCATGGCTGCATATTTAACGTTAGTTGAACGAATTCAATAGATTAACGGTACAGTCTGTAATCATCGAACCGATGCCGCCCTGTAAGCCCTGCCCCTTCTGCACCCATCATCGCGGCGCTCATCAGACCAGTTTTCAGGACAAACAAACGACTCCGTGGATTTGACCGTATGGCCGCTCTCGGATAGTTGCACTGAAGCCCACCAGTGGAACTATCGGCAATGCAGCACATGTCCATGTTCGTATGCAACAGGTAGATCCCGGCGACCGAATGGCCCACCAGCTCCGCAGCGGTGGCTGCCATAACGCCACCGACCTGACCGAGAGCAACGGGCCACCGCAAGGCCTTGTACACCTCATTTCATTGGAGATCCGGCAAACAACTTTCGGACACCTGCTGGGCTTCGGCGACGCAGCGGAAGATGCGCTGCTCGCGACGTTCCGCGAAATCATGGCGGTCGAGGTGGACGATGGCGTGGTTTTCGACTTGAGCGGTGTGAATTGAGCTGCACATCTCTGGTGAACCAACCCGCTTACAAGACGAGATGACAGGCGCTGCATCTGAGCGCGTGTCCGACACCAGTCTATGGACATGGTGCCCTGCTCAACAACAAATACCCCAACTTCCGTTCAAGTCCGGCAGTCTGCCTCCACGCCGATCCAAGGACGCATGACAGTCGCGCATTGACCAGGGTCACACCAACGAGGCTTGCAGCCTGCCACGCAGCTGCTCACGCCGAGCGCTGTAAAAGGGCAAGAACTCCTGATGTGTAGCGGGTGCGACACCGAGGATGTGTCGGTCAAGAACGCCTTCCAGCCTTCCAAGACTGCTTTCCAGTTGTCCCCGTGTGACTTCTTCAGCTTCTGAAAGGCCTTCTTGGCATCGTCAAGTCCCTCTTTAGGTTCTCTGAACTTGACTCCCTGTTGAACCAGGTAGTCTTTGCGGTAGATGTCAAAGTCCAGGTCGGCCTGGTCCATTTGGAACATCTCTCTGAGCTTGCTGACGAGCTGCTGGCGCTTGTTGTCGTTGGTCGTGCTCATGAATCTGCTTTCAGGCGTACGTTTGGAATTGGTTGTTGTCTCGGCTGAGCAGCTGCATCAGCTTCGGATGGATGAAGAGCTTCTCTTTGCCAAATGGCATTTCGCGCAGCACACCCAGGGCGGTCAGGTCGTGCAGGTAGCGCGAAGCGGCTTGGCGCTGTGCAATGCCTTTGTCCACCAGGTTGCCGATGCGGCAATACGGCTGCTCAAAGATCACGTCCACCAGCTCGCGCGAGTAAATCTTGGGCAGGCGGGTGCGCACGTGTTCGGTCGTGTGCTCGGCCAGCTTGCGGATGGCGGCGATCTTGCCGGTGGTCCACTTGGCCGTTTCGGCGACGGCCTGCAGCATGAACAGCAACCAGGGTTCCCATGCGCCGTCGCGCGTGACGCTGAGCAACAGGCGGTAGTAGTCGGCCTTGTGCGCGATCACATGCCGGCTCAGGTACAGGATGGGCAGGTTCAACAGCTCTTCCTGGATGAGGTAGAGGATGTTGAGCACCCGGCCGGTACGACCGTTGCCGTCGGTAAACGGGTGAATGGCTTCGAACTGGTAGTGGCCCACGGCCATGCGGACCAAAGGGTCCAGCTCGGTCTGGTTGTGCAGAAATCGCTCCCAGTTGGCCAGCATGTCGCGCAAGCGGGTTTCGCCTTCGGGTGGGGTGTAGACCATCTCTCCGGTGCGGTCGTTGGCGAGCTGGGTGCCCGGGGTGCGGCGAACGTCCATGTCCACCCCCTTGAGGGTGCGGCAGACTTCCACGGCGGTGGCGGTGCACAGCGGGCGTGCTTTGAGCGACTGGAAGCCTTGGTGGAGCGCAGTGCGGTAGCGCAAGGCTTCCTTGGTGGCCGGGTCGGCATTGTCGTGGCCTTGGGCGTACTGGAAAAGCTGGTCGGTCGTGGTGACGATGTTTTCAATTTCCGAGCTGTCTTTGGCTTCGAGCAGCGGAATGGTGTTGATCAACATCGCCTGGTTGGGAATGAGCTCGGCAGCTTGCTTGAGCTCTGCGAGCGCGGCGCGGGCCTCGATGCAGGCCTTGAGCACGACCCGGCTTTCCAGCTCGTGTGCTGGGGGCAGAGCAGGCAAGTGGTTGTGGGGCAGCTCGGGGTTCCAAGCGGTGGCAGCGTCGGTCATAATGCAAAAAGCTTGTTTTATCGACAGGTATTGAGCGTATGTTGCTGCCTGCGACACGTCAACGAAACATGTACTTATTTTATTAAATTGGCGACACATGCTAGGTTCATGTCGTTTTCAACGACATGACATGGTAAACATGTCGCAAAATCTGGATTTGAAGAACATTAGACCACGCTCCAGCGCACCACAAACAAACTTTGGTTGCGGCTGGCGCGGTGCAAGCGCTTTTGAAGGGCGGCGATGAGCGCATCGCGCCGGGCCTCGATTTCGTCTTCCACGGCAAAGATGTCTTGCCGCTGGCGGCGCTGCTCGGTTTCGGTCTTGCGAATGTCCTGCTGCAGGCGCTGGGCGTCTTCCATGCTGAGGGCCATGCGGGCCTGGCGCTTTTGGCCTTTGAGTTTGAGCTTGGTGTCTTTGAGGGCCTGCTCGGCGGAAGCGATGCGGTCTTCGGCCCAGGCTTCGAGCTTGTCGCGCTCTTGCTGGAAGAACTGATCATTGAGCTCCAGCGCGCGCCCCCTGTGCCAATATGACATGCTGCAACTGACTCCGAAACGGTTGGGCACGTTACCATTATGGTAATTTCAAAGAGCAACTCGGAAAATATACTGGACACGTAGCCATTTTGTTTGCGATCCACTATGGATAAGGGCGTTGGGTCGTACCTCAACCAAATCCGGAACCACGATGGCCCCCTACAGTCGGTCACCAGGCTGAACTGTCCCTGGCAGCTGGCAATCTTTATTGGTTGTCCATACAGTGGCAGCACAAATAAGCTTATGTGAGGCCTGCAAAATGACAACTGCACACGATGCGGATGCCACTATCCAATTTCGAATGAACTCCACCATCAAGGAGGGCGCATTCGCCGTTCTGCGCGAAATGGGTATCAGTCCCTCAGTTTATGTATTGCGTGCGGTTGTAGGCGCGTCCATTGGCATCCTTCACCGCGTGGGCTAACTGCGCCTCGATCACCAGCGGGTCCATGTTCAACTCCTCGGCCAGCAACGTGCGGGCAGTGGCCCGGAAACCATGCACGCTCTGCACGTCGGGGCCGTAGCCCAGCGTCATCAATGCCGCCCGCAAGGTGTTGTCGCTGATCGGCCGGTCGTGGCTGCGCTCGCCGTGAAACAACAATGTGCCGTGCCCGGTCAGCGGGTGCAGCTTGCGCAGTATCTCCACCGCTTGCGTGGGCAATGGCACTTGGTGCGGATCGCCGTTGCGCTTGCCGTCAACGCTGCGCTTCATGCGTGCCGCCGGGATCGTCCACAGCGCCGCGTCCAGGTCGAATTCGGCCCACTCTGCCGCTCGCAGTTCGCCGGGCCGCTGAAAC
>Ga0209702_10000383_pt1 | contig 91978 bp, 75 predicted proteins | sample FRY01_FD_187210 | JGI IMG/M metagenome (GOLD analysis project Ga0209702, IMG submission 187210) | Freshwater microbial communities from Lake Fryxell liftoff mats and glacier meltwater in Antarctica - FRY-01 (SPAdes) (version 2) | ecosystem: Environmental > Aquatic > Freshwater > Ice > Glacier... | reverse complement strand
CTGAAAAATGTCCAGATATTCCCCAGCGAGCAGGCGGCGATCAATTTTGCCGTTCTGGTTGTGCGGCAAGCTGCTGCGGGCAACGATGACCGTGGGCACCATAAAATTCGGAAGTTCCTTGCGACAATGGGCCATAACAGCGTCCTCAAGTTCACGGCTGGCAGGCGCTCCGCCGCCGGGAGTCACGATGAGCAGGATTGCCTGGCCGAGCATGGCATGTGTGAGTCCTACTGCCGCCGCAGCGGCAACGAGCCCGGAGGCGTAGGCGCTCTCTTCCACCTCTGTAGGGCTCACCCGGTAGCCTGATGTCTTGATCATTTCATCCTTGCGGCTGATGAAGTAGAGGTAGCCCTCTTCATCCTTCATGACCTGGTCGCCTGACCATACTGCCAGTTCAGTGTTCGGTATTTCCGGGGGCTGGGTGGGGCATGGCTTGAAGCGCTCTGCCGTTTTCTCGGGGTCGTTCCAGTAGCCGAGGCTCACCAAAGCACCGCGGTGCACCAGTTCGCCCGGTTCGCGGGGGCCGCATTCCCGGCCCTCTTCATTGATAACAAGGATCTCTGCATTGGGTACGGCCTTGCCCATCGATTCGGGGCGCACATCGATCTGATCGGGTGGCAGATAGGTTGAGCGAAACGACTCGGTGAGACCATACATCAGGTAAATGAGGGTCTGTGGTAATACTCTTTGCAGGGCGCGAGTTGTCGGTACCGGCATCGCGCCGCCCGTATTGGTGATATAACGCAGGGACTCAACTCCCTCAGCAGGCCACTGCAGATCCTTGAGTTGATTCCACAATGGCGGCACGGCGGCCAGCCCCGTGATCTTGTAACGAGCTACCGCCCGGAGCACGTCGCGCGGCAACAGGTAATCCATCAAGACTACGGAAGCACCAACGGAGAAGGCGGTGGTCAACTGGCTTAGGCCAGCGTCAAAACTCAGCGGTAGTACGGCCAGAATCCGGTCTTCGGGCACATTGCCAAGATAACTTGCAACGCTGCGCGCGCCAGCCACCATATTGCGATGGGAGAGCACCACACCTTTTGGATTACCCGTGCTGCCCGAGGTGTAGAGTATGGCCGTCATGTCGGTATCAATCCGGCGGTGTCGGGGGAGGGTGCTTCCCGTTGCGTGCACCAACTTATGATAACTAACAACGGCCTGCGGCAGATTGTGTGCACTGTCCGGCAGCGACGCCTCTAACACGACTATGGTGTGCAAGTCCGGGCAGTCACTGACCACGCTCAGCAGTGATTCCAATCGTGAGGTCGATGTAATTAAAACCCTGACATTACAGTGGGGCAGGATGTGCGCTAATTGACGGGGCTTCAGCAGTGGATTGATTGGGACAAAACACGCCCCCGCTGCTGCTGCACCAAACAGCGTAAATACCGTTTCGGGTTGTTTTGGCAGATAAACCGCGACCCGCTCCCCCGGTCCAACCCCCAAACCAAGCAGGGCGTTGGCCAGTGCGTCTACCTGCTCCTGCAGCTGCCCGTAGGTGAAGCACTGATCCTTGAACAGCAGGGCCGGTGCTGCAGGCGAGGCTAGCGCACTTCTGGTGATGAATTGGTGAATCAGGTCTGGCATAGTGATCGGGAGTATGCGCTGTGGCTCGTCGGTGGAAGGATGCTATTGTAGACCACTAAAGGCGTGGACCGAGTGGATTGTGCGATGAATGCCGCCTTGGGACAATGACAACGATGGTGAACTGTGAGTAATTGCACATGAAAGGCTTATCCCGCTCTATTCGAGCGTGCATCCTTTACTGCCTGATGCTGGCGCCGCTGGCCTGGTCGGCGAGCCTTTCCGATCTGATTGATAACGTGCGCCCTAGTATTGTGGCGGTCGGCACGGCTTATCCCCCGCGCCAACCCAATGTCAAAGGTGACAGGGTGGTGTATCTGGCGACTGGTTTTGTGGTGGGTGATGGCAGGCACATTATTACCAACGCACATGTCATCGACCTACCACTGGATGTAGACAATAACCAGACGCTGGCTATTTTTTCAGGTACGGGGGTGGAAGTCACCGCTCATCCGGCGCTGGAAGTGCGCAGAGATGAAGAGCATGATCTCGCATTACTGGAAATTCAGGGGTCGGCCTTGCCGCCGCTGCGGCTGGGGAATTCTGACAGAGTAAGGGAAGGCCAGAGCATCGCGTTTACCGGGTTTCCACTCGGGATGGCATTGGGTCTTTACCCTGTTACTCATCGCGGCATGGTCTCTGCCATTACACCAGCGGCGCAGCCGTCGGCGCATGCCAATGAGCTCAATTCGGTCAAGATAAAACGCATGCGCAGTGGTTTTGATGCGTTCCAGTTGGACGCCACCGCCTATCCGGGAAACAGCGGTAGTCCGGTGTTCGAGCTTGAGAGTGGCACCGTAATTGGTGTCGTCAATAGTGTGGTAGTCAAGGAGACGAAGGAGACTATGCTAGCCCGGCCGTCGGGCATCACCTACGCTATACCGGCCAGGTATATTCAACCCCTGTTGCAGGGCCTGGTCTCGACACCCCCCTGATAAATCGTATATTTCGCCCCGGTCCTGGAGATTTTTGATTGAATCTGTTTCAGCGCAAAACTGGCGTATTGCTGGTCTGTACCGAAAATATCTGCCGTTCACCCATGGCCGAGGGTTTGCTGCGACATCACCTGCAGCGATCTGACCTGCGCCATACGGTGGAAGTCGGTTCTGCCGGCACCAAGGCGTCGATGCCAGGCTGTCGACCGGACCAGCGCGCGCAGAAGGTGGCCGCACTGCGCGGCATCGACCTGTCTGGCATGAGGGCGCGCCGCGTCACCGAGCGCGATCTGCAGCGCAGTGAGTTTATTTTCGCGATGGATGAAGGGAATATGCGTGATCTGATGGAGCTGTGCCCGGCAGAGTCGCAGAGCAAGCTGTCCTTCCTGCTCAGTCATCATGTGGGCCAGCCGTTGCGTGAGGTGCCCGACCCGTATTATGGCAGTGCGGAGGGTTTCGAGCGGGTTTTCCAGATCATTGATAATGCAATGGTTGATGTGGTCTCGTACATCAGTAACCGAATCCGGTAATCGGAATCTTTACTCAATATAGGCTAAGCGCTACTGTTGGTGGCGGTTTATCCAGCAAATGACTGCGGCTTTATGGTGACACTATGGTAGATCTCATGGAAAAAGAGAACGCTTCCCTGGTTGAGGAGTTCCAGCGTTATTTCATCCTTGAGCAGGCGACTACGCCTGCACAGCTTGAATACGTTTACACGGTGCGCTACCGGGTTTATTGCGAGGAGTTTCAGTATGAACCGGCTGAAGCCTGCCCCGATAAGCTGGAAAGAGACGAGTTTGATGCCAGTTCCAGGCACTGTCTGGTGATGCATAGGGCCACGGGCCGACCAGCCGGATGTGCACGTTTGGTGCTGGCCGATGAACAGCGCCTGCTGCCCATGGAGAAATTTTGCTCCGCTGCCATAGACGAGACGATTATGCGTCAGTTCGATGGGAGGCGGGACACGGTCTGTGAGTTTTCCCGCCTGGGGGTGGACGGCGCATTTCGTCGCAGGCCCGGGGAGCGAGAGTCGCGATTCGGGGAGATATCCGCACTGGATTTCAGTCAACGTGAGCAGCGCACTTTTCCGCTGATCGCTATGGCCACTATCCTCTCGGCACTTGCGATGAGCGATTTGATCGGACGGCCCTATTGCTTTGCCATGATGGAGCCCTTTTTGCCACGCCTGCTCCGACGTTCAGGCCTTTTTGCGAAGCCTGCCGGAGAGCCAACCGAGTATCATGGAACTCGGGCTCCGTACTATTGGGAGACGCAAGAGGGTGTCAGCACGCTCGCTGCGGAGTTGAAAGAGTTTTATGCCGCTATCCGCGCAGATTTTTCTGCCGCCGACGCGCGCCGTTCCAGCATGGCGATGAAGATGGCAACAAATATGGCAACAAATGCGGCAACAAATACGACAACAAGTAGCAGTGCAGCGAGTTTTCTCAAGGGTGCTGATGCAACGCGATACTGCGAACCAAAGTTTGCCCTCTAGGAGTCTGACGGAGTGGCGTTAGCCGCTGGGCATTCCTTGTGTGCGTAGTACTTGTCATTGATTCAGCGGCTGCATAAAATGCGCGACGAAGGGTGCTGTCTTGCGCTTCAAGGTCGGCGCTATATTGAATGATATCGGGGTGGGACACGCCGTGGACCCATTCAAGGGGGTGCGGTCTCGGTGTGCCCATAAACAGTGGCGGGCCCTCCTGCATCGCACAGTCCTAACCCGATATCATTCAATTCACCGCCTAAGTGCCACTTCTGGCTGGGCTAAGGCAGTGGCATTTGATGCAAGGCCATTCGGTATATCTCCGCTGGCCAATCAATTTTTGCCCGATTGTGCGTCTGTTGGCAGCAGATCTTGAGGTTCAGAATGTCATTTAATTACCATGAAGCCTTTTCCCGTAACCTGGGCTGGGTGACTGAGACAGAGCAGGAAATCCTGCGCAATAAACGCATTGCCATTGCGGGTATGGGCGGTGTTGGCGGCAGCCATTTACTGACCTTGGCGCGACTTGGCATCGGCGCGTTTAATCTGGCAGATTTTGATCAGTTTGAGCTGGCTAATTTCAATCGCCAGGCGGGTGCAAGCACGCCCAACCTGGGGCGAAACAAGCTTGAGGTGATGGTGGAGTTGGCCAGCGGCATCAATCCAGACATGGCCGTTGAGCAGTTCCCGGCGGGGATCGATGTCGATAATCTGGATGCCTTTTTAGACGGTGTCGATCTCTATGTTGATTCACTGGATTTTTTTGCACTCGACATCCGCAGGGCGGTTTTTGCCGCCTGCCATGCCAAAGGCATTCCCGCTATTACTGCTGCGCCACTCGGTATGGGGGCTGCAGTGCTGTGCTTTTTCCCTGAGCAGATGAGTTTCGAAGAGTATTTCCTGCTCGAAGGGCATTCCAGGGACGAGCAGGCACTGCGGTTTATGTTGGGACTGGCGCCAAACCCTCAGCAGCTGGGTTATCTGGTCGATTCCAGTCGGGTGGATCTAAAGGCCGGGAAGGGTCCCTCTACCCCCATGGCATGCGAGCTCTGTGCTGGTTTTGCGGGAACCTATGTGTTGAAAATCCTGCTCTCTCGCGGCAATGTGCCTGCCGCGCCTCGCGGAATCCATTTCGATGCCTACCGCAATCGACTGGTGACCACCTGGCGTCCCTGGGGCAATGCAAACCCAATACAGCGCCTGGGCCTGATGATTGCCCGCAAGCGAGTCATGTCCGGGTCTTCGGCAGGGGCACCAGAGGATAAGCTTCGCGCGCTGCCGCTAGAGCGGATTCTGGACCTCGCGCGCTGGGCGCCCAGTGGAGACAACGAGCAGCCCTGGCAATTCGAGATTGTCGACGACAACCATGTTGTCATTCATGGCCGTGATACGCGGGACTGGTGTATCTATGATCTGGACGGCACCTCCAGCCAAATTGCCATCGGAGCTCTGCTGGAAACCCTGCGCATTGCTGCCTCTGCCGAGGGGTTGCGGGTGCAATCGCAATTGCGGGCCGATTCACCTGACGATTTACCACAAATAGATGTCAGGCTGACCAAGGACGACAACGTTCTGCCAGACGCGCTGCTACCTTTCATCAAGGCGAGGGTGACCCAGCGCAAACCGTTCAGCACACGGTCGCTTGCTGATGGGCAGCGCCAGGCGCTGGAGGCATCAGTGGGAGAGGGTTTTAAGGTGCAGTGGATAGAGGGGCGATCAGCGCTCCGCAGGATGGCGAAGTTACTGTTTCACAATGCGCATATCCGACTCACTACACCCGAAGCCTATGACGTTCACCGTAAAAATGTCGAGTGGGGTGTGCAGTTCAGTGAGCGCTATATTCCGGAGGGCGCGCTGGGCCTGGACCGGCCAACACGCCTCATCATGCGCTGGGCGCTGGCGAGTTGGGCGCGGGTCCGCTTCCTCAATCGGTTCCTGGCAGGTACCTGGTTGCCTAGGTTGCAAATGGACTGGAGCACGGCGCTGGGTTGTGCCGCGCACTTTGTCATAACGGCCGACAAACCCTTGCACGCGGTGGAGGACTATATCGATGGTGGTCGCGCCATGCAGCGCTTCTGGCTAGAGGCCACACGGCAGGGCTTGCAGTTCCAGCCGGAGATGACCCCGGTTATCTTCTCCCGCTACGTGGCGCACTCGCGGACCTTTACGGCCGTTGCTGCGGAGCAGGCGCTGGCTGTAAAACTGGCGGGAGAGCTGACTGAGATTTTAGGCGTGGATGTAGACCCGCTGCAGCGGGTCTACATGGGGAGAGTCGGTTTTGGCCCTGCGCCGCAATCCCGATCTGTGCGGCCGCCTATGGAATCAATGTTAGTTGATGTCAGCCGTTAATTGACCATGTCGGCACTGACAGCGCAGTCCCGCAAGATACGCGTTTTGTTTGTTGCTGAGGCAGTGACGCTGGCGCACGTCGCACGTCCTGCCGCGCTTGCTCAGGCGCTGGACCCCCGGCAGTTTGAAGTGCATCTGGCGCATCACCCACGTTATCGGCAATTGCTGGGAGAGTTGCCGTTGCTTGAGCACGAAATCCATTCGATCGCGCCAACGCAGTTTATGCAGGCATTGGCCACTGGCAGCCCGTTGTATGATCTCGCCACTCTCAATGGTTATGTCGAGGAAGATCTGAATCTGATCGCTAAAGTGCAGCCCGATATTATCGTCGGTGACTTCCGGTTGTCGCTGGCAGTGAGCGCCGAGATGGCCGCTGTGCCTTATGTTGCCCTGAGTAATGCCTATTGGTCGCCTTTTTCACAGCAGGACTATGTGGTTCCCGAGTTGCCATTGACCCGAACGCTTGGCCCGACCGTGGGGCAGTGGCTGTTCTCCCTGGGGCGTCCTTTTGCTTTTGCAATGCACTGCCTGCCAATGCACAAACTGAGGCGCAGTCACGGCCTGCCGAGTCTGGGCTTTAATCTTCGGCGCGTTTACACACATGCCGATTACACCCTTTATGCGGATATTCCGGAACTTTACCGTCTGCGGAATCTCCCACCTAACCATAAATTTATTGGGCCCGTAGTCTGGTCGCCCCGCGATCCGCACCCCGACTGGTGGCAGGATTTACCCGGGAAGTCTCCGGTTGTGTATGTGACTCTGGGCAGTTCCGGCAATGAGAGCTTGCTTCCGGAGCTGATAGCGGCATTGGGCAAGGTCGATGTTACCGCCTTGGTTTCTACCGCCGGTGGCCCGCTGCCGCAAGCGGTGCCCGATAACGTGTATTTGGCTACCTACTTGCCAGGAGAGGACGCCGTGAAGATGGCCAGCCTGGTGGTCTGCAATGGCGGTAGCCCCAGCACTCATCAGGCGCTGACGCACGGCGTGCCAGTTATTGGTTTGCCCAGTAATTTGGATCAGTACCTGAACATGGCAGCCATTGTAAAAACAGGCGCCGGGCGGATGATACGGGCGGGCACTTGCCATTCAGCCGGGTTGGCAAAGGCTATCAACGAGATGCTATCTGATACCGCCAGTAAAGCCGCTGCGCGCGATCTCGCTTTGCTGCTGGGCAGGTACAATACGGCGCAGCGATTCACCGACACAATCAATGAAATAGCGAGCAGGGCGGGCTTGCGCCCGGAGCTTGCCCTGGCACAGCCGAATGCACAGGGTGCCGATATTGTGTAAGTTGATGTCCGTATGTGGCCGCACTTGGCGCTGCGAGTGAATTTTAAACCCCACATATTTACCAACAAGGTCGGTATAGAATTCAAACCGTTTTTTCGATCGCTCGAGGAAAGTGTATGCGCAAAATAACAATCGGTCAGATCGGGTTTTTCATGAGTCTCCTCGCGCTGATTATTCTGCTGGCGGTGAGCAGCACTAATCTGCTGGCCAGCAGGACGTGGTTGGGCGATTTTTACGGCGTCATTTACATCATCGTGCTGATGACTCTGATTTACGGTTGGGCCTTTGTGGTTTATCGGCTCTTCCTTTGCGCTATGCCACTGCAGGAGGGTTATATCGAGCCGGGCTCTCGCGGCGAGTTCGTGGCCCAGGTCAACATTCTGTTTTATCTGATGCTGTTCAATACTCTGATTCGAACCGAAATTTTACCCGTACCGCTCAAGACGCTTGTCTACACTTTTCTGGGTACAAAAATCGGCTCAAACAGCTTCAGTCCAGGCACGATACTCGACCCCCCCCTCACCGAGATAGGGGACAACTCGATTATAGGCCATGCCGCGACGCTGTATTCCCACGCTATAGAGGGCCACCATTTCTCACTCCAAAGGATTGTTTTGGGTAACAATGTGACCGTCGGCGCACACGCGATCATTATGTCTGGCGTCACTGTTGGCGATGGCGCTATTGTATCGGCGGGGGCCGTGGTGAAAAAGGGTACTCAAATTGGTCCAGGTGAGCACTGGGGAGGGGTGCCCGCGCGCCTGTTGGGCAGTGGCAGCGGCGAGCAGTCATGAGTTGTTTTACATGTAATTACGCAGCGTTTTTCTGGGAGTGATCAAGGGATATGAAAACACCTTTCTTCAGGTATTTTGCAATTGTCGCCATCACGCTGGTGGCTGCGTGCGCTGGCGACTTGACGCCAACGGAGCACATTGCCAAAGCCCGTGATCATATTCAGGCGGGAGAATTTGAGGCGGCGAATATCGAGCTGAAAAATGCTGCATCCAAGGATCCCAATAATGCTGTCGCCCGCCTGGAACTCGCCAATGTCGCGCTGGCTATAGGCGAGGGACCGACGGCAGAGAAGGAGGCTTTGCGAGCTGAAAAGTTGGGCATTCTTTCCCGTGACATCATGCTGTTACTGGTTCAAGCCATCTATCTGCAGGGTGATTTTGACAGGGTGATTGCCTCAACGGACAAGCTGCCGGCCAAGATAGGGGCACCGGTGCTTGCCGATATACTAGCCTATCGCGCCTATGCCCTGATTCAAAAGCAGCAGTTCAGGTTGGCCGATGCTGAAATAGCCAAGGCGCTAAAACTCAATGAGGCTTCCGCGCCTGCAGTACTGGCGAAGGCGAGCTATGAAGCGCAGGTGGGGCGGCGCGAGACGGCTGTAACGCTGGTCGAACGAGCGCTGGAAATCGACCCGAACTCGTCCGAGGCATGGGCGCTGATGGGTGATTTGTACGCGGCCGATGATGACCTGGCTGCTGCGAAAGACGCCTACGATAAAGCGGTAGCCAATCGCAGTTATGTCTCGCTTCTGCTAGCCAGACGTGCCTTGATTGAGGCCCAGATTGAAGACTTTGACACCGCCAGTCGAGATATAGCGACGTTGCTCGAAGCGGGCTACAAAGATCATCCTTACGTCAATTTTGTCATGGGCTACATCGCTTTTGAGCAGGAGAACTACCTGCTGGCATCGCAGGTGCTGGAATTTGCGGTGAACGGCAACCCTGAAGATCCAATGAGTAAGTTATACCTTGTGGCCAGCTACATGGCTGAAGGCAAACTGCCGCAGGCGCAGATGGTTGCCAACCAGCTCTATTATGCGATTCCAAACTCGGTCGAAGTGGCTCGTATGTTCGCCTCTCTCAACATCAAGCAACAGGATCTTGGCGCAGCCAAAGCGACCCTGTCTAAACTGCTGGCGCAGCAGGACGACGACACGATGGCGCTGGGAATGCTTGGTTCTATTGCTTTGATGGAGGGTAATGGCGATGAAGCCATTGATTACCTCCAGCGCTTGGTAGTTCTGTCACCAGACAATGCATCGGTGCAGAGCATGTTGAACGTGGCGCTGACCATGCGCGGGGACTTTATGTCCGAGGTGGTCGCTGCTGCAGAACAGCAAGTAGCTGAAGAGGAATATGGCAAGGTGCTGATATCCGCAGGTGCTGCGCTTGAGCAGGGTCGCTTGCGAGAGGCGGTGACGATTGCGGAAAACCTGCAGCAGCAATACCCCGCCCGGGTGGGGCCATTGAACATGCTGGCCGCGATTTACCTGTCTGCGGGGGATTGGCGGCGCGGCAAGTCGCTGTTGGAGCAAACATTGACCCTCGAGCCACTCGAGCCCTCTGCGGTGAAAAGTCTGGCGAAGATCTATATGAAAATCGGCGAGGAAGCGCGCGCCGAGCAACTGCTGCTGGATTATTTGCAAGCTAATCCCCAGGATAAGGAGGCCATCGGTATAAAGTCGGAGCTCATAGTCGCCACCAGAGAGTTCCAGGATGCCGAGAAACTCTTAATCGAGCTACTTGATAAGGATGGTGAAAACCTCGAGCTTCAGGCCCGGCTCGCCAAACTGTATTTCGACAACGGCCAGTATGAGCAGGTGTCATTCCGAACAGAGAATCTTTCTGAGAACACGATCAAGTCGCAGCCCGCGCTGATGGAGCTGCGCGGTAAGACGCTCGTTAATCTAGGTAATGCGGACGGTGCCTCCAAGGTATGGGAGAAATGGGTCGAGCTGTCGCCGGACTCGGTGCTGGCAAATTTTTATTATGGAGATGCACTGGCACGCTTTAACCAGCTGGAGTTGGCGTTGCAATATCTAAAAACCACACGCGGGCTAAACCCGGGTTATATGCCCGCGCGACTTTCTCTTATACGAACGACGGCACTGATGGGCGACATGGACGAAGCCTTTGCGGAACTGCAGGCGTTGCGATCTCAGATGCAAGAGGATCGTGGGGATCTCTGGTATACACAGGGTTGGTTAAACGCCCGGGCGGGTCAGTTTGCAGCAGCTGAGAAGGCATTAAAGCAGGCGCTGGCGATGCAGCCCACTCCCGATGCTGCGATGCTACTTTTCACCTCGCTTAATAGCCTTGGTCGCTCGGATGAGGCGATAGCGTCACTCGAGGGATGGTCGGGAAAGTTCCCTCGGCACATCGGTCTGATGGGAGTATTGGGGCAGGGCTATCTCGCGCTCAAGGAAACAGACAACGCGGTCGCCCTCTACCAGCGCTTGTTAGCGGTTGATCCAGACTCGGTTATGGCGTTCAACAATCTGGCATGGCTGCTACGAGAGACGGATCCCGAAGAAGCCCTGAAGTATGCTGCTCGCGGTAATTCCCTCGCCCCGCGAGACCCCTATATGCTGTCCACTTATGGCACGGTACTGGCCGCGAACGGTAACGCCATTGAGGGCGAGCAAATGTTGCGCAAAGCGGTGGCGCTGTATCCGCAGAATATGCAACTCAAACTGGATCTAGGGCGGTTAATGCTGGATTTGGGCAAGCCTGACGCTGCGAAGCCGTACCTTGAATTGGTTATAGCGTCCCCGGACAACGCAGAGCTGGTTGCCCGTGCTAAACAGCTGCTGCAGAGACTTAACTAGCAAGGTCAGGATTCTTTCAGGCTGATATTGCCTAATCTAGCCGGTTCAGTAGCGCTCCAGTGCCAGGCATTTTTGTGAACCTCTATTTGTGAACCTCTAGTGGGGCACGTGTCTGCCTGCCCGGATATACTGAGCTGCGCGGCCTTCTCGCCCAAAACCGTCGAGCTTCTAGCGTGCTTGTCGCAGGCGTCAGCTTTTTTTACACTTACGGGTATGTCAGCGCAGTACGCAGGGCGGTTAATAGCGTAAGTCATTGTATTTAAATAATATTAATTTTTTGGCATGCACTTTGCTATATTTATCCTAGGACACCTTTGAAGCCCGCTTAGGATTGCAGGTTGAGGATGAAGATGATCGTTAACAGTAGGAGTTCCACATGAAATTCGGGAAAAAGAAGCTAGCCGTCGCATTTGGGGCCTTGCTGAGCGCAGGGATGGTCAGCCAGGCGTCGGCAGACGTGTACGGCTTGAGCTACCTGAACGTCGACAACTTGGTGGTCACATTTAACGCGTCAGGCGGGTCAGCAGGACTCTACACGTTCAGCACGAATCAGGACGCTATTCTCAATAACGTTGCAGACCCAACTAGTGGTGCGGCAAGTTGTGCAGGAAGCTTTAGTGGTGGATTCGGTAACTGCTCCATACCCAACCCAACGTTGAGTGGCGCTGCGCAGAACGCGCCCGGCAGCACCTCGATCCGTGGTAACGGCGATTACACGATTTTCGGGTCGGTCGGTGATTACTCCAATACAGAAGCAGAAATCGTGAGAGCGGCCCTGACCGGTGATCCATCAACGCAGGTAACGTCTATTTCGGAAAGTAACCTGAACGCGGGTTTTGGTGCGCAGGCCAACACGAACGCGGGTTCGAATACCAGCTTGGCGCTGACGTTTGCGGTCGTGAATGGCGGCACCCTGGCGGTGGCTTTTAATGCAGACATTGACGTGCGAACTGCAGTGAATGGTGGTGATCTTGGTATTGCGCAGGCCGCTTCTGGCGCTACACTGTTGCTGCAGAAAAACGGTGTGACGCTTGCATCCTGGGCGCCCACGGGGACTAACTCGATCTCAACGTGTGCCGCTGGTTTGACCTGCACGGCTACAGAGGCTGCATTGTCACTGAACAATACGTCTGCGAGCGATGGCGCAGCCAACATCGTAGCGGGAAGTGGCAGCTACAGAATCGACATTAGTGGTTTGAGCAGCGGCTCATACACGCTGGCCTTTAACACCACTACTTCCACTGATTTATTCCGAGTGGTACCGGTGCCAGGCACGCTGCTTCTGATGGGTACAGGTTTGTTGCTCGGTGCGCGCGCAACGCGGCGCAATAAAGCTGCCAAGTAGTTTGCTTGCCCCGACTCTGTTGGGGACAAAGCCAGAAGAAACCGCATCCCCTGGGATGCGGTTTTTTTTTGCCTGAAGTGGTCAAGCGTAAAGTGGATGGCGCTGACTTAAGCCCAACAGTGGCACTTATGCCATTCAATTTGCCGCCGAACCAGAAGCTCACGGAAGTGCCACCAGGCTTTGAGGAGAATGGCGTTCAAAAGTATCGTGTGAGTGAGATGCCCAGGTAATCATCCGACTTGAAGAAGTAGAGCAGGTCTTCCTGTTCAGTGTTAGTGGTAAACCTCAGTTCCAGTGCCAGGGTCCAGTTCTCTCCCAATCTGCGCGACGCCTCAATGTTGCCAAAGACGGCTTGCGTATCGGTATCGTAGAGGATGCCTGCCAGTGCCATGGTGCCGGGAAGATCATTTGCGGTTAGCCGCACGCCGACATAGACGTCGCTCTGCAGACCCAGCGTGGACTCATCACCGCGTTCATCATAATGATACTCGACCAATACACCGAGGTCGGCTGCCGTCTGGGCTACGCCAAAGGTGGTCCTCTCAAAGCCCCCGACATACGCGTAAAAATCCTGCAGCGTATTCTGGTTGTATATCGCCTCCAGCTTCCACAGCCAGGCGCCCTTGGTAACCTGGGCGTCCAGACTGCTTTGGTCGATCTGTAAATACACCGGCAGTAATCGAAGCTCACCGTTGGCATTATCCAATGTCAGGAAAGGCTCACGAGCGGTTCCACGGAAATGCGCGAGGCCGATATCCCAATCTCCGATGTGATGGCTCCAGCGCGCCGCGAAGTCAATATGCTGTTCTTCATCGTCCGATTGATACTGTGGATTGCGCGTGTCTACTTCGGGATCGGTTCGCAGGCGGCCGTGTTTCCCTGGGAAGGTTCGCTCCCTGAAGTAGGGCAGTATGTAAAATTGCCAGTTACCCCAGTTGCTCAGGTAGTCAAGATTTATCATTGGCTGGCCGAGTTTCTCCTCGCTATCGATATTCTCTACCAGGTCTGTCTGGTTGATGATGTCGACCAGGTGCTGCGACTCGGTGACGCCCCAGAAAACAATATCCATCCCTACCTTTCCCACCCACTGGCCGCGCTCAGCCAGCCAATACAGTTCCCTGATATCGGCATGTGTTCTCTGGTCATCCGCGGTGTCGTAGCGAAAGAAAGGACTAAAAGCAAACTGCTGATCGCCACCTGCCCATTCCCTGAAATACTCGGGCTTTATTACCAGCGAAAAGTCCTGGTCTTGCTGATCGGGAAATTCTGGTGATTGCGGGAAGAGGCGAGATTCAAAGCTCAGGACGCCTGACCATTCCTCCCAATATTCGGCCTCCAGGCTTACTGCCGGTAAGGTTTCTTCCAGGCCGTAAGCCTCAATGGGCCCGGTAACATCGCCCTGGGCGCGCAGGGTGCTCGACAGCGTCGAGACAAGTATGGCTAGCGGTAACGCGGACCATGCCACAGAAAGTATCCTTGACGTGTGAGGGAGGCTTTAGCGGGTTCGGGAGATTGCACTCGGGTTAAAATCAGAGTCTCGCAGCCCCGTCCTGAACTGATAGTTGCCGAACTTCAAGGTTGTACTTTTGCCCGTTTGGTGGTTTGTCATGATCATTTCGTCGGGCCGCCAGTAGCGGTTTAGATAGCGTTGATAGTTGTTGGGCACCATGGATTTGAGCAGCGTGTCTTTGCGATCGTAGTAATCCACACGTTGCAAACGGTATTCCGACTGATTAACCCAGGTGATCTGGCGTGTATAACCGGAGTTCTCGTCATTGGGGATACGTTCGACGACGAAGCAGGGTTCACCGTCCAGCGTCTCATCGCGCAAGTACTTGTAGGTGTACTTTTCAACTTCCTGTGAAGCCAGATCTTCATAGGCGAACTCACTACCCATAAACGGACCTGATTTGTCAGACGAGGATATACGCTTGACCCGCTTTAGCGCTGGCAGATATAGCCACTGTTCATCCGGTTCGACTTTGTGGGTATAAGTGAGAATTGCGGTTCCCTTCAGGTCTCTTGGCCTGTCAAATACCATAATACTTTTATCGCCGTCGCCCGTGACTTCCAGCACCGTTTGACGCATTTCGCGGCGGGTAACGTCGTTGGCAGAGGAGGTTATCAGCATGGTCAGGTCAACCACGGTATCGCCGAATCCCGTGTCGCGCTGATCCGCTTCTGAGGCGATCGTTAGGCCTTTTTCTGCATCGGATTGCGCCATCGAAGTGCAAGCGGAAAACAGTGCCATGAAAAGGACCAACGCACGCGGCAAAAAAGCGCTGGAGTCGAGGTTGTAAAATGGATTGGTTTGTAAGGGTTTAGCTGTCATTTTCTATTTCCATCGAGTCGCATTGCAGAGGGTCTGACCAGCCAAGGATCAATTTTCATCAGTAGCGCCGGCAAGAATAGAAGATCCAGCACAATAGCGACGGCAATCGTCATAGCCACGAGAAGACCCGATGTTGAATTCACCGCAAAATCAGAGCTCACCAGCATCAGGAAGCCCGCAGCCAACACCACTGACGTGGAGACCAGAGCATTAGCGACAGTAGCGAAGGTGTGCTTTATCGCCTGCTCCGGACCCATGCCATCACGCAAGCGTGAATCGCGGTACTTGACCAGAAAGTGCGTGGTGTCATCTACCACAATGCCCAGCGTCAGGCTAAAGACGACTGATGCCGCCATATTGATCTCTCCAACAACCGCGCTCCAGATACCGAGAATGACCAGAGCCGGAAACAGGTTTGGCAAGAAACTGATCAGGCCAAATTTTATTGAACGAAAGGCCACTATCATGCATAGAGAGATTACGACAATGGCAAAGAGTGATCCGCTCAGCATGCTGTCAATATTGCGCATACCGATATGCGCGAAGCTTATAGACTGGCCCGCGCCTCGGGAGACAATGTCTGGCGTATTGGCTTCCATCCACAGTCGCGACCTTTCTTCAAACGCAATAATCCCTTGGGACTTCTGGTTTTTCAGTACGACTGCAACTTTCAGCGCTGATTTTTCTGCGCTCACCTGATGCGTCACATCCAGGCCGTAGGGTATCGAAATTTCATACAGGAGAAGATACTGAGCCGCCATTTCTGTTGAATCAGGCAGGCGATGCCATGCCGGATCATCATCATGCAGAACCTGGTTGAGTCGTTTCAGCGTGTCGGTAAAGACCTCGACGTTTACGACTTCAGGCTGATTTCGCAGCCAGTCGGCAAACTGCGCGACTGAGCCCAGAAACTCAGGGTCCGCCACGCCCTGCGGTCGTCCTGAGTCGAGAGAATAATGTAGAGACTGGTTGCCTGAAAGCTTGTCTTCAACAACGCGGATGGCTTGTGACAGCGGAACGCTGGAGGAGAAATAATCCGTAGGGTCGTCGTTGAGTTCCAGTTTCGGTATAAAGCTGATACTGACTAGTATCAGAACGAGTGCAGTCCAGAAAACTGCGTTGTGATGACGTGTGACGAAGCTGGCAAGCCCGGCCAACGGCAAGCCCGTGGTGACGCCTACGTCGGTTTTGAAGGGCAGCAGCAGTATCAAGCTCGGAAGCACGGTCAAAGTGACCCAGAGAGCACCCAATACCCCGATTGCGGCGATGGTCCCGAGTTCCTGAAATGGAGGAGAGTCACTGAAGTTCATGCTGAGAAAACCCAGCGCCGTAGTGATGCTGGTGAGTAATATCGGATTGAGAGTATCTCGCATACTTGAGCAAAGAGCAGATCGCTTGCCTTCACCCCCACGCAGTTTCATCAGAAATGGGCTGAGAATATGCACACAGTCTGCGATCGCAAGCGTCATTATAATCGTCGGTGCGGCGACGTTGACGCTATTGATGCCGATGTTCGTCCATCCCGCAAAGCCTATTCCGACCACAATGCTCAGCATAATCAAGACTATTGTGCAGAGCGACGCCATCACCGAGCGCAGCAGTAACGCCAGCAATAACAGTACGATGCCAAACATAAAGGGCATCAGGCTTACAGAGTCGGCCTGAGTCACTTCGGCCAGTGTCTGCTCAGTCAGTGCCCATCCGGCCAGGTGAATCCGCAGGTCTGTATTCGCACGTTCTCCTTTGTCCCTCATGTCGCGGGCATATTGTACTGATTCGGCGATAGCGGCAGCTTTATCAGTGCCGCTCATATTCAGGTTCAAACTGACATTCACGGCAGTGACCGCACCGTTATGTGATAGAAGTCTTCCGGTAAGTGCCTGCTGGGACAAGGCGATTGCCCTTGTTTGAGCTATCTCCTCACGGGAGAGTAAGCCGCTATCCTCGATCAGTGCAGCAATGCGTATATCGTCGCCGTCGACTGTCGGGTAGAGGTAGTTGCCGAGCGAGTCCACGCGCCTCGAATTGGGTATCAACCAGGATTGCTCGGTAATGGTTTGTACGGTGGCCAGATTCTGCGGTGTGAAGATATCGGAGGTGGCAGACTCAATCACAAACAGGATATTGTCCTCCTTGCCATAGGTGCGCTCAATCTGCTCCTGCGCCAGCAAATTAGGATCTTCAGGATTGAAGAAAACTTTGATACCAGACTCCAGATGGAGCCCGCCTGCGCCCAGCCCAATGGCCAGGATCAGGAAGATGTTTGTGAGCGCAAACCAGTGGGCATAATCGACCAGCACCGCTACAAATTTGCTTTTAGGCGTCATTTTTCTTCATCGGGAAAGGGCACGGCCCTGTGCGCAGAATGTTAACAGTCATTGTGAGGTGGTAGCCATCCCTGTGATTCTGGCCATTGACGGTCGAGACGTTAGTGTCCGGCGTTATGGCATTCCCGCCGTTGCGGGCCAGACGTAGTGATTTTCAAAGCTTGGAGTTAGACGGCGGGGGCTTCCACGAAATGCCGCCAACTCAGCGACGCGCCACAAAGTATGTTTTTTTTGAGAAGGAGCAAAAATAATATAGTGTTTCTAAAAAAATTGTCGTAATCTTTGTGGGCTCGAAAAGTGTGATGCAGTTCACGTTATACATGCTGTTGCCTCGGGATTGATGTTGGTCCCTGTTTTTTTACACCCATAGCTGATGGGGCGTTGTTGCCCTGCTGAGTGATGACGGCCTCGTCTATCGGGTCACTATAAGAAAGGGGGCGGCGATTGTGTCACTCGAGTTCAGAACCACCCGTGACACCTCAATATTAAATCAGTACTACCAACTTCGAGAAGCCTGTTTTCGTGCAGAGCTCGGTCTTGCCAATTTCGACGGGTCTGAAGATGAGCAGGACAAGCGCTCAACAATAATGGTTGCCCTGCGAGAGGGTCGTTGTATCGGTGGTGTTCGGATTTCCTCACATGTTACGCTGGCCAGCCAACTGGAGCTGCTCAATTTAAGTAAAGACACGACTTGCATGTGGGAGCGTTTTGCAATTGATCCCGCCATGAGAACACTTTCTTTTTTCCGAGAGTTCAGTGGTAACCTCATCGAAGTCTCTCGAGAGCAAGGCTATCAGAATGCAATGATGCTAAGTTCCCACGTCAATGCCCGATTTTATCGACGCTGCCATACGGCACTTGGGGTGAAATTCCAGATTCACCGCCACGTGCCCCATTGCGCGCAGGGTGTTTTCTCCGGTTTAGAACACTATCTTTCAGTGGCCCAGCTCAAGCGGCGGGACAACCCTCTGCGCATTGCCGTCTGACGGCCGGTCCGGATCGCCCCTTCTGAATGGCGCTCCCGCTACCAAAGCGAATGGCAGATCCGGGAGCATAGTATTGTGGCTCTGGATGCGTGATCTCTAGATGTGTTTCACACATTTGGCTATTGCTAGCGCGTAAGTTAGCAGACTTCCTCCGACTAGACTGGAATCATCACTACAAACTATGCAATCCTTGCGTCAGGGCGTCCGGATAGCAGGGCGCTATTAATGTAGTCGCTCTTTGGTCTGCTGGGGACATGGTAGATAATAAACAGTTCGCTGGCTGTCAGAAAGAGGAATCGCTGCGACAGCGGCGTAGCCATTTTTAATAAATGCACGAGTGAGTAGCCTGAATGAATACCCGATTACGCAATCTCCCCTTATTACTTTGCATTAGCTGCCTGCTTGTTGCATGTGGTGACAACCTGACCAGTGAGGAGCATCTCAATCAGGCTAATGAGTTTATAGAGGAGGGCCAGTATGAGGAGGCTGTTATCGAGCTGAAGAACTCGATAATGAAAGACAGCAGCAATGCGCGTGCGCGCACTACCTTGGGCATCTTGTACTTTGATAGGGCTTACTACGCAGATGCCGATAAGGAGTTGTCCAGGGCGCTTTCTTCGGGCACAGATCCGACCACTGTAGTGCCGGTACTGGCGCAGGTGCTTCTAGGGTTAGGAGAGTGGGATCGATTGGAAGAACTGTCCTCGGATGGACTGGACTCGGAGAGTCGTTCGACTCTTGAGGCTGCCAAAGGTGTTGCGAGGCTCTATGAGCAAGACCTGGAAGGTGCTTCTGCACTCATTGATGCCGCTGCGCAAAATGAACCAAGCTCACCTTACGCCCAAGTGGCGGCGTCGCGACTGTCGATGGTGAAAGGCGACTCTGCCGGAGCCAGAGAGCGATTAGCTGCTGTTATTGCCGCAGATCCCAAATTCCCGCCGGCTTGGAACTTGCTGGGAGACATTGAGCGCCAGGAAAAAAATCTGGAAGCGGCAGAGAAAGCCTATTCGAAGTCGATCAATCTGACTAGGAACAGTTTTGAGTCCCTTTTAAACCGTGTAATGACACGAATCGAAATGAAGAAATTCGAGGCTGCTCAGAAAGACCTGAAGCGTCTGAATTGGGCCTATCCGACTGCAAAAGATCATCCCGGAGTGCAATTTGCGAACGGCATTGTCTATTTGCAAACCGAGGAAGTCGATTTGGCCATTGAATCATTGGAAAAAGCGGCGGAGTTCCCCGATAGCTACCCGGAAAGCCTGTATTATCTTGCTGCAATCTATGCTGATAGGAGTCTAAATGAGCAGGCATTAAATAATGTTAACCGCTATCTGGAAGTAGTGCCTGAGAATCTGGCGGGCTCAAAATTGGCCGCAAAACTTGAGTTAGCTAGAAAGAACTTTCGGAATGCAGAAAGGCTACTTGTTCCCGTTGTGGCGGCGAACAAAAATGATATTGAGGCCCTCAATCTCATGTCAAATGCGCTTCTGGCTCAGGGTAAGTCCGGAGCGGGAATCGAGTTGTTGGAAAGGGTGGCAGGCCTTGAACCTAATTCAGTTGAAGCGAAGGCGCGTTTGGCTACGGGTTATCTCACCGGTGGGAAAGAGGAGTTAGGGCTAAAAACCTTGCGAGAAATTCTGCAGGAGAACCCGGATTACGATCAAGCAGATACGCTTATCGTGACGTATTTACTTCGCCAGCAGCAGACGGGAAAAGCCATTGAAGCCGCGCAGCAATATACGGCTCGTAACCCCAGCGCTAACTCTTATGTACTTTTGGCTCGGTCTTACCTCGTTAATGAGCAGACTGCAGAGGCACAGGACGCGTTTAGCAAGGCTATAGAACTCAAACCCGGTGACCCGGCTGCAAGTAACGCCCTCGCAGGATACGCGTTGACAGAAAAAGACTATGACAGCGCCCGTGGATACTATCAGCGGGTTCTGGAGCGCAATCCAGATCATATGGAAACACGAATGAAAGTTGCTGCAACGTATGCGCTGGAAGGCAAAGATCAGGAAATGCTGGCTAATCTTGACGCCACACTGGCTGCTTATCCCCGTGCGATGGAGCCGCGTTTAGCCAAGGCGAGATACTTTATTGCCAAGGGAGAGACGGATAAAGTGATCCCGCTACTTGAAGCGCTGTCAGAGCAACAAAAGCAAAGCCAGCAAGCACTGGAAACTCAGGTCAGCTTTGAGCTGACAGTAGGTCGCTTCAATCAGGCCGTCGGTACGATTGGTCGGCTGATCGAGATGCAGCCTAACATAGCTGAATATCACTTCATGCAGTCCAGAGCGTTTGCAGGTCTGGGTGACAAGGATAAACTGTCCCGGGAACTCGATCGAACGTTGCAGCTGGATGCTAATCATTTTGGTGCCAAGTTGGCCGTGGCGCGCCTGGCGTTATTATCAGATGATATGGTGGCGTTTGAAGAGAAGTTAGCTGACTTGAAAAGCGTCGCTCCGCAGAACAATGAAGTCATACAGCTTGAGGTTGCGTTTGCCTACAAGAACGGAGACCGCAAGCTCGCAGGGACGTTGTTGCAAACACTGTTTGAGCGAGAACCGACGACCACCAACGCCATTGCATTAGCATCGCTTAAGCAAATGGACGGGGATCTGAAGGGAGCCGCTTCTGAGCTTAAGAGCTGGCTTGAAAAGAACCCCAAGGATGTAACAGCACGAGAAAAATTGGCAGAAGTCTATGTCAGTAGTAATCAGGTGAATGAAGTCATGGCGCAGTGCCGTGAGATCCTGAAGTTAGAGCCGGGCAACATCGTGGCGCTCAATAATCTTGCCTGGTACTTGCTACAGGACGACCCGAAGCAGGCGCTCATGTATGCCGAGCGAGCGGTCGCGCTGTCACCCGATTCAGCCCCCGTTCTGGACACGTTGGCAATGGCACAGTTGAAGAACAATGACATTAGCGAGGCGCGACGCAGTATTGATCGTGCGCTGGCCAGTGACCCGAAAAGTGCAGAAATACGATTTCACGAAACCCGCATCAGGGCGGCAGAAGGCGATACCAATGGTGCGACGATTACGCTTGAGTCTTTGCTTATCAAGGAGCCTGAGTTCTCCGAGCGTGAAGCGGCTGAAGCATTCCTGAAGCAGTTGAAGGCCAACCAGGGATAGTGTGACGAGATTACGCAGCACTGTCTTACGCTGCTAGGCCGAGGCCAAACCGGGGAGATCTTTTCGGGATACGCCGTAAAAACAGCCCTGTAGCCTCGCTTCTCGGACGGCCGTCCCACGGATGGCCGCCCCACGGATGGCCGCCCCACGGGCCTTGGGCTCAGACGGCCCCTTCAACCGCTACTCGATTTGACGCCTGAACGGCTGCGGTCCAGTGTTAAGCAGTGCCACTCCCCCCGCGCGATAACCAGGGTCGCCCGCTAGACTTTCAGGCCTAATCGTTCTAGCAGCTTGTAGAGGGTAGGCCGGGTGACGCCCAAGGCGTTGGCCGCATCTGTGATGTTTTGATTACTATGGCTCATGGCGCGAATAATGGCCTTGCGCTCGGCTTCATCGCGAACTTCCTTCAAGTTCAGTGGCACAGGCTCCATAGCGTTCTCCGTGAGCTCCATATCCTCCGGCCGTATCTGGCTGGCGTCAGCCATAATGACCGCTCTTTTTATTTTACTTTCTAGTTCGCGGACATTACCCGGCCAGTCATAGGCTTCCATAGCTGTAATCGCGTCGGTAGAGAAGTTCATCGACGACTTGTTGTACTCCTTGCTCCAGACGTTGAGGAATGCCTTGGAGAGAACCAATATGTCACTCTCGCGATCTTTTAAGGGGGGTATTTCCAGGACTATTTCACTGACGCGGTAGTACAAGTCCTCGCGAAACAAACCTTTGGAGATCAAGGATTGTAGATTTTGATGGGTGGCGCACAGAATACGCACATCGACAGGAATTTCCTTGCGCCCGCCAACGCGCTCTACAACCCGCTCCTGAAGGAAGCGCAGAAGCTTTGCCTGTAACTCCAGTGGCAGGTCCCCTATTTCGTCAAGAAACAGTGTGCCGCCGTCAGCGTACTCAATTTTTCCAGGAGTTTGCTTTACAGCTCCCGTAAAGGCGCCCTTCTCATAACCAAATAGCTCGCTTTCCAACAGATTGTCGGGGATGGCTGCACAGTTGATCGCAACCATTGGCATGCCTGCGCGCGGGCTTAACTCGTGAATCGCCTGAGCGCAGCGCTCTTTGCCGGTCCCGCTCGCACCCAAAAGCAGTGTCGTGATATTTGAAGGCGCGATTTTTTCGATCATGCGGCACACTTTTAGCATTTGAGGGCTCGATGTTATGATGCCTCTCAGGGGCATATTGTGATCGTGTGTTTGCAGCCTGCGATTTTCTATCTCCAGCTCATAGACATGGTAGGCGCGCGCCACCAGGAGCGCGATGAGCTCCGGGTCCGCTGGCTTCTGGTGGAAATCATAGGCCCCCATTGCGATGGCCTTCACGGCATTGGCGCGGTCATTGTCGCCGGTAACAATAATGACCTTTGTTTCCGGTATGAGTGACAGGATCTCGTTGAGAGTAGCGAGTCCCTCCGTGACGCCACCAGGATCGGGCGGAAGCCCCAGGTCAAGCAATACGACCCCGGGCTGTATGCGACGCAGCTGGTTGATCGCTTCAGTGCGATCCCCGGTGACAGTGACTTCAAAGTCGTCGAACGCCCAGCGCAACTGACTCTGCAGTCCTTTATCATCTTCCACCACCAACAGGTGCCTTTTATCACTTTTCACGAGACAGTTCCCTTGTGGAGTGTGTTTTGGTGCTCGTCATTTGCGCCCGAAAAGCAGGGGATGTAAACACGGAATAGTGACCCGCGCCCCAATATGCTCCGTACCTGAATCCTGCCGCCCAGGTTGTTGATGAAGTCGCGGCTTTCGAAGGCGCCTATTCCCATACCCGTCAAACCCTTGGTTGAATCAAAGGGCCTAAAGAGACGGTTGCGAACAAACTCATCGTCCATTCCACTGCCGCTATCCTCAACTTCTACAACGGCAGATTCGCGCTCACGCAATAAACGCACCGTTATTACGCCGCCCTTGTCAGTCGCTTCCTGCGCGTTTTGAATCAGGTGTCCAAAAACGGTTTGCAGGCGATCGCGATCACAGTTCAGCGTAAAATCGCCGTCGATTACAACGAGTTCCGGTGTAGGTTCTCGGTGCTGACTATCCTCGACAACTTGTTCCAGCAACACGCGCAAATCAAACTCCTGCTGCTCTTTGGGGCCGGCTCCGCTGCGTAATTGCGCCATCAATTTACTCATTCTCGTTACGGTATTGCTAACGGTGCTCACCATGTCATCAATAAATTCTGGGTTGTGCTTGTGTTTTTGCGCATTGGAAACCATGAGAGAGAGCTGGGCCAGAATGTTCTTGAGATCATGTATGACGTAGGCAGAGAGACGATTGAAGGCCTCGAACTGACGTGACTCGACCAGCGCCTTGTCTGCCTGGAACTGCGCCAGATGGCTCCCGGCCTGCTTGCCTGCGACTTTGAGCAAGTCCCTATCCTCCCAGTTTAAGTCTCTCAACCGGTCCGATTCTCGCAATAGCAATATGCCTTGTAGTCTCTCGCCGAACAACAGTGGGATAATCAGCCATGCACGGGCAATGTCCGAGAGCCCTATCGGCAGGTTCAGGTTTTGATACAGATCCGGTGATCGGTGCCACTCTCGCAAATCGATAATCCATCCCTGTTGTTGCAGCCACACAGACAGGTCGTCCAGGTCCATTTCTGTTGCGGGTGGCGGCATCTCCCAATTTGCGACGATAGAAAATCTACCGTTTTCGGATCGGCTCCATAGAATCCCGGCAGGGCTTTTGACCAGATTGGCCACCGCGCGGGTGATGTTCTCCGGGATATCATTTTGGCCACTCGCTAACGTTTCGGTGAATTGCAGCCACTCGAGACGATAATCATACTTATAACTAAAGAAATTCTTGCTCAGCCATACGCGAGCGCTGGCTCGTATCCGGCCAGAGAAAAGCAGCACGACCAGCGTTAGGCCAGCGGCACATAAAAACGTAATTTGTAGTACGCCGCCCCAGCTGCCGCCCAGATAGCGGATGAAGTACGCTGCTAGCGCCATGGTTATGAGGTATATGCCGGAGGCCATTAGCGTAAGCGAATGGAAAGCGACATGGCGCGACAGGTGAATTCCCTGCACGTTGTCCTCTGACTTATCGCGTTCAGTGCGGCTGATGCTGATTGCCATCAAGATGGCCGCCATCGCAGTAACAATGCCGCGCGCCTGCCATGAGTTTCCATCCAGCTGGCGAAAAAGAAGGGCTTCGGAATACATGAAGAAATCAAAGGCGAACACGATTCCCAGCCCAACGCAAAGGTGCTTGGTGGCCCAGAGTTCTCCCTCGGCGCTGTTGCGAAAATACTGTTCCAGCAGCAACAGTCCAACGACTGACATGGCAATCCAGATGCCAAAGCTTGCGTTGATGGAGAGGTAGTACATCAAAGGCACACGGTCTGCCAAATACCCTGCTCCGGGCAGCACAATAAGGACCACGCAGACGCTGACCGCGAACCACGGTACCCATCGGTTTGATGCAAGGATATGATCTGTGCCGGCAAGCCTGAACCCAATGAGCTTGAGTAAGACAAATATCCAGGCGGCATTTCGCGCAACCTCGGACAGCTGAATCAATAGCGTCTGTGGTTCTTCCAGCAGCGTCGAAGCGGTCACTATGGCGGCCCAAAGTGCGGTGAGGGAACTGGCTACCAGCAACGCCTGGCCCAGAGGATTGTTGCGCCTCGCGATAACGACCAGAAGGATAAGCATGAAGTAGGCAAGCAAAGCTATGCCGTAGCTGTATAAGCCAACGTTGCCGAATACGGTAGTGTCTATCTCCAATTGTAAACTCACCAAATCGTGTGCCAAGTCACGTTCCGCCATAGCGGCCGCACAAGAGAAACACTATACTCCCGATCCATTAGAGTAAATCCCATCACGGAATAAATGGGACGCGCCGCACACAATAAAAGGCGTGCTCAATTGGGATTTTTTGCAAGGGGTCAGGTATTGTCCAAGTCCGCCTATGAGTCGCTAGAATACACGCTTTTGCAGCAGCCATTCCGATGGCTGGTGACGGGAGCGGCGGGCTTTATCGGCTCCCATTTGGTGGAAAAGTTGTTGCTGCTCAAGCAGGATGTTGTCGGCCTAGATAATTTTGCGACGGGCTCGCAAGCCAATCTTGACGCTATCCGCGCCAGGGTCGGGGAGTCTGGCTGGCAGCGATTTTCTTTTATCGAAGCGGATATCTGCGATCTCAACACGAGTAAGCAAGCAGTTGATGGAGTGGATTACGTGCTGCACCAGGCAGCATTGGGGAGTGTGCCGCGTTCAATCGCCGACCCGCTGCTCACCAATCGAGCCAATATTGATGGTTTCCTGACTATGCTGGTGGCGGCTAGAGACGCGAACGTCAGGCGCTTCGTTTATGCGGCCTCATCCTCTACCTATGGCGATCATCCCGGCTTACCTAAAGTGGAAGATGTCATTGGCAAGCCACTATCCCCCTATGCCGTAACAAAATACGTGAATGAGCTTTATGCCGACGTATTTTCCCACACCTATGACATGCGCTGCATCGGCCTGCGGTATTTCAACGTGTTTGGCCCGAGGCAGGATCCGCAAGGTGCATATGCGGCTGTGATTCCACGCTGGTTCGAGCAGTTGCGCCAAGGTGTCGCACCGCAGATTAACGGTGATGGCGAGACCTCTCGCGATTTCTGCTTTATTGAAAACACCGTGCAGGCAAATTTGCTGGCGGCCACCACTGATAATCCAGAGGCGTTTAACAGGATCTATAACGTCGCGGTCGGTGGTCGCACTACGTTAAACGAACTGTGTTACTCGATCCGGTCTTTACTGGCAGAATCGAACGCCGATGTGGCGCAGATTGAACCGGTATATGCCGGATTCAGGGAAGGTGATGTGCGTCACTCGCAGGCGGATATTAGCCGAGCCCGGGATTTGCTTGGCTATCGACCAACGCATTCCGTCGATCAGGGATTGGCGACTACCTGTAAATGGTTTTTAGGTCTTCAGAGATAAGGATTGTTAGGGTATGGAAACAGACACTGTTGCAATTGTCGGATTGGGGTATGTGGGCCTACCTCTAGCGGTGGCTTTCGGTCGATTGCGCCGGACAATAGGTCTGGATTTGAATGAAGAGAAGCTGGCCCACTACCGCGCAGGCACTGATCCCAGCGGTGAGGTTGAGCCACAGCAGTTGGCCGAGGCCAGTATGCTTGAGTTTACCAGTGATGCCAGCAAGCTCGCCGAAGCCCAGATCATTGTGGTGGTTGTGCCAACGCCTATCGACCAGGCGCGGCGCCCGGATCTCTCACCGTTGGAGGGCGCTTGCCGTGCGGTAGGCGCCCATCTGCAGCCTGGAGCGATCGTGATATTCGAGTCTACGGTCTATCCGGGTTGTACCGAAGAGGTGTGTGTGCCGCTGCTGGAAAAGGCGTCCGGATTGCATTGGGCTGGAAGAAACCCGGGCGGCTCCGCTGACGAAGGTTTCTATGTGGGTTACTCTCCTGAGCGAATCAATCCTGGTGATAAAGAGCATCGGTTAGAGACAATTATTAAAGTGGTTTCTGGTGATACGCCAGATACGCTGGAAAAAGTCGCGACCCTCTATGAATCAGTGGTCACGGCGGGCACGCATCGCGCTGCGAGTATCAAAGTCGCCGAGGCGGCGAAGGTTATCGAAAATACGCAACGCGATCTCAACATAGCACTCATGAACGAACTGGCGCTCATCTTCAATCGTCTCGATATCGACACGTTGGACGTGTTGGAAGCGGCCGGGACTAAATGGAATTTCCTGCCCTTCAGGCCAGGTTTGGTTGGAGGCCACTGCATCGGTGTCGACCCCTATTACTTGACGTATAAGGCGGAGGCCGTAGGACATCACCCGCAGGTTATCCTTGCCGGGCGCAAGACCAATGACACCATGGGAAAATTTATCGCCGAGCAAACCGTTAAGCGGCTCGTTCAGCACGGCCATCGCGTAAGCGGCGCACGAGTGGCGGTACTGGGATTGACCTTCAAGGAAAATTGTCCGGATCTACGCAACTCCAAAGTGGTCGATATTATTGATGAGCTGCGGGAATATTGCTGCGAGGTGTTGGTACACGACCCGCTGGCTAATGCAGCGGAGGCGCATGAGGAGTACGGGATTACGCTCTGTAAATGGGAAGAGCTAAAAAATTGCCAGGCCGTAATACTGGCTGTGCCGCATGCGAAATATTTGCAACAGAGCGTTTCGGCGTTTGGCGCGATGATGGATAAGGACGCTACCTTGATTGATATCAAGTGCGTCCTTGATAGAGCTGAGTTGAAAGCCGCTAACCTCAACGTTTGGCGTTTGTAACGGCTAGCGGCAGGCGACGAAGTAATCGGGTCTGACTGGCCTATTACCGTTACTGTATAGTCTCTTTCAGTAGGTTCTTTAACACCTTTCCGGCGGGATTTCGCGGTAGTGGTTGGTCCAGAATCGCCACTCTATGGGGCACCTTGAACGCAGCCAGATGTTGCTTTGCGAAACTCTTGAGGGCGTCCTCGGTCAGTTCTGCGCCGCTCCTGAGCACGACCGCGACGGCCACCTGCTCGCCCAGCTTTTCATCCACAATGCCGAACGCGGCGACCTCGTGCACGGCGGGATGCTCGCACAGCACGGCCTCAATTTCAGCAGGGTAAATATTCTCCCCGCCGCGAATAATCAGGTCTTTGGCCCGATCTGACAGGTAAAGATATCCTTTGTCATCAAAGTAACCGATATCTTCAGTGTCAAACCAACCGTCGCGAAAGCTTTTTGCGTTGGCATCAGGTCTATTCCAGTATCCACTCACAACAGTCGAAGTTTTGATCCAAAGGCGGCCTGGGGTGCCTTGGGGTAATACAGAACCGTTTTCATCACAGATCTTTACTTCAACGATGGCATGGCAAAAGCCGGCACTTCCTGGATTATCGATGAATGCCTGGCCAGTAAAGGCCGTTCCAATCGAATTGGTTTCTGTTAGCCCCCAGCCTGTGCCGCCATACATATTGCTCACTTTTTCACGCATCAGGGTAGCGACTTTTGCGGGTGTCGCCGACCCGCCGGCGCCCAGGCTGGAAAGACTACTAGTGTCATATTGGTCAAACTCAGGCGCTTCAAGTACTTGCAGCAGCATTGAGGGTGCTAAGCTAAGTACGGTAATGCGCTCCTGCGCTATCAATGTCAAAGCCTGAGTCGTATCCCATTTGTACATCATGACGATTTTGCGTCCAGCCCGGAGCGCATTGAGAAACACGGCATGCAGCCCGCTGACGTGGAACAGCGGGACGGCGAGCATTTGCACAGGTGCCAACCCTTTGGAGAGCATCGCCCCTATGAGTGTCGGGTTGGCCATAGCGGATGCAATGGCGGTGCACTCAAAACTCATCAGCGCCTGGCAGAGCGCACGATGAGTGGAGACCGCGCCTTTGGGTTTTCCAGTAGTGCCCGATGTATACATGATCATCGCGTTATCTTCGCTTGCGATGCTGACGGTGGGTGGCGCTGCATTTGCGCTACCGGCGATAAAATCTTCCAGCGAGTGCGCCAGTTCATGGGTAGCCGACTGGTCGGAGCGGGCGATCACCGCATGGATATTGGATTCAGCAAGGCCTTCTGCCATCAGGTTGAAGCGCTGTTGGTCACAAAAGACAGATTTGCACTCACTGTCGCGCACAGCAAACAATAGATCCGACGCCACACCCCAACTGTTGATGGGCACCGCTACCGCGCCCATCGAGGTGATCGCAATATAGGCGCTGAGCCACTCAGGGTGGTTTCGCATCGCAATACCCACGCGGTCACCCGGTGCTATACCATGCCGGATGGTCAGGGCGTCCGCCAAAGCCCAAGCTTGTTGAAACAACGCATTAAACGTCCAGCGCTCGTCTTCATATACGAGAAACTCGTTGTCGCCATGCCCCGCTGCTGCGAGATACACATCCAGCAGAGATTGTGGCGCATTTTTGTACACAGCATAGTCAGTGTCGCCGATTCTACGTTGTATGATTTCAAAACCCTGGCCGGCCTCTGTAAGTGTGGTGACTGATTGGTCGTAGGCCAGCTTGATATCGTCCATTGATTTCTCCTGAGAGTGCATGCAAAAGGAAACGGATGTGTCTTATCGCGGTGGGCGCGCGGCAGGGCCGTCTTGGAAATAAGTGCGGAAGTTAGCATATTTGTGTACCGATCAGCCATAGATCTTGCGCTTGAAGAGCGCGAGAAAGTCAGCGTTGGATTTTTAGAGCCCTAGGAAGAGCGGCAGTGCGTTGAGCGTAAAGGTAACGTTTAGGCGCCAAAGCGAGTAGAGATTGAAGGGGCGTTCTGAGGCTATGGAGGGTGGGGCGGCCATCCGTGGGGCGGCCATCCGTGGGGCGGCCATCCGTGGGGCGGCCATCCGTGGGGCGGCCATCCGTGGGGCGAGCCTGCTCCTGTTTATGGGTGCGTAGTTGCGACGTGTCCCAAAAAGCTCTGCTCGGTTTTGCGCCGGTCTAGCAGCTCACGGCACTGCCATGAGATACGTAAGGTCATGTCAGTATGCGAGCTCATGCGGGCCCGTTTTTCTTGATCCGACGCATCCAGGCTTTTTTCGCCAGATGTGGCAGCAGCAGGTGCAGGGGCATACGCAGGTAATGTGATCGAAAGTAGAGCAGGTTCAACGCTAAGTCAGTATGCCGCAGTCGGGACTGTGGATGATTCGGTCGCAACGCGCGTAAAAAAAGGAAGTCCATAAGGGGCTTGCGCAACGCCCTTGACCAACTACTGGCTTCTTCAAGTATGTGCGCCGGCACGGGTGTTTCAAAAACCTGGTTAGCGTAATTTAGCCCATGGAACAACGAGCCAGTCAGTTGCAATTGCTCGGCACGAGAAAGCAGGCCGCCCCAAAAGCGCGGATCTCGCGCGGAAAAATCGCGCAGCATTCGGTCCAGGTCCCAAAGGTCACGCAGGCCATGATGAAACTCACCTTCGTGAAAAAGATGGGTTGCACTGTGGATAACCATATCCTTCCACGAGAGCGTGTATATACCGGGCTTCACTTCAATCAACTGCTCAAATAAAAGGCTCGCATCGACGTTGGGTCCCGCCGTGGGTGGCAGGATATTATGATGCACGTCCAGTGTCGTCTCGCGCTTGCGGTTTGTGAGCGGCGGAATTTCATGGCCCCACGTGCGGTAGTAGTGATCATCATAGGGATCGATATCGGCCGCTTCCCAGTCGAACGCAATGAGAGTCGTCTCTGCTTCGTCAATACGATCTTTTGGGACGATAATATCGATATCGGTGATGTAGCGGCCGCGACCGACAGGGAGCCCGCCGAGAATATAGGCAGCGCCCTTGAGTAGCACCAACTTCTGACCCACTGAATCCAGAGCCAGTCTTACTTTTTCGCTATCATAAGATAAATCTTGTTTTTGTTTTTCATAGATCAACCGTGCAGATTGAAAGTGCCGGTCAACGATTTGCGGGAGTTGTGTATCTGCCCCGACGCGCTGCATCTCGAATGCGAGGGAGCCGAGTAATCGCGAGTTGCGTCCCTGCGACAACAACACATTCAGCTGTGCGTTGTCCAGTTCCAGAACCCGTTCCGGATGAAGCAAAAGCTGCGCAAGTAAGAAGGTCATTGTCCTGACTGAAGCTCAGGCAGTTGATCCATCGCCATTAACGCCCATTCGAGGTCATGGTAGACGAGGTCATAGCAGTCGACATTCTCGATCAGGGTTTTCATAGCCTCAAAGCCAGCATCACAGAGCAGGCTGTAGTTAAATGAGTGGTAGGCTGCCAGAATAAAACTGTCGGTACGCCGCCGCCGGGTGAGCTGCTGCGGATCATCTTTAGAATACCGGGGGAATACCATTGCCCGTGCCTGCAGACTCTTTGCGTCATGACTGTCCGGTTGTAGGTCCGCCTTCATGTGCGCGACGACACCCTTGTGTGTCTCCTTGCTGACAGGGCCAAAGATCGCGGCTGAGGAGAACGATTTGATAACGTCTATACTCTCGTTTTTCAGGCTTACCGGCCGACTCAGTGGAATCACTTCGGTGGTGTTGGGCGGGATCATGGCGTGCTCGTCTGATAAAACGCGCCAGCCGCTCAATCCCAGCGCGGCACACAGTGTGCTCTTGCCAGCGCCAGGCAGTCCCGGCATGATCACTGCGAAGTCTCCGCGGGAGACTGCTCCAGCGTGCAGTTTCAGATACTCGTTAGTGTGCAGCGAGACGCACCAGTTCATGCCCCACTCGAGAAAGGCATATGCTTGTCCCTTCGGTATCGGGTCGAACGGACTGTTATTGTCGAAGATGAATTTTGCTTCACCGCGCAAGCGCCCTAAAATGCCGCTGCATTCCAGTGTCACGTTATAATCTATAAACTCACCCGGTTTAGCGAGTTGGAAATCGGCATAAAGCGTCTCGATGCCGGTCACTACCGACGGCACATTACTTTGCAAGTTATAGACGTATGGACCAATTCGCAGCGGGATGTCTCCCCGCGACAGTCGCTCTTTGAACTCATCCGCCGCAAGATGGTGGAGGAGTTGCATTCAGGTTTTCTTCAGGATGTCGAGGGTCACCAGTTCTTCCAATACCCCGGTCACAAGGTCACTGAGGTCAGAAGTATCATCGGGTTCGAAGCTCGGCGTCAGTGCACGCACCAACTCCTCCGTGGTCATCGGTTGCCGGGTGAGTGTTTGCATTATGCAACCGGCAAAATCGCTGAGCAGATGAGTGTCTCCGCTGTGCGAATCGAAGTACACCACAGTGCTTTCGTCTGCGTCATAAACCCTGCCGGGGGAGTGTGCTCGCCACTTCATATAGGAGGAATCTACCTTATTCGGGCCCTGATTATTTCAAAAGGCTGCCCTTATGGCCAGCGCCGCAGAATGCTGATTTGAATCAACAAACATGGACCGTGTGCCGGAGATCGAGTGGAGATGCGGACGATTCACTGGTTAGCGTTTGAGGGGCGCTATTTCTTCTTGAATAAGCAAACGCCATCCGAATCGGGGTCTTGGATAGTGTAGAAGTCTTTCTTCTTGGGTTTTGGGGGCCCAACGAATCCGGGGTAGCCTCCACCCGTTTCGTGGATCTGCTTGGCCAGTCCCGGGTTGTGCTGTGATCTCCCATTGGGTGCAGAAACGAACGCGCCTCCTCCGGTAGGTCCACCCGTTGGATTGAAAGACTGTATCGTGGCCAATGACATGCAGCCTACTAGTTGGTCCTTACCCCATGCGGCGCGGTTGCCCAGCGACAACACCACGGCGCTGCCAACGATCGCCGAGCGAGAAAAACGGCGTCGCGCGGGATCGGGTAATTGAGTGTCCGGCGTCAATGGATCGTCTGTTTTGTCCGTATTGCTGCCTTTGTCTGTAAAACTGCTCATGCCAACCCCCAAATAAAATAACTGGTCCTAATGACCGTGCTGCAAATGCTCGACCATCTGTAACAGGCTCAACATTGGCAACGATAACATCCCTTTATTGAAACAGTACAGCCACTTAAATAGGCCTGTGAAAGAGTTCACAGTTAGTGCTAGTACATTTCTAATCTATGAATCAAGCAAAATACGTGCCTTAAAATAAAAACCCATATAAAACAATGGGATAAGTAGTATTTCCGTTCTTTCTCCTGCTGCCGGCGGCGGCCACGCCGCGAACATGTAAAAAAAGCTGACGGACTTAATGCTCGCCGGTTTTACCGCATTGCCAAAAATTGCCCAATATAGAGGCATCATGCATTGCTAGCGAAGCCCTGTTCGCGGGCGTGCAGAGCACGCAATTGAACTGACGGTGACGCTCTCCGGAGGAGCCGCTTCGGCGCCTGCAGCGCACGGCCTCTGAGGCGACGCCAATTACAGCTCTGTCTTCTCGTCTACTCCTGCTTTCCCGCGGGCAGATTCTGCAGCTTGACCAGGCAGCCAAAAACCATCATGCCTACTCCCACGTTAAAAAGGGTCGTCGATTCATACCCTAGTATGTAGTAGTAACCCGCTATGCGGGCTAGCCCGGCAGATAAGCATACCAGCACACCGACCATTGCGGAGATCGAACCAGCCAACTCAAGATTTTTATACATAGTATTCCCACGGTGATTTTCGTAAAGCCACAACCACCAAAACAGCCGGGAGTTGCAGCTATGGAGACAACGTCTCATTTTAGAACAAAAAACCCATTTGGGTAGCGGTAAAGTGCCTTGCAAAGGGTTTTGAAGTCTGCGAAGCTCTGGAGAATTTAACGTCTGCAAGCGAAACCTCTGGATGTACGAAATCTTTTACAATTTTTCTGCCGAGCCGTTCCGACTGAGCCCGGACCACAGGTTTTGCTTTGAGCATAAGAGCTATGGGAAGGCGCGCGCCTATATGGCCTATGCCTTTAAGCGCGCAGAGGGCTTTGTGATGATTACCGGGCGGCCCGGAACCGGTAAAACAACGCTGATCGGCGAGTTGGTCGAGAGCCTTTCAGTGGAGAAGGTAGTAACCGCAAATCTGGTGTGCACCCAGTTACAAGCTGACGACCTGTTGAGAACAGTGGCTTATAGTTTCGGTATCAGTCCATCAGAAGCGGGCAAGGCAGAACTCTTGCAGCGTCTGAATACCCTGCTGCACCGATGGCACAGGGAGGGTCGGCGGGCACTGCTGGTGGTGGATGAGGCGCAGGATCTCTCGACGTCTGCCATGGAGGAACTCCGGCTACTGACTAACATTCAGTTCGGTGGGCAACCGCTACTACAAATATTTTTATTGGGCCAACCAGAGTTGCGTGATTTGATTCTCTCCCCGGAAATGGAGCAGGTTCATCAACGCATTGTGGCAGCCAGTCATATTGAAGGGTTGGAGGCTAATGAAACGGAGGCCTACGTCATACATCGGTTGACGGCGGTCGGGTGGTGCGGAGATCCGGCCATCGATCGGGCCATTTTCCCAGTGATACATCGGTTTAGCGAAGGGGTGCCGAGGCGTATCAACCTGATATGCAGCCGCTTGTTCCTGTTGGGTAGTGTCGAAGAGCGGCACACCATAGAGCTTGAGGACGTGCGCGTGGTAATTACAGAGCTGCAGGCTGAAAACCTGGCTGCGGGTACCGGCATCGCGCAGCAGGATTTTCGAACGAGCGCCGCCCCGGAGTGGGTTCCGGTCCCTGAAGACCAATCTCAGGAGCCGCCATTGCCGCAGCTCAAGGCGGTAGAAAATGCGTCCTGTGTGGCCGAGGAACACGCCGGCGATGAACCCGCTGAAGCAAAAAAAAAAGATATTCCCAGCCTTGAGCCGCTTGTAAACCCGCTTGAAAATGCTGAGTCTGATGCTCCTGGCACACCAGTGGCCCTTTTCGAAATTCTTCCCGACCACGATTCTGCACCTGACGAATTAGCCGGCGACGATGCGCCTGCGTCCGACCTTATCTCAGCGGCTGGGTCTGAGAGTGCGGTCACGGAGCCGCAGCCCTACGTGGCGGCGCGTCCGACATCTGACCCTGTCGCGAGTGAGTCACGCGATGCAGTGGTAAACACTGCACATGACACTGAATCTGACACTGAATCTGACACTGAATATGACACTGAATATGACGCTGCATACGAGATGCCCGCAAGCGCTGAATCCGATAGTGTGGCGACATTCCAGGGCGCTGGTGCTCGCAACGTAATAGCAAGCACTGATGGAACTCTGGGGTCTCCGCCATCGCCGCAAAAGCGGATAGTGTTTCTCTGTCTCGTCATGCTTGCGGCAGTGGCTCTGGTACTTGTTCTCAAGGCCTGTTTTGTGACGAACGACGATCGGTCTATTGAAGATGTCGTGCAGCGTTTAGCGCCGCCGGAGCACGATCGTGTGCTCGATGATGCTGTTATAGCAACGCCAGCGAACCGTCTGGTGTCTGAACGGGTAAGGCCTGTAGGTGTGAAAGCCGAGCGCCAGGTGCTCGCAGTTGTGTCACCGACGAAAGATATCGCGCAGCAGAGGGCGGAGTTGCACCCTATCGTTGTGGATACGGGCTTGCGGCGGCCAGCTTCAGACGTGACAAGGCAGCATAAGGTGCCGGAAGCGTCATCACAGGATCTCGGTGAGGCAGTGTCGGAGGAAGGTTCTGTTACTTTGCTGTTGCCTGACAGTGATCCTGACAGGGCAGCCTCTGAAAGCAGTGCGGCACAGGATTGGCGGGAGACAATCTTGATTTCCTTTCCATTTGACAGCGATGAGATTGGCCCGGATTCGCAGCAAGCGCTCGATAGGGCGGCGACCATGCTGGGCGAGAACACGCAACGGGTAGCATCAATAACAGGGTTCACTGATAACCGCGGAGACTTTGACTACAATATCATTTTGTCTCGTAAACGAGCCAGTGCGGTGGAGCGATATCTTGTTGATGCCGGGGTCGACCGCGAGAGATTGCAGGTTGAGGGGCGCGGAGTGCTCACCGGCCCAATGGAAGGTCAGGTAACGGACCTTAATGATCCGCTCGAACCCTTCAGAATCGTGCAGATAAAATTAACCGGTGAAGGGTAATAAGTTCACATTCTATCCCATGGCAAATGGTATACACACACCGTGGGAAGTGGTGAAATAGGGCGCCTAAGCGCCGGTAACGAGATCCAGTTTGAGAGATTCAAAGTATCTGTGTGATGTTGTTCACAATGTTCATCGGGTAAGTGATTTCTGTTATTGAGCGCGTGATAAAGTTACTAGACCAAGACGGGTGGCGGCATGCCCAAGGAGAGATAGATGATACACAATAGTACTGCGCAGATGAGTTCGTTCTCATTGCGAAAAAGATTTACGGCACTAACGGCAGCACTTTTTTTGGCGCTTTGCGCAGCGTGCACGTCTTCGCCTTATCCGGCGGTGCCAGATGCCCAAAAGAATATAGAAGTTGATTACGACTATATTCTGGCGCCGGGCGATAGCGTCTCCATATTTGTCTGGGGTAATGAGGAACTCAGTTCAAGTGGAACGGTTCGGCCCGATGGAAAATTGACCACTCATCTCGTTGAAGATCTCCAAGCTGCCGGCAAAACATCGACGCAAATGGCACGTGATATCGAAGTGGCTTATGCCGAGTATGTTCGCCAGCCGGTGGTTAGCGTCATCGTCAGTGGTTTCGTCGGTGTGCCAGACCAGACGGTGAGAGTCGTCGGCGAGGCGACTAATCCCACGCGTGTTGCCTATGTGAAGTACATGACGCTGCTTGATCTGATGATAGCGGTAAATGGCCTGACTGAATATGCGGATGGCAATAACTCTGTGCTGATTCGCGTGGTAGACGGGCAACAGGTGACGTATAGCTTGCGTTTGGATGATCTGCTTAAAGATGGCGATATTTCCGCCAACTTGTCCATCATGCCAGGAGATATCCTGATCGTTGCAGAATCGTGGTTCTAACAACGTGATTACGGCAGGTTGAGGGGAAAGCGCTGATGCAGGAAATCCTTGCACAATTATTTTCGTATGTTTGGGGTGCATGGCGACACCGTTGGCTGGCCCTGGCGATCGCTTGGGCGGTTGCCGTTGTCGGCTGGCTCTGGGTGTGGCAGATGCCTGAGGCCTACGTGGCCAAGGCTCGAATATACGTCGATACCAACAGCTTGCTGCGTCCTTTATTAGAAGGCTTAACGATCCAGCCTGACACGGAAGATCGTATCGGCCTGCTTAGTCGCACATTGTTAAGTCGTCCCAATATTGAAAAGCTAATGCGTATGACCGACCTGGATCTGCAGGTCACAACGGCGAAAGAGAAGGATACGTTGCTGTCGGAGTTGATGGAATCAATCGAGTTCTCCGGTGGGCAACTTGATCCGTCACTCTATTCTATTCGTGTGCAGGACCCTGACAGGGACACTGCAAAAAGAGTCGCACAGGCTCTGATTACTGTGTTCATTGAAAGTTCATTGAGCGGCAAGCGCGAAGATGCGTCGGGTTCGTTAGGCTTTCTTGATAACCAGATAAAGGCCTATGAGCAGCGTCTTATTGCCGCTGAAAACCTCGCGGCGGATTTCAAACAGAAGAATGTTGACATACTCGGCACGCAGGGCGGTTTTTACGCCAATCTCAATAGGGAACGAGCGAAGCTGGACCAAGCGCGCATGATGCTGAAAGAAGAAGAGAATAGAAAGATTGAGCTGCAGAGGCAGTTGGACGGAGAAGACCCGCTATACGACCCTTTATTTATTGCGGAAGCGCCGCCGGTAACGTCCAGTAAATCTGCGATCACTGAACCTGTTACTCCGCTGGATAATCAAATTATTTCGGTGCAGGACTATTTGAACAACCTGACAATGAAGTACACGCCTCGGCACCCCGAAGTCCGTCAGATGACGGCCCTGTTGGATCAGTTGGTGGCTGAAAAGAACGTCGCAGATGCGAAACTCAGGGCTGAGTATAGCGCTAAATTGAGAAGCGCGAGATCTGCAGAGGGCGGCGGTGGCGTCGGCATTCCTTATGCCGGTCTTACCAGTAGTCCAGTGTATCTTGCGATGCGCCAGGAGCTGGGCGAGACCAACGGCAAGATCGCTGCCCTGAAGGCGCGTGGCAATGAGTATAAAAGTCGCGTGGCAAGTCTGGAAGAAAAAGTGACGACCATTCCAAAAATTGAGGGTCAGTTGAGCCAATACGTCCGTAATCGTGAAATTCTGAACGTGCAGCATTCGCAGTTGATGGAAAAACGAGAGTTGGCCCGGCTGGGGCAGGATGTGGAAGAAAAGGCCAGCGACGTTACTTTTCGCGTGATCGATCCCCCCTATGTCCCTTTGCAACCTAGCGAACCGGATAAGTTGCTGCTTAATGCGCTGGTATTGGCTGTGGCGATTGGAGCCGGTATGGGTGTGAGCCTGCTGCTCTCGCTAATTTATCCAGTAATTTTTGACGTCCGCACACTCATGGCTATCACCGGATTGCCAGTCCTGGGAGCAGTCAGCATAAATCTCCACAGCGAGCAGAAGCGCAAAGAGCGCTATGGAATTCTGGCATTTACATCCCTCAGCATATGTTTGGTTTTAGTCTTTGTAGGGATGACTGTAGGGCAAAGTGGCTTGCTTACGAGTTGAGCAACTGGCGCTGCGGAAAATAACGACAACCTGAACAGTAACAAGCGGGATTAGTCATGAGTATCATAGAAAAGGCAGTCAATGCGCTGGGAAAGGGCAAGGACTCCGGACATGAAAAGACCGACAACGCCAGCGTAGATGCTGGAGTAGGGGTGCCGAATCCTACGGATACTGTGCAGCGGGCAGAAAGTGGTAGTTCCGGCACAAAAAACTCTGCTGATGTGCCCGATTCACCGGTCAAGGATGGGCCGAAAAAGGCTGCCGCAGCTCCTGCAGTCGATCTCGGTTTGTCGATAGACAGTAATAGCTATGATCCGGGCGCCGAGAATGTCGTAAAGATTCCCTTCAAGGAACTGCGCGATCTGGGCATGTTGACCCCCGCCATTCCGCGCAGTGCTATTGCCGAAGAGTATAGAACGATTAAGCGTCCCTTGTTGACGAATATTTCGGGAGACTCGGTGACTCCGCCGATACCCCATGGCAATTTAATCATGGTCACGAGCGCGCTTGAGGGTGACGGGAAGACATTCAGTTCCATCTGCCTGGCTTTGAGTATTGCTATGGAGCGTGAGAAGCATGTGCTTTTCGTTGACGCCGATTCTGCCAAGGCTGAGGCGGGTCGCATGTTGGGAGTGCCATCGACAAGTCTGGGGCTAATCGACGTACTGGAAAATGAAGATGCACACGTAGAGGATTTTATTCTGTCTACCAATGTTGAAAAGCTGCGAATATTGCCTGCAGGTGGACTGCATACTCACGCTAACGAATTGCTGGCCAGTGCCCGTATGCAGAAGCTGATGTTGGCCTTATCGGACGCGGACCCTAACCGGGTGATCGTGTTTGATTCGCCCCCACTATTATTGACAACTGAAGCGGCTGTGCTGGCAAGTTTCATGGGGCAGATTGTATTTGTTGTAAGCTCTGATACAACGCCGCAATATGCTGTGACCCAGGCAATTGAGCACATTGGCGAAGACAAAATGGTCGGTATGGTGCTCAACAGGGCGCGCAAACGTAGCAACCCCTATTCGTACTACACGTATGAATATCGTGGCGGTCCCTACGGCTACGGCCATCGCAGCGGAGTGCCCGTGTCAGGGGTGGGGCAGTAGGTATGCGTTCAGGTCGCTCCCAACAATTAGTCAAACCCCTCTTATTGGGCCTGGTGAGTTGTGCACTGTCAGCGACGAGCTTTGCCGCTGAGATCACCACAACTGCGGCGGTGGCTCCGGGCATCACGTACACCGATAACGTCTGTCTTAGCAAAACCAACAAACAGGATGCGTGGGTAGGGATGGTGACCCCATCGGGATCTATCAGAGGCAGCGGACGAAAAGCCAGCTTCAATATCAATGGGTCTGTGCAGTTCAATACGCTTACCGATAGCCAGTTAGAAGACGATGGTTGTACTGGCGGTGCGTTTGAGAATCGAGAGCAGTTTGCTCCGAATATTAACGCCAATGGTTCGGCAATATTGATCGACGACTGGCTGACCTTGAATGCGACAGGCCGTGCCAACCAAAACCAGATTAGTCCCTTTATTGGAGGCGGTGCTGATTCCCTGGATGGCAACGGAAATACCAATACGTTCTATCAATATTCGCTAAGCCCGGCCCTCACTCGCCGACTCAAGGATTTTGCAACGTATAATCTAAGATACAATTATCGCGAAGTCATCAATACGGCGAACCAGGTTAGCGATAACACCAGTGACTCATGGTCGACTAATTTGCAAAGCGGAAACTCCGCTAAGACATCCTGGAACGTGTTTGGTGATTACAGGACGGTGTCTTTCAGCGACGACGATCTAATAAGCGTGGGCGGTGCCCCCGCGCAGCCGCGCGAGGACACCGAGCTCAGGTCGACCGGAGTCGATCTTGGCTACCAGCTTAATCGAGAGTGGCAGGTCAATGGATCTTATGGCTGGGAGTGGAATGAATTTCAGACTGTTAATGATGAAGACACGGATGGTCAAACTTGGGATCTGGGTGTTCGTTGGACACCGTCCGTCCGCACAACCGTCAACATAGGTTCTGGCGAACGTTTTTTTGGCAGCACACCTCGATTGAGCATCACACATGAACGCAAGCGCAGTACGTTTTCGGCGTCTTACAGGAGAGAGATTACCTTTGGTCAGGATATTCTGACAGAAGGCAACGACTTTAATCAGAATGTCGAGAACTTCTCGGCGCAGAATTCCCAGAGCCCAATTCTTGACGAGCGATACACCGCTGGCTACACGTATTCGGGACGGCGTGCCAATATCAATTTTATTGCCAGTCATTCGGAGCAAACCCAACAGGACAATGGGCAGCAATCAAAGTTCGATAACCTGGCGCTCACCTACAGCCCACTAATATCTAGAAAGTATACCTTGTCGGGTACCTTCGGCTGGAACAAAAACGAGCCGCAGGGAGGGTTTGGTTTGCTAAACGACGATTTCTCCAACAGTACAGAGGCATGGTTTACGAATGTGACGATGGGGCGAGTGTTGAATGAGCGGATGAACCTGTTGCTCAATTATCGCTATACAGACCAGCAATCGGACAATGCTTTCGCGGAGTTCCAGGAAAACAGAGTCATGTTGACTCTCAATATCCGCCTTTAGGGAAACGACTATGGGCGAAATATTGGGGGCCAGGCACATTCTTTGTATCGTCGGTGCCCGGCCAAATTTTATGAAGATTGCCCCTATTATGCGGGCTTTTGCTCAGCCTGAGTCGACATTGTCTGCCCGTTTGCTGCATACCGGACAGCATTATGATGCAGCAATGAAGCACGCCTTCTTCGATCAATTGAGTATTCCTGAGCCAGATGTGGACCTGGGTGTTGGCTCAGGAACCCATGCCCAGCAAACTGCAGACATCATGAAACGCTTTGAGCCAGTGCTGGATGCAGTGCCACCTTTAGCGGTGTTGGTTGTCGGAGATGTTAACTCGACAATTGCCTGTGCATTGGTTGCGGTGAAGAAGGGTATTCCGGTTATTCACGTTGAGGCGGGCTTGCGCAGCGGCGACCGCAGCATGCCCGAGGAAATAAATCGTATTCTCACGGATCAGCTATCGGAATTGCTGTTTATCACTGAAGCGGACGCGCGCGACAATTTGGCACGCGAGGGAATTGCTCCCAAGAAAGTCCATTTCGTCGGCAACGTAATGATTGATTCACTGCGTTACAATCTCAACAAAGCCGTGCCTGCCGAAACGACCCTAATCGCTGCAAACTGTGGCATTGGGGATGGCGCGGGTGCTGAATACGGCCTTGTCACATTGCACCGCCCGTCAAATGTAGACAACCCTGCTGTACTTGCGAGCCTGCTGCGGGTATTGGCAAAGATTAGTTTGCGTACACCGCTGTTATTTCCTATTCACCCGCGCACAGAATCATGCATTGCTGCAGCGGGCCTTGATGGCCTGCTGACCGATTCGAGGATCACTACCATCGGGCCTCAGGGCTATCTCGAAATGCTGGGCCTAATGAAGGATGCAAAGGTCGTGCTTACAGACTCCGGAGGGATACAGGAGGAGACTACCGCGCTGGGTATTCCCTGTATCACGCTACGCGAAAATACAGAGCGTCCGATAACGGTGAGCCAAGGTACTAATACCATCGTCGGAACAGATGCAGATACGATCTTGGCTTGCTATGAAAATGTGATTAAGACCGGTGGGAAAGTAGGAAGGATTCCCGAGCTGTGGGATGGTGAGTCTGCGCAACGTATTGTGAAGACCATCAATGAGTGGGCGGGGTCCCGCACCTGATGCCAGGCAAGGTAACAGGGGTTGGAGCTGCTGGCGTCGTTAATGCCATGACGGTGGACGTCGAGGATTACTTCCAGGTATCAGCATTTGAAGGGCAGGTTGGCAAAGCGCAATGGCAGAACTGGCCGCTGCGGGTAGAGGACAACACGCTGAAAATTCTCGATCTGTTTGCAGAGAAAGAAGTCAGAGGCACGTTTTTCACTCTCGGTTGGGTCGCTGAGCGTTTTCCGGGCCTGATCAAGCGCATAGTGAGCGACGGCCATGAAGTTGCTAGCCACGGGTGGGAGCATGTGCGTGTTAATACACAGACACCCGCCGCATTCAGGCAGGATATTGAGCGCACTCGCAAGTTGTTGCAGGATTTGAGTGGTGAGCCGGTACTGGGTTATCGCGCTGCCAGCTACTCTATTGGTGCCACTGAATCATGGGCATGGACGGAGCTGGCGGACGCTGGATACCGCTATAGCTCAAGCATAGTCCCTATTCGGCATGATCTGTACGGTATTCCCGGCGCTCCCCGTTTCGCTTTCAACGCGGCTGATGATCGCCTGCTGGAAATCCCCATTACTACTGTGCCGCTGGCCGGTCGCAATATCAATTGCGGAGGTGGTGGGTGGTTTCGATTGTTCCCCTATGCTTTTTCGCGGTGGGCGATGTCGCGAGTGAACGATGTCGATGGCCAAGCTGGAATTTTTTACTTTCATCCCTGGGAAATTGATCCCGAACAACCACGTCCAGCCGGCCTGAGTGCACGCACACGTTTCCGGCATTATCTGAATCTGGATCGCACCTATGCACGCCTGGAGCGATTACTGAGTGATTTTCGCTGGGGCCGTATGGATGACATTTTTCTGCCAGGGGAGACGCACAAATGACCGTGACCGTCGAAACGCTGAATGCGCAGGCGTTGGTTCGCTGGGATAGCTATGTCCAAAAAGCACCTGCGGCGACATTTTTTCACAGAGCGGGATGGAAAGCAGTGTTGGAACGCGCGTTCGGGCACAAGACCTATTTTATCTATGCGCAGCAGGACGGTGAGATTGTGGGTGTATTGCCTCTCGCTCAAGTTAAAAGCGCGCTGTTTGGGAATACGCTCTCGTCGCTGCCATTTTGTGTTTACGGAGGTATTGTTGCCGACAACGAGTCGGCTGAGGCGGCGCTGCGTAACGAGGCCTGTCGACTGGCTGAGTCGTTGCAGGTAGGTGCGCTGGAACTTCGGTGTATGACCGGCAGCGGCGCCAACTGGCCAGTAAAGGAGTTGTATTACACCTTCAGAAAGGCCATCGATCCCAGTGTTGAGGTAAACCTCAAAGCCATACCCAATCGGCAGCGCGCGATGGTGCGTAAAGGCCTGAAGGAGGGTTTGTGCAGCGAGTGGGATGAGGGCATCGCGCGTCTATATCGGGTCTACTCAGAGAGCGTGCGCAATTTGGGCACACCGGTCTTCTCTTCAAAGTATTTGCGTATCCTGCGGGAGGAGTTCGCCGACGATTGCAGTGTGCTCATGATTACGCATGACGGACAGGATGTGGCTGCCGTACTGAGCTTTTACTTCCGGGATGAGGTAATACCCTATTACGGTGGTAGCACTGCCGCCGCCCGCTCACTCAAGGGCGTCAATCATGTACTGTACTGGGAGTTAATGCGCTTGTCGGCGGAGCAGGGGTATTGCGTGTTTGACTTTGGCCGCAGCAAAGCCGGAACGGGTCCGTTCAGCTTTAAGAAAAACTTCGGCTTCGAGCCGCAACCATTGCCCTATGAATATTATCTGGTGAAGTCCAGTGACATACCGGATGTGAATCCCCTGAACCCCAAGTACCGTCTTATGATTAGCACGTGGAGTAAACTGCCTTTGCCGGTAGCAAATTTTGTAGGCCCATTTCTGGCCCGGTCGCTGGGGTAGGTATGATGAAAGCCAACGTTCTGACCAATCAAATTTCTGTACGCAGTAGCCTCTGGGCCGCGGGACTATTTTGCCTCGTTCTGTTGCTGATTTATCACGAAACGGCCTGGTCGATGGTGTATATCTGGTCGCGGTCTGATACTTTTGCGCACGGTTTCCTGATAGTCCCAATTTCGATGTGGCTGATCTGGACGCGGCGCGAGTATCTTGTCACCGTCAACCCGCAACCCTCGTGGTGGGTTGCACTGCTCCTTATTCCTGTTGGTGCTGCTTGGCTACTGGCGTGGCTGGTTGATGTTGCTGTCGTTCAGCAACTGGCACTGGTCACCATGATCATTGCAGGTGCCTGGGCGGTCCTCGGGCACAAGTTGGCGGCTTTGCTCGCTTTCCCACTGTTTTTTCTGTTCTTCGCGGTGCCTATAGGTGAGGGCCTAGTCGATCCGATGATGGAGTTTACGGCCACTTCCACCGTGTGGCTGATTCAAATGACAGGGATTCCGGTCTACCGCGAAGGATTATATTTTACCCTGCCTACAGGCCACTGGTCCGTTGTAGAAGCCTGCAGCGGCGTGCGTTACATTATCGCCTCGATTACGGTTGGGGTGCTGTACGCCTATCTGACATACCGCAGTTGGACGCGCCGTCTGCTTTTTGTCTTGGTTTCGGCTATCGTTCCGGTGTTCGCGAACACGCTGCGCGCTTACATGATTGTCATGTTGGGTCATATGAGTGACATGACCATCGCCACGGGCGCCGATCATCTTGTTTATGGCTGGGTTTTCTTCGGGTTCGTCATTTTCGTGCTGTTCTGGATCGGCGCCTTTTTCCGTGAGGATCATCTGGATGAACCGCCAGTGCCGGCACACAGCGCAGATGGAGAGAATATTTCACGCGCTACGAATGGCAAACTGGTCACAACAGCGGTCGGCGCGCTGCTGCTAAGCTGCATGGCACCGTTGCTGGCCCATACAGTATTTGGCTCATCCACATCGGAGTTGCGCCAGTCAGTATCATTTCCAGTATCACAGGGTGCCTGGCGCGATGCTGGCAAAACGGGCTGGGATTGGCGGTCGCCCTCCAAGGTTACGGGCCAGAACTCAGCCTACTATGAGCGCGACGGCGAGATTCTGGGTATTGAAGTGCAGTTTGCTGATGGCACCATTGAGGGCGCTGATGTTATTGGCAGCAGCTCGCTTTTTGCAAAGGATGACAGCGGCTGGCGCGTGGTTAGCCAGGGTAAACAAAAGGTAGAGGGTCCTGGCGGCGAGTACTATGTTGATGTGGCGCGGGTGCGCGGGTCTAATCGCGAACTGCTGGTCTGGTCCTGGTACCGGGTGGGTGCAGTCAATACGTCTAATGACTATCAGGCCAAAATGTACCAGACACTTGCCTGTTTGGGTTTTAATCAGCCAGGTACCTACCGGATACTGTTGGCAACACCCGTTGCGACTGATTTCGGGAATGCTTCGGCGCGTTTGCAGGATTTTCTCTCCGATTACGGCCCACTGGTTTACCAGGGCCTACAGCCAGTAAAACCCGCGGCTAATTGATGGATGGCAGACCGCTAGTTGTCCATATCATTTATGCGTTGTCCACCGGTGGGTTGGAAAACGGCCTGGTCAATATCATCAATCGGTGCCCGGTCGATCGCTATCGGCATATCATTATCTGCCTTACAGCGGCAGATGAATTTGCGCAGCGCATTTCTGCGCCCAACGTGCAAGTTATCGAACTTCGCAAGCGCGCAGGCTACGATCTTGATTGCTACTCAAAGCTGCGTCGGCTGCTTCGAGAGTTGCGTCCAGATATCATCCACAGTCGTAATATGGCCGCACTGGAGTCGCAGTTGTGCAGTATTGGCCTGCCCAAGCTAAAGCGCGTGCACGGCGAGCATGGTAGGGAAGTTAACGATCTGGATGGCAGCAACTGGAAATACCTGATCTTCCGCAAATTCATGCGTTTTTTCGTGCACCGATATATTGCTGTCAGTAAGGATTTGGAGGACTGGTTAATCTCTATGGTCGGCGTAAAAAAAGGTAAAGTCAGGCAAATTTATAACGGTGTTGATCATCGTCGCTTCGCTCCCGAATCTGTGAAGCCATTGGCATTATTGCCCGCGCAGTGGCAGCAGCTTGATGGTATCTTGGTAGTGGGAACAGTGGGACGTTTAACACCCGTAAAGGATCAGCAGCTGTTGCTAAAAGCGATTGCACATTTGCGCGAACATAATGCGGCGCTGGGTGAGAAGGTACGGATACTCATTGTGGGAGACGGGCCTCTGTTCGCAGAGCTGACACAATTGATCAAGCAGTTGGCGTTGCAAGACGTGGTTTGGATGCCCGGTGATAGAAAGGATGTTCCGGCTCTATTGCAAGCGATGGATGTGTTCGTGCTTCCCTCACTGGGGGAGGGTATATCCAACACCGTTCTGGAAGCCATGGCGAGCGGATTGCCCGTTGTTGCCACAGCAGTAGGCGGCAATGTAGAGCTGGTCGAGAACGGCTTTAATGGCAGCCTGGTCCCCGCAGGAGATCATCTGGCGTTATCGAGCGCGCTGGAAAACCTGTTGCAAAACGACTTGGAGCGCAACAGGCAAGGCGCCAATGCGCGGCAAAGCGTGAGCGAGCGCTTTGACTGGGATCGAACGGTAGAGGCCTACCTACACGTGTACGACGAGTTACTGGGGCGTTCAGTCGTTTCAGTCAGGGAAACTACAGGATAGGTTATGTGCGGTATTGCTGGGCTTTTTGATACAGACGGTCGTCGCGAGTTCGACCGTAACCTGTTACAGGCTATGAACCAGTCTCAGTTTCATCGCGGCCCCGATGAGGGTGGGGAGTTTCTTGAACCGGGCGTGGCTCTGGCGCATCGACGCCTGTCAATCATCGACCTGTCTTCCGGACAACAGCCTATGTTCAGCGCCGACGGCACGCTCTGCGTGGTCTATAACGGCGAAATTTACAACTTTCGCGAGTTGGCTCAGGAGTTGAAAGAAGCCGGCTACGAATTTCGCACGCGCTGCGATACAGAGGTGATTCTCTATGCCTGGCAGGAGTGGGGTGAGGCCTGTGTAACGCGGTTTCGCGGGATGTTTGCCTTCGCTCTATATGACAAAAATCGGCAGAGTGTGTTTATGGCACGCGACCGTATGGGCATCAAACCTCTGTTCTTCTCCTTAGTGGATGGCCACACACTGATATTTGGCTCCGAGCTGAAGGTACTCAAGGCACACCCGGCACTGTCACGACGACTTGAGCCGCAGGCCGTCGAAGACTACTTCGCACTCGGTTATATTCCCGAGCCTAAAACTATCTACCGGGACGTATACAAACTGCGTCCCGGCCATACGCTGCTGGTTGAGCGCGGTAAGCCAATACCTGCCCAGCACGAGTACTGGGATGTCCCTTTCACGCCTGTTACTGTCGGTTCCGAGGCGCAGGTATGCGACGAATTGTATAACCGGTTGCGCGAGGCTGTGGATATCCGCTTGGTCGCAGAAGTACCGCTTGGAGCTTTTCTCTCAGGCGGTGTCGACTCCAGCGCCGTAGTGGCAGCGATGGCTCAGTTGCAGGCTGATCCTGTCAATACCTGCGCCATCGGCTTTGATGTGCCACAGTTTAACGAAACAGATTTCGCGCGACAGGTAGCCGAGCGGTACCACACCAATCATTTGGAGAGGATCGTCGCCAGCGATGACTTCGATCTGCTGGATACGCTGGCCTTGCTTTACGATGAGCCCTTTGCCGATAGCTCAGCCATTCCCACCTATCGTGTATGTCAGCTGGCGCGCGAGCGGGTCACGGTGGCATTGTCGGGCGATGGTGGCGACGAGCACTTTGCCGGTTATCGCCGTTATCGCTGGCATATGAATGAGGAGCGCTTGCGGAGTGCCTTGCCGCTGGGTGTGCGCGCGCCGGTGTTTGGTGCGCTGGGGCGTTTGTATCCCAAGCTGGACTGGGCACCGAGAATGTTTCGCGCGAAGACAACATTTGAGTCACTGGCGCGCAATTCTGTAGAAGCCTATCTGCATTCGGTCTCCCTGACATCCCAGGAACAACGTAAGGCCATGTTCAGCGATGCTTTGCACCGTGAGCTGCAGGGTTATAGCGCTGTCGAAACGTTTAACTACCATGCCAACCGCAGTCCTACGGATGACCCTTTGTCGATGATCCAGTACCTGGACATGAAAACCTATCTCGTCGGCGACATCCTCACAAAAGTGGATCGTGCCAGCATGGCGCATTCGCTGGAGGTAAGGGTGCCGCTGCTGGATCATAAGTTCGTGGAGTGGATATCGGGTCTACCAGTGGATTACAAACTGCGCGGTCAGGAAGGCAAGTACATTCTGAAAAAAGCGCTGGAGCCGCATCTTTCCAAGGATATTTTGTACCGTAACAAAATGGGATTCGGTGTGCCGATTGGCAAGTGGTTTCGCGGCCCGCTGCGACAACGACTGCGAGATTCATTGCTGGATGGTGAGCTCGCCCAAACCGGGCTGTTTAACCAGAGCTATCTCGAAAAGCTGGTCTCGGACCATCAGTCTGGTTTGCGCGAGTACAGCGCGCCACTGTGGTCGCTGATGATGTTCCAGGCAGCGATTGCCAATGATGAATTCTCGGTGGGATGAATACCATGCGTTTGGCGTTGGTCGGGCCGTTGCCGCCACCGAATGGCGGTATGGCCATGCAAACGCTGCAACTGGCCCGCTTACTGGAAGAAGAGGGCGTGTCTGTGGAACTGCTGCAAACTAACGCACCTTATCGACCAGCGGTGGTCGGCAGGATAAAAGGTTTTCGTGCGATTTGTAGACTGCTGCCCTATTTGTGGCGAGTCTGGCGTGTGGTCGGCCGCGCCGATGTGGTTCACCTGATGGCCAATTCAGGCTGGTCGTGGCAGTTGTTCGCGGCGCCGGTGATATGGGTTGGCCGCTTGCGGGGCACGCCGGTAGTGGTCAATTACCGTGGTGGTGAGGCGAGGGAGTATCTGGCTGCCTCAGTCCGCTGGGTAAAACCCTCTCTCGTGAGGGCCGCCCGATTGGTCGTCCCCTCAGGTTTTCTGCGAGACGTTTTCAGAGAGTTCGGCCTAAGCGCCATTGTGATTCCTAATATTATCGACCTCAAAACGTTCTGCCTGGCGCCCGAGCAACCAGACGACACCGCGTTCAACCTCGTTATCACGCGTAACCTGGAGCCTATTTATGGTCTGGATACGGCAATACGAGCGCTAGCGGTGGCCCGGCGAAAGGTGCCAGCCCTGCAACTCAAAATTGCCGGAAGCGGCCCGCAGTCAGCGGAGCTGGAGCAACTGGTTGAGGACCTCGGCTTGCGCAACGCAGTGACTTTTTTGGGCCGACTGGAGCGTCCGCAGATCGTTGAGTTGTACCACGCCGCGCACGCTATGCTGAACCCTTCCCGGGTGGACAACATGCCCAATTCCGTACTCGAGGCGTTGGCCTGCGGACTACCTGTCATCTCCACCAATGTCGGAGGTGTACCTTATATTGTTGAAGACGGGCAAACCGCCCTGTTGGTGCCGCGTGACGATGTGGCGGCGATGGCGCAAGCGATGGTAACATTGTGCACCGACAAAGCCTTGCGCCGGCAGTTGCGAGTCAATGGACGTCAGGCTGTAGAGCAGTATGCCTGGGACGAAGTGAGGCCGCAGTGGCTTGCGCTATACGATGCCTGCGGGGTCGCAATATGAGCGTATATACCAAACTGGTATCCGGCGGCTTGTTTCCCCTGCATGAGCGCCTCAAGGGGCACAGCTCGGTGGCCGTTATGCGAGCCATGGAGCGGTCGCAGTGGCTTCCTGCCAGTGAATTGGAGCAACTACAGATCAATCGCCTGCGCAACTTTCTAGTTCGCATCGGTCGCGACGTGCCTTATTACCGCCAACTTTTCATGGCACTGAAGTTTGATCCTGTCGCGCTTACTACCTTAACTGATCTACAACGCCTGCCCCTGACCGGCAAAGCGGACATTCGCGCCAATACGGATAGTCTGAAGGCAGAAAATGCCGGAAAGCTGGAAAAGTTCAGCACCGGAGGTTCGACAGGTGAGCCATTGATTTTTTACCGAGGTAAAGAGCGGGTCAGCCATGATGTGGCAGCCAAGTGGCGCGCTACCCGGTGGTGGGGGGTTGATATTGGTGATCCGGAGATTGTGGTTTGGGGCTCTCCTATCGAGCTGGGATCGCAGGATAAAGTAAGGTTGTTACGCGATAAATTTCTGCGCACCGAACTGCTTTCGGCGTTTGAGATGTCCAACGCCAATCTGCTGCAGTTCACTCAGCGCGTCAAAAAACTTCGGCCGCGCATGTTGTTTGGTTACCCCTCTTCTCTGGCGCTCATGGCTGAATATATCGCCAGTAACGGTTACGCCGTCAATAATCTTGGCATCAAGGTTATTTTTGTAACGTCTGAGCGGCTCTATCCGTACCAACGGGAGCAGATTGAAAAAACATTTGGCGCACCGGTGGCCAACGGCTACGGCGGCAGAGACGCCGGCTTTATAGCCCATGAATGTCCGCAGGGAGCAATGCATATTACGGCTGAGGATATCGTCGTTGAGATTGTCAGCGATGATGGCGTAGTTTTGCCGCATGGCGAGAAGGGTGAAATTGTTATCACCCATCTGGCCACCGGCGATTTTCCCTTTGTGCGTTACCGAACTGGCGATGTGGGTAGCCTATCCACAGAGAGTTGCCCATGCCGCCGCGGCTTGCCTCTGCTGGCAGAAATAGAAGGGCGCTCAACCGACTTCGTTAAGGCTGCAGATGGAACGGTATTGCACGGGCTGGCATTAATTTATGTGCTGCGAGAAATTGCTGAGGTGGAAGCATTTAAAATCGTACAGGAAACCTTGACCAGAATTACCGTGCAAATTGTCACGTCATCCAGCGATACAGAGCAGATGGAGGCTACTATTACGAGGCAGTTCCGGAGACGACTCGGAGAATCGTTGGTAGTTAAGTTTGTTTATCCTGGTCACATCGCGCGCGAGGCGTCGGGAAAATTTCGCTATGTTGTCAGCCAGCTTGCAAGCTAGCACACCTGTCGGGAACAAGGCCTGATGCGCGATATCATTATCACCATAATGGTATTCGCGACTTTGCCCTATATCCTGCGGTATCCGTGGTATGGCGTGCTCACCTGGTCATGGTTAAGTTATATGAACCCGCATCGATTGGCATGGGGATTTGCCTATGACATGCCCTTTGCGCAGATCGTAGCGATTGTCTTGCTGCTGTCGTTGTTGATGAGCAAAGAAAAGAAGAATCTACCGGGTAATTCTCTGGTGATTATCTGGATCGTATTCCTGGTGTGGCTGTCTATTTGCACTATATTTGCGGTTTATCCTGATTTGGCTTATGACCAATGGATCAAGGTGGTGAAGATACAGTTGACTACCTTTGTCACATTGATGCTGATGCGGGACTTCCAAAGGATCAATCAGCTGATCTGGGTAATTATTGTTTCCATCGGTTTTTATAGCGTAAAGGGTGGGATATTCACCTTTATGACGGGTGGCGCATACCATGTGTTTGGGCCATCCGGCAGTGATATTCAGGAGAATAATGCGCTGGCGGTGGCCATCCTGATGATAATTCCACTGATGGTTTATGTGCGTAAGTTTCCGCCGTACCCGTGGGTGCAGAAGATAATGCCTTTCTGTATTTTCTTCAGCCTTGCTTCTGTTATCGGCTCCCAGTCCAGAGGAGCTATACTGGCGATTCTTGCAGTTGGTGCTTTTTATTGGTGGAAGTCCAAGAGCAAGTTATTCACAGCGATGGTCTTCGCGTTCCTAGCAACCCTCACCCTGTTGTTTATGCCTCAGAGTTGGCATGAGCGAGTGGACTCTATCTCTGAATATCAGGAAGACTCATCATCAATGGAGCGTATTCGAGCATGGGAGTACAGCATTGCGATAGCGAGCGACCGCTTAACTGGCGGAGGTTTTTCGTCCTGGTCACTGGAGAACTACCACAAGTATGAGATTTGGAGTGAAAAGTCGTTTGTTGCACACAGCATCTATTTCAGTGTGCTAAATGATGCAGGTTGGCCGGGCTTGCTGCTGTTCCTGCTAATACTGCTAATGATTTGGCTACAGTTGCGCAATGTCATCAAATTGACCGCAACGGATCCAGAGCGGGCAGACTATAATTTCCTGGCAAAAATGCTGCAAATCTCTATTGTCGCGTTCCTCGCAGGCGGTGCTTTCCTGAGCCTTGCATACTTCGATCTGGCCTGGCATGTTATGGCGATCACCATAGCACTCAATCAGTTGGCTATGGGTAAGTATCCGAACGACAATGTTACTGCTAGAGTTTCTCGAGTGCCAGCCCGCCGCCAGAGGGGCCGTTTGCCGGGCAAGGTATGAGCATATTCATTAACAGTGTCGCTAGAGCACTGCAGAAACTAGCTGCGGGCCTACTGATGAGACTAAACGTTGTAACAGGAGCGGCTGTTGTGTCGGACCGTTTGTGAGTAAATTTGCGGCTGGTATTTACAGGCGCGTGGCACCCTTTCTGTTGGGTGCTTCTGGCCAGCCGCGATTATCTATCCTTATTTACCATCGCGTTATGCCTCTGCGCGACCCGATGCGACCGGGGGAGCCTACTGCACAGGAATTCGATTGGCAGATGCGAATTATTCGTGAGTATTTTAGCCCCTTACCGCTGGTTGAGGCGGTGCTTCGAATGCGTTCGGGTACTTTGCCTCAGGGCGCTGTATGCGTGACGTTTGATGACGGGTATGCCGATAACGAAACGTGTGCGATGCCTGTCCTTAAAAAGTACGCTATACCCGCCACGGTATTCGTCACTACCGGGTTTTTGAATGGCGGTCGTATGTGGAATGACACCGTTACCGAATCGCTCAGAGATTATGGCGAAGATGTGCTCGATCTGCGTGATCTTGGTCTGGATTGTTATTCTTTGCGAAGCAACGAGGAGCGCGTGGTCGCCGTCGATAATATTCTGCGCACAATCAAACATCTCGATCCCAAGGAAAGACTGTCCCGGGTGAATGAGATTGAGAAGCGCGGAGGTGACTTGCCATGCAATCTGATGTTGACTGACGCCCAGATACAATCGCTTGCTCGCAACTCGGTTTCTATTGGCGCACATACGGTCAATCATCCGATTCTATCGAGTATCGCCGATGCCGATGCACGAATAGAAATTGGAGACAGCAAGCGATATCTGGAATCCCTGTTACAGCGAGAGCTGGAGGTGTTCGCTTACCCGAATGGAAGACCTAATATTGATTATGGTGCTAAGCATCTCAATCTGGTGAAAGAATTGGGGTTTAAGGCAGCGGTATCGACACACTGGGGCGTTGGCACAGACCAGAGCGACATATACCAACTGCCCCGGTTCACTCCCTGGGACAGACACCCAATGAAATTTGGGGTGCGCTTACTCGCGAACTACCGCAGGGTCGACCCTCTCATCGCTGCTGGCGGGTGATATGTGCTTGTCTCAAGGAGCGGCCGTCGGTGCATCCGCGTTATCAGTTTTGTCTGGCGCATCTTCTGCGCGCGTTATCGCCGATGTCACTTTAACCTTTGGTTCCTTTTTCTCTGACGAGGCCGCGCTTGGCGTATCCCCCCATTGCCCAGCTGCAATCAGCTTGTTCTTTAGTCCAGGCAAAGGCATACCGGCTGCATAGGCCGCTTTTGCCATCTTCACCGCTTCTTCATATTGCTGCAGCTCGACCAGCGTCAGGCCCATATTGTATTGAGTGAGAATGTCGCCTGGCCTCAATTTCAGCGCTGCGCGGTAGGATAGCAAAGCTTTTTCATGCTGCTTTGCCTTGTGCAGGAGTGTCCCGTACATCATGTACGGAACAGGATCTCCGGGGCTGAACTCGATGGCTCTTTGTAGTTGGCACTCTGCGGGCGGCACCCGAGCATCATCGGGCCACTCCCAGAGTATCATCCGATACTTCATGGCACTGTGAAGCGCCCTGTGATGGTTTGGCCAAGCCATTACCGTATAAGCAATATCGTTTATCGCGGAACTGCTGACACTAGCCTCCAGCCTTTCGATCTCGGGCGTAAAATGTCTGTTTTCGACCACTTGCAGTTCATCCGGAAGCTGTGCGCGCCTCAGATAGTCATGTGGGCCGAACCCAATGTTGTTGCCCGTGCACTTTTCTCCGTCCAGCGTTTCTCCGACCCAGGGTGCTTTGTCCTCCGAATGTGCGAACGGGCTGGCAACAAGGATTGCCGCCGCGATCAGCAGTGAACCTAGGCATATACTGTTGTTGTGTGATGCTCGCATCTTATCACTCGAAAGGTAATCGATTGTGGGTTGATGGTATCTTAATAAGCATGCTCTCGTAAGGTGCACGCCCGGTTTGAAATGCGACTGCGCCGACGTTTTTGAAATCATTTCGCTATCTCATAGCGTAGGGACATCTACCAGGGCGTTTCTGGCGCTGAGCTCAATCAGCGTTGTGCGTGTCTTGCAATAGACGTTGTATGCGTTATTCATCAACGCTTCTTGAACAGGCCACGTCTCGTACTGTGCGGCCTCTTTACGAATTCGCCCCGCTCTAATAGCGTCTGAACTGTCTCCATAGCGTTTTTTGGATGTATTCTGTTGCAGGGCATAGGTGTCTGATAATGGTGTTTGAAGCTCTAGCCAATCGCTCAGGCTGGCAAGGCATTCATCTGATTCCAGTCTTATAGAGTCTGCGTCGAAGTAGAAAAATTCTCGATCAACGGATTGCGCAATACCTGCCAGCATCGCTAGACGTTGCACGTAATACTGCGTGGCAAATGTCTCGGAATTGAACTCATGTGATGGGTCTAAATCACCGTACAACTTCAGTATACTGGGTATGACGTCCTGCGGTTGGCGCAGGCAGAAAATGGCTTTTGCGCGGTGACTGTTAAGAACATCTAATGACATGCTGTGCTCATTGTGCAAGACTTTATCGAACATAAAAGAAAAGCCGTTTTTGGGTTCTTCCTTTTCAAAATACAGCATCTTTTGCCGAATCAAACTCTTCCAGCTGTGGTAGCCAATATGCATTTCATAGTATCCGCAAATCGCAGGATTGGAACCCACAATATGACCTAACAGACTGGTATAAGCCCGCATGTGGCTCAGAAGGAAAATGTGCTTATTGGGTCGCGCAATCGCGGCCAGTTTTCGAATTTTTGGGGCAATAGTAAACATATTGTTATTCCCGGCTACCCGGATGTTGTCACGAAACGGAGTCCTTGGATGGAACATGGGGCTTTATCCATGACTGGATCGTGAGGTATACGGTATAAGCCAGCCAACGGGGATTGAAGCCATTCGGTAAAGCGGCTCTGGCGTAAAAGGCTGCACTCCTGTACTGCTTCTTGTGCGCCAGCATGGTCGCTGCGTGTTTCATTTCATAGACTTTGCCCCTGCAGCAGAAGAGCACAACTTCGCGCTTCTTGCTCAGAGAAATCCCTTTGTCGTAGACCCGCATCTGGTAGAGCTTTTTCGTGATTGCAGAGCTTGCCGTCGACATATTATTTTTCGCTTTGATATCGGGGATGTTATGCAAGGATATGTAGCGTGTGCTGAACAACATAACGCTGGCAGCATCTATTGACCGGATATAGATATCCCTGTCGTTCTCATAGCGTATGCTCTCGTCCATGCCATCCATCGATGCGTAGAATTGGCGTTCAAATATCGTGCAATTGAGATGTGCAAAACCGTTGCCAGACAGGAGAAAATGGGCGTCTACGCTATAGCTCTCCTGGGTATTTTTGGTCTCGTGCACAGCCTTTGGGATGAGGTCATCCAGCCACGCGTCGCGCTCAAGCATCACACCATCTGAGGTGATCGCGCGTTGGTTACTATAATGTAAATCAACGTGTGCCTTCGATGCTGCGATGTTGTCGAATACGTTTTCGAGATAGCTATTATCTGTCCATTGATCATCGTCGTCGAGGAAGCACAAATATCGACCGCGGGACTGGCTTGCACCAAAATTCATCGCATAACTCTGCCCGTGGCCATTGGTGCGAGGAACCAGCCAGAGAAATTTGACGGCTGACCGCAGGCGTTCGATCTGTGCGTAGCTAGCTAGATTCTCATCAGTGGAGCCATCGATTACTACAACAACTTCGATGTTCTGAAACGACTGGTCCAGCACGGATTCCAGCGCCACCTGAAAAAGCTCGGGTCTGTCGCGGGTAGAGATTACGATGGAGAAGAAAGGGTCTTTTTCTTCTAATGTCATTGCCGACTTATTACCTTTTATAGGGTGGAAGCGGTTCCAGAAAGAAGCCGACTGCGCGGTGCGCGCAGCTAGCTGACTGGGCTTGTCGCCATTGTAATAGCTTGTCTCGCAACATGCCTCAGGTATTTTCCATTTAGAGCCTGCGACATGGGAAGGCGCTCACAATTTGAATAGAAAAGTGTGTAATATGGGCGCGGTAGCTGGCATAAACGATCTTCGGGAAATGGTAAAGCAATGTCGCTTCGAGGATAGGAATATCCATAAATTTTTAGGAATTTTGGTTATGTGTTTGCGTGGCCTCTCTGGCATTAGCGGTCGTTTTGTAGTGATTAGTAGTGAAGACAATGTGGCAAGCTAGAAAATTTCTCGAGACAGAGCGGCAATCCGTGATTAAACCCCTATGATAGAGCGACAGAATAAGCCACGGGTGCTGGTGCTAGATGCGGATATGGTCCCGTCGTTGACCATCTCCCGATCCTTATCACGCCAGCAATGCGTTGTCGATGCAGCCAGCCATACGTTAAATCCATTGGCAAAATACTCTAATGCGGTTAGCGGAATTTATCAGTATCCTGATCCGCTTGGCGCTCCGGAAGCCTTTGTTGAATGGTTATTGGAGCATGTGCGAACCCATCATTATGATCTGGTCATTCCTGTCACCGAACGCACGCTGGTTGCGCTCTCGGAACGTCGTGAGAGCTTGCACCACGTAAAGATCGCGATGCCTTCCGCACACAGTCTTGAGGTCGCGTTGGACAAATCTCAAACGTTGGCGCTGGCCGATAAGGTGGGTGTGCCACGACCACGGGGCATGACCTTGACATCGATCCAAGAACTGGCCGATTTGAAGAAATCGATCAAGTTTCCTGTGGTGCTAAAGCCTACCCGCTCTATCGGTTCTGGCGAGGGCGGCGCGAGCCAGTTACAGGTCAGCTATGCGTTTGATGTTGCTGAACTTACGGCTGGGTGTATACATGCCCTGCGTTTCGGACCTGTTCTTTTACAGGAGTTGTTTTCGGGCATCGGAGTGGGAGTCGAGTTAATCGCGCAGCACGGAAAAATTGCCTATGCTTTCCAACATCGGCGCTTGCATGAAGTCCCGCTAACGGGCGGAGGCAGCAGTTTGCGCAAGAGTGAGCCGATAATGCCGAGTTTGCTACAAGCGTCGGAGCGGCTGATCGCCGCTCTCGATTGGAACGGCGTTGCCATGGTTGAATTTAAGTTAAATCCTGCAACCCAGGAATTCTGCCTGATGGAGATTAACGGCCGATTCTGGGGGTCCCTGCCGTTGGCGGTGGCGGCGGGGGCTGATTTTCCGGCGATGTTGCTCAACATGGAAATGGACGGCGCGATGCAGCCCTGTCCCCCATACCGCAACAATATCTATTGCCGCTTGCTGTCACGTGATTTGCACTGGTATGAGGCCGTCCTGCGCGGCGGAGAAGACAGGCGTATTGCCAGCATTCCAAGCGGCTGGGAGATTTTCAATGGATTGGGATTGCTGTTCAATTTCCGGCACCGTTTTGATGTGCAGGCCATTCGTGATCCTCTGCCGGGTATTGTCGACATTGGCAGGCTCGCCACTTTATACCTCGATCGCCTGCGGGCGTTGACCGGCGGAGCACTTTTCTATTGGCGTCAGCGACGAGCCTGGAAGAATGGGCTGGTGTCTGCGGAAGTCTCTCGTGCCCATTCAATCTTGTTCCTGTGTTATGGCAATATCAATCGCAGCGCACTCGCGGATGCAATGGTCAGGGCTTATGCCGAGGATTCGGGGATTGCTGTTGTATCGGCTGGCTTTCATGAGGAATCGGGCAGGCCGGCAGACTCCGTAATGATCGATGTTGCCGGGCAGTTCGGTGTTGATATGAATGCGCTGCGCTCCAACTGTGTTACCCAAAAAATGCTGGATGGCAGCGACATTATTTTTGTTATGGAGAAGGCTCATTACGACAGATTGATTGGCCTGGATGCTGCTATTGCCAGCAAGGTCTTTTTGTTAGGTGCCCACAATAGCGGCGCTGGCTGGCCCGCTGAGATAGCCGATCCTTATGGGCGCGCAAAGTCGAGTTATATGGCGTGCTACGAGCGCATAGCAGAGGCAGTGGATAACATCAAGGCGTTCATCGCGGTTAGAGTGGGCGATTGATGTGGATCAGGTTGCCTCTTTGAAAGATAAACGGCCGCATGGCAGGGTTGTAATCGGCGTTGGCTCAGGTCGCTCCGGTACCGCCTCCCTGACATCCCTGATTGACCGTCAGCCAGGCGCGATATGCTTTCATGAGATGAACCCATCCAGCGCCGTCTTTGATGGCAATCCGCAGCCGCAGATCAACACAGTTCGGGAGTTCCAGCAATTGCTTCGCGGTGGCGATAGGTCGAGGCTCACGATTGACTACTCGCGCAGATTCTCAGTCGATACCTACGCAAGACTACAACAGATGCAACAGGTGGATCTGATAGCGGATATTGCCTTCTACTACCTGAACTATGTGGAGGAGCTGTTGGATATTGCGCCTGAATGCGTGGTGATTTGTATGAAGCGTGACAGGGAGCCGACAGTCGCCAGTTGGTTAAAGAAATCGGCGATAACACGTTGGCCTTCGCTGTGGCTTGGTGACAGATTGAAATCCTGGCTGACTAAGACCCCTTTTTATACCGAGTACAATTTCTGGCAGGTGCACGACGGCAGCCGCTGGAAAGTTGACCCGGTGTGGGATAGCTGCTTTCCAAAATTTGAGGCTGATTCCAAGAAAGAGGCGATTGGTCAGTACTGGGATTATTACTACCTTGAGGCAGATCGCTTGCAGCGCAAGCACCCCGGCCGCTTCAGGATATTTGATGTTCGAGACTTAAGTAGTCGCGACGGTCAGAAACGTATTCTCTCGTTTCTGGGGATTGCAGAGCAGCGCATGGTCTGTGGCAAAGAAGTACATTTACATCGGTCCGGCGAGCCAGTTGCGGGACATAGCTCGTAATGCAGACACCACCTGAAACAGGACGCCGCGCACAATGAACAGTCGGGATATCAGTGTTTTACCTCGTTTTATGGGTGAGGACAACGCGCAGTACTTCACACTGCAGTTTGCCTGTACAGACAGACCGAAAGCGCATATCGTTTTTATTCCACCTTTCGGTGAGGAGATGAACCGCTGTCGGTCGCTGGTCTCGCAACAGGCCAGAAACTTCGCCGAGTCAGGCTATGCCTGCACACTGCTTGATTTTTATGGTTGCGGAGATAGCCAGGGCGAACTGCAAAATGCATCGCTGGAGATCTGGCAGGGCAATATTCGCGACACTATCGAAACTTTGCAGCGGGAAGTGTGCGTGCCTGTAATTCTGTGGGGTTTGAGGTTGGGTGCTTTCATCGCGCTTGATTTTGCGTCCAAATCGGCGGTGCCAATTGAAGCCATTATTTTATGGCAGCCCGTTATTTCGGGTGAGCGTTATGTTACGCAGATTCTGCGGCAGCGCGTCGCGGCCTTGGCGGGCAAGAATCTTCCCCCCGAAACCACGGCCGAAATTCGACAGAGACTGGCGCAAGGGGCGCGTATTGAGATTTCGGGTTATACCGTTGGTGGTCAGCTAATGCATGATGTGGAACACTTGTCGTTGGCTCGCCTGAGGGCGCTTTGTTCGAGCAGTATTTACTGGTTGGAACACGTCAGTGAAGAGGGGGCAGCGGTGACAACGGCGACCGCCAAAGCGCTAGAGCAGCTCAGGAATCTCGAGAACGAGGTTGAGGTGCATCCGTTTACCGGTCCGCAGGTGTGGCAGTTGCATAAGAGGGATGCGCTTCCACAACTGATATCCATGACGAACAGGCTGCTGCGATGATCACAGGTACAGTAAAAGAGATTCCTGTGGTGTTTGATTGTCTTGGCGAGGACCTGATCGGCATCGTGCATAAGCCGCAGGCACCTTCCGAGATAGGGCTTCTCGCCGTTGTCGCTGGAGGTCCGCAGTACCGTGCAGGCGTTGGCCGAGGAATGGTCAGTCTGGCGCGTGAATTGGCCCGTCAGGGTGTGCCGGTTATGCGCTTTGACTACCGTGGGCTGGGCGATAGCACGGGCGATTTTCTGGGATTTAATCATATCGCCGCAGACCTACAAGCGGCGGTCGAGACGTTTCGACAGCAAGTGCCACAGGTCAAAAGCGTTGTGATATGGGGGGGCTGCGATGCTGCCTCCGGTGCCATGATCCACGGTTGGAAAATTTCCGGTGTGGATAGCCTGATCCTGGGGAATCCCTGGGTGAGTACCGACGAGATACGGTCTGCAGTGCTCAGGAAACACTACATAAAGCGATTGGGAGAAGCTCAGTTTTGGCGAAAACTGACCCGCTTTGAATACAATCTCGTGGAATATGCTAGCGCCGGGATGCGGAAGCTGGTTGCGAGGATGGCGAATGTTCTTGCGCCGACCAAGAGGGCTGTAGCCCAGGACGATACTGATGTGGCAGGGAATCCTACTGATCGGATGTTGGCCGGGTTGAGTCGATTTAAAGGGCCTGTACTGTTTCTGATGAGCGGGAGAAGCCTGGTTAGCAATGAGTTCGATGAGCTGATTAGTGGCGACGCTGCCTGGCAGGTTGTTTACAGTCGACCCAGTTGTAAGCGAGTCGATCTGCCCAATGCAGATCAAACTTTTTCAGACGGTGACTCCCGAGAGCGTGTCAATCAAACGATTCTTGAGTGGGTGAAGGGGCTGGATAGGCGTCAGGTTCCTTAGCACACCCGGCCTATTTTCGCAGGACAGCCTTTGCCAGTTGCTTCAGTTTATGGCGGGCAATAAGGCCAAGACCCTCCAAAGTGCGTGGGTTGAATGCCGCAATACCATGCTGCTTTTTTCGTTGTGACATCCAATCGGCCTTGTAGGCGTCATCGCCCGATAGGTAATCAATGTTTCTGACATTGTCCTCCTCGATCACCCTTTGCATCATGTAGGCGGTAAGAACCGTCCCGGCAGATAATCGTTTATAGTCCTCGTCATAGGCGAGCTTGAAAATATAGGCGGTACCTTTTAACACCAACCAGATCTGGCTTGCAACTGGTGTGTTGTCGTAATGTGCAACGCCCAGTCGCAACCACCCGCGGGTCGCTGACAGCCGAAGTAGCGCCGGCACAAAGTCTGGATAGGGTTCCGCAATCTTCCAACTGTTGTTATAGACAGCGACAAACTGGTGTATCGCGCGCTCCAACTTGTCGCCACCCTGAACGATTTCGAGTTCCCCCTTTTCGTCCTTGAGGAATTTGCGCGTTTTGCGGGCGATAGTGTTCCTCAAAGTTGAAGGTCTCGTCGACAAGTAGGACTCATAATCGTCGTCCTGCATAGCGTGAACCCAGTTGCCGAAACAAAAGAAGTCATGGCAAGCCTTCCAGCCAGATTGCGGCAAAGCACGTTGGACAAAACCAAAGCCAGCAGAGCTGTAATCCATTGGAGAGAGAGTCAGCGTAGAAACTTTCTCGACTTTTGCGAGATGTTCAAAGAGTGAGCGAAAAAGCATCTGCGGGGTGTTTGAGCATATAATCGGCGAGTATGTCGAGGTATAAAAGGTACTCAACGACTGCGCATGCTTGTGTCTTGAGTTCAGTTTTAGTGGGCACGCGATGAAGTTCTCGGGGGAGAGTCTTGCGATAAATATGACAGCATCGTCGTGTTCGTCCAGCGCGTGCAACGCCAGATTCCTGAGCCAGTCTGCGCCGTACTGCAGATTGAACGCCTCATGATCTAGGAAGGCTCTGTTCAGACGCTCGTCCAGTGGGTCGCCCAGCAAGCTCAACTTCTCGATCTGGATGTGCAAGTTTGGGTCAGACAACGGGTCGGTACCGAATAACAGAGTATAAAACACTATCGAGGAAAAGTAGGGTAATGGCAATACTTCTGCAGATTATGATAGGTTGATCTCAATTCCGCCTTGAGAAGATGGTATTGCAGGGTTAGCATGTTGTCCGTCCCGTGCTGTCCGAGGCACGTTGCGTAAAGCCGCGTACAGCATCATTGATAGTGATAGTGTGAAATATGGATATTCAATCAGATGTCATTGCAATTCTGCACTCCAGCCTGGGCGTGCCGCCAGGCGCGATCACTGCACACCCTGATACCCGCGTGTTAGGCGCGATACCCGAGATGGACTCCATGTCGGTTGTCGGGATTCTTGCTAGCCTAGAAGAACTGTATGGTATCACTGTAGATGATGATGAGATCAATGCCGATGTCTTCGCGACCGTCGGCAGCCTAACCGCTTTTGTGGAGTCCAAAGTCGGATAAGCGATGAATCCGAGCGACTACGACATCGCTGGCGAATTTCTCGAGCATCAGGGAAGAAAGCTGTTCTGCCTTATGCTCGAGCCCACTTCAGTCGAAGCACATAGCACGATACTTTTTCTGGCGCCTTTTGCTGAAGAGATGAACAAGTCTCGGCGTATCGTATCGAGGCAGGCGCGAGAACTTGCAGCTGCAGGTAACAGGGTCATGCTGCTCGACTTGACCGGCTGCGGCGACGCTGGTGGTGACTTCCTTGACGCCAGTTGGCAGATCTGGTTTGAGGATGCAATGTTTGCCGCAGACTCGCTGGCCAATCCCTCTGTGGGACCACTGAAAATTTGGGGATTACGTCTGGGTGCGCTGCTGGCTTGCGCAATGTCGCAGGCTCGCTCCGATGTCCATTCCCTGGTGCTATGGCAGCCTGTCCTCAATGGCGAACAACAGATAGATCAATTCTTGCGCTTGCGCACAGTGGCCGCAGCTGTCACCAGGGTGCCGACCTTTGATCGTAAAGCGCTTTGGAATGAACTGCGAGCCGGGCGCTCGCTGGATATCGCCGGCTATGAATTATCCTCCGCTATGGCGCTTGAATTGGCTCAAGCCAGACTCAATGATTTAGGCCCCAAATGCCCGGTTCACTGGTTGGAGATAGGCGTCTCTGGTGACGGCAATTTCCCCGTGGCATCTGAAAGCGTAATGGCGCATTGGAAAGAGCAGGGTATTGCAATAGATGCCCGCTACGTGAAGGGGGACCCTTTCTGGCGAACGATCGACGCTGAGATCAACCTTACATTGCTGCAGATCACCACAGAGGTATTTGCGCAGACATGAGCGATTACAACGAAAAGGCTGTGGTTTTCAGTTGCGGTGATAGCCGTTTGGTCGGAATAGCGGCTGTGCCGGAGGTGGCTGCGGATATCGGCGTTATTATTCTGGTTGGCGGGCCCCAGTATCGTGTGGGAAGTCATCGCCAGTTTACGCTTCTGGCCAGGAGCCTCGCAGAGTCGGGGATAGCCTCGCTGCGGTTTGATTACAGGGGTATGGGAGACAGTGAGGGCGAAAAGTGCGAGTTTGATCAGGCAGGAGATGATATTAGCGCGGCTATAGAGGCCCTGATAGAAACAGCGCAGGGTGTGTCCCGGGTGGTGTTGTGGGGACTCTGTGACGCAGCCTCCAGCGCACTGATTTTTGCGCATCGCCACTCGCAGGTGTCCGGAATGATACTGCTGAACCCTTGGGTGCACAGCGGTATATACTCTCCGCAGGTGAAGCTGGCGCATTATTACAGGCCGTCTCTTTCCAGGAAACACCAGTGGCGCCGGCTGTTGTCAGGGCAAATCAAGCTGCTTCCGGCGTTCATGGAGTTGGCCCGTGATGGCTTTGCGCTGCTTGGAAAATACATGCCGAACCATAAACCATTGCCTGACAGCCGCTCCTTCGTAGACGCTATGCAGGATGGCCTCGAGCGCTTCGCGCACGGCGTTTTGATCGTGTTGAGCGAGGCAGATATTACCGCCCGTGAATTTTCTACCTTGATAGCGCAGGATGAGGTCTGGAAGGCGGCAACCTCAAAAGCCTCCGTGACTGTGACAAATCTGCCCGGAGCGGACCATACATTTTCGCAGAAACCTTGGCAGGAAGAGGTGGCACGCTTGACGATTGACTGGGTTGGCAGTCGCTAAGCGGGCGCTTTATTCTGTGTTCAGCGATTACTGTTGCTGTCAGCTGAGTGCCCCTGCATCCACAACTCAAAAACAGTGAGAATCCAAACCAGCTCGCCATAGTAAGCGGCATGCTCGCTTTGGTGCATCTGGATTGCTTTGTCGATGAACTCTGGTCGAATGAACTCCCTGTCTTTAAGCTTCAGAAGGTTGTCGTAAGCCAGTTCCCTCAGAGGTTGGTAGGTCCGCATCCACACACCAAAAGGCAGGCCGAACCCCTGCTTGGTCTTTTTTATCGTTTCCTTGGGTAACCACTCTTTTAGCGCCTCTTTGTAAAAATGGCGCAAGTCATTGCCCTTGATTTTCCACGCACTGGGCACCGTGCAGGCGAACTCCACCAGATCGTCATCCAGCATGGGGTAGACGACGTCAACGCCCGCCAATCCGCATGTCTGGGTCACTTTGCGCAGGTCGTTATCTGCTAGCGTCATTTGCCAGTCAAGATAAAGCATACGATTCAGTTCGGAGGCAGATTCAGGTCGCCGATAAATCGATCGAAGCAGCTCCAGCGGCAATTCCTCGTCGACATCCTGCAGAAAATCATCCGAGAAGATCTCGGCTGCACTGTGTCGGTGCAGAAAATTGTAGCTTTGTAGGCGATCAGGTAGGGGTGTGTTCGCTTGTGCGATGTAGCTATTGGCCTTGCCAACCAGTGGCAGCGAGGTGGGTATCAACTTCATCAAGGGCTCTATTAGACCTCGGCGCAACGATTCGGGAACTTTGGCGTAGTGCTCGAATACCCGCTGCTTGAGGTAGCGCTCGTTACCGGCAAAAAATTCATCACCGCCGTCGCCGGCGAACAGCGTATCCACCCCGTTTTCGGCTGCCATCTTTGCGCAGAAGTAGGCGGGCAGGGCGGAGGAATTGCCGAAGGGTTCATCATAGCTGGTTGCGATGGTTGGCAACGCGTCGACAACATCCTCAGGGGTCACATAGTATTCATTCAGCTCGACGCCAAAATGGCGTGCAGTAATTCTGGCGAAGGCCATTTCGTCATAGCCCTCCGCGGCAAAGCCAATTGAATAGGCTGCAGCTTGAGCTGGCGCGAGTTCAGCGAGAAACCCTGTTACGGTAGAACTGTCGAGGCCACCGCTGAGAAACGAGCCCACTTTTCCGGCACCGGGTAGGCACTTTGCCACTGAAGATCGCAGTTTGCCGTGTAATTCCCTGGTCAGATCATCAAATGATGGCCCTGTGACAGACTCTGAAAACCGCGGACACCAGTAGTTTACCCGTCGGCTCTTGCCTTCGCGGAAATCCATATAATGCGCTGCTGGAAGCTTGCGAACTCCCCGGTATACAGAATCCGGACTTGGCACCATGTGGAAGTACAGATAGTTGTATACGCCCTGATTGAGCCGGTCAGCTTCAGCGCCGGCGCAGGCTAACGTCACTCCTGCGGAACTGCCAAAAGCCAACGCACCTCCATCTGTCTGGTGGTAATACATTGTGTGCTGGCCGATGCGGTCGATAGCCAGCAGTGCACGTTTAGCTGCCTCATCGATGATGAGGCAGCTAAACGCGCCGAACAAACGTGAGAAGATGTCCTGCGAATACTGCTCGTAGCCCGCGGCCAATGCAACCGCAACCCCTTGCTCTTTCGCCAACTCGGCAAGTTGCGTTTCACGGAAATAGGGCCGCCCTGCGATGGCCACGATTCCACCTTCAGCGAGCGGGTGAGTGCTTCCTGCGGTGGCGATCGCAAAGGCAGGGCCGCTTCCGGTGATAATGGGTGACTGCGTCCCCAACGTGCCCTGATTTATAAGATTGGGGTCTTTTGGCGGAGTCGCACTGCCGGGAGGGCAATACCGCCCTGCAATGCCATCGCGCATGAATCCGCTGTTACTGTCATCGATCGTGTTATCGGAAGGCGTCATGAGCATTCTTATTCAAAATGTTTCAAAGAAGGCAATGCTATCATTTGGACGCTCTAAGTTTAAGTTTACGGGTTCACATCCTTGAGAATTTCAAAAGGCCCTAAAGTGTGTAATGCGAAGGAATGGTCTGCGCTGAGCAGGCTGGTCGGATAGTGTGTTTGAACAACTGTGACCTGCTTAATAGAATGCAGGAAATTTTATGGTCTGGGTGAAGAGAATCTGAGACAGTAGGAAGATAGTGGGTTCCTCCTGCCAGGATAACTAACTCTTGCTGTTTAATTCCTACGAGTTCATTTTTGTCTTTTTCCCGCTAGTTGTTTTCGGGTTTTTTCTCTGTGCCCGATATTTCTCGCTCGATACCGCGCTGGGCTTTCTGGTCGTTGGCTCTTTAGCGTTTTACGCCTACTGGAACCCCGCGTACCTTGTCCTTCTGCTATTTTCGATTGGCTTCAACTTCGTCATCGGACGTGTTCTGAGTAAAGAAAACTATTGGCGACGGCGCAGCGTTCTCATATTTGGTATCGGCGTCAATCTCGGCCTGCTGGCCTATTTCAAATATGCCAATTTTTTCGTCGACAACGTCAATGTGGTTTTCGGCTCTGATTGGGACATAGGCACTATTTTCTTGCCGCTGGCAATCTCATTTTTCACTTTCCAGCAGATATCCTACCTCGTTGATGCATGGCAGGGTAAAACGCATGAATACAATTTTCTTCATTATGCGCTGTTCGTTTGCTTTTTTCCGCAGTTGATTGCTGGCCCGATTGTGCATCACAGGGATATGATCCCGCAGTTTATGAAGCTGGAAAATCTCACTCCCAGATGGTCAAATTTTGCAGTGGGTCTGTCGATATTTGCGATCGGCCTGTTCAAGAAGACAGTGATAGCGGATGGTCTCTCCGTGTATGTGGGGCCTGTTTATGACGTCGGGCCTGCTGCTGGCAATATCGATTTTTTCAGAGCGTGGGGGAGTTCGCTTGCGTACACGTTTCAGTTGTATTTTGACTTCTCCGGGTATTCAGATATGGCGATCGGTGCTGCGCGGGTGTTCGGGATACGTTTGCCGATCAATTTCTTCTCGCCGTACAAAGCAACCAGTATTATCGACTTTTGGCGCCGCTGGCATATGACGCTCTCGCAGTTTTTGAGAGATTATCTGTACATTGCGCTGGGAGGAAACCGCAAGGGGCGATACCGGCGTTACGTCAATCTCTTTCTGACCATGTTGCTCGGAGGGTTGTGGCATGGGGCGGGTTGGCCCTTCGTTGTCTGGGGAGGACTGCACGGCAGCTATCTAATGGTCAACCATGGATGGCGTAATATGATGACGCGCTGCGGCTGGGATTTTTCCCACTATCTCAGCTACAGGTTATTTGGCTGGGCCGTGACGTTTATTGCAGTGGTCTTTTCCTGGGTCTATTTTCGCGCGCCCACGTTGGAGCAGGGAAATCAAATCGCATTAGCCATGCTGGGTGGCTCTGGATTTCAGATCCCAGCTGGTGTTTTGGCTCGCCTGGGCGAGTTGGGTACACACTTGTCGGCCATCGGGTTTGTTTCAGTTCACGGTGGCGGTGCTATGATTGTAAGCAACTTTGTGTGGATTCTCTTCGCCGCGCCGATTGCGCTTGCGCTTCCAAACGTCGCCCAAATTTTCTATCAACACGATCCGGTACTGTATGAGAACGACAAAGCCTTTAGTGATGTGCGGCAAAGCCGCTTGATAGGCTGGGACTACAAGAATCGATGGGCGTTAGCAGTAGCGCTCGCCGGCATCGGTGGCATTCTGACCCTGCAACAGGTGTCAGAGTTTTTGTATTTTCAGTTCTAGTATGACAGCCAATACCTACTTACTGAGAACTCTGATCTTTATGCTTGTGATCGCTTGCGCAGTGGCAGGTGTGAACTATGTGGTTGATCCCTATGGGATTACGGGGTTTACGCGGATACCTGGTTTTAATCAGTACAAAGTAGAGATAAACGAGCACACCAGGATCATGAAGAAATATCAGCCCGGGTCTCAGCCCAGTAATACATTAATTGTGGGTAACTCGCGTGTAGAGATGGGGATGGCGCCATCGCATGCCTGTTTTTCGCGCAACGACATGGATGTCTACAATCTGGGTATTCCAGGGGCTGGCGTACGCACGCAGCTGGCCTACGCACTTAATCTTATTTACCAGCAGCCCATCAAGACTGTATTTCTCAGTGTTGATTTCACCGATTTTATATCCACCGATCAACGACCTCGCCAAGGAATACTGTCCAGCGAGCAGAGCATGGATTCTGCTTTCAAGTTTTTGCAATCAGGAGAGCGTAATAGCGATTACCCCAAGATTGTTTTGCGAGATTATCTCAAATCGCTGTTTTCGCTGGATGCCCTGATCGCGTCTGTCAAAACCGTGGCGCTGCAAAGTCGCGTAGCGCCTGACCGAGATAATACAGGGTTTAACCCCGCACGAGATTTTGGACACGCTGTGAGTATTGAGGGTCCTCGAGCCCTGTTTGAGCAAAAAATGACGGATTTACAGATTAAATACACCCGGCCCTGGTTTTTGCGAGATTCGAAAATGCAGCTCAACACAGCCTTTGCAGAGATAGACGCATTTCTGACCATCACAGCGGCCAGAGATATAGAAGTCTATATATTCACTAACCCCTTTCACGATAGTTTTTGGGACCTGCTTCGCACCCAGAACCATATGCCTGCTTATGACGACTGGATGCAATCGATGGAGAGTTTGGTGCGCGCGCATCCTAACGCATCCATTGAATTATGGGATTTCTCTGGGGATTCAGCTTATATCCACGAACCCGTGCCCGCTGCGGGCGTGCGGTCCGGTCCTTTGCAATGGTTCTGGGAGCCGGCACATTACCGACGTGAACTTGGCGATATCATGATCAATGCAATGCTGTCTAAGCGCTGCGATACAAACGTCTCATTCGGTCGCCAGATATTTTAATGTGTCGACTTATTGTATCGAAGTGGAATGGGAGACTGACTTAAGCCTGAAAGTGGTTCTTAGGCGGTGAATCGAATGACAGTGGGTTAGGGCTGTATGAGGCAGGAGGGCCTACCCCACGGGTGGCCGCCCCCCCTCCATGGCCTCAGACGGCCCCTTCAATCGCTACTCGCTTTTACGACTATGCGCCGCACTGCAGCTTAAGTAAGCGCCATTCGTGTCGGAGTGGGTTTCTCTGCGAGTAGTGCCAGGCTGCAAATCAACGGTTGGATAGCAGCTGTTCTACCTCATTGAGAATAGTTGATGGTGCAATTTTTTTGCTCAACATGCCGGCCGTCGCGCCTGCTTCTGCGTCTTTATCGGTGTCGCCCAGCATGAAGCTGTGAGAAAGGATGGGATCCCACTGTGCGATCAGACTTTTCAACATGCCGATGTTCGGTTTGCGACAGTCACATCTAATGGAAAGTGCAGGTATGGTGCCGTCGGGGTGGTGTGGGCAGTAGCGAATGTCGTCAATGTGCGCGCCGGCCTTGGCAAGTTCGATGGTCATCCATTCATGCAAAGCCTCCACGGCAGCGCTGTCATAGAATCCGCGTGCAATGCCCGCCTGGTTAGTGACGATAAAAACGAGAAAACCTGCGTCATTCAGCTTTCTGATAGCGGTCGCAGCGCCGTCAATCCAGCGGAAATCCTCGATCTTGTGCGTATACCCGTCATCGTGATTCAGCGTGCCGTCCCTGTCCAGAAACGCTGCGGGCTTGCGTAGATTTTCAGTAAGATGCGCGCGGGCATCCTGCAAATCTTCGGGAATACCGATATCAATAAAGTACCCGCGGTAAACTCGTCCAACCAGACGCCCGTCATTGGCTAGCTTTGGAAACACAGCCTGTTCAAGAGAGCAGGGGACATCCTCGACATAGTCGAGTAGCTTCGATTTCATCCAGTACACACCGCTGTTGATCAAACCTGATTGCGGCTGCTCTGGCTTCTCACGAAAGGCACTGATACGCGCCCCTTCAAGATCAACAAACCCATACCGTTTGGCGCTCTCAACAGGAAGTAGCGCCACACGGCAGAGCCAGTCCTGCGATTCATTCTCGCGTACGCAGTTGCACAGATCGAGGTAGTTGAAGTCGAAAATGGAATCACCGTTGAGCAACAGAAATTCCTCCTTTAGATGGTCCCGAGCATACTTTAACGCGCCACCCGTTCCCATGGCAGAAGGTTCAACGACCACTCTAATGGTGGCATTCAGTTCCTCAGAAAAAGCAGATTTTTGTGGGTATTTCTCGTATACAACGTCCGATTGATACCCTGCCAGCAAAACGAAATCGTTGAAACCGAAGCGGCGCAGATTCAGCATAACGTGCTCTACGAACGGTCGTCCACAGACTTCAAGAAGCGGTTTGGGTGTGTTCGCCACCGCATCGCCTAAACGTGTGCCCTTGCCACCGATGAGAATGGCGGCTTGTTTCACAATTTTCATAAAAATATAGTTTCCGCAGGCCTGTAAGCGCTTTATCTATGGCTGTTAGCCGATTAGTATTTGAGGGCCAATATAACTGTGCCCTTATGGCGGGGCAAGGGTGCACCTTGCTGTAGTCAATCTGAAAAGAAGCCGAATGAAAAAATTGCTGTATCTGGTTCATCGACTGCCTTTTCCTCCCAACAAGGGCGATAAGATCTCTTCCAATAATATGCTCAACTACTTTTCCGGTCGTTGGCGCGTTCATTTGGGTACTTTTGTCGACGATCCTGAAGATTGGCAGTATGCCGACATCGTCCGGGAAAAATGTGAGGATAGCTGTATAGTCGATCTACCCAAACACAAGCGTCTGACAGGAAGCGTTCTTGGCCTGATGACCGGGCAGGCATTGAGCCTGAGTTATTACGGTAACGCTACACTGCAGGAATGGGTGCGAGCCAGCATAAAGCGTGAGTGCCCGGACGCCGTGTTGGTATTTAGTGGGGTCATGGGTCGCTTTGTGAAGGGCTTGTTGCCTGCGCATATCCCGGTGGTTTTCGACGCCGAGGATGTCGACAGCGAAAAATGGCGAAGTTATGCACAAGCCAAGTTTTGGCCGCTGTCCTGGCTTTACCAAAGGGAAGCGAACAAGTTGCTGACCTATGAGCGCGCGATGGCGGCATCCACACATGCGAGTATATTCGTGTCTGCCGAAGAGGCGGCACTGTTCAAGCAATTGGCGCCCGAAAGCGCCCATAAAATACATTACCGAACCCAGGGCGTAGACAGTGCATACTTCGATCCCGCCCTGCTTTTTGAGAATCCCTATGGCGCGGAGCAGAAAGTGTTGGTTTTTACCGGCGCCATGGATTACTGGCCCAATATCGAAGCCGTTAAGTGGTTTTGTGACAATGTGCTGAAGGCAGTGCATGACCGGGAGCCGGATTTTCTTTTCTGTATCGTCGGGATGAAGCCCACTGATGACGTGAAGCAGCTTGGCAATCGACCGGGCGTTCGAGTGACGGGTGGCGTGCCTGATGTACGTCCCTATCTGCAGCACGCGCTGGCGGCTTGTCTGCCGTTGCAGCTCGCAAGAGGCATTCAGAACAAGGCGCTGGAAGCGATGTCCATGACCTTGCCAGTACTGGCTACGCAGGATGCACTGCTGGGAATTATCGATCATCCCGGCGTGCTTTCGACGGTAGCAAATGATGCGCAGAGTATGATCTCAGCGGCACATGGAATTCTCGCCCAGCCTCGACAAACAGATACTGCCGGTCGGGAGTGTGTGCTGCAGCACTATAACTGGGACACTAATTTACGGCGCATGGAACGCTTCCTGATCAATGAAGAGAGCAGCCACTGATGCACGTGATGCACGTACTGGATCACTCGATTCCGCTGCAAAGTGGCTATACCTTTCGCACGCGGGCAATCCTCAACGAACAGCGCGCGCTAGGGTGGAAGACCACGCAAGTGACGGGACCCAAGCACAATCCGGGTAAGCAAGTGCCGGCCATGGAAGCGGTGGATGGGTTTGAGTTCCATCGTTGCCAAGGAGTGCAGGGCAGGCTGGCAAATCTGCCGCTGGTCGGTCAGTGGGCGGTGATACAGACCCTGACCAGCCGATTGATGGAAGTGACGCGCATGGAACGGCCCGACGTAATCCACGCGCACTCGCCTGCGTTGAATGGTGTTGCTGCAATCAGGGCGGGAAGAAAGCTGGGCGTGCCCGTGGTGTACGAGGTTCGAGGTTTTTGGGAGGACGCCGCTGTGAGTCACGGGACCAGCAGAGAGGGCGGATTGCGGTATCGACTGACAAGGGCGATGGAAACCTGGGTTCTCAAGCGCGCTGACGAGGTAACGTGCATTTGCGAGGGGATACGCAAGGACCTGCTCGCGCGCGGTATCGCTGGCGAAAAAATTACCATTGTGCCCAATGCGGTCGATGCCAGTCGTTTCCAGCCGGTGGGAGCGCGCAACTCCGAGGTTGAAAAGCGCCTGCAACTATCGGGGAAAAAGGTCATCGCCTTTATAGGCTCGTTTTATGCCTATGAAGGTCTGGACCTGTTAGTCGCCGCGCTGCCCAAATTATTGGCCGTGCACCCCGATATCCGGTTACTGCTGGTCGGGGGTGGACAGGTCACTGACGCGATTAGGCAGCAGGTCGCGCAGTTAGGATTACAGGAGTGCGTCATTATGACGGGCCGCGTACCCTATGAGGAGGTCGAGGCTTATTATTCTGTTACCGACGTGCTCGTATACCCAAGGAAATCGATGCGCCTGACCGATCTGGTAACGCCCTTGAAGCCATTGGAAGCGATGGCGCAAAAAAGCCTGTTTATGGCGTCCGATGTGGGCGGGCACAAGGAGCTTGTGCGCGATGGGATAACCGGGACGCTGTTTAAGGCCGATGACGTCGAGGATTTGGTGAAAACCCTGCTGGATCTGCTGGATCAGGAGGAAAGGTGGCCTGCCATGCGAGAGGCGGGCCGCAACTATGTCGAAAACGAACGCAACTGGGTCAACAGCGTGGCAAATTTAAAGGCAGTGTATCAGCGGCTGGCGCCGGGAGAGTTTCAGCCATGTTAATTCGGTCCAAGGCACCGCTCAGGTTAGGCTTGGCTGGCGGCGGTAGTGACGTCGCACCCTATTGCGATCTCTACGGTGGAGCGGTGTTGAATGCCTCTATCAACTTGAGTTCCTACTGCACCATTGAGCCCTGCGACGATGGTACTGTAACCTTTATTGCCAATGACCGTGAGGAAGTGTTCAGCGCACCCTGTGCCCCGTCCTTTGCCTATGACGGTCTGCTTGATTTGCACAAGGGCGTCTACAACCGCATTGTTCGCGATTTTAATGATGGCGTGCCTCTCTCTCTCAAAATAAGTACCCATTCAGATGCTCCAGCGGGCTCCGGGCTGGGCTCTTCATCGACCATGGTCGTGGCGATCTTGACGGCTTTTGCCGAACTACTGCATTTACCTCTGGGGGAATACGATGTCGCACATCTTGCGTTTGAGATAGAGCGCCAGGATATCGGGCTCAGAGGTGGCGCGCAGGATCAATACGCTGCGACATTCGGTGGCGTAAATTTTATGGAGTTTCATGAGCACAACCGGGTTACTGTTAATCCACTGCGCATCAAGAAGTGGATCCTGAGTGAGTTGGAAGCCTCTACGGTGCTCTACTACACTGGCGTTTCGCGCTCCTCGGACATGATCATTGCGCAGCAGATTGAGAGCTTCAAGTCAGGGCAGGGGAAATCAGTGGAAGCCGTGCACCAGCTCAAGCAGGATGCCAGTGCGATGAAGGATGCGTTGCTGCGCGGTAATATCAGGCGCTTTGGTGAAATAATGGGGCGCAGTTGGGAGGCCAAGCGAAACCTGGCTGACAAAATCAGCAATCCTGAGATCGAAGGAGTCATGAAGATAGCGCGCGAGGCGGGCGCATGGGCCGGTAAAGTCTCAGGCGCTGGTGGCGGCGGTTTTATCGTATTTATCGTTGATCCGTTAGAGCGCGTGCAGTTGATTCGTGCCCTGAACCAGCTGAACGGCGATGTCGTTTCTTTTCAGTTTGAACCACATGGAGCTTCCGCATGGAACGTCCCGACCTGAGTTATGTTGTCAGCGAGTTTCAAGCCTCCGTCGCGGTTAAGCAGAGGATCCTGGATGATGCTGCCTTTATGCAGCAGGTGACGGACATGGGCCACTTGCTCATCGACTGCTATGAAGCGGGCAACAAATTACTGGTGGCGGGTAATGGTGGCAGCGCTGCCGACGCACAGCATATCGCTGCGGAGTTTGTCAGCCGATTTAATTTCGATCGACCGGGGTTGCCCGCGTTGGCATTAACCACTGACACATCGATTCTGACAGCGATAGGTAACGATTATGGTTACGACCAGTTGTTCCGTCGGCAACTCGAGGCTCACGGTCAAGCCGGTGATGTGTTTATGGGTATATCAACGTCGGGGAACAGCCCCAATATCCTCATGGCGCTGGAGGCGGCGCGCCTCAAAGGCATCAAGACTTTCGGGCTAACCGGTGGCAGCGGCGGCAAAATGCGCGATCTTTGTGACCACTGCCTGTGCGTGCCAAGCGATGATACGCCCAGAATTCAGGAGGCGCATATCGTCATAGGGCATACCCTGTGTGCGATGGTGGAGCTGGCACTGTTTGAGGATCCGCGCTAGCCCAATGTCATTCACTACTGGCAGTTTAAGACTGTTTTCAAGCAGAAAGTCAGGGGCGTGATTGCGCCCTGCGTCTGCGTTGGAGTAAGCTCTGGCGCCTTAGTGAAATGTGGTGCGTGCAATGCGTGAAGGCGAAATGCAGATAGCGGTCCTCAGCGCTTTAATGATTCTTGTGATGTTTGTTTTATTGAGGCCGCGGTTAGGACGCGGTTCGTCCCCCGATAATCTAAAATGGGATAGAAGAGTCGGCTTTGGAGCGCCCCGTCCATTTTGCGCGGTCTCGATTGAACCCACGCAGGCAAGTTGCTCTGCGGCAGAGTCAATCAAGGCACAGCGATTTTTAAGTGCGGACGCGCCTTCATTGCCCCTGCCAAGGTGTGATGCGCCGAAATGCGTGTGCCGGTATATGCATTTCTCAGATCGGCGCAGTGGAGCACTGGATCGGCGTCTCGGGCCCGTTGAGGAGTCTGACGAGTCGGAATTCTGGAGTATGCGTAACCGACGTAGTTTCCTCGGTCGTCGCCTGACCGAAAAAAAACCGCTTAGAACTCTCTGATTTATCCTCGCATTTTTTTGTGGTCTACTAGCGTGTGTTTCGCCTTGGTACTGGTTTTTTGTGTGTAAATTAATAAGACGATCTAAGTGGATGGCAGTGCAGTGAGCTTACGCAAGTCATTCGCTATTTTCTTTAGCGCAAAATATGTTGAGCTGTTATTGGGTGTGATATCCAGCCTGATACTGGCACGATTGTTGTCACCTGAAGAATTTGGCATCTACAGTATTGCCGCTTCTGTGGTCATCATTGGGTACCTCTTCCGGAATTTTGGCGTCGGCCAGTATATTGTTCAGATAGAGAAGCTGAATGACGGAATACTGCGATCTGCATTTGCTGTAACACTCATTATTTCGTGGTCGATTGGCCTATTTTTGCTCGCTTCGGCGCCATTGTTAGGCGACTTTTACAGCAACCCGGGTATTACCAAAGTACTGCGCTTCCTGTCGCTGAATTTTTTCTTGCTGCCCTTCGGCGCGATCGCCGACGCTGTGCTGCGGCGTAATATGGCTTTTGACAAGCTGGCGATTATCAATGTTAGTGCAGCATTTACGACGCTGGTTGTGGGCGTCACTGCGGCATCGATGGGAGCCAGTTATCTATCCATCGCATGGGCGAGCAACGCGTCAACCGTGATGTCGATTTTACTTACATTGTATTTCAGGCCCAGCGGACTTCCTTGGTTGCCGGGTCTCAGTCATCTCAGGGAGGTGTGGAATTTTGGTCTAAAAGTGGGAGTAATGGACCTGGTCAATCGGGGCAGCGATGCTGCGACCGAGCTCATTGTGGGTCATGCGCAGGGCCTGGCAAGTCTCGGTATGTATTCTCGCGCCTATGGTACATTCTGGTTGTTCGAGTACGCCTTCACGCAAGGAATTCGTCCCGTGATATTGCCGTATCTTTCCAGGGCCAAGCACGCGCAAGCAGATCTCGGCGAATTGTATATTGGCATTGTGACCTTAACGTCGATTTTCCTGATCCCCTTTTTCGTATTTATGGGCCTCAATGCCGCTGACATAATGTATGTGATGTACGGCGACCAGTGGACCGCCGCTGGACCAGTGCTTCAAGTCCTCTGTATAGCGGGCCTGTTCTTCGCGCCCACCATATTCTTCGAGCAGTTAATGATCGCGCAAGGCCGACCGGGGCAGGGTTTGCGATACATCGTCATATCGCAGGCTTTGCGTATGATAGCCTTGTTGGCTCTCGTAGGGATCAGCCTGAGAGCTGCAGCAGTGGCGCTAATCGTGTGGGCTCTGGTGAAAGTAGTTTTGGCGCTGTTAATGGCGCACCAGCATTTCGGGCTGCGTCCCCAAGCTTTCCTGAAAGCGCTGTGGCCCGCCATTATGACGGCGGTGTTCCTGACGCTGGGCATTTGGGGCGTTGCAGAAGCGACGGCCAACTGGGAATCAGCGGTTTTCAAACTGATGGCGATGGCCCTTTGCGCTATTCTGGTTTGGATGACGTCGGTGTTCGCCTTTGATCATCCAATAACGGTAGAGATCCGAGCGGTGTTCCAAAATATCAAAAGTCGCTTGTAGGCATTGCGATACTTGAATCAATGCTCAGACTTAACCAAGGTTACACTTGATCGTCAGGAATGTTCTAGTTTGCGATCTAGCGCACATAATACAGCGGCGAGTGGTATGCATTTTATGCAGTGCAAAATATAGTATGTCAGGCTAGTGGTTGAGCTTGTCTGTGGGTAGGTTTGGCTTTGACATATTTTGAAACAAATAGAGGAGGTTGTCTGTGGAAGCCCTGGATCTGGCAAGGAAGGTTCTTGCAACAAACTTGCAGTTAGAAATGGATCAGCTAACGGCTGACACGGAGGTTTTGGGTAACTTCCCGCAGTTTAACTCCCTGACGATAGTGAGTGTCATTGGGTCTATTGAGGATGAGCTGGATTGCGACATCGACGATGATGACATTACAGCTGACATTTTTGTTACGGTAGGCGATTTGGCCGAGTTCATTGAAGCCAGAATGAGCTAGCTCTAGTAAGCCCATAGGGAGTCGTTCACCTTGTTGTGAAGTTTGCGGCCCAACGCATACATTGAAGGTATCCGAATGTAGGGATGATGTGCCTCTGAGGCTACCCAGTTGTGATGGTGTTCGGTGAAGTCTGCCGAGACAAAGTCTTGTGAATGCTGTTCAATAAAGGCACACAGGTTGGCCAGGCGCTCTTGATTGACCCGGTTTCGAATCAGCTTGTTGTAACGGAAATCACGCTTCTTAATATACTCAAAGGGGTGCGTCAGGATGACGATATTGTCCACGCCCGCGCGCCGCGCCTTCCATAACAAGTGTTTCATCTCCGGCCAGGAGCAGCTGGTTACTTGCAGTGATTTCTTGTGTCGTCTGCCTGCCAGATTCAAATCTTCATAGGAGAACACCGGGAGCTCCATAACCCCCTGTATAAGATGTCGACCAGAGTCGTGACACAGTGACGATTCCCCGGGTTGATAAACGCCCAGCGCAATATTAGAACTCATCGGGATAGCAAGCGCGTTCATGACACGGTAGACGTTGTCGTCAGCGCGCAAGCTGCCGGTGCGTATGGCCAGCGGCCTATGACCGACCCAGCGCTCGAAAATATCGATACAGGTGCTGAAGGCACACCACAGCTCCTCGAAATCTCTGCCCGCACAGTCATCGTGTCGGGGGAATACCCCGGTATCAGGGTCCTGATTAAAACTAAGCCAAACCGGGTGGATATGGAGCTGGATATCCTGTCCGGCCGACTGTAGTCGTTTGATCACGCCGCGCATCGGTTCATCGCCGAAATAAAAATAGTTGGCACATTCGACAAAAAATGTTGCTCTGGTGCTGTAGCGCTCGAACGTCTCTAGCATAAAGCCCAATGCTTCTTCCCTGTTATCGACAAGCCCATACACCGCGGGCTCGGCCACAGGCTTGTTCGCCTCGGGATTCTCAAAGTGCCCGGCAATGCTGAACTCCGTATCGATTGAAATACAGATCTGAGTAGGATGCGTTTGCGTCACATTCACGCCTGCTTGTTATCGTTTCTAGGGGTCATATAGTATGAATCCTTTGCCCGCAGCATCCACCAGTGTATCTGTCACTTCTTTCGCCCTGGCAGCGAACATTGGGCAATTGTGAAAACGCCATTCCCGCAGCCGCTCACGCGACATTACGTCCCGTAGCTTCCAGATATTAAAAGTCCACTCATGTTGTATTCCGCCAATCTCCATCTGTACTTCGCCATCCTTGCTCACCACAGTTACTGGAATGTTGGGCAGGACGTTACTCGGTGCCGGCCAGTCGTCCTGCACCAAACTCTCGACTTGATGCGTCTGCGTCATCACCTGAAATGTTTTGCCGATACCTACAATCTGGGCATTGTGCTCTGCCATGTAGTCAAATGGCGTTGCCTTGCCCATGCCGGTGGGCGCACTTTCGTGGCCGAAAGCCAGTGCCTCAGCATGCGGGCCCAGCACCGCTACTCGATAGAAGGGGTGTCGACTTTGCACGACCCCTTTAGATCTGCGAAAAAGCTCAGTCAGAAGCCCCATTTGTGACGGCGTTCTGCGCAGATCAAAGCGCGGGTTCTTTTTCAGTGCTTCGCGCGCGCCTTCTCCGCTTTCGCCAAAGTTAAAGGCGGGCATTACCAGCGTGCGCTCGGGACCACAGTATTCAATGAGCGCCTTCAATAGTTCCAGAGCGTTTCCCTGATACATGGGCTGCAGGTTATTGATCGAGCTATGCACCATGAGTATGTCCCAGTCCTTCTCGAGTTGCCGGTCGAGCTCCGCGATCAACTCACTGGTGGTAAAGGTGCCATGAATCAGGCGCAGCAATGGACTGGCCTTGGTCCTCAGGCGAAAATAGATAGAGCGTAACTTGAGAAAATAGTCACGTGGCAGGTACTTCAGCAGAACAGATGAGAGCTTCTCGATCAGGTGCATCCCGGTATTCCCTCAACCAGCTTTCTGCGATTCCAGGTACCTGAGAATTGCCGAAACGCTGTCGAGTTCAGCAAAATCCTCGACATCCATGTAAAGATCAAAAGCCTGCTCAAGGGCTACCATGATGTGCACATGGCCCAGTGAATCCCATTCTTCGATGTCCTCCATCGAGGAGGTTTCCTTGATGGCCTCTGTCGGCAGTTCCAGAGCCGAGGCCATGATTCCCTGAAGTTGTGCAAAAACGCTCATGCTAAACCGGTCCTTCAATATTGATCGGGAAGTTTTTATCGAGAATAACCTGCTTGCCGTCAAGTTCGCAGTAGTAAGTGCCATCATCCATTCTTGTGAAGCCATTGTCGGGCAGAAAATGCTCTACTAGGACATTCTTGCGCGTCGGGATATAGTCTGCCGACAGCGCTGTGACGCCTCGTGATGTCAGATTGTGCACGATTGTGTGCAGAAAGGCTTGTTCCGCAAGGCGCCCGATCACGCGACAGGACATTAAAAAGGTATCGATTCTGGCTGCGCCCGGCGCTGTCTGCTCGGCAATCGCCAGCCCGACGATCCCGCTGTTACCAAAGTTGTCCGCCAAGGAGAAATGATAGACCGAAAACTGCTCATTAGTGATCATCCCGGATACGTCTTTTTCGCTGTATCGTTGCGTTGTCAGATTGAACTGATTGGTTTTCTGCGTGAGCTGGGTAAGGCGAGCGACTGAACGCAGATCATCAAGCCCGACCGTCATGGTCATATTGAGTGACCGCAAGTAGTCATCGATACTGCCGCCCGTTTCGGTCAATTGCTCACGTTGTGTTTTACGCATGCGCTCTTGCGAATACAGGGCCGTTTTCTCCAGGTCCTCCTCGGTAAGCGAGACAATCTCAAGTCGGGCCACAGCGTCCAGGCACCCCGGTATTTCTGTCGGTCTTGAGGGCACCTGCACCACCGTAACGTCCGAGAGGCTATGCCTCACTGCTGAGCATTCGTAGTCACTGTCATCGACAAAAATGAAGGAGTCTAGCCCCAGGTTCAGCTCTTCGGCGATGGCTTTCAAATTGTCAGGCTTGGGCAGCCAGTTCACGCGTTGTGCGGCAAAATGTTCGCTCTTTAGCAGTTGGTGGGGGTGTTTCTCTAATACTTCGTTCAGATCGTCAGGATTGTTCTTGCTGCAAAGAGCCAGTATAAATCCGCGTTGCTGTAATGAAAGCAGCCGCTTCTGGAAATCCACAAAGGCGCGCCCCGGATAATCCGGGCCGAGCGCGATACCATCAATGCCGTCTTCGCCGATAACGCCGCCCCAAAGCGTATTGTCAGCGTCTACCACGATAACCTTGGCCCTAGTCTGCTTGATGGCGGCAGTGATAGTGGTAACCGCGTTCGACACCGCTAAAGCACCCAAAGGAGAGAAGGGAAATACTGTCGAGTACCAGAGGCGAGCGTCGAAGAAGTTGTCGCGACCGTGGCGCATCAGTAGCTGATCCAGATCCAGATAACTGACGCCCCTGAAATCCGCTCTGAGATACCCAGCCACGTTGGTTTTGATCTGGCTCCACCAATGATTCTCCGATTGTTCGGCCATATCGTCATACAGGCCTAGCCCTGGCGATGACATGCTCGGTAGAACGGTGACAATGATGTGCCCGGGAATATTGTCCCGGAACCGGTGAACAATGGCCTTTAGTACGCTCTCAGCCTTGTCTTGTATTGCCGGTTTATCAGTGCCCTTGATGGAGGCTTTTGGAATTTGAAATGCCGGATGCAGGTCTTCCAATGTAAGCAATAGCAAGGTGATGTCAGGCGTATGTTTGAACAGCCCGGAATGCCTGCTGGCTTCCTGTACGGTGGTGCCGTAAGGGGCATGGTAGATGTCGAGGTTGAGTTGATTCAGTGCGGCGCCAAAGTGTAGCCACGGGTCCAGTAGTTCACTCGTATAGGTGTGCACGACGCCAAGGCGAATGGGTGTCGCCGGCGCATCCAGCGTTTCCAGGTGCTGTCTCAATTTGCTGGCCTGTTGCAGTGTGGGTGCCATGGAGCGCACTGCCATGAGACTCTTGATCTCTTGGGCAGACTGCATTGCAAGCAGGTTGTTACACTGGTCTTCTGATAGTTTCATAATAAATCAGTGATAAATCGCAGAGTCGTCTTTATGAGTGGTTTATTGACACTAACAGAGCTTACACCGGCGCCCACAAACGTGTTGGCAACCCTTCCGAGAGTGTGAAATGACTCGCAAAATAAAGGTTATCAGTCAGCACGCCTATTTCATTCTAGCATAGTCTTTCACGCTGGAATCCGTGAAGGTACACTTAACGTCCGGGACATTGTCTCTCTATTTTGATGCGGTAAGGTTTCTGGCAGCGTTGCTGGTTGTTTTTATCATGCCAACTCGATTGACCCGCTGAGCATAACCTTTACCAGTCTTGGTCATGACGCTGTGGTTATATTTTTCGTCTTGTCCGGCTTTTTCATTGCCTATGTTGCCGACACGTGCGAGCAGAGTTTTCGTGAGTTTCTGGTCGCCCGGCGCAGCTGCGCCTCATTCTTTCGGTGGTGGATGGTTGCTGGTATGTGCACCTAAATCTCTGGCAGGTTGGGTGGGCTTGCCGCAAGCAGTTGATGGCCTCCAATTGGCATCTGCAGTTACCGTTCAGCCGCCAGTTCATCACAGACTACTATTTGGAGTGGTTCTGGTGCTGCATTTGTAGGGCCGCGGATTGAAATCGCCAGAGGCGCGCGCAAATTCTATGGCTTGCGCTGGTGTAATTGAGAAGCTGCCCAAGCTTCTCATGCTAGTACGTGCTGTCGTTCATTGCCCGAGTATCCCCGCTATGGGAGTTTACTTGGCCGACGGAACGTTGTCTCACGCGGATTATCACGTGCTTACCGTGCAGAGCTAACTGGATCTGTGCGAGACTAGTTCTCTAGTTCTCTAGTTCTCTAGTCGTTTAGGCGCAGCACAGATAAACTTAACGGCACATAGAGGTGGTGCTGTCAGTACTGCGTTATCAGAAAAGTGAGAGTCAGGCGAGCTTCCCGAACTAGACTATTATGGTGAGGTGTGTTTTAACTAAGGCTTCTCAGAATCGCAAAAAAAGGTATCGTATGAAAGCTTGGATTCAATAACGAAGTGCATCATGTTTTAGGCTGCCAACTTTGCCCTAACGGCATTCATTAGCTGGCGAGGCGTTTTGTAATGTTAAATAATAAATGACTGAATGAATAATTCTAGTTCAAGCCATGAGTTATAACCGAATCTGGTGTTTGAGCATTTGAAAAAAGGCGGCGTATCTGGTTGATTTGTTGTTACTACACAGCAGACCAACCAAAAAGGGATACGCCACCATGAGCAAGAATAACGTTGTTGAGCTAGCAGGTCGAGATGAGAACCGGGATCTATTGACTGACATGTTGAGAACAAGCGCACAGCAGCTGATTCAGCAGGCTGTTGAGGCTGAACTGCAAGGCTTGCTGGGCCTGCATGCCAATACTCGAACGCCCCAGGGGACTGCCGGTGTTGTGCGCAATGGCTACCTTCCCGAACGCGAGTTGCAGACCAGTCTTGGCCCAGTGCCAGTAAGAATTCCTAAAGTACGGTCCAAAACCGGTGAAGCAGTGACGTTCCGATCGGCACTGGTGCCGCCGTATATCCGCAAGACAAGAACGCTGGAAGCAGCCTTGCCATGGCTGTATTTGAAAGGTATTTCCAGCGGAGAGATGGGGGCTGCACTGGAGGTATTGGTGGGGCCGGAGGCAAAAGGGCTGTCGGCCAGCACCGTGTCCCGTCTGAAACAGACCTGGGCACAGGAGTACCGCCTGTGGAATGAGCAACGCCTGGACAGAGAGCAATGGGTTTATATCTGGGCAGACGGGGTCTACAGCGGCTTGAGAGCTGAACAAACCAAGTTGTGTGCCCTGGTCATGATTGGCGTAAACGAACGCGGCGAGAAGCACTTTCTGGCGATTGAGGACGGCGTGAGAGCGTCCACGCAGAGCGGGCGAGAGGTGCTGTTGAACCTCAAATCCCGCGGTATGAACATGCCCAAGCTAGCCCAGCCGAAAGCCAAGCAAGCTCTGCACAATATCTGGCAGGGTGAAACAAAGGCGGACGCAGAGCAGGCATTTGATCTGTTCATTGCAACCTATGAAGCCAAGTACCCCAAGGCAACAGTGTGTTTACAAAAAGACCGTGAGGAGCTGATGTCTTTCTTCAGCTTCCCGGCGAAACACTGGCAGAGCATCAGGACGAGCAATCCGATTGAATCGACCTTCGGTACGATCCGTCATCGCACCAAACGCTCAAAAGGCTGCTTGTCTCGTGACGGCATGCTGCACATGATGTTTAAGCTGGGTATGTGTGCGCAGGATAACTGGCGCCGCTTACGCGGCTTCAACTACCTTGCGCAGGTAATTACTGGAGTGAAATTCAAAGATGGAATCGAGATAAAAGCAGTTGACCAGGTCGCCGCCTAACTCAGGTGCGAAACACCACTTTTGACAATAACTCGGCTGGAGCGGATACGTGTGTGCTTCGGCATAGTTGAAGGCATAGTGAATGGAGCACTGGCCAAAACGGGCTAGACCAACGCGTCGACACACCTCGACGCTTGGAGCAGAAAAAATGACTAGGCTCGCCGCATTAATAACGGCAAGCGTCACCAGCACGGATCCACCCCGAGAACAACTTCTTGTGCACTGGTGACCAGAAAATCCAGTGCGTCCGCGTTATTAAAAATGTCCATATGCCCGACGTACAAAAGTTCCCGTATTTCACAGGTCGGATCCGCGAGCCACGCTTGCGGTGCCCTATTCATCCAACCACTGTCACCGGTATCGCCCTCAGCTTCAATCACTTCTGGATAGTCTTGGTGATAGAACTCGCCGCACGTTGGGTGGGTGCACGTCGGGTCCGCGGGGAGAAGCTGGCGGAAAATGAACCCGACCTCAGTCGGCAGGTCAGTCCCGTAGGTCATCCGCGTAGGAACCGAAAGCGGTTCATGTTGCTGCGCTCCCTTTTGGAACCAAACTTGTTTTTCGAGCGCATATCTTTGCGTAGCGCGAGCGATGTCTAGCGCTCCTGCGTCGCGCAATAAGGTCAGAGTATCAGCTGCTCGATATACCTTTGGCCCCCATTGATAGAGGATATTATCGTGATACACGCTTGTCTGAAGGCTAAGAGCGAGTTCACCGGTCCAAGTCATATCGGAGGGCGACGCGAGATTATCATTGGGGTTCCAGCTCCACTCCTTTTGGAATGACCAGCGCAGACAATCGCTGCATCCCGAGAATTGGCCCGCAAAAGCGAAAAAGAGGCCAACATGCTCTTCCAGCCATACCGGATCTTGCGTGCGAAGAAAGTGGTAAGCCAAAAGACACCCCTGGCTGTGGCATGCAATCGTGGCTTTCGTGCCATTCGCTGCCGTTACGGCCTCTGCTAGCAAGCGCTCAAGGTCTTTGGCAAAAGCGGTTTCCCCTGGAGGAAACCGGTAATCATAAGGAATGCACTTCAGGTTTTTGTTGGGCTCCCAGCCATCCGCTGCTAACGTTGTCATCATGCCAACATAGCGTGGGCATTCTTCGGAAAAGTTTTCTCCAATAGACACCGGTCGCACTCTAACTCCGTTACGACTTCGCGCCGACCCGTCCTCAGCAATTTCTAACTTGAGCCATTCGCGCACCAAAATGAGGTCGTCAGTAGGCAGTCCACTACGCTGCGCATAATCTGCGGCGCTCTGAACCGGCGCTTTGAAAATAGCGTCCGGATTCATCGCTGGTAGCAGAAAATTAAAATTAACCCTCGCAGCGCTGTCCTCCGTCACCTCAACATGGAGGGCCCCCATTCCGTAGCCGGGCACAAAAATGATCGGCGACAGCACATTTTGTGACTCATTATTGCTATCACCACCACAAGCCGTTATCGCCGCAAGTACGCATGTGCACGTTAGAAGGTATAGACTTCGCTGCAAGCAAGACACAGAGATTCCCTTTGTCCAATGTGAACCAAAATAAGAGACTACCTACTGCACGCTCTACGAAAGTTGAAGCAGGTGCATTATTAACACAAACCCCGGAGATCTACATATCGAAATATAAAGGCCGTAAAATGGCCACATCACGGTGCCATTGTGTCTTCGAACCCTTCTGGGAGTGCCAGCGCGACAATCTTCCGCAAGAGCAGTGGAAGTTCAGCTTTAATAGTGCCAAGGCTGCGGTAAATCGCGCCCTGGCGGAGCACAGAGCCGCTGGTGCACTGGCTATCGCGTTAGCAAGTTCAGACGAGCTGAGTTACGACGAGGCCCAAAGGAGCCTAATACTCCAATGAGTATTCGGATCCGTCCTGCGTGCTCCACCCTTTATCTCTCACTTATCTGAACTCCAGTTCATCGTCTTTCAGGCTGCTAAACCCGAGGCTGAAAAAGTCCCGGATATAATTCTGGTAGACCTTCCAGGGGAAGCGGTCGCCCTGCTTGGGGAACTGCTCGCGTGAGCGCAGCACGTAGCCTGCCTCGAAGTCGAGCAGGGGTTGTTCACCCACCGCTGCTTTGACACGGGGAGTGACGCTTGTATAGCCGCTGCCGGACATCTGGTTTAGCAGCCTGCACATGTATTTGCTGGTGAGGTCGGCCTTGAGTGTCCAGGAAGAGTTGGTGTAGCCGACCACAAAGGCGAGGTTGGGGATGTCAGAGAACATCATGCCGCGATACACATAGTGCTTGGTGAAATCGATAGCTTGCTGGTCGACGCTATACTGTACGCCGCCGGCAAATTTCAGGTTAAGGCCAGTGGCCATGATGATAATGTCGGCGTCTAATTGTTTGCCTGATTGCAGGCGAATGCCATCGGTATTGAAGGAATCGATATGGTCGGTCACCACGTCAGCGCGTCCCTCGCGGATAGCCGCGAACAAATCACCATCGGGCACGGCGCACAGGCGCTGGTCCCACGGGTTATAGCTGGGTGTGAAGTGAGTGGCCACATCGTAGTCGGGGCCTAGCTCCTCCCTCACCCTTTGCAGCAAAAAGCGACGCAGTAGTTTCGGCTTCCTGCGCGATAGCTGGTAGACATACATCTGGAACAGCACCCGCTTCCAGCGCGTCAGGCGAAACACCACAGAATCGGGCAGCCATTTGCGCAGCATCTCCGCCATGGCGTCGCGTGCCGGTATGCTGGCAATGTAGGTGGGTGAGCGTTGCAGCATGGTCATGCTGGCAGTATCTTTGGACATCTCAGGCAACAGCGTGACGGCGGTGGCGCCGCTGCCGATGACGACGACGCGTTTATCTTTGTAGTCCAGATCATCGGGCCAGTGTTGAGGGTGGATGACTTCTCCCTTGAAGTCGTCGCGCCCGGCGAATTCAGGGGTGTAGCCCGCGTCATAATCGTAATACCCGCTGCAACTAAGAATGAACTGACAACTGATGGCAACGGACTCACCCGTGTCCCCACGTTCTGCGGTAACGTGCCAGCGCTGCTCGCTGGCTGACCAGTCGGCGGACACGACCTTATGGTGATAGCGAATATGCGACTCCACGTCATACTCCCGCGCGGCGTCGCGAATATAATTGAGAATTGAGCCGCCGTCGGCAATCGAGGATTTGTTGCGCCAAGGTTTGAAGCCGTAACTCAAGGTGTACATGTCGCTGTCGGAGCGAATTCCGGGATAACGGAACAGATCCCAGGTGCCGCCGCTGGCAGCGCGCGATTCCAGAATGGCAAAGCTGCGCTCGGGGCTGTGACGGCGCAACTGGCAGGCACCGCCAATACCGGACAGGCCAGCTCCGATAATGAGTACGTCTACTGAGTTGCTGGTGGTATTCATAGTTGCTCCATTAGAAATCGTATCTCAGGGTAGCGCCATAGGTACGGGGTGGTTCCAGGAAGTAGGCGTCCATGGTGGTAATGGGGAATGTCGCCGCCGTCAGCCCGGCGTATTTGTTGTCTGAAAGGTTCTTTCCCCAGACGGAAACATCCCAGTGATCATTGCGCCAGCCGAGTTTGGCGTTAAACAGGCTCCTGTCCTGATAATCCTTATCCTGGACGTTGGCAGCGTCGGTTGTCAGGTGCTCGTCCATATAGCTGTAGTCTGCGCGAAGGTAAACCCCGCCATCGGCCAGCGGCAAGACTAATGTAGCAGACGCAGTGGCGTTGTACTCTGCGGTAAAGGGCAGTTTTTCGCCCTTTTGGGGGCCGTCGGTGATTTCATACTTGTGCATATAGAGAAGGCCACTGGTCAGTGTCAGGTTGGGCAGGGGTTGTGCCTGGAGGTTCACATCCAGGCCCGACGTCTCCACGCTGGGCAGGTTGGACACGAACGTGCCCAGGCCGAGTTCCTGTTGCTGCTGAAACTGGTAGTCGTCAGTCTCCGTGTAGAAAGCCGCAGCATTGATGCGAAATCGGGCATCCAGCAGGGTGGATTTAACGCCGAGTTCATAGCTGCTGGTTGACTCGTCCTCAAACTCACGTTGTTCGGGTGTGCCATTGACGGTGTTGAATCCACCTGATTTAGAACCTGTGGAAGCTCTGGCGTACATCATGGTGTCATCAAGCAGGTCGAAGCTGGTGTCGAGCAACCAGTTAACATCACTCGTACTGCGAGAAAAATCCTGATCGACCGGCGTGGTGACAGCATTCAAAAATGATAATCCGGTGAATTGAGCCGACAACGCGGTGGATTCAATCGCGGTTAAAATATCCGCATCTTTTTGTTCATTTGTCCCGCGCAGCCCGCCGGTAACACGCCAACGCTCACTGATATTCCAGGTCGTCTGGCCGAACACTGCGAAGGTCTTGGTTTGTAGTTTGATGTCGGCACTGATGGAATCGCCTGGTTGCGCGATAAAGGCAATGTCGGGTACGCCCGCGGGGAGTAAAGCGGCGATATCCGGTTGTTGATTGGCCTGGCTGATAAAATCTTCGCCCACAAAAACAAAAGGTGAACCATCGCCCCCGGTGGTACTGGATTGGAAATAGAATAAACCCAGTTGGTAGTCCAGCGGTCCGTCAGTTTCCGAGACGAAGCGTAATTCCTGTGAGAAATTATCGCCCTCGCTGGTAGCGCCAACATAGGACATAACATCCAACTGCGATCGGTCTACATCATAGCTCGTAGTGCCATCGGCTTGCCCCCACGCTGTGATGGATTTCAGGGAGCCCCACTTCTGATCGTAATCGATCACGGCGGACACGCTATCGACAGTGTTCTTAAACGCATTATCCACGTTAACAGCAATTTCGTGGTCAAAGGGATTGTTCTTGTCGATGGCCAAGCCACGCGCCGCTAATTCATTGTTGACGGAAACACCTTGCACCGAATCCGCTGCACAGCATTTGGCATTTCGATCGACATGGGCGCCTTTAATCAGGACCCGCAGGTCATCAAAAGGTACGTACAGCAATTTTGCAATGATATTCCAGTCATCGGCGCTATTGAGGTCGTCACCTGAGCCGTTTTCAAAATAGCCGTTGCGCTGATCAATGGTGCCGGTAATGCGATACGCAAGCGTTTCATTGATAGGACCGCTGGCAGCCGCAGTCAGCTTGGTTAAATCGTAATTGCCGATGCTGGTTTCTATATATCCTTCAAATTCCTCTAGATTGGGATCTTTGGTAAAGATGCTGATGGCGCCGGCGTTGGTATTTTTGCCATAGAGGGTGCCTTGCGGCCCCTGCAGCACCTCGATGCGTTCTATGTCGGTCAGATCTGACATGCCCAGGCCCGAACGAGCCAGAAAGACATCGTCTACAAATATGCCAACGGACGGCTCCAGCGCGATGTCGTTTTGCGACGTGCCAATGCCGCGAATTCGAAATGCGGCGGTAAAGGGCTGGTTGCCGGTGGAGATGGTCAAGCTCGGCGTCAAGACAGCAAGGTCGACCGCATTGTTGATGCCCGCCTCCTGAATCACTTGTTCACTGAAGGCGGTGATAGCCATGGGCACGTCTTGCAGGCTTTCACTGCGTTTACTGGCGGTGACGATAATTTCCTCCAGTGCGTTGGCCTGGGCTGTCGCCTGCACTGATGTGCCGCCTAAGGTCAGTGCTGAAAGAATCAGATGGACGGGCCCTCGTTTGTTACAGTGCCTTTTAGAGTGTGTCATATGTGTCTACCCATGGTATTTATCGTTAGATTTTTTAATTTTCATCGAAGCATAGCCTCAGCAGCGAGCTTGTAAAACGCCCGGTTGCAGCGCAGATGTGGACTGAGCCTCTGCTATTAGTGGGATGACCCCAGTTGCAGATAAGCGTTCTCGCCAAAATAAGAGGCCGGGTCCAGCTGTACCACCTGCTCGAAAAAGTGTGCAGCCTTTTCGTGCTCGGCGTTCATTGCCAGCAGCACTCCCAAATAGTACAGAGCACACGTGCGGTAGATAATGAGCAGGCCATCCCGCAGTTCTGCGCCAAGTAGGTCGGTCAGCTCGACAGTATTTTCTTCAAGCCCCCTCAGCAGTGTTTGCAGTGCATTGATTGCCTGCGGCCGGCTATTGGCGAAATCAGGGAAGGCGATATTGGCCCTGGCGAGGGTCAGGATAGCCTCAGGTTCTTCCAACGTGGACCCCTGGAGCAGGTCCAGAAAAATTTCACCCGCATTTCTCATCAGCTCTGCCGTGTCAGTGACGCCGCTCAGTTTTGACGCTTTTAGTAACGAAGAGAGCATGCGTGCTTGCAGGATCACCGGGTGTTTATTGTCGCAATCTTCCAGCTGCGAACCATACTCGAAGGCGAGGTCGACATCATTCTGCAAACCGTGCGCCAGGGCGAGAACCGCTATAGCGATCGGCTCGCCAGGGGCCAGAGCCAGTGCGGTCTGGCCGACGGTAATAGTGTGCTCGTACTCTCCTAGAAGCAGGCCGGCGAAACACAGGGCATAGGCGTGTTCAGGCAGTGTAGCGCGGGTATCCAGTTGTGCAGTGAGGTTTGAGAGTAGTTGGTCGAGACCATGGCGTTGGCGAAAAAGAATGCTGGGCCGATAGATCGTGTCGATTAACGTAGAGATGGCGCGCTCAGAATTGTCGATGACCCGTTGAAACTGGTTTCTGATCTGCCGGTTCTTTTCTGTGGCCATCCATCGGCTGATGATGCGGTTCACGTCTGTTACGTTGTCGACCATGTTGTCAAAACTCAGGTCGGGTCGCTTTATGGCGATCAGTGTTTTTACTTCCAGATCGACCAAATCGGCGAGTTTTCCCCGTGCGGTTTCAAAAAATGACAGCGGCACTCCGGCATTGTGAGCAGCCCATAACAGCCCTATCAGCTGATCTTCGTCCTGCTCAGGTTGCGCTGCGTTTTGTAGCAATGAGGAATTTGCCAGCTGTTGCAGAAACTCGGCCGGGAAGCTCAGGTTGCGCGTATTCTGAAAGTGACTTTTTAGCGGGATGATATTGTCATCGTCATTCACGCTATACCGGGCCGATAGCAGTTCGATTTCAATGACATTTGCATCGTAGCCGGCCGTCCGGAAGACATCGGCAATGTCTTGCAGCGACAGCCTGGTTTGTTCCTGGAATTTTCGTATCAGCTCAATCAGTTTCAGGTGGTTCTGTGTATACAGAGAAAGATTTGCGCGCGGTTTTTTTGCCGGCGGCAACAGATCTGCTCGCAGGTAATACTTGATCGAGTCACGGGTTGCGCCAGAGGCGGCAATCAGTTCAGAGATGCGATAAGTGCCGGCTTCCTTGCCAGTAGTGGTCTGCTTCTGGGCCGTCACTGCCACTAGCCGATTTGGAGTGCGGCAACTTCGGGGTAGCTGTCATGCCACTGCTCGATGAGATGGCTCTGGTCGACATCGTTGGGATGAAATCCTGGTTTCAAGTAGCGCTTGAATTCCGGTGCCGACCAGCTTCTGAAGCCGCCCTTGCCCCACATGAAGTTCCAGGCCTCACGGATATGATGCACAGAGGGAATTTTGTGGTCACGCCACAACAGAATTACCTGGGCTATGGCCATTTGTATCCAGAATGTGCGAAAGATAATCTTCGCGACCACGATGCGCTCTTTCTCCTTGTTCACCGCCGCCCGGTAGACGTCAAAGGCCACTGCCTTGTGCTCAATTTCTTCCATAGCGTGCCACACCAGCATTTCCCGCAGAGGAGAGTGGTTGTCGCTCTGCAGGCCAGCTTCGGGGTTTTCCAGTGTCCACTGGGCCAGGGTGGCCGTTATATGCTCCAGCGCGGCTGTTATCGCCAGTTGCCGTCCTGGATCCAGCCTGCGTTTTGCGGTGTCGATTCGCTTTTTGAAGCGTTTCTCAATGTGCTTCATGGCCATGCCGAGGCTTTCTGCCTGGGCGTTGAACTCCTCATGGACGCGGCTGTGATGTGCTTCCTGGCCGATGAAGCCCCGTATCTGCGCCAATAAAATCGGATCATCGATATCCTTCTGGTAGTGGCGCACGGAATCGATAAAGAACCGTTCACCGTCGGGGAAGGAGGCGGACATTGCGTACATCAATGTGCTGAGGATGGGATTGCCACGAAAAAAGTACTTTTCCCGCAGTTGTGTCATATCGAACGCCATTCTGCGTGGCTTGATAGAACGCGTTTGTGTGTCAACGGCCTGCGCTACTGTCATCGTGAGATTTCCTTGGTGGACCTGCGTTGCGTCTAACCCGGGTTTGGTCTTGATGGTCTTGCGCAAGACAAAGCCAGGATCTGGGCGGGCCTTGCTACCTATAGATAGATATTCAAAAACCCAGCCTACAGATAGTTACGCTATCCGTCAAGCATGGGACAAGCATGGGACAAGCATGGGACAA
>Ga0209702_10000382_pt1 | contig 92058 bp, 92 predicted proteins | sample FRY01_FD_187210 | JGI IMG/M metagenome (GOLD analysis project Ga0209702, IMG submission 187210) | Freshwater microbial communities from Lake Fryxell liftoff mats and glacier meltwater in Antarctica - FRY-01 (SPAdes) (version 2) | ecosystem: Environmental > Aquatic > Freshwater > Ice > Glacier... | reverse complement strand
TTATTCCAATCATAGTGACTAACGCCGAGAAAACCGCGCTTACCATCATGAATCTGCGCATGGGAATATCTCCTATCGTTATTTGTGTATGACGTATTGGATCGCGGGAAATTCTATTATTTTTGTTGAAATACATGTGGGATTCGAACACTGTTTTTCCGCTCTGCTCTGATCAGTGTATCTGTAGGCAGGCTTGCCAGTCAAACGGGCAGAACCATCTTTCGTGGTTGGCTTCGCATTGCTAATGCACTAGATCACGGTCTCCAGTGACGATTAGTTGTATCGATAAATTTATTGAATCAGCGCATAAATTGTCGCCGTGAGGGCCATACCTGTTCCGTCATTCACCATCGGCATCCGTCAACCAGAGAATGTGTTTTGCTAGATCAACCACAACGGTAGTAGCATCTACTTTGGACTCTTTGCTCTCGTAACGTTTACGCTGCAAGTGCTTGGCTCGACAAACTGATAGCGGGGCGAGTTCATTCATCGACTGACCGGCGCAAGCCGGCATCAATCTGCACAAGGAATAACATGACTGCCGTGAACTGGAGCCAGATCCGCGAAGAATTCCCGACCCTTGCACACTGGACTTACCTCGACACCGCGCGCAAGACCATACCGCCGCGTTGCCAGGAACAGGCCATGCAGGATTACTGCCGTGATATCCGCGAGACGGCCGGGGCAGATGCCTGGTCCGCGGTTAATGTGGCGAAAACCCGCGAAGTGATGGCTGGCCTGCTCGGCGCGAAGCCTACGGAAATTGCGTTTACCAAAAACACCACCGAAGGGCTCAATATTGCCGCCCACGCTTTTGACCTGCGGCCTGGCGACAACATTGTGCTCACCGACATGGAGCATGTGGCCAACGTCTGGGTGTGGAAGCATTGGGAGAGCCGGGGCGTTGAAATTCGTTATGCGAAGAACCGCGCTGGACGCCTGCCGCTAGAGGTTTTTCTCGAGCAGATGGACAAACGCACCCGCGTGGTATCCACCGCCTACATCACCTACGGCAACGGATATCGCGTGAACTTGCCGAAACTTGGGGCGGCGTGCCGAGAGCACGGCGCGAAGCTGGTCGTCGACGGCGTACAGGCAGCCGGCATTCTCGCAGAGCGGCTCGACAGTCTCGGCGCCGATTTGATTGCCATAGGTGGCCACAAAAACCTTTTCGGACTGACCGGCACAGGGCTGCTGTACTGTCGCGAAGAACTGGTCGATGAACTGAAGACACCGTTTCTGAAAGCGCCGGCGGCCAAGGGCTCGGTGCAGGCGAGCGGCCACCTCAACAGTCAGTTTGACTATATGCGGACCGCCCATCGTTTTGAGGGCGGCAATCCCAATTTTCTGGGATTGCGTGTGTTGCGTCGTGGCGCTGAATTCATACAGTCGATCGGCATGACGAATATCGAGGCGCGTGTGCGCGAGCTGACCACGCACTGCATGGCGCAGCTCAAAGCGGCAGGTTTTGAATCACGGACGCCGGAATCGTGGGCAGAACGTGCACACATCATTGGTGTACCGTTGCCGGATGCAGGTGAAGTGATGAACCGGTTGCGGGAGAAACACCGGGTCATCGTCAACGTCAAAGACGGTGCCATCCGCATATCGATGAGTTTTTTCAACAGCACGGATGATATCGACCGCATGATAGCGGCGATGCAGCAGGAACTCGCGCAGGTTTAGCAGCAGTCCGTGCTTGCGTTACCAGTTGCGCGGCGGTTGATCACCTGGCTGCGGTAGTGGGCGACGGCGACCGGGTGAACATGATGTCGCCGTACCAGGCGTGGGCAGAGTCGCCAGTGTTGTCGGTGTCGGTCATGAGGCCTACGGCAGTGATCCGTCCGGGCTCTTCGCCGAAGGCGCGGCGGTAATCCTCGACGATATTGCGCGTGACTTCCTGCCACTGGCCCAGTCGGTCGCGTCCGGATTCAGCGACGATCATGCGGATGCGCGAGGTATGCCGGTTCGGAATTACGGTTTCCCGCAGCGCGCGGTTTTCCCAGATGTACATCAGTGTTGCGTACGGCAGTTGCTGCCCGGTCAGCAGGTGGATGTTGCTGAAAAAAGTGCGGTCCTGTGGCGACAGCTTTTCCATATCACCATCGAAACTGACCACCAGGCGTACCGGCGCATCTTCCAGGTGTTGCTTGGTGTTGTCGGCCTGGCGGATGAGTGCGTCAACTTTCCAGCGCCAATTGAGCAGGGGGTAAGTGGCGGAGTCCAGCGCCAGCGGATGCGTCAGGCCAGATGCAGAGGCGCTCGCCTTCGCATGCACCACGGTTCTGCCCTGTTGGCTGACCAGACGGTATTCAGTGGGTCGTTTGAATCTGGACAGGATCCACGGTTGCCAGCCCGGTGGCAGGGTTGCGCCCGGCGTATGGCCGGAAAAACTGCGGACATGGTGCAGCGCCACCGTGTCCGGTGCCTTTGCATGGTCTGTTGACGTGCTTGCGCATCCAGCGACCAATATCGCGACCAGCACCATGACTGGCGCAGTACGATCAAACTTGCCCATGAGCTCCTCCAAGCCGTGCGCAACCGTTGCGCATCTTAGAGCATACGCACGTCGTCAGGCGAGAATAATCGGCGGGCGACCCGGCAGAGTGCCGGGCGGGCAGTCAGGGATTGGTGGCGATCTGTGCCGGTGCCAGCGGCGGGTTCTTGGAGAAATAACGCTTGATGCCGGTGAAAATCGCATCCGCCATCTTGTGCTGGTACGCCGAGCTTTTCAGCTTGTTCTCTTCTTCGGGGTTGGTGATGAAGGCGGTCTCGATCAGGATGGATGGAATGTCCGGCGCCTTCAATACCGCAAAACCGGCCTGTTCGACGTAGTTCTTGTGCAGCCGGTTGATGCCGCCCATTTCGGCGAGCACGGCCTTGCCTAGTTTCAGGCTGTCGTTGATCGATGCGGTTTGTGACAGGTCGAGCAGGGTTTGTTTGAGGTAAGTGTCCTGTACGCCGATGTTGACGCCACCGATCAGGTCGGCGTCGTTTTCCTGCTTGGCGAGGAAGCGCGCGGCGGCAGAGGTCGCACCGCGCTCCGACAGGGCAAATACCGAGGATCCGTTGGCCGAAGATTTGGTGAAGGCGTCGGCATGGATGGAGACCATCAAGTCGGCGCGTACTCGCCGCGCCTTGTCGACGCGGGTATGCAAAGGAATAAAAAAGTCGCCGTCGCGGATCAGCACGGCGCGCATATTGGGCTCGCTGTCGATGCGCTCTTTGAGCTTACGTGAAATGGCCATCGTGACATCTTTTTCCAGCGTGCCACGGCGGCCGCGCGCGCCCGGGTCTTCACCGCCGTGGCCGGGGTCGATAGCAATGGTGATCAGGCGTATCGAGGGGGGGCGCGTGGGTCGCACCATTGGCGCGACGCTGGCGGTAGTTGTCGGCGGTGTTTCGGGCGCCGCTGCAACCGCAGGCGTTTCAGTCTGTTGTGCTTCATGACGTTTGAGGAAGGCGAGCAGCGGATCAGGCGGCTCCAGCGGATATACGTCGAGCACCAGACGGTGGCCATATTCGCCGATCGGAGCCAGCGCAAAGGCTTCGGGTTTGACCCGGGTCTTGAGGTCGAATACCAGGCGTACGGTGCCCGGCTTGAAACGGGCGACGCGCACACCCTTGATATAGGGATCGTCAGGGCTGATCTTGCTGGCGATTTCGTTGAGTGTGGCGCTCAGCGCGATGTCATCGATGTCCAGTACCAGCCGGTCGGGGTTATCCAAGCTGAACAGAGTGTGTTTGACCGACTGCTGCGATTCGATGGTCACTCGCGTGTAGTCGGGCGCGGGCCAGACCCGTGTTGCGGTCACCAGTGCATCGGCAGCGTATACCGGTGCGGAGAATGCCAGCATGGCGGCGATGCCCTGCAGCGTTTTCAGCAGCGAGCGGCGGGCAGTTGAGCGGAAACGTGACAGGAATCGGGGCAAAAAACAGGGCTGATACGGGCGGGGTGCCGTGCGGCGGATGACGGGTCTCAGTATGTCAGTTGGTCGAGACAACGCCTGCCAACCTCCGTGTGCGCAGTGATTGCTGTTGTGCGGCCCTGCGCTTGGGCGCGCATATCAACGGTGAGATCCGCAGTGGGCAGATCGGGGGCCTTTTCAGGCCACTCGACGAGGCAGACGGATGCGGAATTGAAATACTCTCGAAATCCGCTTTCCTCCAGCTCCTGTGGATCAAGGAACCGATAAAAATCAAAGTGATACAAGTATAACCTAGAAAACTTATAAGGTTCAAGCAGGGTGTAAGTAGGGCTTTTGACCCTGCCCTCAAAACCCAGCCCGCGGAGGATGCCCCGCGCCAGCGTGGTTTTGCCTGCGCCGAGGTCGCCGCACAGATGCAAAACCATGCCAGGCTGCAGCAGCGGCGCCAGCGCGCGGCCCAGGGCGAGGGTGTCGTCTTCGGCGGCGAGATGCAGGCTGCGTTTATGATGCGGGGTATGCAAGAGGGTAGCGTGGTTCAAATGAGTGTTGATTGGTCGGTGCTCCGGCGCGACATCGGACGCTGGGGCGCGGAGCTGGGTTTCCAGCAGCTTGCGGTTGCCGACTGCGACCTGTCGCACGCCGAGCCGCGCCTTGCGGAATGGCTGGCCCGCGGCTGGCACGGCGATATGGATTATATGGCACGCCATGGCGTGAAACGCAGCCGCCCGGCCGAACTGATACCGGGCACCGTGCGCGTAATCCTGGCGCGTCTCGATTACACGCCGCCGGCGGCACGCGACAGCTGGTCCGTGATCAACGATGATTCCCGCGCATTCATTTCGCGTTATGCGACGGGGCGCGATTATCACAAGGTGTTGCGTGCCAAGCTGCAGCAGCTGGCGACGCGCATTGAATCTGCGGTGGGCGAGTATCGCTATCGCGTTTTTACCGACAGCGCGCCGGTGATGGAAGTGGCGCTCGCCGAAAAAGCGGGGCTGGGCTGGCGCGGCAAACATACGCTGCTGCTCAACCGCGAGGGCGGGTCGGCATTTTTCCTCGGCGAAATCTACACCGACCTGCCGCTGCCGGTTGATGAGGCGCAGCAAGAACACTGCGGCACCTGCAGCAAATGCATCACGGTCTGTCCGACGCAGGCTATCGTGGCGCCGTACCAGCTCGATGCGCGGCGCTGCATTTCTTATCTGACCATCGAATTGAAAGGCAGCATTCCGGTAGCGCTGCGGCCGTTGATCGGCAATCGGGTCTATGGCTGCGATGACTGCCAGTTGGTGTGCCCGTGGAATCGCTTTGCACAGACCACCGGCGAAGCCGACTTCGACGTCCGTAACGGGCTGGATGATGTGACGCTGGTCGAGCTTTTTGCCTGGGATGAGCAGGTGTTTGCAGCGCGGCTCGCCGGCAGTGCGATTCATCGCATCGGCCATGAACGCTGGCTGCGCAATTTGGCCGTGGGCCTGGGCAACACAAAATCAACGCCGGAAGTGATCGCTGCATTGCAGGCGCGGCTTGATCACGCCTCGACGCTGGTGCGTGAACATGTGGCCTGGGCGCTGGCGCGCCACGGCGTTGCCTGCTGATCCGCTTATGGCGATTTGCGGCTGGCGCACTGTGCCGCCAGTTTCAGAACAGCGAAAGCTGTGACTACCAGCGCCACGATGTAGAGCAACCGCTGCGGCCACGGCCCCAGCGCATCGACGATGCTCGGAGTGTCGGGTAGTGTATCGCCGACAAAACCGTAGTTCGCACCCAGCAGCAGATTGACCGGCAGGATCAGCAGCCCATAAGCAAGGGTGGCTGCGCAGGCGTAACCATAATCGCGCCAGCTCGGACGGTAGCGGTACACCGCCACGTCATACACGGCCACCGCCAGCAGGAAGCCATGCTGTTGCCAGAACCCCCAGAACCAGATGGAGGTCGGCGGGTCGGTCAAGCTGGGTGTGAGCACAGCCTGCGTGGAAAGGCCGAAGCCCCAGAAAAAAACCAGCACCCGCATCCAGTGCGCACGCGTCAGCAGCAGCAGCGAAGCCAGCGCCGCGGCGAAATGGCACAGTTGCAGCGGCAGCGTGGTATTGAGGTCGAGCGCCGGCGGGATGATCCACCACAGATGCGCAGCAAACCAGATAGCCAGATTGCTCCACGCCAGGGTGCGTTCCAGCGGAGTTGGTTTACCGGAGTACTGTCGTCTGCCGATGGCGACCCAGCCTGCAATCAGCAGCACCAGGGCCAGCACAGCGATGCCGTGCGTCAGGGTAAACGCGCGAAAGGTCTCCACAGGCTGCAGCCAGTTTTTGGGGGGGTCAGGCGCCCAATGCCGCAGCCAGTTCGCCGAAATCGTTGGCGATCACGTCCCACTGCTCGGCGGTTTTGAGATTGGTTTTTTGCGCCGGGCCATATTCAGTGGGGCGCAGCACGAAGCCGGTGCGCATGCCGTGACTGCGCGCATGTTTCAGATCGTCGTTGTGCGCGGCTACCATCATCACTTCATGCGGTTGGCAGCCCAGCAGCTCAATGGCGCCGAGATAAATTTCGGGATCAGGTTTGAAATGACGGAACACCTGGCCGCAGAGCACGGTGTCCCATGCCAGACCGCCATGTTTGGCCATGTTGGCCAGCATGTCGACATCGCCGTTGGACAGCGTGGAGATCAGGTATCTTTTCTTCAGCCGGGTGAGGCCGGCGACCACGTCGGGCCACGGCAGCAGGCGGTGCCAGACGCGGTTGATGTGATGCAGTGCGGCCTCGTCGAGTTGGTCCAGTCCGTAACGCGGCGCCAACTGGTCCAGCGCCTTGCGGTAGATGCAGTCGATGGTGGTCCACGGCCATTCGCCCTTGCGCACCTTGTCCATGCCCGGCTTGTACGCGGTTTTCCATTCATCAACGAATGCGACCCAGTCGGTATTCAGATTTTGTTTGCTGCCGTATTCCGACAGGTCGTTGATGATGCTGGTGCGCCAGTCGACCACGGTGCCGAAAGTATCGAAAGTCAGTGCCTTGATGCCGGAGATCATGATTTAACCTGTTGAAATTAGAATATTTTACCGGGCTCTCGCGGAGTCACTCGCTGACCCAGGTCGCAGCGCATGCGGATGGCGCCTTCGATGCTCTGGTAGTAGCCGGCGATGTACTGGGTATGCCTGAAGCCCAGTGTTTCGTAGAAGTTGCGCGCAGCAAAATTGTTGGCGCGCATTTCGACGCTGATGTGGCCGATGCCGGCAGTCAGCGCTGATTCGATGAGCCATTCGACCAGTGCCAGCCCGATGCCGCAGCGCTGGTGCGTGGGTTTGACTGCGAGCAGTGAGAGGTGTGCCTTGGTGTCGCCGAATTCGGTGATTGCAAAACCGGCGATATGGCCGCGGGTTTCGGCGACCAGCACACAGGTTTCGCGGGCATGTACTGCGCGCGCCACCCGCGTCGGGTGCCAGGTCCAGCCGCGTAGGCCGACTTCGATCAGGCAACGCGACATCACGGCGATCTCTTGAATATCACCGCCGCTGGCCAGTCGCATCTGATAAGGCGTTACGGACAAGTCTGCAGGCTCCTTGCTGCAGTGTAGCGCATCACCGCTGACCGGCGTTGATGCGTTTATGTCGTAGGGCGTGGCGGCCCCGTGCTTGCCGCCCGCTGTCTGTTACGCCTGTTTCGGTATGAACTTCAGCGCTACACCGTTGTTGCACCAGCGCTGTCGGGTGGGCACCGGACCGTCTTCGAAGATATGCCCGTGGTGACCGCCGCAGCGCACGCAGTGATATTCAGTGCGCGGCAGGAACAGGCCGAAATCTTTTTTGGTGGCGAATGCATCGGGGATGGTCGTGAAAAAACTCGGCCAGCCGGTGCCGGATTCGTATTTCATTTCGGAGGTGAACAACGGCAGGTCGCAGCCCGCGCAGGCAAACACGCCTTCGCGCTTTTCGGCATTCAGTGCGCTGGTGCCGGCGCGTTCGGTGCCTTCTTCGCGCAGCACGTTGTACTGCGCGCGGTCCAGCCGCTTGCGCCATTCGTCATTGGACAGTTTTAGCACTTCGGTGGGCGCCGGCGCCTTGAAATTGGCGGCGAGCAGCGCGCGCCAGTTTTTCTGCATGGCGTTGATCTCCTTCATTGCGTTGACGGGGGTGGCGATGGCTGCCCTGACCAGCGATTGCCCCAGCGCGATCAGCGCCAGTCCCTGCAAAAATCCGCGTCGTTTCATGGTGATTCTCCTATGCTGTGTTCAGACCGCGCATGGCGCGGGAAATCCGGGAAATCCGGGTTCGGGAAAAATCTGGGAAATAAATCAGGTTATATGGCTATTTATCATTGGTCGAATAATCCCGACATTCCTTACGCTCATGATCGATGCGCGCGCCGGATGCGCGATAATTCCCACCTGCTGAATAAAGTTAAAGCAATGAAAAGTATACGTATAGACCGCTACGGCGGCCCTGAAGTTCTGCGGCATGTTGATATTCCGGTGCCCGTCGCCGGCCCCGGTACGGTGCTGGTGCGCGTGCATCACGCCGGCATCAATTTCATGGATATCCATACCCGGCAGGGCAAATATGCGCAGTCGCGGACCTACCCGGTGCGTCTGCCGTGCACGCTGGGCATGGAAGGTGCAGGCGTGGTTGCTGCTGTTGGTGTAGGCGTGACCACGCATGCCGTGGGGGATCGTGTGGCGTGGTGCATTGTCTGGGGCAGTTATGCCGAATATGCGGTGGTGCCGGCGTGGCAGGCGGTCAGGGTGCCGGATGCGCTGCCGCTGGATCTGGCTGCGGCCTCGGTGTTCCAGGGTTACACCGCGCATTACCTGACGCACGATGTGGCGCGGCTCGGGCCGGACAAAAGTTGCCTGGTGCATGCCGCGTCCGGCGGCATTGGCCAGATCCTGATCCAGATGGCAAAACGCAGCGGCGCGCGGGTGTTTGCAACGACCAGCACCGCAGAGAAGGCCGCTGTCGCGCGTGAGCGCGGCGCCGAGTTGGTGATGCTGTATGACGGCGGACGGTATGTCGATGTCGTGCGCGAGGCCACCGGCGGACAGGGTGTGGATGTGGTGTTCGATGCCATCGGTAAAACTTCGCTGCGCGATAGTTTCCGCGCTACACGCACCCGCGGCCTCATCGTCAATTACGGCAATGTGTCGGGCTCGGTTACCGATCTCGATCCGCTGGAATTGGGCGAATCGGGATCGTTGTTCCTGACGCGGCCGCGGCTGGCGGATCATTTGCGCGATGCTGCGGAAATCCAGCGTCGTGCCACGGATATTTTCGGCGCGCTGCTCGACGGTACGCTGAAGATAGCCATTGCCGGGCGCTACACGCTGGACAACGTGGAGGCGGCGCATGCTGCATATGAAGAGCGCCGCATGGTTGGCAAGCCGGTGCTGGATATCATATAAGTTATTGATTATATTAATATTTATTTAATTTCCAGGCGCTGGTCCATAGCCAGCGCACCACCGCCGCGAGCGATCAGGTAGAGCATCAACGCGGCCCAGCTCAGATGCGTGGGCCAGGCATCCGGATATACGAATATCTGGATCACTGCAGTCATGCACAGCAGCGAAAGTGCAGACAGCCGCGTGAACAAACCCAGCACCAGCAGGATCGGGAGCAGGTGTTCGGCGTAGGTGGCCATGTGCGCTGCAAATTCGGGCGGCAGCAGCGGCAGCTTGTATTCCTCCGCAAACAGGTAATAGGTGCTGTCCTTGATGGTCAGCAGACCTTCGACCTTGGTGCGCGCCGAAAAAAAGAAAATGGCGGCAACGGCGATGCGCACGGTCAGCGCCAGCAGGTTGTGGCTGATCAGCAGATTCAGCTGGTCGGCAGCGCGGTTCCAGAGTGTGCGCATGCGGACCATCGGCGTTGCGGTCATGATGGTTGTGTTCATTTTTGTTCCTCCGTCAGGTTGTCGCCGCAGGGCTGCCGGCTGCTGAATGCACCAGCGTCCAGCAAGGTGGTGAGCAGTCCGGCCAGGTCGGCGTTGGTGTCTATGTCCAGTGCGCTACGCGTGGCATCGGCGACTGTAGCGCCGGCAGCGCAGGCATCAAGCAACGCGCAGCCGGCCTGATTCAGCGCGATCCATTGCACGGCATCACGCGGTCGCGTGAGTAATGCGCCTTCGGCGCGCCATTCAAGTTCAGTATCCATTGGTTTGTTGCCGCGGTTGCGCGCCCAGATCGTATAGATGGGTGCATCGGCAAACCAGACCCAGCGCGCAGCTGGGTGCGGTTGCAGGCGGGCGCGGAAAAAATTGCCGGCTGCGAGTTGCGCGGCTGTCGACGCGTTTAGTATCGGTTCGTCTACTGCGGCATGGGCTTCTGTCCAGCAACGATCGAGCCGTGCCACGCCAGGCAGGTACGGCAGTTCGGCCGCGGGTTCAAAGCGTTCCAGAAATTCTGCGAAGCTGGCACCGTACTGCAGCAGCATCGGCTGCGTCGGCAGTTGATCGCGGGCATAGAGGGAAGCGGCTGCGCGCAGCCATTCATCGCCCACCAGGCGGTTGACGGCGGGGTAGTTGGCTTGCAGGGCATCTATGCAGCCTTTCAGCACCGTGTTGCGGTAGACCGCGAACGCAGGTTGCGCAACCAGTGCCGCCATGGTTGCCGGCACGGCATCGTCGGTCGCCAGCAGCGTACGTGCAAAATCATCCTGGAAACGGGCGAGGGAGAGGTTGAGGGAGGAGGCGGGAGCAGATGCAGTCATCATGCGGCCTCCGCCAATGGTTTTTGCAGCATGGTAGCCGCACGAGCGCGCTCAGCATCGAGCACATCAAACGCCGGCAATTTGTCGTCGCGTTCAATCAGCGTGGGTTTCGCGCCTATGCGTTTAATCAGGCGTTCATACAACGCCCAGACTTCCGGGGCGACCGGGGCGTCGTGGCTGTCTACCAGCAATGCGTCTCCCAGTTGGGGGTCAGTCGCATGGCCGGCGAGGTGAATTTCCATCACCGGATCGCCCGGAAAAGCATCGATATAGTCTGCAGCTGCATATCCCATGTTGTGCGCACTGACGTACACATTGTTGACGTCGAGCAGCAGCCCGCATCCGGTACGCTGTGCCAGTTCCTGCAGAAATTCGATCTCATCCCATTCGTGGCCGTCCAGTTTGAGATAGTGCGACGGATTTTCAATTGCAATACGCCGCTGCAGCGCATCCTGGGTGCGTGCCACATTGTCAGCAATGCGTACTAACGCGGCCGTGGTGCGCGGAAATGGCAGCAGGTCCGAGTGATAGGCGCCACGCCAGGTTGACCAGGCGAGGTGCTCCGAAATCAGCGCAGGTTCGATGCGCCGTGCGAGTTCAGTCAATCGTTGCAGATGCGCAGCATCTGGTGCAGCATCGGCCGCCAGAGACAGTGCCACGCCGTGCAGTGAGATGGGGTGTCTGTTGCGTATGGCCTCCAGCCAGGCCAGGCGCGGGCCGCCGGCGACCATGTAATTCTCAGGGTGCACCTCGAACCATGACCCCGCCGCTGTGCATGCGAGTGCCGCGTCGTAATGCTCGGATTTCAGACCCAGTCCGGCGGTGAGGAGGTTGGTCATGGTCGCGAGGTGCGTAGAACGTTGTGGCTGTATCAGCTCTTGACTGACAGCGAGCCGTTGCCCTTAGGTGTCTTGATGCCGGTGCAGGTGCCTTTGGCGACAAACGTCCAGGCATTGCCCTGGTAATCCACCTTTGAAGTGCCGGCGCAGGTGGTGCCGGGGCCTGCGGCGCAGTCATTTTTTCCGGCCTTGGATACGCCGTAGCATTTTTCCTGAGCGGCTTTTTCAGCGGCAACGGCACCGCCGGAAACCAGTGCGACCAGGGTGACTGCAGTAATGGCGAGAGCTTTTGAATTCATTTTTGCAAACTCCTTTTGGATATGGGGGGGCGCCACGCGGTTCCAGGAATGTCCGGATTTCGTGGTCTATATATAACTTCGTTGCCAGCGGACGATTGGTTACAGGGTCCTGCAAATAAAACCGGTTGCCGCCATGCCGTAGTGACGAAAACGGCCGGCGGGTTGTAACCCGCCGGCCGTGTCAAATGTCAGCAGAAACTGCGGGGACGGTCAGTCGTCGCTCGCCGAACCCGGAAATGGCGAGCTGCTGTCCTTGCCGGAACTGCCGATTTGTTCTTTATGGGCAACGCCGCCGGCCATGCCTGAGTAACCTGACTGCAACTGGGGAACACGATCGCTGTCAGGGTCGCTCGGGAATGTGCTGTTTCTGAGCGTGAGGTCGACGGCGTGCGTCATCTCGGGCAGCGACGCATTGACCGACGGGCCGTATCCGCTTTCCTCGGCGGCATTCGGGAATACACCGGCAGCCTGTGCGGCGCCTATGCCAAGGAAAGTGCTGGCAAGAATGGTAAGTGCGAATTTGCGTGTAATCATTTTGAAATCTCCTGGACTAAATTTAAAGGGTTGGTTGACCGGGCAACTGTTGTCATCCGATGTGCTTATAAATTCGCAGCCACCACCCGTTTGGTTACAAAATCGGGCAAAATGCCCCGGAAAATATTTTTTCCGCATTCCGTAACCAAATCCACTCCGCCAACGAAATGAAAGATAAGACGGTGAGTACAAGTGAAGAGCGATTCAGGGATTTACTGCTCAAAGGACTCGCTGGCGACGCTGCGCTTTACCACGTCTTTCTGCGGGAATTGAGTACGCACCTGCGCTCGTTCCTCAGGCGGCGGCTGTCACGGCTGCCGGATGACGTGGAGGACCTGGTACAGGAGACTTTGTTGGCCATACACAATCAGCGCCATACGTACGATGCGGACCAGCCGGTGACGGCCTGGGTGCACGCCATCGCGCGTTACAAGCTGGTTGACCTGCTGCGCAGCCGTTCGCGGCGCGAGGTGCTGAACGATCCGCTGGATGACCAGTTGGACGTATTTACTGAATCTGAAACAGAAGCTGTTGATGCGCGCCGTGATCTGGCCGTACTGCTGGAGCAGTTGCCCGACAACCAGCGTTTACCGATAGTGCATATGCGGCTCGAAGGTTTGTCGGTCATCGAGACGGCTCGAGTGACCGGCATGTCCGAGTCGGCGGTAAAGGTGGGCGTGCACCGCGGATTAAAAGCGCTGGCGGTGCTGATACGGAGCGACCATGAAGACTGATGACCTGATACAACTGTTGGCGAGCGACACCGCCGCGGTGCAACCGCGCGTGTGGCGGCAGCGTTATGCGCTGGCGCTGGGCGCAGGTGTCATCGGTGCGCTGCTGCTGATGGTCGGCATGCTGGGGGTGCGCCCCGACATTGCCGTGGTCGCGCAGATACCGGCGTTCTGGGTGAAATTCGCATTTCCAGGCGCAGTTGCGGCCGGCGTTTTGCTGGTCGCCATGCGTTTGTCACGCCCCGGCGTGCCGCTGGGCCTGGCGCCCTGGGTCATCCCCGTGCCGGTGCTGGCGCTCTGGCTGCTCGGCGTGATCGAACTGGCTGGTGCCACGCCGGAGCAGCGCGAGGTGCTGTTCTGGGGTACAACCTGGGCGACCTGCCCGGTCTACGTGGCGCTGCTGTCAGTGCCGGCGTTCATCGCGCTGTTGTGGGTCATGAAATCTCTGGCACCGACGCGGCTCGCGCTGGCAGGGGCGATGGCCGGCTTGCTGGCCGGTACGGTGGGTGCGGCGACGTACGCGCTGTACTGCCCTGAAAGTGGCGCCTCGTTTCTCGGCGTCTGGTATTTGATCGGCATGCTGGTCCCGACCGCGCTGGGCGCGATCATGGGACCGCGGGTGCTGCGTTGGTAATGGGCATTCGCTGCTCAGGTGACCGAATAAGGCGGGAATCATGAGCCTGATGGACTGGATTGGCCGGATTACCGGCGCTCCAGCACAGCGTGATTCCAACGAACATCAAGACCACGCTTCGCAGTTGTTGGCCAGCCTGCTGACCATGGCATGGTTTGTCGAAGCGCGAGATCCCTATACCGGCGGGCACCTTTGGCGGGTTTCCCGTTATGCAAGACAACTGGCCGATAGCGCGGGTATTGACGACGCCGCGGCGGCACGTATTGGGCTTGGCGGTTTCCTGCACGATCTCGGAAAGGTGGGGGTGCCCGATGCAATCCTGCGAAAAACGGGACGGTTGACTGACGAGGAATACTCGATCATCAAAACACATCCTGATGTCGGGATGCGCATGCTGTCCGGGCATCCGCTCGCAGCGTTGGTTCGCGAAGCTGTGCTGATGCATCACGAGCGGATTGATGGGCAGGGATATCCGCAGGGATTGCAAGCGGATTCGATACCCGTCGTTGCGCGGATCGTCGGTATTTGCGATGCATTTGATGCAATGACCAGCCATCGTCCCTATCGCAAGGGCATGGATATTGAGGCGGCCTTGAGTGTTATTCGCAATAACAAGGGTACTCAATTTGATGAGCCTCTTGCCGACGTGTTCATCAAGATGGGCGAATCAGGCGGGCTGGACCATGTTTTGGGGCACAGCGACAATGGCATACCCATGCAGTCATGCCCGATGTGTGGCCCGACGCTGGTGGTGCACCGCGAGCAAATCGCCGGTGATCGAATTTATTGCCGAAACTGCAGCGGGGAATTTGAGTTGGTGGACGACGCCGGAATGTTGAAGCCGAATCCGACCGGCCGTATGGGGAATGCTGCTGCACTGGAACCGGAGGCAGACGCAGCGCTGATCAAGCGTACCGTTCAGGAAGCTGTTAGCGCGCTTCCATCAATCAAGCTGATGGCAGACGAGTCGGTCGCGGTGCGGGGCATGCACTGAGCGAGTGCATCGGAATAATCTATTGTTGCGGGAATAGGCGCCTGCCAAGTAAATCCGCGTCGGATTGTTGATGATGATTTTGCGGCGCAGTGTCTCGTCGTCGCAATACAACGCAAGCATATCCACCAATTCACCTTCGTCCGGCATGTCGTTCGGCACGTTGAGATGCGGACAATCAGTGCCGTGCGGTGTGGCCTGTACGATGATGGCGCGTGTCAGTCCGAGGCGCTCTTGCAGTTTGGCGAGGCGTTAACTTGGCCCGGTCTATTACGGCACCGTAGGCAGTGTCGCGCCAGCGTTACCCTTCAGGTAAGACTCCTTCAGCTTTTTCATCGCCTCCAGATAATCTTCCATGGTGGTCTGGTTGTTCTCGTATTTGTCGGCGATTTTCTGGTAGGAGGCGATGTAGTCTTTTTCGTTCATGATGGTTTTCCCGGTGAATTTATCCACTATACGCGCTTCATCGTGCTGCCATCGGAGTATCTGTGTTGCGCGTTGCTGCCTGGCAATGCGGGCGGTGGTAGTGCGACCGTCCTCGGTTAAAATCCCGGCGCGTGACTCATACTTCTCCATCCAGTGCCGCGGGTACCCATCGTCAGGTCTGGGCGATGGCCGGGCCGATCATCCTCGCCAATATTTCCGTGCCGCTGCTGGGCGCGGTGGATACGGCCGTCGTCGGCCACCTGTCCGAGGCGTATTACATCGGCGCCGTCGCGATCGGTGCGATGCTGTTCAATTTCATCTACCACCTGTTCAACTGCCTGCGTATGGGCACCACCGGGCCGACCGCGCAGGCGCGCGGCGCAGGCAACCATGCCGAAGTACGGGTGATGATCAAACGCGCGCTGCTGCTCGCCGGCGTCATTGGCGGTGTGCTGATCGCGCTGCAGTTGCCGATACTTACGCTGGCGTTCCTGTTCATCGATGCCAGCGCGGAAGTGGAGCAATACGCGCGCCAGTATTTCCTGATTCGCGTGTGGGCGCTGCCGGCGGTGCTCGGCACCTACGCCATCATCGGCTGGTTCTACGGCTTGCGCGACGCGCGCATCCCGCTGGTGATCCAGGTCGTCACCAACAGCATCAACATCGCGCTCGATCTGCTGTTTGTGTTTGGTTTCGGTTGGGGCGTTGCCGGCGTCGCGATTGCCTCGCTGATTGCCGAATACACCGGGCTGGTGATTGGCGTGCTGTATGTGCGTCGGACGCTGCGCACACTGCCTGATGGCGGCCGCCCCAGTCCGCTGATGGACCGCGCGCAGTTGCTGCGCATGATCACCATCAACAGCGACATTGTGCTGCGTACGCTGTGTGTGGTTTCGGTGCTGGGTTTTTTCATGGCTAAAAGCGCCGGGCTGGGCGACGTGCCGCTGGCCGCGAACCAGGTGCTCTACAACTTCCTGGTGTTCACCTCATACGGGCTCGACGGTTTTGCGCATGCCGCTGAAGCGATATTGGGTGAGTCGGTGGGCAAACGCGACCGAACGGCGTTCCGCCGCAGCATGCGCGTGGTATTTGTCTGGGCCGGCATCGTTGGCCTGCTCAACGTGCTGATTTACGCCGTTGCCGGGCACGGCATCATTGCGCTGCTGACCAATATCCCGGAAGTGCGCGCGGCTGCTGCCGACTATCTGTGGTGGCCGGTGCTGCTGCCCATCATTTCGGTCTGGGCGTTCACCTACGACGGTGTCTATCTGGCGGCGACGCGCACCCGCATCATGCGCAACACCGTGATCGCGTCGTTCATTGTGTTCCTCGTAGTGCTGCATATTGCGCTGCCGGTGTTTGGCAATGCCGGGCTGTGGGCGGCGGTGTCGACCTTCCTCGCGCTGCGCGGCGTACTGCTGCACCTGTTTCTCCCGCGCGTGGTGCAGGCGATCTGAAGGAGGCTGGCGGCGGTCTTGGTTATACTGGTGCGGACTCCACAGGAGGTATGAACGCCATGTCCCTGGAAATCACCCGCAGCCTGCAGACCGTCGACCGCATCACCGTGCAGGTGCTGGTCGACAACGTTACCGACAGCCTGTCCACTGTGCCCGTCGGCGTCACCAACGAAGTGCCGATGCTGATGAAGGCCGGCACGCTGAAAGAATCGGCTGGCGAATACCGCTGCTGTGCCCATCACGGCCTGTCGCTGATCATCACGACTCAAGTCGGTAAGGACAAACAGACGCTGGTGTTCGACGCCGGACCCGAGGCTTACACCGTCACCCGCAATGGCGCGCTGCTCAAAGTGCCCTTCGGCGACGCCGGCGCGGTGGTGCTGTCACACGGCCACTGGGACCATGCCGGCGGTCTGATCGAAGCGGTGCGCCAGGTCAAGGCAGCCAATGGCGGACGGCGACTGGAGTGCCACGTCAATCCGGGCATGTTCGTGCCGCGCGGCACACTGCGCCACAGCGGCGAACCGCTACCGCAGAAGGCGGTGCCCAGTCCCGGTGAACTGGCCGATGCCGGCGCCATCGTCATCAACCAGCCGGAAGCGCGGCGCCTGCTCAGCGACTGTTTTTACCTCAGCGGTGAGATTCCGCGGGTGACGCCGTATGAAAAAGGTTTACCCGGGCACCTCAAGCGCACCGACGACGGCAAGGGCTGGGAGCCTGATCCGTGGATCATGGACGAGCGTTATGTCGCCGTGCACGTCAAGGGCAAGGGCGCGGTGGTGTTCACCGCGTGTTCACACGCGGGCGTGATCAACGTGCTGAAGGATGCGCGCCAGGTGTTCGGCGACGTGCCGCTGCATGCGGTGATGGGCGGCTTTCATTTGTCAGGCCAGCAGATCGAGGAGATCATTCCGGACACCATCAGCGACATGCGCGGATTTGGTTTGAAAAGGATTGTGCCCGCGCATTGCACCGGCTGGCGCGCGGTGGGGGCGCTGGTCAAGGAATTCGGTGAAGACGTGATTGTGCCGTCGGCGGTGGGGCGGCAGTTTGTGTTTTGAATTGAGTTTAAGTCCGCGTGGGCACGCTGCGCCCTTCGATAAACTCAGGTCATGCTTTGCCCACCCTACTCGGGGGCAATCGGGTTTTTTGGGGCGCTCTCGTCGCTGATGCTTGTCGATCGCGATGCGCGCGTCACCGGCGTTTCCAGACTCACCCGCCCCAGCGCACCGTTGCGGTAGTCACCCAGCAGCGCAATCGCTGCCTTGTCGAAATCGAATTCCCCGCCCTTGATGCGAAAGCCGCGTTTCGCGGCGACAGCCTCGACCACGGCGACACCATCCAGTGACGGGTCATCACTGGGCAAGCCGTAACGCGCGGCCAGCGCCTGGGGATAACGCGCGAGTAACGTTTCTGCCAGATAAATTGCCACTTCGGTATCGATATAGGCCTTGACGCCGACGATGTGGCTGGCGGCGAGCATCAGGCCGTCGTCCGGGTGTTCGATCTTGGGGGCCATCAGCCCCGGGGTGTCGGTGAGGCTGGTGGTGGGTGTCAGGTCGTAACGCGCCAGCGCCTTGGTCACTGCCGGTTCGTCGCCGACCTTGGCCTTACGCTGTTTGAGCAGCGCGTTGATCAGCGTGGATTTACCGACGTTGGGCACGCCCATGACCAGCATGCGCAGCGGTTTTAAATTCTCGTTGCGGTGGGGTGCGAGTTTTTTTGCGGCGGCAACGATCTTGGCGGCGTCACCGGGTTTCTTGGCGGACAGCGCGATGGCTTTTACATTTTTTTGCGCGTTGAAAAACGCCAGCCACTGCGGCGTGACTGTCGGATCGGCGATGTCCGCCTTGTTCAGTACTTTCAGGCAGGGCCGCTGGCGGTGATTGCGCAGGGATTCGATCAACGGATTGGCGCTGGCCATGGGGCAGCGCGCGTCGAGTATTTCGACCACCAGGTCATGGTCTTTCAGCGCCTTCTGAATCTTCTCGACGGCGACGGCCATGTGGCCCGGAAACCAGTTGATGGACATGTTGTCAGCCCAATTGCAGGCGCGCGAAACGCGGTTGGTTCTTGCCGTCGATGGCGACATCTTCGGCAAACATCGCGGCAGGGCGTACCCACATGCCGCCTTCGCCATACAGCGGGCGGTAGACCACCATCAGTTCCAGTGTTTCCGAATGCCGGGCCATGCCGATGACTTCGTATTCGTTGCCTTTGTAATGGCGATAACGGCCAAGTTCGATTGCGTCAGGGTTTAATGCCACTTTGTTTCCTTGCCAGCTTGAGTGGTGCTGAAGAGGAGGGTATTTTACCCCACGGAAGCACTATAACCAATTGTTTTTATTGATTTATTTTGCACCATTCCGGATCGGTTATATTCCGGAGTCCATGTCATCAACCTCGGGCTTACGTATTGCATTCGCCGGCATGGCCGCGCTGGCCGTGGCTATGGGCATCGGGCGATTTGCATTCACCCCCCTGTTGCCGCTGATGCAGGACGATGCCGGCCTGAGCGTGGTGTCCGGCGGTTATCTCGCTTCCGCCAATTATCTGGGTTATCTCGTCGGCTCATTGCTGGCGCCGCACCTGCGGGTGCGCGACGAAACGGCGGTGCTGGGCAGCATGTTGATCATCGGCATCGTCACGCTGGCGATGGGATTGGTCGATCACTATCCGACATGGCTGGTATTGCGGCTGGTAGCGGGCATCACTAATGCCTGGATCGCGATATACGCGTTTTCGTGGTGTCTGGAGCGACTCGCCGGGCTGGGCAAGCCGGTTCTGAACAGTCTGATCTTTGCCGGCGTCGGTGCCGGCATCCTGGTGGTGGGTGTCATTTGTGCGGTGCTGATGCAGGTGGCGGTGCGCTCGGCACAGGTGTGGATACTCCTCGGCGTGCTGGTGCTGGTGGTTACAGCGGCAGTTTGGCGGACTTATCGCAGCGGACATGGCGCAGCCCACCGTGCTGCGCCGCGTACGCCGGCGGGCCGCGTGCCGTGGAGGCGTGATGCCGTACTGCTGGTGTTCTGTTTTGGGGTGTCCGGTTTTGGTTACATCATTCCGGCGACTTTCCTGCCGGCAATGGCGCGCGAAATCATCAGCGATCCGGCGGTATTCGGCTGGGCGTGGCCGCTGTTCGGCGCGGCGGCGATGATATCAACGATATTTGCAGCGGCCCTGCTGCGCGGCTTTGCGCCGCGCCGCGTGTGGATGATGTGCCATCTGGTAATGGCCTGCGGCGTGGTGATTCCGGTGTTCTGGAGCGGCATCGCGGCAATCATGGTGGCGGCGCTGTGTGTGGGGGGCACCTTCATGGTGATCACCATGCTGAGCATTCAGGAAGCACGTGCTGCTGCCGGTGCGCATGTCGTGCAGCTGATCGCGGCGATGACGGCATCGTTCGCGCTGGGGCAGATACTCGGCCCCATCGTCGCCAGCGTGTTGTTCGACGCCGGTTTTGGATTTGCCAGCGGCCTGCTGCTGGCGGGCGCGCTGCTTACAGTGTCGGCTGCGTTGTTGTGGTCAGCGCCGCCGGCCAGGATAACTACACAAGGATGACTGAATGACACCGATGTTGCGCAGCGCGTTGTTGATGGGTTCTGGGATTGCGCTGCTCACCGCCAATGATGCGGCGAGCAAGTACCTGGTGCAGACCTATCCCGTCGGGCAGGTGATCTGCCTGCGGCAGATGGGCGCGCTGCTGGTGATCATTCCCTATCTCACGCTGATGCAGCGCTGGGGCCAGTTGCGCGTGGTGAACTGGAGCGGTCAATTTGTGCGCGGCCTGCTGTTTGTGATCGGCTCGGCGTTCATTGTATGGAGTCTGGGTGAACTGCCGCTGGCTACCGCAATCACCATGCTGTTTGCGAGTCCGGTATTCATGGTGTTGTTTTCCGCGCCGGTGCTGGGTGAACGTGTGGGGCGGCACCGCTGGATCGCCGTCATCGGCGGTTTTGCCGGCGTACTGGTCATCATGCGTCCCGGCGGCGAGGCTTTTCAGTGGGCACTGCTGATGCCGGTCATTGGGGCCATGGTCAATGCACTGCGTGATGTGCTGACGCGCAAACTCTCGCGCACTGAAACTTCGCTGGCGATCCTGTTCTGGTCCAACATCATCCTGATGGCGGGTAGTGCGCTCACCGCGCCTTTTGGCTGGATGGCGGTGGACGGACAGGGCGCGTTCTGGTTTGTTGCTGCAGGCTTGTTCAACGGCCTCGCCCATTTCCTGATCATCGAAGCCCTGCGCACCGGTGAAGCGTCGTTGGTGGCGCCCATCCGATACACGGCATTGCTGTGGGCAGCACTGATCGGGTTTGTGGTGTGGGGTGAACTGCCCGGGCTGTGGCTGTGGATCGGTGCTGCGGTTATTGTCGGCAGCAACCTCTACATGATCCGTGTTGAACGCCGCCGCTGAATGCAGTCGCTGGCCCGGATTTTGCGTCATGATGGCAAGCGCTACCGGGCGCATACCGTGGAGAGATCATGCTTAAAGGCAAAAGTGCAATAGTCACCGGCTCGACCAGCGGCATCGGTCTGGGCGTCGCAACAGCGCTGGCGGCACGTGGTGTCCACGTGATGCTGAACGGTTTCGGGGATGCTGCTGAAATCGAAAAACTGCGCAGCCGCATGGCGCGTGATCATGGCGTCACCGTGGCTTACGACGGTGCCGACATGAGCAAACCCGTCGAGATTGCCGCGATGATGCTGAATGCGGAGAAAACTTTGGGCGGTGTGGATATCCTGGTCAACAATGCCGGCATCCAGTTCGTGTCCCCGATTGAGGAGTTTCCGCCGGAGAAATGGGAGGCGATCATCACCATCAATCTGGTGGCGCTGTTCCATACCATCCGTCACGCAGTGCCCGGCATGAAAAAGAAAAAATGGGGGCGCATCATCAACATCGCCTCGGCGCATGCGCTGGTGGCCTCCCCCTTCAAGTCGGCTTATGTCGCGGCCAAACACGGCGTAGCCGGTCTGACCAAAACAGTGGCGCTGGAGACGGCCACCTTCGGCGTCACGGTCAATGCGATCTGTCCGGGTTATGTGCGCACGCCGCTGGTTGAAAAGCAGATCCCTGACACTGCCAAAGCGCGCGGCATCAGCGAAGAGCAGGTGGTCCGCGACGTGCTGCTCGCGGCGCAGCCGACCAGGCAGTTCGTTACGGTGGAGCAGGTGGCTGCGTTGGCGTGTTTCCTGGTTAGTGACGAGGCGGCGTCGATTACCGGGACCTTGCAGTCGATAGACGGCGGCTGGACTGCACAGTAATTGCTGCGCAGTTATTAGCGAAAGCCTCCAAAATCCTGTTCGCCACCCTGGCGCACCCTGAAGGAAGTCACTTTGGGAGGAACGCCGGAGTTCAGGGAGTTTCGTTGATCTGTGTTCTGGATGCCGGCTTTCGCCAGCATGACGGGGAGTAGGTGAGTGCGGATGGCTGTCCCGTTACTCGGACGAGTACATTACGTCCCGAACCGCAGGATAGATCTGGCTCTCCCAGCGGGTGCCAGCCGTAGACTGCGCTTGACTATGGTGCGACTGCACCGCGGTTGGGCGCATTCCGGTGCTTCAATGCAAGGTGGTGACGGTCGCCGCGGGGCGCGGTTTCACGTTGAGCAGCAGCACGCGACGGCCCAGCATGACCACGCTGCCCTTGATACGGTTGTCGCCGGTATCGCTGAATTCGAAATCGTAGGTACGCTGCAGCAGCAGGCGGCCATAAGCATTGCGCGCCGGCTTGATGCCGGCAATGCCGACAGTGTCATCCAGAAACAGCAGGCCTTCGGCGACGCAGGCGGCGCGCGCTGCAGCGACCGCCGCTTCGCGCGCCTGCATGCTGTCCCACCACAGCCAGGCCAGCGCGGCGATCAGCAGCAGGAGGATGATTTCGGGCATGAGGGGGTGATGTCAGGCGGTTGTTTTGCAGTTGATGAGGCGTCGCCACGTTACCAGAGTTGCCGGCAGCTGACGCGCTTGCAATGTCGTTGAAGCTCATCATGTGGATGCTGCGGACTGGCGCCGGTGCCACTGCCAAACTGTTGTAGACTGAATCGCGTAATCCCCGGATTGCAGGGGGCATCGGAAAGGCAAGCATGATAGAACTCAAGTCGCGGCGGCACACGGTCAGCGATCTCGGCAGTGCCATCGAACTTTGTTATACCAATGGATGGACCGACGGTTTGCCGGTCATTCCGCCGACAGCGGAACTCATTGCTGCAATGCTGGAGGCCGGTGGCTTGAAACCCGACCATCAGCTTGCATTCATCGAAAACCGCCAGGTCTCGGTGACGGCCGAAAAGGTCGCGATCAACGCCGTGATGGCGGGCTGCAAACCGGAATACATGCCGGTGATCGCGGCTACGGTCGAAGCGCTGGCCGATCCGCTGTATGGTTACCATGGTCCTGCGACGAGCACTGGCGGTTCGGCGGTGTTCATGCTGGTCAATGGTCCGATCGCGAAAAAGCTCGACATCAACAACGGTGACAACCTGTTCGGGCCCGGCTGGCGTGCCAATGCCACCATCGGCCGCGCGATCCGGCTGATCATGCGCAATGTCATCGGTACCTTGCCCGGCGAACTCGACCGCAGCAGTCTGGGACACGCCGGCAAGTACAGCTATTGCATCGCCGAAAACGAGGAAGACAGTCCGTGGCCGGCATTTCACACCACGCGTGGCTACAAGCCGGAGCAGAGTGCGGTGACCATATTTGCGGCCTATGCGCCACACCAGTATTCGAATGGACTGGGCGCCACACCCAATGGCGTGCTCGCAACGACGTGCGCGCAGATGCGCATGTCGGCCGGCACCAATCGCCAGCCGCAGTACGCGCTGGTGTTTGCCGGCGAGCATCAGGCGATCATGAAGAGCGCCGGATACTCGCGCGAGGACGTGCAGAAATACGTATTTGAAAACACACAGATGAAAATAGCCGACCTGCAGCGGGCGAACATCCGTCCGGGGCCGGTCACGGCTGAAACTGAAGCGACGATGCAGTCAATGGTACATACGCCGCAGGACCTGCTGGTTATCGCTGCCGGCGGCAAGGCCGGCGTGCAGTCCTGCTACATCCCCGGCTGGGGCGGCAAGAACGGTTCGCAGAGCGTAACGCGGGAAATAAAAGTTGAATAACATAATAAAATCAATATCTTATGTTGATCATGTGTCATCACAGAAGGAGCGCATCATGACATTGCAGATTTACGATCCCACCACTGAAGTCTCCAGCCGCAAGATCAATTTCGTGCCGCGGCCGAAATCGCTGAAAGGCCTGCGCATCGGTCTGGTCGACAACACCAAGCACAATTCCGATCAGTTGCTGTTGCGCATCGCCGGCATCCTGGAAAAGGAACACGGCGCAAAGGCGCATGTAATCCGCAAGAAGAAAAGCGCCGGATCAGCACCCAGTCCGGAGATGATCGAAGAATACAAGGCTAATTGCGACATCATCGTCGCCGGCGTCGGCGATTGAGGGTCATGCAGCTCGGGCAGTGTGCTCGACAGCATAGTATTTGAACAGCAGGGCATTCCGTCGGCATCGATCGTGACGCATGTGTTCACGGTGACCGGCAAGGCGATGGCGCGCGCATGGGGTGTGCCGGATCTTAAATTCCTGGTGATGCCGCATCCGATAGCCAACCTGACACCCGCGCAGATGGATGATCGCGCGGCGGAAATCACGCCGCAGGTCGTGGAACTGCTGCTGCAAGGGCAGGCACATTGAGGTTTGATGCTGCTGACCAAAAAGGGGCCTTGCGGTCCCTTTTTTTATTGGTGATGTGTCCTGTTATGCTCCCGGTTTCTGCGGCACGCATAGATCGTACATTTGGACCCTGAATGCGTATTTGGCCGGCATCCCGGCGGAAGGTTTTCCCTTGACTGATCATCCCCTCATTTATTTGCCTGAAGGTTCGGAGCCGGCATCCGCACGCTGGCGTTCTGAAAGCGGTGCGGCAGCGCCCAAGCGTGTAGTCATTGCTGACGACACCATCACCGCCGATACTGCCTATCGCCATGCCTGTGAGGGCACGGCCCTGTTGTGGCGCAGCGATTTCCAGAATGCACGTCAGCTGCTGCAGGCGCTGGAGCGACGTATCGACAAGCCGCGCAAGGTGCGGCGCAAGCAGGCTGAACCCGATACTGCGCCCGGTGCGGCTTTTCACCGCCATCGCCAGGCGCGGGCCCAGCGCGCGCATACACTGAGCATGCTGCTGATTCCGCTGGACGCCGATTACGGCATTCCGTTGCGCCGCGCGCCTGACGTGCGGCTGGCCTGCACTGAAGCCTGGGGAGCGGGCGACGCCGCCAGCGTCACTTCACTGCGCGAACTGCTGGGGTTGATCGGTGCCCATGAGTGGCGCAAAAAAGGCGTTCCCGTACCCGCACTGGGTGCGCACATTCATCCGCACTACGGCGTATTTGCGCCGATTCGCAGTGAATATGTGGGGCTGGTGGCGTCGGCGCCGTTGTCGGGACAGGCGTTGGCGTTCGACATTGGCACCGGTACTGGAGTGCTGGCGGCGGTATTGGCGCGCCGCGGTGTAGCAAAAATCATCGCTACTGAAAACGACGAGCGTGCGCTGGCCTGTGCCCGCGACAATGTGGCGCGACTGGGGCTGGAGGGCCGGGTCGAGGTCGTCGAGGCGGATATGTTTCCCGAGGGTCGTGCGCTGCTGATCGTGTGTAATCCGCCGTGGATACCCTCAACGCCCAGCGCGCCGATCGAACGCGCGGTGTATGACCCCGGTGGCCGCATGTTGCACGAATTCATAGCCGGTCTGGCGGCGCATCTGGAGCCGGAAGGCGAAGGCTGGCTGGTCATGTCTGATATCGCTGAGCATTTGGGGCTGCGCACCCGTGAAGCATTGCTGGCGATGATCGATGCAGCGGGATTAAAAGTGCTGAGCCGCGGCGAAGCGCGGCCGAAACATCCCAAGGCACGCGACACCACGGATCCGCTGCACGCTGCGCGCGCCGCGGAAATTACCTCGTTGTGGCGGCTGGGCGTGCGCTGATTTTCAGCGCAGTGTCAGCGACCCTGGCGCGCAGCGTTGTACAGCGGCATTACGGTCGGTAGCAGTGATTCGATTTCGCGGATGCGGCTGGTGCCGGCCGGATGTGTGCTGAGGAATTCCGGCGGACTGCTGCCTTCGCTGGCCTTGATCATTTTTTGCCACAGCGTGACGCCGGTGCGCGGATCGTAGCCCGCGCGGGCTGACAGCTCGAGGCCGATGCGGTCAGCTTCGGTTTCATCAACGCGACTGAAGCGAGTGGCGATCAGCGCCTCGTAGGCAGTGTTGGCGAGGCCGGCCGAGCCGTCGCCCAGTCCCAGCAGTGCGGCGCCGACACCGATGGCGGTTTGCGCGGCCATGGCCTGTGATACCTGTTCGCGTGAATGTTCGCGCAAGGCATGCGCAATCTCGTGCCCCATGACGATGGCGATTTCGTTGTCGCTGAGGTTGAGCTGATTGATCAGTCCGGAATAAAACATGATCTTGCCGCCGGGCATGCAGAACGCGTTGAGTTCCTTGCTGTTAATGACATTGATTTCCCATTTCCAGCCCGGGGCATCGGCGCGGAACGCGCGGGTCTGCGGCGTGATGCGGTTGGCGATGCCGCGTACGCGGCTGGTCAGCGCCGGATCGGTGTTGAGCGTGCCTTTTTTTGCCGACTCGGATTGCAGTTTGGTGTATGCCTGCGCGGACATCTGTTCGAGTTGCTGTGAAGAAACCAGCAGCAGCTGGCGGCGCTGGGCGCCGACGGCACCACCGGAAGTCGTGGACTCACAGCCAACCAGCGTGACCATCAGCAGCGTGGAGAACAGTAAAGTCAGGGTTTTGAAGTCATGTTTCATGCGTTGCTCCGGATGCTTGCGCGGCGTTAACACGCCGTCGTGCGTAGTTGCACAAGTCGTTGTGGCCAAGGTCAGGTCGGCATTGTAGCGCGGTCCCGTCAGGTGATAGGACAGCCTGTTTCGCCCGTTGTCACGTCAATCTGCGTAGAATGCGGCCCTTTGCCGCCAGAAGCCCATGATCAGATTTACCAACATCACGTTGCGGCGCGGCGTCAAAGTGCTGCTCGAGGGCACGGACGTAGCGCTCAATCCCGGCGACAAGATCGGCCTGATCGGTGCCAACGGCACCGGCAAGTCGAGCATTTTTGCGCTTTTGCGCGGTGAACTGCAGGCCGATCAGGGTGACGTCGATTTCCCCACCCGCTGGCGTGTTGCGTATGTTGCGCAGGAAACACCGGCGCTGGACCGCTCGGCAATCGATTATGCGATCGACGGCGATACCACGCTGCGCCGGTTGGAACAGGAACTCGCCGCGGCCGAAACTGCAGACGACGGCAATCGCATCGGTGAAATTTATGCTGAACTCGGCGACGCCGACGCGTGGACCGTACGCCCGCGTGCCGAGCGTCTGCTGCATGGCCTGGGTTTCAGTCATGACCAGATGGAGCAGCCGGTAGCGAGTTTTTCCGGTGGCTGGCGCATGCGGCTCAATCTGGCGCAGGCGCTGATGTGTCCTTCTGATCTGTTGTTGCTCGACGAACCGACCAACCATCTCGACCTTGACGCCATCCTGTGGGTGGAGGAATGGCTGCAGCGTTACCAGGGCACGCTGGTCATTGTGTCACATGACCGTGATTTCCTCGACGGTGTGGTCAATGTCGTGGTGCACATCGACAGCCAGAAACTGAAGCGCTACTCGGGCAACTACTCCGACTTTGAACGCCAGCGTGCAGCAGCAGTGGTGCTCGCCGCCGGCATGATGGAGAAGCAGCAGCGCGAACGCGCTCACCTCGAATCATTTATCAATCGCTTCAAGGCGCAGGCGAGCAAGGCGCGTCAGGCGCAGAGCCGCATGAAAATGCTGGCGAAAATGGAAGATCTGGCGCCTTTGCATGCTTCTGCAGCGTTTCAGTTCGAATTCCGCGAGCCGTTGCGCGCGCCCGACCCGCTGCTGGTGCTGGAAGATGTGGTTGCCGGGTACCGGGCAGAGGAACTGGAAGGGGCCGCAGACAAGGTGGTGGTGAGCGGCATCAAATTTTCACTGCAAAGCGGCCAGCGCTACGGGCTGCTCGGCATCAATGGTGCGGGCAAGTCCACGCTGATCAAGACCATCGCCGGTGAACTGCCGCCGCTGGCCGGCAGCGCCAATTTCAACAAGGGATTGGTGATCGGTTATTTCGCGCAGCATCAGGTGGAAATGCTGCGCAACGACGAGTCGCCGCTGTGGAATCTGTCAAAGATTGCGCCGCGCACCCGTGAACAGGAACTGCGCGGTTTCCTTGGCGGCTTCAATTTCCCCGGTGAGATGGCGTTAAAACCCATCACCCATTTCTCCGGCGGTGAAAAAGCGCGGCTCGCGCTGGCGATGATCGTCTGGCAGCGGCCCAACCTGTTGTTGCTCGACGAACCGACCAACCACCTGGATCTGGAAACGCGCGAAGCACTGACGGTAGCGCTGGCGCAATTCGAAGGCACGCTGGTACTGGTGTCACACGACCGCCATCTTTTGCGCGCAACCACAGATCAGTTTCTGATCGTCGCCGACGGGCAACTGCAGCCCTTCGACGGTGATCTTGAGGATTATCGCGAGTGGTTGTTCAAGACCAAACTGGCCGCGCAGCAGCAGGCGGCATAGATATAAAAACCTTAAAAATAAACAACTTATATACTTTTCCGAGCTGCAGACCTAACCGGTCTGCCGGGTACTGGCGCTGTAAAAGCGAAAGCTGTTCATGGTTTGCTTGGCTTCGTACATGCTGCGATCAGCAGCTTTGACGAGGGCATCCACCTCTTCTGCATCCGCGGGATAGATGGCAATGCCGATGCTGGCACCGATGGTGGCTGTTTGGCCGGTGCTGCCGAGTTTGAAGGGCGACGACAGGGTATCGAGGATTTTGGTTGCCACGTTGGTGACATCGCCGCGATCCGGGATTTTCGGCAGGATCGCCAGAAACTCATCGCCGCCAATTCGGGCTACCGTATCGGATGCACGCAGCCGGCCCTGGATACGTTCAGCGACGATCTTGAGCAATTCGTCTCCTGCCGCATGACCCAGCGTATCGTTGACTGACTTGAAGCGGTCGAGGTCGATGAACATCAGCGCGACTTCGTAGTGCTCACGTTTGGCAAGGCGTATCGCCCGTTCCAGTCGGTCGTAGAGCAACGCTCTGTTGGGCAGGCCGGTGAGGTTGTCGTAATGGGCGAGCTGGCGGATTTTTTCTTCGGCCCGCTTGCGTGCACTGATGTCCCGGAATATCAGTGATGCGGCGACGATCCTGCCCGCGGCATCCCGGATCGGTGACTGGCTGAGTGATACCTCTATGCGGCCGCCGCCCTTGGTCAGGCGCACGGTGTCGAATGGCGGTACCGATTGACCCAGCATCAGTTTTTTTCGGACTTGTGTTGCCAGTTCCACCTGATCCGGCGGGACCAGCAGCGAGATGTGCTTGCCGATGATTTCGGTTGCGCTGTAGCCAAAAAGTTTTTCCGCCGCGTCGTTCCAGGTCAGGATGTTTCGATTCAGGTCGCGGCTGAAGATTGCGTCCTCGGAGTTCTCCACGATTGCGGCAAGTTGAGCCTGCACCGCCTCGGCACTGCTGCGCTCGATCAGGCGGGCGAGTTGTGCGCCGACGCTGGCGATTGCGTCAAGCAAGCGCTGGTCAGGTTCACGCGCTTCGGTGCCATAGAACTCCATGAACGCAGCGACCCTGTTGCGCACGATCACCGGGAACGCAAATGCCGAGTGCAAGCCACACGCCGCTGCGGGTCCGGCGCGGCCGAATCCGGAGTTGTCGGCGATGTCTGCGAGCCATACCGTGCTTTTGTCATTGATCACTACGGAAACGAAGCGACCCGTGCTGGAATAAAATTTGCGGTCCAGCGAAGCCGAGACAAATAGTTCGAATGGCGCGGTGTCTTCCGGATACCAAAGGGATTTCTCGGGAAAGCGATCGTACTCATGTGGTCCGTAGATGCCGAGCCGACCCAATGCCCAGTCGCCATGTGCGCAGATCCGCGCCAGACAGACGCGCATGGCATCTTCGGGCGTATGGGCTTCGTTGGTGGCGCGTGCCAGGGATTCGAGCAATTCGCTGAGCCTGGCCTTGCGTTCCAGTTCGTGCTGGGCCTGTTGCAGTTTGCTGATGTCGCGATAAATCAGGGCGATACCGGTAATGTTGCCGGCGCTGTCCTGCAGCGGCGATGCGCTAATCGAGACCTGCAGGCGGCGACCGTCCTTGGCGAGGCGCTCGGTTTCGTGGGGTTCAGCGAACTGGCCGGCGAGGGCGATTGCCCGGCGTTGCCCGATTTCGTCGCGACGCTCCTCCGGTATCAGCATGGATACATCGCGGCCCAGGACTTCTGACGCCTGATAGCCGAACATCTGTACCGCGCCGGCATTCCAGGTCTGGATGGACCGGTCGGCAGAGGTGCTGACTATGGCATCCTGTGAAAACTCGACAATTGCTGCCAGATGGGCGTATGCAGCCTCGGCCCTGCTGCGCTCGATCAGGCGGGCGAGCTGCGAGCCGACACTACCGATTTTATCCAGCAGTGGCCGGTCGAGTTCGCGCGGTTCATCGCCATAAAATTCCATGAACGCGGCGATCTCGTTCTGGACGATCACCGGAAAAGCAAAGGCAGAACGCAGGCCGCAACTGATGGCGGCGTCTCCGCGCCCAAAGCCCGAAGTGCAGGCTATGTCAGATATCCACACCGGAGTTTTTTCTCTTGCCACTATGGAAATAAATCCGCCGCGGGAGCGGAAATTGCGCAGTTCCAGCGAAGCCGCGATGAAGGATTCGAAACGCGTCGTATCGTCCGGGTGCCAAAGCGAGTGCTCCGGAAAACCCGCATGTTGTCCCGGTCGATAAATGCCGAGCCGGCCCAGTGTCCAGTTGCCGTGGGCGCAGATTTTTGCCAGGCAAGTGCGCATCGCGTCTTCGGGCGTGCGCGCCTCGTTGGTCGCGCGAGCCAGCGATTCCAGCAGCTCCAGCAGCTGTAGTTGGCGGGACTGACCCACGCTTAGATCCTGCAGCGTAGGACTGCCGACCGCTTCATTTGTTGTATTTTGCATGCGCACCGTTCGCAGAAATGCAGGCGGCGGTGGGCCGCCTTCATTATCGAAACCTCTGGTACGCAGCCAAGGTCTGAAAATGGCTGCGTAACTGCTTTATACCGTAATAATTATCCGGGATCGCAGTGTTTTTGGTGCGTATGACATGACTGTGCGGCAGGACAAACGTCGGCTATTTAGCCTTAGTCCAGGTTAGTAAGATAATTAAATTAAAACAATGGGTTAAGTATTTTTTGCTGCCATGCGTCACCTGGCGCCGGCCTGCTCGAGAATTTCCACCATTTCCCGATAGCCACGGCCCTGGGCCAGCCGTAGCGGCGTGTTGCCCGAACGGTCGGCCAGTTGCAGATTGGCCCTGGCTTCAACCAATGCCCGCAAGGTCGCCACATGCCGCGTCCCGCCGTCGCCCAGCACGATGGATTCGATCAAGGCGGTCCAGTGGAGGTTGTTGACATGGTCCAGTGGTGCGCCGGCGTTGATCAGTTGTTTGACCACGCCGTGATGGCCGAGGTGGGCGGCAGCGATCAATGCCGTTCCGTCATATCGACTGGTGGTGAGTTTGGCGCTGGCACCCAGCGACAACAACACGCGCAGGCTGTCTTCGTCATTGGCGACGGCGGCGATGGTTACCGCATCGTAACGGTCGCGCTCCAGCAGATCCGGATTGGCGCCGCCGCGCATCAGCGCGTGGATGGCATCGACGCGGCGCGCATAGGTGGCTACATGCAGTGGCGTACGACCGTACGGATCGCGTGCATTCACATCAGCCTTGCTGGCGATCAGTTGCCCTATTTTATCGACGTCGCCGCGATGTGCGGCCGCGTGCAGGCCGCTGTATTTTGCAATTTCCGAGCTGCTGGGCGGAACCTGGGCCGAGGCCGCAGACGGTGCCAGGAGCGCGAGTCCGCAAAATGTTACCAGCGTTATTTGACGCAATGTATGACGTAACGGATTTCGGCTCATGGCAGTGTCTCCTGTATTGGTGATGGTTATTTGAGCAGGTCTTTGACCTGATCAAGCGCAGCCACTGCACATTGTTCGTCGAGATGGCCGCCGGGGGCGCCGCCGATGCCGACTGCACCGATCACGTCATTGCCGGCCTTGACTGGCACTCCACCGCCGAGCAGCAGGAAGCCGGGGATATGCACGAGGTTGGCGGCACCGGGATTCTTCTGTGCGGTTTCCATCATCGCGGAAGTGTTGTTGCGGGCTGATGCCGAGGTGTAAGCCTTCTGCAGGCTGGCGCCCAGCGTGTGCGGGCCGGCGTTATCGGCGCGCTGCACGGCGCGGATGCTGCCGGCACGATCAACTACGGTGGCGGTGACGGCATAACCCTTGGCGGTGCAGGCAGCGACGCTGGCGGCGGCGATCTGGTTGGCCAGTTCCAGCGACATGTTTTTTTCGGTGCGTACGGTCTGGGCGTGCACCAGTGAGGTGGACGCGATCAGGGCGAGGGCAGATATTTTGATAATTTTGCGCATTTTCGTTCTCCTGTGGTTTGAAGGGTCGGCTGTGCGGCCAGCGCCCAACCTTGGGAGAACTATAGAAATCTGCGGCCCTGCCGCCCATTCGTAGGGTTACGCCCGGGCCTCCGTAGAAGTACGGAGGCCTGCCTGGTTGTCAGGGGGCGGCTTCGACCAGGTCCGCGTAATGGCGGATCAACTGCGCGAGTGTGTCGGCCTGGAGTTTGGTGAACAGGTGGGCGCGGTGGGTTTCTACGGTACGCGGTGACACGCCCAGCGCACGGCCGATTTCCTTGTTGGTCAGGCCGGCGACGATCAGGCTCAGCACCTCGTGTTCGCGTTCGGATAACTGGGCAAAACGTTCGCGTGCATCGTGGTCGGTGCGATCGCGCTCGCGCGACCGCACATGCTGTTGCACGGCGCTCTGCAACGCGTCCAGCAGCTGCTGGTCGTCGACCGGTTTTTCGAGGAATTCCGCGGCACCGGATTTGAAAGCGCGCCGGCACATGTCTACCGTGCCGTGGCCGGTCAGCATGATGACCGGCTGATCTACGCCTTCAGCCATCAATGTATCCAGCACGCTCAGCCCGCTGATGCCCGGCATGCGCACATCGAGCACGATGGCGCCTATGCTGCTGCGGTCGAATTCCGCGAGAAACCCCTGCGGCGTGGCCCAGGGCTGCACGCGCAGGCCGACAGTGCTGATCAACAGCGCGAGGCTGTCGCGTACCGCGGCATCATCGTCGATCAGGTGGATCAGCGGCGAGAGTGGCGTGCTCATGTGTGTTCTGCCAGCGGCAGCCTGAGGGTGAACATCGCGCCGCGCGGCGCATGGTTGGCGGCGGTGAGCGTGCCGTTCATGTCGCCGGCCAGCGATTCGCACAGGCTGAGCCCCAACCCCAGGCCGTCGCCGCGGGTGGTGAAGAAAGGTTCGAACAGGCGCGGCAGTACTTCCGGCGCAATACCGGGGCCGCTGTCGCGGATGCTCAGTTCGCCATAACCGGCGGCGGTCTGCAGCCTGATGTGCAGGGTGCGTTCAGCGGCAGGCACCTGGTCCAGTGCCTGCAATGCATTGCTCAGCAGGTTGTGAATGATCTGTTCCAGCGCGACGGGTTCGGCGAGCACCTGGATGATACGGTCACCAGGGTCAAAGGCTGGTACGACCTGGCGGCGCCGACATTCGGGCTCGAGCAGGTACAGCGCATTACTGACCGCATGACGCATATCCACTGACTGCAACTGGCCCGCCATGTCCGGGCGTTCCACTACACGACGCATGCGGCCGACGACATCGGCGGCGCGACGCGCCTGTTCCACGGCCCGTGTCATGGCGTCGCGGGCGGTGGCCAGTTCCGGCGGATCATCATTGAGCAGGCGGCCGGCAGCCTGGGTGCTGGCGAGCAGGGCGGTCAGCGGCTGGTTGAGTTCATGCGCCATGCCGGCAGCGAGCTCGCCCAGCGTGTTGAGTCGCGCCACCTGGCCCAGGCGCAGCAGTTCCTCGGCACGGCGGCGCTCGGCGCGCTGGCGCTGCACTGCGAGCAGGGCGGCGAGCGCGATGGCGGTCAGCGCGGTCCAGCCCAGCATGCGCAGCCACGGCAGATCACCCCAGCCGGCGGTGCGTGTGGCAACGACATCGAAAGGCTGGCTGTCAGCGGCAAGGCGTTTGTGGAAATCAAATCTCCATATCTGATTGTTGTCCTGCCCCGGCTGCAGCACGAAGTGCTGGCCCTGGTATTCAAGTGTCACCCGTACCGGGCTGTTGTCCGGTTGCATCGGCCATTCATCCCAGGGCACCATGCCGCGCATATCGATCTGCACGACATAACTGGCCGGCGCTGCGGCCTGCAGGATACGGAAACGGCCACCGGCAAAATCAGCATCGGCCAGTGCCGCGCGCCCGGCGCGGCGTGATTCGGTTTCTGCAGTGCGCAGGACGGCATCGGGCCAGACGGCGTCGCTAGTGCGCTGTGCTACCGACAGGATCTGCGGGTATACCGAGGCGATGCGTGGCCTGGCATCCTGATCCGCCGGATTCAGCAATGTCAGCATGGCCATTACTGCATCCTGTTGTGCGGCGCGCTGGCTCAGCAGCCGGTGCACGATGCGGGCATCGGTTTCAAAGGAATCGCGGATGTGATTGAGTTCGATGCGCGCGAGCACGATAGCGCCGACGGCGGCCACAACCAGGCCGACCAGTACAACTGCAAGCATGCTGCGGCGGAAAATCATTCTTGTATTCCTGAAACGGTTTTCTCGATTCTATCGTGACCGTTGGCAGTGCCTGATCACGGGGCATCCCTTGCGGATTTTCACATCGTGGTGGCGTCGAGGGTGCCGTGGCTGATATTCTGGGGCTATGCGTGCCAATTGCTTAATAATTGTGCAGTATTTAACAGCGGCTTTCACATGATCGGGGTATAAAGGAAACGGTATCCTGGATTTCCTCCTCCGTCCGGGTACTTGCAAATGCCGTGCATGGGTTGTTGACCTGCGCGGCTTTTTTATTGGCCGGCCGCATGATCATTGGCGATAAACATTGCTGCATGTCCTGATGCGGTTCTGGAAACATGAAAAAAAGGGGCTTGGTGCCCCTTTTTTCTACGGTTACCGCTTATTGATCAATTCAGATTGATGCCTGCTGATTTGAGAATTTTCCCGGTCAACACCATGTCGGCCTTGATGAATCTTCCGAATTCTTCCGGCGACTGGGTGATGACATCGAAGCCGATGGCCGTCAGGCGTCTGTTCAGCTCCGGCGTGTTCAGCGCAGCAATAATTTCCTTGTTCAGGCTGTTGATGATGGCGCGCGGTGTGCCGGCTCGACTGACGATGCCGAACCATGTGCCTGAGGAATAACCTTTTAATCCGGCCTCACCGGTGGACGGAATGTCCGGCCAGTTCGGGTGACGTTTTTCCGCCGCAAAGGCAATGATCTTGGCCTTGCCGGCTTTGACATGCGGCATCACGGTAGCCGCGCCGGTGATAATAAGATTGACCTGCCCACCGAGTACCGCATTCATCGCGGGGCCGGAACCCTTGAACGGCACATGCAGCATTTTGATGCCGGCGAGGTTTTCAAGCTGTGCGCCGCCCAGATGATTGGTGGATGCCGTGCCCGGCGTGCCATAACTGATGCTGCCGGGTTTGGATTTGGCCAGTGCGATCAGTTCCTGGATGTTGTTGGCTGCCACCGAGGGGTGGGCGGCAATCACGAAGGGCACGTAGACCGCCTCGGTTACGGGCGCGAAGTCACGTGCGGCGTTGTAAGGCAGTTTCTTGACGACATTGGGATTGATCGACAACGTGGTTTGCGTGACCAGCAGGATGGTGTAACCGTCGGGCGCGGAACTCGCCATCAGGCTGGCACCTATCATGGTGCTGGCACCGCCGCGGTTGTCGACCACGAACTGTTGTTTGTAATGTTCGCTGAGCTGGTTGGCGATGCCGCGCGCGACCAGGTCGGTGGTGCCGCCGGGCGGGTAGGGCACGATGAAGCGTACCGGTTTGTCGGGGTATGCGGTAGCAGCGTATGCGGGCAGCGCCGTACAAAACAGCAACGCGGGCAGTGCGGCTATCAGTGCGATGTGACGAATGAATAGTTTCATGATGGTTCCTCGTGGTTATGGTTGGGAGACTTGTTCCAGTCCCTTGTTTTTGAACAAAGCGGCGTGATCAGTCTGGGAAAAAAAATCCATTAAATCCTGCGCCGCAGCACTGTTGGGCGATGCGGTACAGAGTCCGACTGAGGTTTCGAATACTTTCTGCACTTCAGCAGGCAGCGGACCTACCAGGTCGAGGCCGGGCACTGCCATCAGCTCGGGTATCTGCTGCAGGGCGATCTCGGCTTCGCCGGCAACCACCACAGCGCCGATATAGCCACCGGGACGGGTCACGGTTTTGGACTTCATCTGCTCGGCAATGCCGAGTTTTTCCAGCATCACTGGTATGTACATACCGCTGGCACCGTGCACGGTGTGGGCGATGGACTTGGCCGCGAGCAACGATTGTTTGAAAGCGGCGAGCGAGCTGATGTCGGGATGTGGTGTGCCCTTGCGCACGCCGACGCCGACCACGGCGCGGGCAAAACCGCGACGGCTGGCGGCAGTGACGTGGCCAGCCTCTGCCAGGTCTTTCAGTGCACCGGTGCCGAGCACGACGAGATCTCCGGATTCACCACCCTTGATGCGCGCGACCATGGCTTTCGCCGAGTCGGCGCTCAGCGTGACCTTGTTGCCGCTTATATTTTCGTAAGCTGGCATCAGTGCATCGAGTACCGGGCGGGTGCTGTTGGAAGTGAGTATTTTGAGTGTGAGGGCCATGTCGGTTCCTGTGTTACGTCTTTAATAAGCACGCCGGCGATCATGCGGCCCGCGCGAACTCCGTCTCGACCAGTTTTTCGTGGGCCAGTACCTTTTGCACGCTTGGGCGTTGCTGCATGCGCTCGAAGTGGGCCGTGCAGTGTTTGAACTCCGAGAGATCGAGCTTGAAGCTCAGGCCGCGGCGGAAGCACCAGAAGAAATAGGCGTCGGGCGCGGTGAAGTGCTCAAAAAAGAATTCCCTGTTTGCCAGCAGGCCGTCGGCAATTCTCAGGTCTTCGAACAGCATTTTGTTGCCAACCCGTTTGACCGCATCCGCCGAGCCGGGCAGGTCGCAATAATTCTCCGGCCGTGCATTGGGCGTCAGGTGCGGATGGATCGTCGAGCCGAACCATGCCATCAGTGATATCGCCTTGATTTCGGCTTTGGGGTCCTGCGGCAGCAGGCGGGCCTGCGGAAACTGCCGCGCAATCCAGATCTGGATTGCAACATTTTCGGTCAGCGGCTCACCGTCGATGATCAGCACCGGCACCTTGTGCTTGGGATTGAGCCGCAGATATTCGGGCGTCTTCAACTGGCCCGAACGTGAATTCATGTTGTGCACCGTAAAATTCTGGCCGGCCTCGGTGAGTGTGACGTACGGCACGAGAGCGCAGGTTTTCGGGGCGTAGTAGAGCTCAAGTTTCAATGTTGATTCCCTCCGTCGGTGACAGGCCGGCTGCAGATTTCCTCAGGCAGCCGGGGACTACAGATTACAACGTTACAGCGTGTTTTCCGAACCGAAGATCACCGTGCACTGGCTGGAGAGCACACCACCGTTTCCATGCGCGAGAGCAACGTCGCAGTTTTTGACTTGGCGTTCGCCGCATTCACCGCGTACCTGGCGGATGGCTTCGATCATCACCAGCAGGCCATACATGCCGGGGTGGCAGTACGACAAGCCACCGCCGGAGGTATTGACCGGCAGCTTGCCGCCGGGCGCGATCGCACCGTCGGCAACAAAACGGCCGCCTTCGCCTTTCGGACAGAAGCCGAGATCTTCGAGGAACAGGATGGGATTGATGGTGAACGCGTCATACAGCGACAGCATGTTCACATCCTTCGGTTTGACGCCGGCCATCTTGAAGGCCTGCGGACCGGACACCGATGCGCCGGTGACGGTGAAATCGGGCAGGCTGGAGATATTGGCATGCGACAGTGTTTCGCCCACACCCAGCACGTACACCGGCTTTTTCTTCAGTGTTTTGGCCTTGGCTGCCGAGGTCAGCACAATGGCGCCGCCGCCATCGACTACCAGGCAGCAGTCGCGCACCGTGAAAGGGTACGACACCATGCGCGCATTGAGCACCTGTTCTATCGTCAATGGCTCTTTTTCCCAGGCTTTGGGATTCAGCAGCGCCCATTTTCGCGCGGCCACCGCCACTTCGGCGAGGTGTTCACGCTTGGTGCCGTACTGATGCATGTGGCGTGCCGCCGCCATGGCATAGGCGCTGATCGGCAGGATCGGCCGATAGGGTGTTTCGTACGGATTGAATTCACGCGGGCTGGCGGCGGCACGCGATACCGAACGCTGCGTGCTGCCGTAGGCGATGACCGCCACTTCACACAATCCGAGCTGGATCGCCATCTGTGCATGGGCGACATGGGTCATGAACGACGAGCCGCCGATCTGCGTGCCGTCGAATACCTTGGGTTTGATGCGCAGGTATTCGGCCAGAGACATCGGGCCCATGCGCACCTGCGTCGCGGCGACGAACAGGCCGTCAACATCCTTGAGCTTCAGGCCGCAGTCATCCAGTGCGCGCATGGTGGCCTGTGCCATCAGGTCGACGGGGGTGGTGTGCTGCGCAACCAAGCCGAGATCGGATTCTGCGGCACCAACGACGGCGATGCTGCCTTTTTTCAAGCCGCTCATTTGGCATCTCCTGCGGGTGTGAAGACAGGATAGGGCAGCGCCTTGTCGTCGCCGGGGTGCACCTTGAATTTAACGCGCATGCCGATCTTGACGTCCATCGCAGCGATGTCCTCGACGCGGCTCATCAGACGGTAGCCCTCGTCCATGTCAATCATCGCCACGTTCAGCGGTTGTTCACCTTTGTAATGTACGGCAGTCGTTGTGTACACGGTGCCCAGCCCCTTGGACACGCGCCATTCGATATTATCGCTGCCGGTTTCCGGCGCAATCGCGCGCGGATAAAAGAAGGCCTTGTTGGTGTCCTTGTTGACCTGGTAGGCGAGTTCGCCCTTGTTCAGGTGCTCGACGTAGACGCCTAGCGGTGATTGTTTCGTCAGATCAGTCATGAGGTGCTTCCTTTCGTTCTGAAAATTCAAAAAATATAATTAAAAACAACTACTTATTATTTTCATTTAGGAACGCCATGGTCGCCTCTGCGCAACGCTGCGGATACGCGCCGGCGGCATGCCAGGCATCACCTTCAAGTACCAGCAGGCGCGCGGATTTCACTTTTGATACCCAGGCTTTGACACCATCCACTGAACGCAGTCCGCTGCCGGTGGTGGTGATGATCAAGGTGGGGCAGGTGATGCGTTCGACATCGGCGCGGATGTCGAGTTTGGGTACCCAGCGCAGATAACCCTGCAGCGTGGACAGCGGTGTCTTGCCCTGCAGGTTGTTGACCCACCAGCCGATTTCAGCCTGCGTTGCCGCGCTGCCCAGTCGTCCCTGCATGGTGTGGCGTGCCCAGTCGAGCACGCCTTTGGACTCGATATGTTTTACCCAGTCGTCGACACCGGCCGCCGGCAGCACCGGTGGCGTTACGCCGATCAGTGTCTGCACCAGCGCCGGACGGTTGGCTGCCATTGCCAGCGACATCGATCCGCCGCTTTTGGCGCCGACCAGATGCACGCGCGTGCAACCCAGGTGTTTGATGAGCGTCTCAATGTCGTCCAGCAACTCATCCATGGACCACTCATGTTCAGGCGGCATAGGCGTGGAGCGTCCGAAGCCGCGCAGGTCCAGGCGCACCACGCGGTAGTGGCGTGCAAAATGCGGCACCCAGACACGCCAGGCTGCGCCTGATTCGGCGAGGCCGTGCACGAACAACAGCGTTTCAGGTTTGCGCCACGGATCGGTGTAGTCGTCTATGGTGTAAAAAATTTTGCAGCCGTCGGGGCGTTCGAGTGTGTGTTCCACGTTGTAGTCTTAAAATCAATTAACAGGATGGGCAGGATTCGCAGGATAGAACCTTGGCATTGATTTCCCTGATTTCTTGTAAAACTGCTCTGCTTTTATCCGCTTCATCCTGTATATCCTGTTCAATTGTTTTCTGCAGCTAAGATTTTTTCGTTTCTTCCAATCCGAAGTCGATAAGCGCCTGCGCGCGCAGTTTGTTCTTCTGCACCTTGGCGCTACCGGTCATGCCAATTTTTTCAAAGCTGTCGACGATTTTCAAAAAACGCGGCACGCGGAAATTTGCCAATCGTTCCTTGCTCCAGGCAATGAGTTCTTCCGGTGTGGCAGTGCCGCCTTCGTTGAGTATCACGTAAGCGGCCGGCACTTCAACCAGTCGCGGGTCGGGCACGCCGATGACCTGCGCCTGCTTGATCTGCGGGTGTTTGTGCAGCACGTCCTCGACTTCAGCCGGCGCGACGTTTTCGCCGCCGACGCGGAACATATCCTTGATGCGGGTCTGGAACTTGAGCCGACCGTCTTCATCCATGATGCCGAGGTCACCGGTGTGCAGCCAGCCGTCGGCAGCTATGGTCTTCGCGGTTTGCTCGGGCATTTTGTAATACCCCTGCATCACGCTCCAGCCGCGCACCTGGATTTCACCGCTTTTGCCGGCGGGCAGAATTTCGCCGGTTTCGGGATTGGTCAGGCGCACCTCGACTTCGTCGAGTACATGCGCCCAGCCATTGATGCGCGCCTCCAGATCATCGTCGTAACGCGACATGCAGACGTTGGGAGAGGCTTCCGACAGGCCGTAGGCCTGCACCAGCCCTGTCATGCCCATGCGTTCGACCACCTTGCGTGAGACTTCCGGGCCGCAGGACACCCAGCCATTGCGCAACTTGAGCGGATATTTTTCAAAGTTCGGGTGATTCAGCATCATCAGGAACATCGTGTCATTACCCGAGGTGTGCGTGCATTCCTCGCTCCACATGGTAGCCAGCGCTTCTTCGGGTTCAAACGATGGCGAGGAGAACAGGCAGGCCCCGGTAGTTAGCGCCGCCAGCAGCGACAGCGTGGTGCCGGCAACATGGTAGAAGGGACGCGCACTGAAGTAACGGTCCTGTGCCTGCAGGTTGAAACGTGCGGCCACATGCGTCGCATTGCGCAGCATGTTGTCGTGGCTCAGCATTACGCCCTTGGGATAGGACGTGGTGCCCGAGGTGAACTGCATCAGCAGCACGTCATCGGCCTTGACGGTCGGTGGATAGGCTTCATCGTGCAGTGCACCCTTGGCAATCAGATCGGTGAAGGCTATGGCGCCGGCCGGCACGTCCTCGCCCAGTACCACTACGGTATCGAGCAGCGGCAGGCCAGGGTCGGGCAGCCTGGCATCCAGCGCCGGGCAGATGCTGCGCAGCATGGCGATGAAATCGATCTTGAGGAAACGGTCGGCGATGAACAGCAGTCTGACGTCCGCCTGCTTCAGGCAATAGAGCATTTCATCGGCCTTGAAGCGGGTATTCACCGGCACGGTCACCGCGCCTATGCTTGCCGCGGCATAAAAGAAAATCACCCATTCCAGGGAATTGCCCATGCACACCGCGACATGGTCGCCATGGTTGATGCCGGCTGCGCGCAGGGCGTGCGCCACTTCGCGCACGTTGTCGCGCAATTCGGCCCAGGTCAGGCGCCGGCCGGCTATCACCAGGGCTTCGTCCTGCGCATGTGCGGCGGCAGTGGCGGTGAGGATTTCAGCGAGGGTCTGTTTTTTCCAGGCGGTCATGATGTGGTGATGTTGTCTACTTGCCTTTGAACTGCGGCTTGCGTTTTTCCTTGAAGGCGGTGACGCCCTCGACATGATCCTGGGTCATGCGTGCGCCGCAAATCGCCAGCACTTCCATTTCAAGTAACTGTTCGAGCGTCGGCACATACATGTACTGGAACATGCGCTTCGCCAGCGTCAGCGCGTAGGTGGCTGAACCGGCAATTTCGCGCGCCAGCGCCATGGCCTCGGTTTCGAGTTGATCATCCGGCACCACCTTGCTGATCAGGCCCATGTCCTTCGCTTCAGCAGCAGGCAGCTTGCGCGCGCTGTAGACAATTTCCTTGGCACGGGCGAGGCCGAGATGCTGGGTCAGGAAATAAATTGCGCCGCCGTCGGGCGGGATGCCGACATTCTTGAACGCCATCAGCAGGTACGCGGTTTCGCTGGCCACAATGAGATCGCAGGCCAGCGCCATGCTGGCGCCAATGCCGGCGGCCGGCCCGCGTACTGCGGCAATTACCGGTTTTTCCAGGTGATGCAGCGCGAGGATCATCTGCTGGTGGCCCTTGGAGCGTTTGCGTCCGCTGACCACGTCATAACCGCCCATGGAACCGACGTCGCCACCGGCGCAGAAGGCGCGACCAGCGCCGGTCAGTACCACCGTGCGCACCGTGTCATCGCTGTTCAGCGCCGAGAAGATATCGGCCAGTTCGTGGTACATCTCGCCCGACAGGGCGTTCAGCTTGTCGGCGCGATCCAGCAGTACTGTGGCGATACCGTCGTTGTGTGTGACTTTGATGCTCATGGGATGGCGTCCGTGATTCTTACAATGATTTGATGCCGGCGCGGACGATGACTTTTTTCCACTTCGCGATTTCGTCTTTCAGGAAAGCCGAGTAATCGGCGGTGGTGCTGCCCACCGGATCGGAGCCTTCGCGCTTCAGGTATTCAGCCAGTTCCGGCGATTTCATGATGCGTGCGACGGATTCTGCCGTCTTTGCAACTGCTGCCTTGGGCATACCTGCGGGGCCGTTCAGTCCGTTCCATGCCACGGCCTGAAAACCTTTCAGACCGGATTCATCCAGCGTCGGCAGGTCGGGCAGGGCGGGCGTGCGTTTGAGGCTGGTCACACCGAGCGCGCGCAGTTTGCCGGATTTGATGAACTGCAGCGCGGAGGTCAGTCCGTTGAATACGATATCGACATGGCCACCGATCAGATCGGTCATTGCCGGTGCATTGCCTTTGTACGGGATATGCATGATGTTGACATTGGCCATTGCGTTGAACAGTTCTCCGGCGAGATGATTGGAGCCGCCGCTGCCCGATGAACCGAAGTTCAGCACACCGGGTTTTGCTTTCGCCAGGGCGATCAGTTCCTTGATGTTTTTGGCGGGCACGCCGGGATTGACCACAACCACCAGCGGTGTGGTGTTGATCAGCGTGATGGGTTCAAAATCCTTCGCCGGATCGTACGGCAGTTTTTTCAGCAGGCTCGGCACGATGGTGAACGGCGCCGGCGTCACCAGCAGCGTGTGGCCGTCGGGCGCGGACTTGGCAACGATGTCGGTACCGATCACCGTGCTGCCACCGGGGCGGTTGTCGACAATGACCTGCTGGCCCCAGGTGTCGCTCAGTTTCTGCGCGACCAGACGCCCCATGATGTCGGTGCTGCCGCCGGCCGCGAACGGCACGATCAGGCGAACGGTTTTGCTGGGGTAATTCTGAGCTAGAGCCGCGCCCCAGGGGGAGTGCAAAAATATAAATAAAATCAATAACTTATATGTTTTCATCGTGTTTCTCCAATAAGTCAGGCTGCGCGACCGGCTGCAGTGGGTGATGCTGCACGGTAAAGATTGCCGAGTCGGGACATGGCTGCCCGGGCTTCGGCTTCAAGACGATCAACGATGGCCGCGACCGGTTCGATTTTATCGGCGAACACCACGCCCTGGCCGCAGGACAACATGGCTTTATCAAAGTCGCCGGTTTCGTAAGCCTTGCGGCCTATGGTGCCCATGATGTGCGGCAACAGTGTGTTGGTGTCAGCCTTATCGCTTTCGAGTTGCTGGATCATCGCGACATGGCCGGTTTTCAGTGCGCGCTGGGTATTGCGCATCGATTGCAGCAGCAGCGCTGTGTCGGTTTCGCCGGCAGCGAGCAGTCGTTCCTTGTAACTGCGGTGTGCCCAGATTTCTTCGGACACCAGAAAACGTGTGCCCATGGCCACGCCGTCCGCGCCCATGCCCAGTGCGGCGACCAGTTGTTCGCCGGTGCCAATACCGCCGGCGACGATCAGCGGAATTTTTATAGCGCGCGCGGCCGCCGCGGCCATCACCATGGTACCTACGGGTTCTATGCCCGGGTGTCCGCCGGCTTCGGCACCGACGACGGTGACCGCATCAACCCCCAGCGACTCGGCTTTTTTCGCGTAACGCACACCCGGCACCTTGTGCAGCACGATGATGCCGGCGTCTTTCAATCGTTTCAGGTAGGCCTCGGGATTGTTGCCGGCGGTTTCGACATATTTCACACCCTCGTCAATCACCGCATCGATCAGCGGCGTGACACGATCAGTGCCGTCGCGGCTGACGCGGATCATGATGTTCACACCGAAGGGTTTGCCTTCGGCGAGTTCACGGCAACGGCGGATGCCCTCGCGCAGCGCAGCGGGATCTGGAAAACTCGCCGACGTCATGAAGCCGATCAGTCCGGCGCGCGCCACTGCCGCGACATACACCGGCTCGGCGAGCCACATCAGGCCGCTGGCAATCACCGGCAGGCGGATGCCGTAGAGATCGGTGATGCGGGTTTTGAATGGAGCGCTCATAACTGTAAAAATTAATTAATTAACAGGATAGACAGGATGAGCAGGATAAAAAACAGCTTTTACTGGAAATCCATGGCATCGATAAATGGGTTTCATCCTGCAAATCCTGTAAGTTCGTTTTCAGTCTTTCAACGCCACCAGCGCATCTGCCGCGACCGCGCCGTCAGCATTGACGAACAGCGGGTTGATGTCGATTTCGGCGATGCGGTCGGCATGGTCGGCGACCAGTAGCGACAGTCGGGAAATGGCATCGGCCAGCGCATTGATGTTGCAGGGCGGTTTGCCGCGGTAACCCTGCAGCAGTTTCACACCCTTGATGTTGTGGATCATCGCCAGCGCGGTTTCCGTATCGAAGGGCGCGTAGTGATGGGTGACATCATGCATGATCTCGGTGAACACGCCGCCGAGGCCGAAGGCAATCACCGGGCCGAAATGCGGATCGTTGACGGCGCCGACGATGACTTCTTCACCAACGGCCATCTGCTGCACCAGTACGCCGGCGATGCGGGCATCGGCCTTGTATTCTTTTGCCGCAGCCAGTACTTCGCGCGCCGCTTGCTTCAGTGCGGCCAGGCTGTTGATGTTGAGGCGGATCACGCCGGCTTCGGTTTTGTGCGGAATATCGGCGGATTCTATTTTCACGGCGAGTGGAAACGGCAATGGCGTAGCAGAGAGTTTCTCCATGGCGTCCGGTGCCAGTAGTTTTTCTTCAGTGACGGCGATGCCATAGGCCTTGAGCAGTGCCTTGGAGGCGTGCTCCCCCAGTGTGCCGGCTTCAGACAATTGCAGTTTCTGCGGCGCGATGGCGCGCCGGCCGCCGCGGGCGCGTGCTGCCTCGAAAATGCGGCGTTTTTCAGCGAATTCGTTCAAGGCCGCCAGGGCATCAACTGCACGGCCCGGCGCCATAATGCACGGCACGCCGTGTTCTTCCAGCCATTGCATCGCGGCGCCGTTGTCGTCGGGGGCCGTCGGCCAGTTCAGGATCAGCGGCTTGTCCACGCCCTTGAGCATGTCTACCAGGCCCTCGGCCCAGGTTTGCACCACGCCGCCGCGCGGTGCACGAGCGACGATGGCATCAATATTGGGATCGGCCAGCACTTCGCGCATGGTGTTGGTGTACGACGCGAAATTGTCGTTGTAACCCTGCGCCGTGGTGTCGATAGGATTTTCGATGGAAGCATAGGCAACGACGATGTCACGCAGTTTTTCGCGCGTAATGTCGGCAAGTTTGGGCAGTGTCAGGCCGTTGGCTATGCAACGGTCTGCGAGCAACACCCCAGCACCGCCCGACAGCGTCATCACGCCGACGCGGTTGCTGTGCGGCAGCTTCTTTGCGCGAAAGGCTTTGCAGATATCGATCAGGTCGTCGATGTCGTGCACTTCAATGAAACCGCCTTCGCGGAACGCCGTGCGGAACAGTTCGTAGCTTGCCGTCAGTCGCGCGGTGTGTGAGGTCGCTGCCTTGCTGCCGACATCGGAGTTGCCGACTTTCCAGATCAATACTGGTTTGCCGAGTTCCAGTGCACGCGCACCGAGCCGGCGCAGGCGCTGGCCCTCGGTGGTGCCTTCGAGGAATGCGGTGAGGATTTCAACATCCGGGCGTTCGATCAGATGCTCCATCCAGTCGAGTGCGGTGAGATCGGCTTCGTTGCCGGTGGAAATCACATGATTGAAGCCGAGGCCGTGATAACACGCGACCGCGACCACGCCGAAACCGAAACCGCCGGACTGGGTCACCATCGCGATCGGGCCAGGTTTCAGCGTTTTTAATTGCAGCGTGCCGCCGAAACCGAGACGAAAATTTTCATCAAGATTCATGATGCCCAGACAATTGGGTCCGACGACACGCACGCCGCTGGATTCAATTGCGGTGAGCAGCTTGTCGTTGAGTGCCTTGCCGGCGTCGCCGGCTTCGCTGAATCCGGCTGACAGGATCACTGCATAGGGTATGCCCGCCTTGCCGCACTGTTCGATGGCACCCGGCACCAGATGTCCGGCCACGGCGATCAGCGCAACATCGCAGGGTTTGGGTACGGCACCGATGTCCGGGTAGCAGGTGAGTCCCTTGACCTCAGTGTATTTGGGATTCACCGGATACAGTTGGCCTTTGTAGCCGTATTCGGTCAGCAGCTTGATCGGCTGGCCACCGATGCGCGAAAGATCAGTGGAGGCACCGATCACCGCAACGGCGCGTGGACTTAACAGACGCGAGAGGTCGGGCGCGGCGGTGATGGTTTTGAGGACAGCGGACATTTTATCAATCAGTGAACGGAGAAGTAGCAAGGGCAGGCACGACAGCGGACGACATGGGACGACGGTTGATTTTTCTGTGTCATGTTTTATTGGTCGACGTGTGCGGTCGGCAGCATGGACGGGCGTTGCGCAAAATCACGGTACCAGCCGGCAAGCGCGTCGTGGCTCGTACGCCAGCCCAGATCGTTGAAGCGGAAATCAATATAGCCCAGTGCACAGCCGATGGCGACATGACCGATATCCACCGGAGCAGTGATCAGTCCAGCGGCTTCGTGATCGAGCGCAGCGATCGCATTGCGCACTTTTAATTCGAAGGCTGTGAGTATTTCCGGCGACTGCTGTGTCTGCGGACGCAGGATTTCATTGCGCCATAACATCAGGTTGTCGGTCAGGTTGTTGCCGAGGGCATGGCGGCGCAGGGCGGTCCAGCGCGCCGTTCCGGATGCCGGAAACAATTTACGGCCGTCGTGCAGGCTGTCGAGGTATTCGCAGATCACCAGCGAATCGTAGAGCGCGGTGCCGTCGTCGAGTTCGAGTGTCGGAATCTTGCCCGTTGGATTCACCGGCAGCAGATCGGAGTTGGGGCGATTCATTGAGACCAGCGTACGTACGCATTCGATGCGCGGGGCCATACCGCATTCGTGCGCAAAAATCATGACCTTGCGCACGAATGGCGAGCGCGACGACCAATACAGCTTCATGCGGCGAGCTTTTTCATGTAATCAATGATTGCTTTGGCCACGGCAGTGGGCTGCTCCGGTAGCAGCGCATGTGCGGCGTTGTCGATGTGGGTGAGGGTGACGCGGTCGGCACCCCACTGGTCGCGATAGCAGTTCACGCTGTCCGGTGGCGACAGCGGATCCTGCAGCGAGAGAACATCGAGGACCGGCGCCGTGCCCGCAGTCCACCATTCCGGCTTCGGCGTGGCCTCGGTGGCATCGCGCTCAGCATGCATGACTTCCTCATCCCAGCCGTCGAGCCAGACGCTGGCATCGTTGCCTGGCGCAAAAAACACGTGCTGCAGATGTTTCAGCCGGACTTCTTCGGGCAAATTCATCTGGTGGCATTTGTTGATTGAGTCGCGCAGGTCCTGCGACAGCGGCCAGGTGTGGGTGGCGGCGAGCAGCACCACGGCGCGTACCAGTTGCGGATAATCGGCGGCAGTCGTGCGGGCGATAAAATTACCAAAGGCGTGGCCGGCGACCACGGTCGGGCCGCCACCATCGTGCTTAATTACCGCGGCAGCGTCTCGTGCGTAATCATGGAGCGTGATGTTTTGCAACGGGCCGGTACTACCGCCCAGGCCGCGCGGTTCGGGACACAACACGCGATAACCGGCAGTCGCGAGTTGCCCGGCGATCTCGAAAAAATCCGCTGCGCCGCGGCCCAGCGAGGGGAACATGATGATGCGCGAGCCGCTACCGTAGGCATGGACTGTAATGTGGACTGAATCGCGCTGAACAACAAAGCTGGATGTGGCAGGCATGGCAGAGGTGCTTGAAGGTGTGAGTGGACAGATGATTCTACCGCGGCAGGTACGGACGCCGCGCCGCTGTTCCATAATACGGATGATAGTACCGCGATTCGCGGCCGTGCTCCAGCCGGTGGCCGCCAGGCGCGGGTAATTGGTGGGACAGGGAGGTTTAACTGTTAGTCTTGCGGATGCTTGGCATCGCACAAGGATATCGGGGGAATCATGGCAATTTACGTTTACTGGTTTTTGCTGGGACTGGTGCTGCTGGGCCTGGAAATGGTTACAGGCACCTTTTATCTGCTGATGGTGTCCATTGCGATGGCCGTGGGCGGTTTCGCGGCTCTGCTCGGATTGAGCATCGCCTGGCAACTGACGCTGGCGGCGGTGGCCGTCATCGCCGGTACCATCCTTTTGCGACGCTGGAAAAAAGTCCGAGGCAATGTGAAGACCGACGTCGGACTGGACGTGGGCCAGCCGGTCAAAGTACTGGCCTGGCAGGACAATGGTTCGGCACGGGTTTTTTACCGTGGCGCGGAATGGAATGCGGAATCCGAGTCCGCCGAGATGCCGCGCGACGGAACGCTCTATATCAAGGCGGTGCGCGGCTCCAGTCTGGTGCTGACGCATCGCAAACTGCAGGATCAATAGGGAGGTTTTATGGAAATTGCATTGTTCATACTGGTTGCCGCCGTTATTTTCATCGTCAAGGCGTTGAAAGTGGTGCCGCAGCAGAATTCCTGGGTGGTCGAACGTCTGGGACGTTTTCATGCGGCACTGTTGCCGGGCCTGAATATCGTGATTCCATTCGTCGACCGGGTTGCCTACAAGCACCTGCTGAAGGAAGTGCCGCTGGATGTACCCAGTCAAGTCTGTATTACCAAGGACAACACCCAATTACAGGTGGACGGCATCCTGTATTTTCAGGTGACTGATCCCAAGCTGGCGTCCTATGGCACCAGCAATTACATCATGGCGATTACCCAACTGGCACAGACTACGCTGCGCTCGGTCATCGGCAAGATGGAACTGGACAAGACCTTCGAAGAGCGTGATGCCATCAATCACGCCGTGGTGGCGGCGCTGGACGAAGCGGCGACCAGTTGGGGCGTGAAAGTGCTGCGCTACGAAATCAAGGATTTGACGCCGCCTAAGGAAATCCTCCACGCCATGCAGGCGCAGATCACCGCCGAGCGCGAGAAGCGCGCTCTGATTGCAGCATCCGAAGGTCGCAAGCAGGAACAGATCAACATCGCCACCGGCCAGCGCGAAGCTTTCATCCAGCGCTCGGAAGGCGAAAAACAGGCTGCGATCAACACTGCGCAGGGCGAGGCGGAAGCCATCAAGGCGGTTGCCGTGGCAACCGCACTGGCGATTCAGCAGGTGGCCCAGGCCATCCAATCTCCCGGCGGCATGGACGCCGTGAACCTCAAGGTCGCAGAGAAATATGTCGAAGCCTTCGGCAATGTCGCCAAGGAAGGCAATACGCTGATCCTGCCGGGCAATCTGGCGGATATGGGCGCGATGGTGGCGACGGCAATGAGCATCGTTAAAACGCAGAAATAAACATGTTCAGGAGGGCGGTAATCGGCCATAACGTACAATGAGCCGATGAAACCCCCCAAGCGTTTGCTGTCCCTGCTCGAAGAAGGTCTGATCGACTCGGTGGAACGCCAGTTGATGAGCGGCAAGGAAGCGGCGGTTTACGTGGTGCGCAGCGGCGACGCCATTCTTTGCGCCAAGGTCTACAAAGAAGCCACGCATCGCAGTTTCCGGCAGGCCGTCGATTACACCGAGAACCGCAAGGTCAAGAATTCACGCCAGGCCCGCGCCATGGCCAAGGGCACCCGCTATGGTCGGGAGCAGCAGGAAGCTGTGTGGCAGCGCGCCGAGGTGGATGCGCTGCACCGGCTGGCTGACGCTGGCGTGCGCGTACCGACCCCATACAATTTTCTCGACGGTGTGCTGCTGATGGAACTGGTGGCGGATGAAAGCGGCGAGGCCGCGCCGCGGTTGAATGATGTGGCGTTGTCACCCGAAGATGCCCGCGCGCACCACGCGATGCTGTTGCTGCAGGTGGTGCGCATGTTGTGCGCTGGCGTCATTCACGGCGATCTGTCGGAATTCAATATCCTGCTGGCGGCGGACGGCCCGGTAATCATCGACCTGCCGCAGGCTGTGGATGCCGCAGGCAACAATCATGCGGCTCGCATGCTGCTGCGCGACGTGGCCAACCTGCGCAATTACTTTGGCCGTTATGCACCGGAACTGCTGGTCACCGATTACGGCCCCGAGATCTGGGATCTGTACCAACGCGGCGTGCTGGAAATCGACACCGTGCTCACCGGTTTTTATGAACGCGGATCCGGTGCAGTGGATCTGGACAGCATCATGCGCGAGATCGACGATGCGCGCGCCGAAGAGGCCGCGCGGCTGCTGCGGTTGCAGACGGTGGATTGAAGAAGGGTAATGCGCCAGACTGAGCGGCGAATTGTTTCAATGGATCATGTTTCGGATGTTTCGTAATCGCTTTCTACCAACGCCCATACCCGTTTGAACGGGCCGCGGCTTTTGAGCAGTTCGCCGCCGGCATCCGCCGCGAGCTGGTCGTCGATCCATACCGGTTTGCCCATGCTGGCGGCAGTATGGGCGCGGCGCGCGTTTTCTTCGAACAAAAAGGCGCCGCCCACACATTCTTCGATAGTAGCGCCGGTGATGGCCGCGCCATGGGCGCGCATCAGCACCGCGCGATGTGGTCCCAGCGCCTTTACCAGTGCCGTGCCGCGCTCGGCATTGGTGACCAGTCGTGGATCGTCGTACACCGGAATACCGTCATGGAACAGCGTGCCCATCAGATGGATGGGTTTGAGTTGATGCTCGCTGGTGGTGAAAGCGGTTGAGTGCAGGCCGTGGTAATGAATGACGCAGCCGACGTCCGGCCGTGCATTGAGGATTTCGTTGTGGATCGGGTATTCGCCGGGCATCGCGCCGTCGCCCGACACTTTGCGGCCCAGCATGTCCACCACCAGAAAGTCTTCGGCATGGGCGCGTGGACCCAGCGAGTGTCGCGCAAGCACGTACAGGTCGGAATCGGGGATGCGCGCGCTGATGTGGCCGAAGCCTTCGATGAAACCGCGCTTGTAGAGAAAATGCCAGGCTTTCAGCAGATTGCTGACCAACTCTTCGGGGGCATAGAGAGTGGCCATGGCTCAGAGTATCTTTTCACCGAATTTTTTCAGTGCGGCCGCTGACAGTGTCAGACCCAGGCCCGGTTGTTCCTTCAGTGTCAACATGCCGTTCGCAATCTTCGGCGGATCCTCGAACAATTCGGCCTGCAGCGGATCACGTTCCGGATCGGTAAAGGATTCGACAATGCAGCCCGCCGGGCTGCCGGCAACGATGTGGGCATGGATGAAGCAGTCGTGGTGGGGGGCGACCTGCACGTGGTTCATTTCGCACAGCGCGGCGAGTTTGCGGCCCGAGGTGAAGCCGCCCATCATCGTGCAGTCGAACTGCAGAATCTGGATGGCGCCATCCTCGATCAGGTCGCGGCAGCCGAAGCCGGTGAGTTCGCTTTCACCGGCGGACAGTGGAATGTTGGTCTGCTGCGCCAGTTTTTTCAGTTCGCGGTGGTCATCGGCCCAGCGCACCGGCTCTTCCAGCCAGCGCGGATTCAACGGCAGTAGTTCGCGCGCGGCCTGGATGGCAGTAGGCAAATCCCAGGCGCGGTTGACGTCTATCATCAGGTCCTTGTCGGGGCCGATGATGTCGCGGATCAGTTCCAGCCGCTGCATGTCTTCTTTTAACGAAACGCCACCGACCTTGGCCTTGAAGCCCTGGTGGCCCTGCGCCTTCAGCATCTGCATTTCATCTTTCAGTTCCGCCATGGTCTTGCCGTCGCGGTAATAGGCGCAGGTGACGTAGCAGGGGATTTCACTGCGGAAACCGCCGAACAGGCGATACAGCGGCAGCCCGGCTTTCTTGCCGATGATGTCCCAGGCAGCAATGTCGATGGCCGCTGCAATGCGCACGATGGCTTCACGCGTCCAGCCTTTTTCAGAAGCGACGCGCTGCGCGGTCAGCCAGAACAGTTTGTGATGCAGCTTTTCCGGCGCCAGCGGATCTTCACCAATGACGTAGTCGGCGATGCCGGTCTTGAAAGCCTTGATCGCGGCTTCGATCGGCGTATAGCTGGTGGCGATACCGATACCTTCGATGCCTTCGTCAGTGTGCATGCGTACCAGGATTTCATTGGCCTTGGGCACGATGAAATGGCTGACCCAGTGCGGACGGCTGTCGTCAGGCGCGCGCAGGATATAGATTTCGAGTTTGGTGATTTTCATGATGGAAGGTGGTTGTTCCGGGAAAATTTGTTGAGGCCCGAGTTTAGCAGGGTGTCGCGCGCTGCTTCAGCGTTTGCCGCCGGCCATTTGCACGGCTTCCGGCATTCGCCGCAACCGCCACGCGGCCAGCGGACTCAGCATGGCAATCACGCCCAGCGAACACCACGCCAGGCCCCAGGTGACCATTGGCGAGGCCTGTGCTGCACCGGCGGCGTCCAGCACCATGCCGAATACCCACGGAGCGATGGCACCGGCGCCGAATCCCAATACAGAACGCACTGAATAGGCGGCGCCGATATGGCGCGGCGGCACCAGCTCGGTCACTGCCGTGGAAAACACCGAAGAGTCGCCGACGGCGGCAAAACTGTAGACGAAGCTGATGAGCACCAGCAGCCACAGCGGCAGGCCGATCAGCCAGCCCAGTGCCAGCGAACAGGCGGCGCTGGTGGACGCCAGTACCAGCATGGTCCAGGTGCGGCCCATGCGGTCCGACAACCAGCCGCCGGTGACGCTGCCGACGACACTGCCGACATAGGCGATGGCTGCGAGTCCTGCGCCCAGGCTCGCGGCTGCAGTGGCGTCGCTGCCGGTGGTATAGGCCGCAGCTGCTGCAAGGAATGCCGGCATCCACGCTTTGAGACCGAGCATTTCCCAGGAGTGGAAGGTATAAGCCCAGGTCACCATCATCGCCGGCTTGTTGGCGAGGATGACCGTGACCGGGTTTTCGGTGGCGTTGTCTGGGTTACGCGGATGTATGGTATTGGGCGTTACGCGCAGTGCATACAGGGCGAGCAGAGTGCCCAGCACCGGGCCTGCGGCATTAACGATGAAGGCGCCGCGCCAGCCGATCAACGGCGTCAGTGCCGCGGTAATGACCAGCGCCAGTGCGTATCCTGCTGACGCGGCAGCAATATAAAAACCCATGGCGCGGCCGCGGCCGCCGGTCTGAAACCGTTCGGCAATCAGCGTCAGTCCCGGCGTGTAGGACCCACCGGAAAATAATCCAGCCAGGCCGTAGAGGATGACCCCGCTCAGAAAACTTTCTGCATATAACGCAAAAATCATCGAGCTCAGGCTGGCGGCCAGGCTGGAGATGATGAATACACGTTTGGCACCGTAACGATCGGCGAGGAAGCCGACGGCCACCAGCGAGCACAGATAACCCACGTGCCAGGCGGACTGGATCAGACCGGTTTCGCTGGCGCTCATGCCCCAGTCCGGTTTCAGCAGCGGAATGGCTGCCGCATAAGCGGTGAACATCAACGCAAAACTGGTGCGGCTGGCGCACAACCAGAGTAACCAGCCGGTGTCGCTGTCGCGTGGTGTCGTGTTCACAGGATTTTCCAGGAACGGGTGGGTCCAGGTTTATTTACCCAGAAATTTGGGCGGACGTTTTTCCTTGAATGCGGCGACGCCTTCCTGATGATCGTGCGTGAGACGCACTATGCCGGAAGCCAGGGTTTCCATTTCGCAGAGTTGTTCCAGTGTCGGCACTGCCATGGACTGGAACATTTTTTTGGCCAGTGCCAGAGCGTAGCTTGCCGACTCGGCGAATTCAGAGGCCAGCGCGCTGGCGGCTGATTCGAGTTCGGCGTCGGGTACCACGCGCGATACCAGGCCCAGAGTTTTTGCTTCGTCGGCGCCGAAGGCGCGTGCGGTGTACACCAGTTCTTTCGCCTGCGACATGCCCAGCCGCTGCACCAGGAAAAATATCGCGCCGCCGTCAGGCACCACGCCGACTTTTTTGAATGCCATCGAGAACTTGGTGGTATCCGAGGCGACGATCAGGTCGCAGGCTAGCGCCAGTGCATTGCCGATGCCATAGACCGGGCCGCGGGTGGCGGCGATTACCGGTTTGTCGAGGTTGTAGAGTGCGATGATGGTGCGGTGGCGTTTTTGTGAGCGTGCGCGTCCGGATACGATGTCGGCCTTGGCCATGCCGGAAACATCGCCCCCGGAACAGAATGCGCGGCCTTCACCTTTAAGCACCACGGCACGGATTTCATCATCTGCGGCAATGGTGTTGAGGTGGTGATACAGCGCATCCCACATCGGATCAGCCATCGCGTTCAGGCGATCCGGACGATCCAGCGTCAGTGTCGCGATGCCGTTATGTTTCTCCAAGCGTACGTTCATGTTTGCTCAGTCCATCAGATGCATCGAATCAATCTAAATTGAATCCCACGGAAATACGTCGCCGGTACGTTCGGTCGGCGGGTAGAACGCGCTTTTTAATGCCGGGTAGAGATGTTCGGCACAGCGTTCCGGCGTCCAGCCGTCGGCGCGGTGGATACCACGCAGCGGGCGTGACTGGCTCATCAGGAAGATTTCATTTTTGCGGGTGGCAAACACCTGCGCATTGACGCCTTTGGCGGCATCGCTCAACAGAAATACGGCCAGCGGGGCGTTGTGCTCGGGCGTGACCTGTTTGCGTTGTTCGATGCGCGCGGCGGTTGCCGGGTCTTTGGCCGGAATCGATGCCGTCATCCGCGTCCACGCCACCGGCGCGATGCAGTTGGAGCGCACGTTGAAGCGCGACATGTCCACCGCGATGGCCTTGGACATCGCCACTATGCCGAGCTTGGCCGCGCCATAGTTGGCCTGGCCCATGCCGCCGATCAGGCCGGAGGTGGAGGTCATGTGTACAAAGGCGCCGGATTCCTGTTTGCGGAAATGATCGGCAGCGTGGCGCGCGCAGTTGAACGAACCCTTGAGCATCACGTTGACCACCGAATCCCAGTCGCTTTCCGACATCTTGTGGAAAATGACGTCGCGCAGGATGCCGGCATTGTTGACCACGCCGTCGATGCGGCCGAAGTTGTCGAGCGCACATTCGATGATTTTCCCGGCGCTGGTGAATTCGGCGACGCTTTCATAACTGGCTGCGGCTTCACCGCCGGCTTTTTTGATTTCGTCGACAATTTCCTGGGCGGGTGTCTGATCGCCGCCGGCGCCGTCCAATGCCACGCCGATGTCGTTGATCACCACTTTGGCGCCGTGCGCTGCCGCCATTTTTGCAATGGCCGCGCCGATGCCGCGACCAGCGCCGGTGACGACGATGACTTTGCCTTCCATCATTGCTGGATTTTCCATGTTACCCTCGGTAATTATATAAGTGATTGATTATAAATAAGTATTTGTTATTTTCAGTCTGCTCAAGCGATCTCGGCACGCCCGTTATTGAGCACGGTTACACCGCGGGCCGGCACCGTGGCGCGGAAGGTCACCACCTTGCCGTTCAGCCACATCTCGGTGCGTATGGTTTCGCCGGGATAGACCGGCGAGGAAAAACGACCGGCCATGCTTTTTAAACGGATCGGGTCGTAGCCGCACACCGTTTTCAGCAGCGCATGGCCGACCACGCTGAAAGTTGCGCGGCCATGCAGGATGGGCATCTTGAAACCGGCTTTTTTGGCGTATTCCGGATCGGCGTGCAGCGGGTTGTAGTCGCCCGACAAGCGATAGATCAGCGCCGCCTGCGGCAGCGTCTGCAGATCGCAGACCTGCTGTGCCGGCGTTTCAGGAATCGGTTGTGGCGGAGCCGTCGGACCGGATGGACCGCCGAAGCCGCCATCGGCACGGCAGAAGGTGGTCGAGGTCAGCGTGCAGATCAGATCATTGCTCGCTTTTTCGCGCACGTCGCATGCGGTTTGCAGCAATGCGCCCTTGTCCTTGCCCTTGTCCAGCACTGCGGTGACGCGGGTCTTGCCGATGATCGCGCCTTCAACCGGCAGCGGTTTGTGGATCACGAATCCCTGTTCGCCATGAACGACATGGCTGCGCGTGACGCCGGTGTCCTCTGTCGCGTGCCACGGTCCGGGATAACCGAGGATGATGGCCATGGTCGGCAGCGCTTTGAGGTTTTCGTCATAGACGAATTGCAACTGATGCTGATCGACGGGGTCGGCGCCCAGTCCTACGCCCAGCGCATAAAGCATGGTGTCGCGTTTGGTCAGTTGTTGTTCAACTTGTGGAATATCGTAGTTAAGGAGTTTCTGGTAATCAATGGTCATGGTGGTGTTCCGGCGGCGGTTACTGCTGTATACGGAGCGCGATTGCCGCATGAAGTGATGATGCGCAGGTGTTTTTCCGTGGCTATACTAGCATGGTGAAATCATGCTTTTGTAGCAGGACCGCATTGTGATTTTGCACTTTTAAAAATGACCATCCTGCACAGGGGAGGCGGTTTTAATGGCCAGGCAATTGAGTGCGCAGCAGATCAGGGACTATCGCAGCAACGGTTATTTATATCCGCTGGACGGACTGAGTGCGGATGCTGTCGCGCATTACCGTGATGAACTGCGCAGGACCGAGGAACATCTAGGAGGATCGCTGATGGCGATCGACAAAAAATTCCGCGGCAATCTGCATTTCATGTGCCGCTGGGTGGATGAACTCGCGCGCACGCCGGCGATACTCGACGTGATCGAAGATCTGCTCGGTCCCGACATCCTGCTCTACACCAGCCGTTTTTTCATCAAGGAGCCGCAGAGCGAAGGCATCGCCGCCTGGCATCAGGATTCAACCTACTTCGGCCTGCGTCCATACGATCATGTTACGGCGTGGGTGGCACTGTGCGATGTCACGCCAGAAACCGGGCCGGTGGAATTTGCCGTTGGTAGCCATATCCGCGGCCAGTTGCAGCAGCAAAGCGGCGTCATTAAAAACAGCGTCAACACTGCAGGTCAGATCATTGTCGAATGGTTTGACCAGACCGAAATCGGCCGCGCGATCCTCAAGCCCGGCCAATTCTCGCTGCACCACACCTGCACCGTGCATCAGTCGCAGCCCAACCGTTCGGATCAGCGGCGCATCGGCCTGGCGCTGAGTTATATCCCTACGCGCACCCGCTACATCGGCAAACGCCGCATGCCGGCCTGCCTGATGCGCGGCGAGGATAAATTGGGCCATTTTGAACTGCAGCCACCGCCGCAAGTGGATTTCGGGAAAACTGAAATGCAACGCCACGACACCACGTTCAAAGCCTATATCGAATCGTTTTACGAGCAATTGGATGAAGCGGAGAAAGATTTGCCGAAAGAGGCTGCCGCAGGAATGGTGTACTAAACTAAAGAGGGAGCATTAAATTTTGAAAGTCACTTTGCTGGGCACCGGCAGTCCGTTGCCTTCACTCAAGCGCGCATCATCCAGTTATCTGGTCGAGACCGGCGATGCTGTGGTGCTGATCGATCATGGCCCCGGAGCGTTTCAGCGCCTGATGCAGGCGGGCAAGCGCGCACTGGATGTCACGCATGTTTTTCTGAGCCATCTGCACTTTGATCATTGCGCCGATTTGATTCGCCTGTTTCATCATCGCTGGGATGCCAGCGGCGACGCCACGCCGCCGATGCAGATTTACGGCCCGGCAGGAACGCAGGAGTTCATCGACCGGGTGTTCGGCCCGGAAGGTGCCTTCAGCCGTGATCTGGCGTCGCGCACACAACACCCGTTAAGCATAGGTGCTTATCGCGAACGCGGCGGGACGCCGCCACGGCCATGGCCAGATACCCGGGTAACCGAACTTGCTGGTCCCGGTGTGGTTGAATTTGATGGCTGGCGCATCGTGCGCTGCGAAGTGCCGCATTTTCAGCCGTATCTGGAGAGCTTTGGCTATCGCATCGAGGCGGATGGCAAGTCTTTTGTCTATACCAGCGACGTGAATCTGACTTTGCCGGACGGTGCACCGCCGGCGTTGCGTGAGCTTGCGCAGGGTGCGGACCTGCTAGTGCATTACCTGAATGCCTTTGCTTTTGAGGACAAGGCGCCCGGTGGTCTCGCCGGGCCGCGTTTTGTGGCGCAGCTGGCCAAAGACGCCGAAATCAAAAAGCTGGTAACCACACATCACGGACCGTGGATAGATACGCCGGAAGTGCGCGAACGGGTACTCACCGAAATTAATGCTGTTTACAAAGGGCAGGTTGTCTGGGGTGAAGACCTGATGTCGTTCTTGCTGTAACCGTCACGCATCCCCCGGGGCGCGTTCAACTTTCCGATTCGCCCTGCCACAGCATTTCGTAGCCCAGTTCCTTGCTCTCGGTGCACATCTCGGCGAGTGCTGCGAACTTGGCATTGAAGACTTCGTCGGCATGGGATTTTTCGTGCTCTTCGAAGGATTTCCAATAGGTCACGATGGCGACATGGTCATCGGTGGTTTTCAGTGCATTGAGCGAACCTTCGTCGGACAGGAAGCCGGAAAATTTGTAGACCTGGCCGGCGATAAATCCGCCCTTGTCACCGCCATAGGTATTTTTAACGACATTGCACATCTCGCCCAGTGCCAGTTCGACCTCTTCGAGGTTGACCCCGGGCTTGAGCTTGACGGTGTTGAACAGCATTTTTGCCCCGAAGGGGATGGTAACCGGATCAAACATGAGAGCCTCCTGCAAAGTTGAAGCATGGCAGATGGGGGTGCATCCGGGAAACTCAAGGGGAAAATGCGGGGGGCGAAACGGACTATAGGTAATGCTTATCCCGGTTTCTGCAGCATGACAATGCGGTTGCTGTTGGTGCCACGCTCGTTGTTGCCTATGCCCCAGATGTTTGAGGTCTTGGTGAATTTCTGGGTGTTGATCAGGATGGCTTCGCAGCGGAATCCGGCTGCGGTGGCCAGCGGCACCACGGCTTCTTCCAGTTTGATGGTGCCGCGCTGGACTTCGCCGACTTCGAATGCGACCCAGCCCTTGGGCCGCGTTACCCGGTGCAGTTCCTGCAATACCGCAAACATTTCCTCGGACCAGTCAGCAACCGTGGTCGACATGGTGATGCCCTGGCCGATGGCATCGGCATCCAGGTTGTTGAACCAGCAGCGGAGCCAGTTGTCTTTGGCGTACTGCACCACGTTGAGGAAGGGCGGCGAGGTCACGGTGAGTTGCACGCTGTCATCGGCGAGTTCGGTGGTGCGCGCAGCCGATCCCTGATGGAACTGTGCCTGGGCGGCGGCTTGCTGCAGGCGCCAGCGTGCGGCGGCGTTGAGGTCGCTTTGCAGCTGCATGGACTTGCGCAGGATCAGCGCGCGCACGTCGCGGTATTCCGGTTTTTTGCCAGTCTTCTCGTTGATCTTGATCTGGCTTTCCTGCGACACGGCCTGGTTGGGCGGCAGCGTATAGGCGGAGAAAAATCCCGGAGAATGCCCGGTCAACCGGTTGGTGGCGACCATGCGTATCCAGCGGTCAGCGTCGTCTTCGGCGCCGCTGTCAAAGCGTTCAGCAAGGTAGGCGCGCAGGTTCAGCAGTTCGCGCTCGGTGTCCGGGTGGTAGAACATCGTCAGGTCGATGTCGATGCGCCGTTTGGGTACGAGTTTCAGCGCACGCAACCGCACATCGATGCTGGCGATCAACGGCGCTTCCAGGCGCGGGCGGGTCAGGATTGCCGACAACGGATTGACGTCATTGGTGGCGACATGCCGACCCAGCAAGGCGGCCTCTATGGCGGTGGTGCCGCGGCCGCAGAACGGATCGTAGATGACATCGCCTGCTTTGCTCAGGCGGTCGATGAAATAAGCCGGCAGTTGCGGCTTGAAGCAACCGCGGTAAGACACTTCGTGCAGCGGATTAGCCTGGCGCTGCTTGCTGGTCCAGAACTCCTGCTCGTACACCGGCACATTGCCCACGCGTCGCGGCGGTTGGCTGGTATTACTGCGCTTAGCGGAAGTGCCGGTCGCCAGATTGTGCGCGGTGACGGATGCAACTGCGACCATGGCGTATTCCTCTGCAAGTTGAACTGCAGCGGAGGGTACGCTTTCGTCACTGAAAGTACAAGGCCCGTACAGAGGCCGCCGGGGTGCGTATCTCCGTCTGTGATGGCCGAAGGTACGCCCCTGTCAGAAAAAGTACAAGCGGTTTATCTGTGGCAGTGACGTGCGCAGTGCTTACGCGCTCAACAGATCATCCACCGCTTCGATCCAGTGCCGTACCGGCAATCTGGTTGCTGATTGCAGATGGGTCTGGCAGCCGATGTTGGCGGTGAGGATCTGCGCAGGAGCAGACGCGGTGAGCGCCTTGATCTTGTTGGATTTGAGATGCGCCGAAATTTCCGGCTGCAGTATCGAATAAGTGCCGGCCGAGCCGCAGCACAGATGCGCATTGCTCACTGGCGCCAGCTCGAAGCCGAGATCAGTGAGCAGGGCTTCGACGCGACCGTGCAGCTTCAGGCCGTGCTGCAGCGTGCAGGGTGGGTGAAAGACAAACTTGCCGTTCGGAGGTTTGTCTGTAAGTAGTTGTTTTAAATCATCTTTATGTTTTTCCACGGCGACGCTTAAATCGCAGGCCAGAGTGGATATGCGCTGCGCGCGTTCGGCGTACGCGGGATCGTGTGCGAGCAGGCGGCCGTAGTCGGTGATCATCACGCCGCAACCGCTGGCGGTGAAGATCAGGGCCTCCGCACCCTGTTCGACATGCGGCCACCACGCATCAATATTGCGGCGCATGGCGGCAAGTGCCTGTTCATGCTGATCGAGATGGAAATTCACAGCACCGCAACAACCGGCATTCGGCGCGCGCACCAGCGTGAAGCCGAGCTTGTCCAGCACGCGTGCAGTCGCTGCATTGGTTGCGGGTGACAGCGCAGGCTGCACGCAGCCTTCGAGCACCAGCATGCGCCGCGTGTGGCCGCCGATAGGCCAGGGTCGGGCGCGCGCGGGTGTGTCGGGCACGACATCGTCGAGCACTTTGGGCAAGACGTTGCGTGCGATACGTCCCAGGGTGAGCAGCGGATTGAACAATTCAGGGCGCGTAAGCACTTCAGACAACACCCGTCGTTGCACTTTGGCTGCAACACTGCGCGGTACTTGTTCAGCGACGATCGCGCGGCCAATGTCGAGCAGCCGGCCGTATTGCACACCGGAAGGACAGGTGGTTTCGCAGGAACGACAGGTCAGACAGCGGTCGAGATGCAATTGAGTTTTTGCGGTGGCCGGCTTGCCTTCGAGTATCTGCTTCATCAGGTAAATGCGTCCGCGCGGACCGTCGAGTTCGTCACCCAGCAGTTGATAGGTCGGGCAGGTCGCGGTGCAGAACCCGCAATGCACGCATTTGCGCAGGATGGCTTCGGCCTCGCGGCCCTGCGGCGTGTCTTTGATGAAATCGGCGAGGCTGGTCTGCATGAATAAACCTTAAAACAATTTACAGGATAGGCATGATGCGCAGGATAAAAAACCTTCTGGACGGTGCGGTAGAGGTTTCATCCTGATTATCCTGTCCATCTTGTTAAGCCATATTTTGACTTTTACAGCTCCGGATACATCTGGCCGTGTATGAATAAACCTTAAAACAAATTACAGGATAGACATGATGCGCAGGATAAAAAACCTTCTGGATAGTGCCGCAGGGGCTTCATCCTGAATATCCTGTCCATCTTGTTAAAGCATGTTTTGACTTTTACAGTTCCGGATACATCCGGCCGGGATTGAGTATGCCCGCGGGATCCATCGCAGCTTTGACGCGGCGGTGCAAACGCATCAGGGTTTCCGGCAGTGGGTGGAATGCCCCGACTCCCGAATTGCCGCGACGGAACAGCGTGGCATGGCCGTCGGCCTTGCGTGCAGCTTCGCGCACGGTATTCGCATCGTCGTCGGTTTTCAGCCAGCGCAACGCGCCGTTCCATTCAATGAGTTGGGGGCCGGTCAGATCGAGTTCCGCTGCCGTCGAACGCAGGGAGATCCGCCAGGTTGGCCTGATGCCGGAAAAAAACAGGTCTTGCTGGTCGCGCACGTTGCGCCAGAATTCCGTGGCATTGTCGACTGCTTCACCGCCGATTTTTTTGGCGGCAGCTCTGACTGCAGATTCCGCACCAACAAGCCGCACAAAAAGTCGTTTCTGGACATGGCAGGTGCCGGTGATGGGCAGCGGCTGCCCGGCCCAGCTGTTCATCAGTGCGATAGCTTCGACGCGTGATTGTTCACGGGACAGCGTCATTTCGGCAGGCGGCAAAGGCAGCGCCTTCAATGAAACCTCAAGAATCACACCCAATGTGCCCATGGATCCCGTGACCAGCCGTGACACATCGTAGCCGGCGACGTTTTTCATGACCTGGCCGCCGAACCGGAGATCAGTGCCGCGGCCATCGAGTATGCGCACGCCCAGAACAAAATCACGCACTGATCCGGCGTAAGGCCGGCGCGGTCCGGACAATCCGGCCGCGATGCAGCCACCCAGCGTGGCGCCGCCGTCGAAATGCGGCGGTTCGAAGCCGAGCATCTGGCCTTTGTCGTGCATGGCTGCTTCGATTTCGGCCAGCGGCGTGCCGCCGCGTGCGGTGATCACCAGTTCCGTGGGTTCGTAATCGATGATGCCGCGATGCGCAGACACATCAAGCAGCGTGCCGTTGCCGGTGTTGCCGTAGAAATCCTTGCTGCCGCCGCCGCGGATATGCAGCGGGTTTCCGGCGTCGGCTGCGGCGCGGATGTTCTCCGCATACTGGTTGACCAGATCGGACATGGCGCTCTAGAACCGCGGAATCTCGGGAAATTTTTCCTGGCCCGCATGCACATGCATGCGCCCGAACTCGGCGCAGCGATGCAGCGTCGGTACCGCCTTGCCCGGATTGAGCAGGCCGTGTTCGTCGAAGGCGTGTTTCAGCGCATGGAAGGTTTCCAGCTCCGCGGGCTTGAACTGTATGCACATGGAATCTATTTTCTCGATGCCCACGCCATGCTCGCCGGTAATAGTTCCGCCGACGTCTATGCATAATTTCAGTATTTCGGCGCCGAAGGCTTCGGTGCGCTGTAACTGATCGGCATCGTTGGCGTCGTAGAGGATCAGCGGATGCAGATTGCCGTCACCGGCGTGGAACACGTTGGCGCAGCGCAGATCGTATTTTTTCTCCATCGCCGCAATGCCGCGCAGCACCTCGGCAATGCGTTTCCGGGGAATGGTGCCGTCCATGCAGTAATAATCGGGCGACAGGCGGCCCACTGCCGGGAAAGCCGCCTTGCGGCCGGCCCACAGCCTGAGTCGTTCGGCTTCGTCCTTCGAGGTGCGCACGATGTGCGCGCCACTGCTGTTCATGATGTCTTCGATGCGGCGTATTTCGTCGCGAACTTCTTCATGCATGCCGTCGGATTCGGTGAGCAGAATGCCGGCTGCATCGGTCGGATAACCGGCATTGACGAAAGGCTCCACTGCCATGGCTGCGGGCTGGTCCATCAGTTCCATGCCGGCGGGGATGATGCCGGCGGCTATGACATTGGCCACGGCCTGGCCGGCGGCACTGATGTCGTCGAATGCGGCCAGCACCACCTGTGCAGATTCCGGGCGCGGCAGCAATTTCACGGTAACTTCGGTGACCACACCGAGCAGGCCTTCGGAGCCCGTCATTAGCGCCAGAAAATCATAACCGGCGGCATCGAGCCCGCTGCCACCGATTTCAACGATGTCACCTTCAATCGTGGCGACCCGCAGCTTCAGGATGTTGTGTACGGTCAGGCCGTATTTCAGGCAATGCACACCGCCGGAATTCTCGGCGACATTGCCGCCAATGGAGCAGGCAATCTGGCTCGACGGATCGGGTGCGTAATAAAGGCCCAGCGGCGCTGCGGCTTCGGAGATGGCGAGATTGCGTACGCCGGGCTGTACCCGTGCGCTGCGTGCGGCCGGATCAATCTCGATAATATTCATCAATTTGGCCAGCGACAGCAGCACTCCATTGCCCAGCGGCAATGCGCCGCCGGACAGCCCGGTGCCGGCGCCGCGGGCGACCACTGGCACACGCATGGCGTGGCAGGTTTCAAGGATTTCGCAAACCTGTTTTTCGTTGGCGGGCAGTGCTACCACCATCGGTACCTGGCGATAGGCCGACAGGCCGTCGCATTCGTACGGCGCGACGTCTTCATGGGCAAACAGCACCGCGTCTTCGGGCATGAAGCCGCGCAGCGCCGCGCAGACCGCGCGCTGGCGCTCGAAATCAACGAGTGTGGCTTGCACCGGTGCGTTCATCGGTTGATTCTATATCACGCTGCGCACCAGCCATAGAAAGCGCGACGAAAGCCGAGTATTTTGTGCGAAACTGCGGGATGTACCGGTTGCTGACGCCGAAGGCAGTGATGCCGCCGGAAATCAGAGCTTATTTCATGAATTTCTTATGTTTTTGAGAGAGAACCGACAATGAATGCAACAACCAAACGCCGTGGACCCTTGGCCCGTTTTCGTGTAATCGACCTGACGCGTGTGCGCTCAGGCCCGACGGCAGTGCGCCAGCTCGGCGACTGGGGTGCGGATGTGATCAAGATTGAAACGCCACCGGGACTCAACCTGTCCGACGGCTGGGGCGGCAAACGCACCGGCGCGGATTTCCAGAATCTGCATCGCAACAAGCGTGGCTTCACGCTGAACCTGAAGGACAAGGACGGCGTTAAGATTTTCCATCAACTGACTCAGAAGTCGGATGTGGTGGTCGAGAACTACCGGCCCGACGTCAAGTTTCGCCTCGGTATCGATTACGAGTCGCTGAAGAAGATCAACAAGAAAATCATCCTCGCCAGCATTTCCGGCTTTGGCCAGAGCGGCCCCTACGTCAAACGTCCGGGTTTTGACCAGGTCACGCAGGGCATGGGCGGGCTGATGGCGATCACTGGTGAACCGGGACGCGGCCCGATGCGTGCCGGCTGCGCAGTGTCGGATTCGGCATCAGGATTGTATTGCGCGCTGGGCATCATGACCGCGTTGCTCGAACGCGAGGAGTCCGGCGAAGGGCAGTGGGTGGAAGTGTCGCTGCTGAACGCGATGATCGCACTGACTGATTTCCAGGCTGCACGCTGGACGGTGGAGAAAGAGGTGCCGGAACAGGCTGGCAATGACCACCCGACTTCAATTCCGACCGGTGTTTTCCAGACCGCCGACGGTTACATGAACATTGCTGCCGGCGACAATGAAATGTTCGCGCGGCTGTGCAAGGCACTGGGCGCCGACGGCCTCAATGAAAAGGCAGAATTCAAGGACCGCGCCACACGCTCGAAAAATCGCGCCGCGCTGAACAAGGAACTGCAGGCGCTGATGATCACGCAAGACAAGGCCCACTGGACGGCACGTTTTGAGGAATGTGGCGTTGCCGGCGGTCCGATCTACAAGATGAACGAAGTATTCGCCGATCCGCAGGTGCAGCACAACCAGATGGCGGCACCCCTGCATATTCCCGGCGTGGGTGATGTGGCTGTGGTCAACCAGCCGGTGCGTCTGTCGCGTACGCCGCATGAAATTCGCAGCGCAACGCCGGATTGCGGCCAGCATACCGACGACATCCTGCGCGAACTGGGTTACCAGGATGGCGACATCGCCGACCTGCGCAAACGGAATGTGGTTTAACAGCGAAAGTCTGGCGACGATCGCTGCGAATGGTTGATTTCGGATGATTCGCGTCGTTCAGGATGACGTGCCGCCCGACGCGGCGGTATACACCACGGTGATACCGGTGCGCTGGGGCGACATGGACGCCGAAGGCCATGTCAACAACACCGGCTACTTCCGCTTCATGGAAGAAACCCGCATGCGCTGGATCTCCGGCATGGGCTTGCCCACGCAGCCGCCGCATCCGGTGATCGTGCTGCTCAATGCCGCCTGCCATTACGCGCGGCCACTGGGTTATCCGGCCACCATCGAATCGGCGCTATCCATCGGGCGGGTGGGGCGCACCAGCGTGCAGACTCATTACACGCTGCGCCACATCGAAGCTGAAGCCGTGTGCGCCGAGGGTTATGCGACGCTGGTGTGGTACGACGTGACGAAAAAACGTGCGGTGGAATTGCCGGAAAAAATCAGGGCCGCGTGCGCAGCGGTAGCCTGATTAAATCAGCTGAAGCTTTCGACCGAAACTTTCGCTTGAGTCTTTCGACTTATTTTATCGGCTCACCGGCACGTAATCGTCAGGCGCGCCGGGGGGTATCGGCGGATTTTTCTTCAGACTGTCCTGGAAGCCGTCGATCAGACGCCGGAACGGGGCACGTACCCAGCTGCATTCGGTGCCGACTTCGGTTTCTTCCTTGGGGTCGCGGGTCAAGTTGAACAGCCACGGCGTTTCAAGATGGATGGGCCCGGTGTTCGGCTCGGGTTCCCACACCATGTGCATTTTCCAGTCGCGCCATTTTGCCGCGCGCAATTCCTGCTTGATGTAATAGACCAGGCCTTCGCGGTTTGATTTTTCCTGCTTGCCCAGGAAAAAATCCAGTTGGTCGACGCCGTCGATCGGCCGGTCTTTGGGGATGTCTGCGCCGGCGAGTTTCGCCAGTGTCGTGTACATGTCCGTGATGTGCACCATTTCATTGCTGATGCGCCCGGCGTCTATCTGGCCCGGCCAGCGCATCATGAACGGCACCCGCAGCGAACCTTCCATCGAGGTGTGATAAGTCCCGCGCCACATGCCGGCCGTGCCACGCCAGGGTTTGCGGAATTCGGGGCCGTTGTCGCTGCCAAAAATGAGCAGCGTGTTTTCGGTGATGCCGAGCGCGGCTATTTCGTCGATGACCTGTCCCACGCGGTAATCCATCTCGACCATGGAATCGGCAAAGTCCCCGGCACCGGTCTTGCCTGCAAAATCGCGATGCGGCAGGGTCGGAAAATGCACTTGCGTCAGCGGCACATAGGCGAAGAAGGGCTGATTGGCCTTGACTTGGCGGCGCATGAAATCATTGGTGCGCGTGATCAGCTCGGAATCGATGCGGCGACGCACTTCGATATCGTAGATTTCGACATTGCGCGCGGGTTCACCCTTGCGGCCTTCCATCACATAAGGCAGACCGACGACGCTGGAGTCATAACCCGGCGTGCTGGTGAACATGCTTTCGTTGGTGGTGCGGGGGATGCCCCACCATTCATCGAAACCGCGATCCTTGGGGTAACGTCCTTCGCGGTCGCCGAGATGCCATTTGCCGTACATGCCCGTGGCGTAACCCGCGCCCGACAGCAACTGGGCCAGCGTCACTTCCCAGGGAATCAGTCCCTGCGGCAGGCCCGCCGGCAGCGACTGCATGGCGCCGGTGCGGATGGGCATGCGTCCGGTCATCAGCGCCGAGCGTGTCGGCACGCAATCGCTCTCGACGTTGAAGTTCAGAAATTTGAGGCCCTCCGCGGCGAGGCCGTCGATGCGTGGAGTCGGTGCGCCGCGCACCAGGCCGCCGTCGTAACAGCCCAGTTCGCCCCAGCCGAGGTTGTCAGCGAGGATGAGCACGATGTTGGGGAGGGCATCTTTTTTTGCCATGTCAGCTTCCTGTTCGTGATTGCTGGAGCCGGCTGGTTGCAGGCCGGTTTATTTTTGTCAGTAATTTCCCAGTGTTGATATCACGTTTTTAACGAGGATGTCACTCCCCCCAACCGGGCAGTCGATTTTGACTCATGCTTCGAGAGGGATTGTCACGAAGTGCGGCCAACGGGGCCTGTGCCGTGTCCTGGCTCGCTTGGGCCGGAAACAGGGTCTGGATCGGGGGAAGAGGCTGCAGATCAGCGGCTGCCGCCCGGTATGTTTTTCAGGCGTCTATGCTCGAGTTCCCTGCGTATTTTTTCGGCCAGGTGCGGATCGGTCACCTCGTCCGTAATGTATTTGTCGTCATCCCAGATATGCTGGCGCATGGTGTCCTTGTCGGCCACCCGTTCGCGGTCCTGCTGTGCGCGGCGGGCGGCGTGCAGCTTGAGCAGATAATCGAACAGCTGCCATGTGGCCCACAGCAGCAGCGCCAGCCCGACGGCGGCACTGAGGTACATCACGGTTTCCCAGAACGGCTTGCATACGGGCATCGACATGGGTGTCGACATGCAGCGGCTGATGTCATCGAGCCAGCGATTGAAGAGTTGCAGCAAATACGTGGCATCCGGCATGGAGCCCCCTGGGTGCGTGATGTGGCCTGATCAGGCTAGTGCAATTGAGCGACTGAAAACAGGAGCTATGTCACGGCAGCGGGTTGCAGCTGGCCATATTGGCGCCGATGCAACACATCAGTTGACTGCAACTGCGAATTGCTCGGGGAAGTGTGGCGTTCACATCAACTTTGCGGTACGGGCGAGCCGGCGTCCTCGTGGGTGATAATGCTGGCGTGCAGCGATCAGACAGAACATTCAGAATAATTCGAGCGACTGTCGCCGCAGTATTTGTACTGTTGCCGGTGTGGCCTGTTGCGGCCGCGGCCGCGCAGTCGGATGCAGCGGAAGCGCGCGACATGGCACTCAAGGGTTTTCACAGCCTGCAGGGGCGCGGTGCTTACCAGCCGGTGATCCATCTGCAGCAGGGGCGCTGGGTGGCGTACGTCGGGCATCATGCCGGCAGTGCGGTCAATCCGCTGACGGGGGTGCAGGAGCAAAACGGCACCTCACTGATCGATGTGACGGATCCGGCACAGCCGGTGCTGCTGCACCACATACCTGCCGAATCCGGTGGAGCGCAGATGGTGCGGGTGTGCAGCGGACGCGACCTGCCGCGCGCCGCCCGTGATCGTGTGTACCTGCTGCGCACCCGCGGCCACAGCGCGCATGAGGTATGGGATGTGACCCTGCCGGGACCACCGCAACGCATTGCGGTGGTGGCCGACGGCCTGCACGGCACGCACAAGAACTGGTGGGAATGTGATACCGGCATTGCCTACCTGGTTTCCGGCGTGTCGGGCTGGCGCACCTCGCGCATGACGCAGGTGTTTGATCTGGCTGATCCGAGTAAGCCGCGGCTCATCCGCAATTTCGGACTGGCCGGACAGGAGCCGGGCGCATCCGGTAGCGTGCCCGAGGGCCTGCATGGCCCCATCTCCACCGGCCCTGCCGGCAACCGCATCTATTTTGGCCACGGCACTTCGCGCAACGGCATCCTGCAGATCGTGGACAGGCAGAAGTTGTTGCAGGGGCCGCGCGCGGCGACAGCGGACAATCTGTTGCATCCCCAGCTGGGGCGATTCGATCTTGATCCTTCGTACGGTGCGCACACGGCGTTTCCGCTTATGGGCATGACCGTGACAGGTGCTGACGGACACACACAGCAACGCGATTTTGTTGCAGTGACCAACGAGGCGCTGGCCGAAGGTTGCGGCGGCACGCGGCAGAAGGTGTGGTTCATCGATGTCAGTGACGAGGCGAGGCCGAAAGTGGCTTCGACCTGGGTGCTGGACGACAAAATTGGAGACTATTGCAAGCGGCCGGGGCGCATCGGTGCACACTCCTCAAACGAAAGTTTCACGCCTATCTACTATCGCCGTATTCTGTTCATAGCTCATTTCAACGCCGGCTTACGGGTGCTCGATATTCGCGATCCTTATAAACCGCGTGAAATCGCCCATTACGTGCCGAACAGTGGCGGGCGGACGGTGACGACGAATAATGTCGAGGTTGATGACCGGGGGTATGTGTATATCGTTGACCGGCATGGGTTGGGGATGCATGTGCTGGAGTTGACGGGGGCGGCCCGGAAAGTCGCCAATCTGCACTGAGCCGGTCGGGTGGTGCTGCATTGATTCCATGCCTACGCGCCGGGTTACACTGATCGCCCATGAATGGCGCGTACCTTAAATTCCGCACTTGTCTGGCACTGGCCCTTGGGCTGATGGCCCTGGGCGCTTGTGTAAGCGCGGCTGATCGGATCAACGTGCTGACGGCCAACGGCCAGGCAGAAGTGACGGTCATGGATTTCTCCAAACCGTTTTCACTGGATCCGCCGCCGCCCGGCTGGTATCACCGCACGTTCTGGACCCGCAGCCCGATGCAGATGAGTTTCGCCGTCAAGGACGGCGTGCCGGCGCTGCGCGCCGAAACCCGCGGCACGGCGTCCATGCTGTTCCGCCACGTCGATATCGACCTCGCGCAATATCGCTGGCTGACCTGGCGCTGGTATATCGAAGAGCCGATCACCAGCGCGCTTGATGAGCGCACGCGCGAAGGCGACGACCATCCAGCGCGGTTTTACCTGACGTTCCGCACGACTGCCGGTGAAGAACGAAAAATGGAAATCATCTGGGGTAACCGGCTGAAGACCGGCGACTACAAAACCATAGGCACCTTCCCGCACTATGTCGCTGACGGCGGCAATGAAAACATACGTCAGTGGCGTGATGGCAGGATGGATTTACAAGCGGTGTATCGCCACATCTGGCCGGATGGTGCGCCGGCACGTCTGATTGATATCGCGGTGTTTTGTGATTCTGATGAGACCAAGGGGCATACAGTGGCTTATTTTGCCGAGGTGAAGGTGCTGCGGTAGGAGTTACTGGTAGCGGCGCGTAGGGTGGGCAAAGCATGCCCTGAGTTTATCGAAGGGCGCAGCGTGCTCCCGGCCGCGCTGCGCTACTCGGCGGCTCGAAGGGGATTGAGACCCGTAGCCCGTAAGGAGCGTAGCGGATTACGGGGAGCATGGTCCCGTATTCCACTACGTTTCATACGGGCTACGCTTCTTGATTGCATGCCAAGGGCGGCGAGCACCTTGTCGCCGATCAGCCTGATCGCCCTTGATAATCCAGTGACCCATCACAATCGGACATCTGATGCAGTGAACTGCAAGTGAGCATGGCGGTCCAATCTGGCAGGTAACAAAGATCTAAAAAGTGACCGCATTACGCGCAGTATTGTCGCTAACAGGCGACACTGCGCAATCGGTAATCGGGCTATCCCCTCGTTAAACCATTTTTGAAAAGAATGAACATGAAAATCTCCGCGAAGGTCATTGTGGCCACGTTTGTGGTAACTAGCTTGGCCTATCTGTCGCCGGCAACAGGTGCTGAAGTGATGCCGGTGGAAGTGACGCAGGGCAAGGTGAGTTATGTCACCGGCGGCATCGGTGCCGATGCGGTCACGGCATTCAAAGAGGCCGCGGCAAAATATCCGCTGGAATTGCTGTTCGCGCAGAAGGCGATACCCAAAGATGTGTATCTCGCCGGCGTGAAGGTCGTCGTGCGGCAGTCCGGCAAGGTGGTGCTGGATGCCGAATCCGGCGGCCCGTTTCTGCTGGCGAAACTGCCTTCCGGCAAGTATCAGATCGAGGCTACCAGTGAAGGTGTAACCCGGCAGCAGGTGGTGGAGATTAGCGCGGGCCAACACCAGCGGTTGGTGTTTGTTTGGGATGCGCCGGAGGTTGCTGCTGCTGTGAAGAAGTAAGCCAACTTCGCCGGGGGCAGCCCGGCGGCTGGTTACTTTCTCTTGTTTCGCCAAGAGAAAGTAACCAAAGAGAAGGCGACCCTGCTTCGCCGCCCTTCGGGTTCCCTGCGTTGCTCGCGCGACCGGGCGGCTGTGGAACTCGCGCTGTGACTCGAATTTTATTGTGGTGATGGGCGGGTGGTGCTGGTGACGCGGCTGCTGCCTGAGCAGCTCACGCAGTCCTCGCCGACTGCCCCCGGCCGCACTGCGCTACTCGGCAGCTCAGAAGGGGAATTGTAGGGCGGATGAGCCGCGCAGCGGCGTTATCCGCCGAACAGGTTGGTGATTTTCCCTTTGCGTACGGCGGAATGCGTTGGGCTATTCCACCCTACGAACTGAAGTTTGTAACTCATGAGAAGCAAAGCGGATTACGGGAAGCACAGCCCCGTATTCCACTTCGTTTCATACGGGCTACGCTTGATGTCATGTGGGTGCCACGGGTTTTGGCCGCCTAAACTTGATGAGTAAAGCAAGAAAGATAAAAGCAGTGATGTAGTAAACGGAAAACATAATAAACAGCCGGTGATTGTAATTTTCCACAAAGTAATACATCGATACTGCAAGCTGTTGGTTTCCCGTTATCGTGCCAGCTTTTACAAGCTGGGTTAGCATCAGGATGCCCAAACAAATTTGCAGAATCGGCCAACCCAGTACCGAATAAAAAAACAATCTGCTATGAGGAATTTTGAGCAGAAAAAGTGCAGATGCTGCTCCTACTGTGATGGCTCCCGGCAATGAATGCAAAACTAAAATGGCTGAAGTCATGACCTGATGTGCGGTAACCGGGTTACCCAAAGCGCTGACTAGCAGCTGGCTTGTCGACTTGATCGTGGGTGTCGCAACAAGGCTAGCGGCCTGCCCTGCGAAATCCAAATAGTTGATTATCCAAACGCAATAACCAGCCAATCCACCAAGAGCGATGGATAATATTTTTTTCATGTGGCGTAGATGTGGAGTGGGTGGTCCTGGTTATTTCGCCACCTCATGATTCGCCATCCGCTCCAGCGCCTTGACCAGCGCGGAGTGGTCCCACTTGGCGCCGCCGTTGGCTACACACGAGTTCATCAGTTCCTGCGCGGTTGCGGTATTCGGCAGTGATACGCCCATGGCGCGCGCGCCTTGCAGTGCGAGGTTCAGATCCTTTTGATGCAGTTCGATGCGGAAGCCCGGATCGAAAGTGCGTTTGATCATGCGTTCGCCGTGGACTTCGAGGATGCGTGATGCGGCGAAGCCGCCCATCAGTGCCTGCCGTACTTTTGCCGGATCGGCGCCGGCTTTGGAGGCGAACACCAGGGCTTCGCCTACGGCTTCGATGTTGAGTGCGACGATGATCTGGTTGCACACCTTGCAGGTCTGGCCGTCGCCGTTGCCGCCGACCAGGGTGATGTTTTTGCCCATCAGTTCGAACAGCGGTTTGACCTTGTCGAAGGCGGCCTGTGGGGCGCCAACCATGATGGTGAGTGCCGCATTTTTGGCACCGACTTCGCCGCCGGATACCGGGGCGTCGACGTAGTCGCATCCTAACTTGTTGATTTTATTGCTAAATATCTTGGTCTCTATAGGCGAGATCGAGCTCATGTCGACCACTGTTTTGCCTTTGCTCAATCCCGCAGCGACGCCGTCGGCGCTGAACAGTACTTTGTCCACGTCGGGGGTGTCCGGCACCATGGTGATGATGATGTCAGCTTTTTGCGCGACTTCTTTCGCGCTGGCGCAGGACTTGCCGCCCGCATCTGTTAATTCCTTCGGCACGCCGCTGCGTGAGTTGAGGAACAGCGTGTGGCCGCCCTTGATCAGGTTGAGGGCCATGGGTTTGCCCATGATGCCGAGTCCGATGAAGCCGACGTTGCTCATGTTGGTGTCCTTTAAATCCGGTTGCTGAAAGTCACACTATAAAACGGTGCGCGCCGGTGAGGCGCGCGGTGACAGGGTGTTGCGGTAATTATAGGCGCGTCAGTGGTAAGCGACCGGTCGCTCCAGCACGGGCGGCGGTTCCGATTTGCGGATGACGATCTGACTGACCAGTACTACCAGCACCAGGCCGGCGCCGAGGAGGTCGGTGACCAGGCCTGGTTTGATCAGCGTGACGGCTGCGCCCAGCAGGAACGCGCGTTCCCACGGTCGCGCGACACGGATCAGATAGCCGAACAGTCCGGCCGCGAGGCAGATGGTGCCGATCGCGGCGGTGGTGAACGACTGCAGGATGGCGGTCCAGTGGCCGATCATCAGCAGTGAGGGTTCGAAGATGAACATGAAGGGCACGATGAAACCCGCGGCGCCCACGCGCACTGCGGTCCAGCCGGCGTCCCACAGCGGCGCCTTGGCGATGCCGGCTGCGGCATACACCGCGAGTGCAACCGGCGGTGTAATCGCTGACAGGATGGCGAAATAAAACGCGAACATGTGTGCCGCCGGCGCGATTGCACCGAGCTTGATGATGGCGGGCACCAGCAGCGACACCATGACGATGTAGGCCGGTGTCGTCGGCATGCCCATGCCGAGGATGATGCCGGCGATCATGGTCAGGACCAGCGCCAGCACCAGCATTTCTTTCGACAGATCGACGACCATGGACGTGAAATTGATGGCGGCGCCGGTCTGGGTGATGACGCCGATGATGATGCCGGCGCAGGCGCAGGCGAGTGCCACGGCGATCGAGTTCTTGGCGCCGTCCTGCAGCGCGCCGATGATGGTCCCGAAATTGATGTCTTTCCTGGTGGATTTGCGCATCATCGCCACGGGTACGCACATCAGCGTGCCGGCCAGTGCACACAGCGGCGCGCTGTAGCCCGCGATCAGGCCGAACAGGATGGTCAGCAACGGGATGAACAGATGGCCGCGCTCGCGCATCACAATGCCCAGTTTCGGGCATTCCGCTTTCGGCAGGCCGAGCAGGCCGACACGCTTGGATTCGAAGTGCACGGCACAGAACACGGCGAGGAAATACAGGAACGCCGGGATGATGGCCCACATCGCGACCTGAAAATAACTGACGCCGAGGAATTCGGCCATCACGAACGCGGCAGCGCCCATGATCGGCGGCATGATCTGGCCGCCGGTAGAGGCCACGGATTCGACTGCGGCGGCAAACGCAGGACGGAAGCCGGTGCGTTTCATCAGCGGGATGGTGATCGGGCCGTCGACCAGCACGTTGGCGACCGCGCTACCGGACACCGTACCGAACATGCACGAACTCACCACGGCCACCTTGCCGGGGCCACCGGCGGTGTGGCCGGTCAGGGCCAGCGCAAAATCCATGAACAGCCGGCCGATGCCGGTGCGTTCCATGAAGGCGCCGAACAGCACGAACATGATCACGTAGGCCGCTGACACGCCGAGGGTGCTGCCGAAGATGCCTTCGGTGGTCAGGTACATGATTTCGATGATTTGCTCGGGACGCGTCTTGGCGATAAAAAAGGCGTAGCCGAGGAAGATGATGGCTGTAATAGGCAGCGGCAGTCCGATGATGCGCCGTGTGCCTTCGAGCACGATCAGGGTGAATATCCCGCCAAGGATGAGCTCAACCTGTGTCGGGTCATCGACAAACACGAAACGGGTCAGCAAGTGGTCGTGGTTGAGCCAGATATAGGCGATGGTGACCGTGGACAGTGCGATCAGTATCCAGTCCCACCATGACGGTATGGGTGTGTCCTCGCTACTGCCTATGATGCCGCCGGCATCGTCGCGGATGCCGCCAACGGGTTTCTTGCGGAAACTCGGATAGATCAGGAACACCAGCGTCAGCGCGAACAACAAGTGAGTACTGCGGAAGAACAGCTGCTGGGGTGCGCCGATGAAGGCGATGGTCAGGTGGTAGACCGACATGCCGATTGCAATGATCGCAATCAGGCTCCTCAGTGCGCTGGCGATGGACATTCTTCAGGCTCCAGTCAATCGGTCAATAAAAAAGCAGCGGCACGAATGGATCGCGCCGCCGCTTCAGTGACGGACTTACAGTACTTTGGCTTCCTGATAGTACTTCTTGGCGCCCGGGTGGTAGGGCACGCCGACGTCGGCAGCCATGTCTTTCACGGTCAGGCCTTTGACGGCGTTGACGACGTTGCCGAGGTTGTCGACGTTGGTCGCGAGCGCCTTGGTGATGTCATAGACCAGCTTCTCGGGCAGCTTGCAGCTGGCGATCAAATGGGTCCAGGTGCCGATGGTCTGTATATCCTTGTCCTGCTTCGGATAGCTGCCGGCCTTGATGATGCGCTTGTCGTAGCCCTTGTTGATTTTCTGCAGGGCGGCGAACTTGTCGTTGGGGAACTCGAGCACCGTGATGTCGCGGGCGGAAGCGAGGTCCATGACGGAGGAGGCCGGCACGGTGGTAATTAGCGTGAACACTTGGGCATGGCCGTCTTTCAGCTGTGAGACTGAATCGGTGTAGTTACCGTGGTTTACCTTGGACATGCCGCTGTAATCAAGGCCGTAGACTTTGAGTGCGTCGCGTGTCATCTGCTCGCCGGTATTGCCTTTCTGCTGAGTGGTCAGCGCCTTGCCTTTGGCCTGCCCCATGTTGGTGACGCCTGAGTCCGCCAGCGCGACCGCATGGAAATACTGGAAATACAGCGTGGCGATCTGGCACACGTTGTCCTGCTTGCCTTTGAAAGGCGCGACACCGTTGATGCCGTCCACCGAGGACACAGCATTGCCGAAGCCGAGTTCGGCCTTGCCGCCATTGACGCCGAGCACGTTGGAGATGCCAGCACCCGGCAGCACCTGCATGCTGGTGCCCGGAACGTTCTTTTCAATAATGCCCTGGATGGCGCCGCCCAGCGGATACCACGAGCCGCCTTGCGGGCCGGTCATCATTTTGAGTTGTTGCGCGCCGACGGTGCCGGCAAATGTTGCGGCCACGGCGATACCAATTGCGGATGCAATACGGGATGCTTTCATGACTCCTCCATCTGGTTGTAATGCGGACAGCCCTGAATAATTATTTTATGGGTCTGATGCCGACAGATTGTGTGGTCTGCCGGGGGTGTCGTCAAGCGCCGCATTCATGCTTATTTCAGATGCTGTTTAATCCAGCCCAGACCGGCCGTGGTGGCCGCAGCGGGCTTGTATTCGCAGCCGATCCAGCCCCGGTAGCCGATTTTGTCGATATGGTTGAACAACCAGGGGAAATTGATCTCGCCGGTCCCCGGTTCATGGCGGCCGGGGTTGTCAGCGAGCTGCATGTGCGGGATCAGCTTGAGATGGGTTTCGATGGTGTGTGCGAGGTCGCCTTCCATGACCTGCATGTGATAGATGTCGTACTGCAGATACAGATTTTCGGTGCCGGCGGCAGTGATGATGTCCAGCGCCTGTGGCGTGTAATTCAGGAAAAAACCGGGAATGTCGCGGGTGTTGATCGGTTCGATCAGCAGCTTGATGCCAGCTTCCTTGAGTTTGGGCGCGGCGAACTGCAGGTTGCGGATGAAGGTTTCGCGCGCTTCGTTGGGGTCAAGATGGTGCGGCCGCACGCCGGCGAGGCAGTTGACTTGTTTGCAGCCCAGCGCCGTGGCGTATTCGATGGCGCGACCGACGCCGTCCTGGAATTCGGCCACCCGCCGCGGATGGCAGGCGATGCCGCGTTCGCCCTGTGCCCAGTTGCCCGCGGGTAGGTTGTGCAATACCTGAGTCAGGCTGTTTTTCTTGAGGGCGTCGGCGAGTGCGTTTTTGTCGTATTCATAGGGGAACAGGTATTCGACGCCCTTGAAACCGGCTTTTGCCGCGGCGGCGAAGCGATCCATGAAATCGACTTCATTGAACATCATGGTGATATTGGCGCAGAACTTCGGCATGGTGTGGACCTGCTGCAATAAATGGAGAGGGGCACATTATAATCATGGCCATGACTGACGATTCCGTACCCTCAGTAAAACCCGCAGTTGCCATCCTTCTCGCCGCCGGCGCCGGTGCGCGTTTTGGCGGCGGCAAGCTGCTGCATCCGCTGGAAGACGGCATCGCCATTGCCGCACACGCGGCGCGCCACCTGCTGGCAGCCGGGCTCGAAGTGACGGCGGTGGTACGCCCCGGAGATTTTCCGGTGGCTGAACTGCTGGAGCAGGAAGGCTGCATGGTGACGTACTGTCCCGAAGCGGCGCAGGGCATGGGTTTCAGCCTGGCTCATGGCGTGGGCGTGACGCGCGATGCCGGCGGCTGGATCGTAGCGCTGGCCGACATGCCGCGCATCAAACCGGAAACCATCAAGCGTGTGGCAGAGGCGCTGACGGCAGGGGCCGACATCGTGGCGCCGGCGCATCAGGGCGACCGTGGGCATCCCGTGGGTTTCAGCCAGCGTTTCCGGCATGAACTGCAGGCGCTGACTGGTGACAGTGGTGCGCGCGCGGTCGTGCAGCGCAATCAGGCGCTGGTGCGCTTGATCGAAGGCGATGATCCGGGCGTGTTGCTGGATATCGACCGGCGCAGTGACCTCACGCGTTGTGCGTGACGTACCAGAACAGGGAAAAGACGTGAGCCAGTTCGAGTCACCATCTGAGGCGCCCGTCGTTGCAACGCCCGCGCTGCCGGCCGGCCGCCACGGACTGAAATACGATCTGCTGATGCTGCTGCGCAGCCTGCGCGTCGGATTGATGCTGGTATTCCTGCGCCGGGTACCGCCTGCATCCTTACACGCGTCGCCGGATGTGTTTGCAGCGCTGGCTGGCGTGCACCTGCTGATGCTGGTTGTGTTGGGCGTGGCAACGGTAGGCATTAACGGCGAATTCAATGTTTATGAAATTCCCCGCGCACTGTTTTTTGTTGCGACGACACTGCTGTTCGGACTGATAGTGGCGCGGGTCAGCGGCAAAAATGCAGCCTTGCTGCCGGTTGCGGTGGCTGTGGTTGCGGCCGGCGTGGTGTATTCGGTGCTGTGGGGTTCGTGGGGCGTGCTGATGCTGAGCCTGCCGCGCAGCGCGCTGGGCGGAGGGCCGTGGCATTACCTTTATTACGCGGCAATCGGCTGGTGGTTCCTGATCGTGATCGCGGTAGTTTTGCAGTTTGCCGCTGCGGGCCTGCGCCGCAATGTCATGAATGCCCTGGCCGGCGGACTGCTGCTGGTCGCACCGATGGTGTGGTATCCGCAAAATTATCTGTGGACGCCCAAATACGACGCGGATGCAGGCGCCGCCGCACAATGGAACGGCATCGATGAGCGCGCGTTTTACGCCCAGCAGGGCCTGCTGACAAAATCCCTGGCTGCGCTGCAGACCGGCCGCGCTGGCGTGGCGGATCTTTATCTGCTTGCAGCGGGCATGTATGGACGCGAGGATGTATTTGCTAAAGAAGTGCGGCTGATTGAAAAACTGTTTGCCCAACGATTCGATGCGGCGGGTCGTTCCGTGGTGCTGCTCAACAATCCCCGGACGCTGGATACCTATCCGCTTGCCAGCAGGACCAGTGTCGCTGCGGCGCTGCGGCGTATCGGCGGTGTGATGAACCGGGATGAAGATCTGCTGGTGCTGTATCTGACTTCGCACGGTTCGGAGTCGCATCAGTTGTCGGTGGATCTCTGGCCATTACGCCTGGATACGATAGATCCGCCGGCGCTGAAACAGGCGCTGGATGCTTCCGGCATCAAATGGCGGGTGATCGTGATATCGGCCTGTTATTCGGGCGGGTTCGTTAAACCGTTGCAGGACGAGCACACGCTGATCATTACGGCCTCGAGTGCAGAGCGCCAGTCCTTCGGCTGCGGCAGCGCTTCGGATGCCACTTATCTGGCGCAAGCCTTGTTCGATGAGGAACTGCGCAAGACCTACTCATTCGAAGAGGCGTTCGGTAGAGCCAGCAAGTCGATTGCGGAGCGCGAAAGTGCCCAGGGTTTTTTGCCGTCGCAACCGCAACTGTTTGTGGGTGCGGCGGTACGGGCAAAATTGGCGGAAGTGGAACGCAGGCTGGCCAAAGCGGAAAAATAGTACAAGCCTAGTATAAATTGATGTAATATAAGCCGTTGATTTTAAAGGATAAAGTATGTCTAGATTCACGGGTACCGAAAACTATGTCGCTACCGACGACCTGATGATGGCGGTGAATGCCGCGCTGGCGCTGGAGCGCCCGCTGCTGATCAAGGGCGAGCCGGGTACCGGCAAGACCATGCTCGCGCTGGAAGTGGCGCAGGCGCTGAAACGCCCGCTGTTCGAGTGGCACATCAAGTCGACGACCAAAGCACAGCACGGCCTTTATGAATATGACGCGGTATCGCGACTGCGCGATTCGCAACTGGGCGACCCCAAGGTCAAGGACATCGGCAACTACATTGTGCAGGGCATGTTGTGGAAAGCCTTTACCGTGGACGAACCGGCAGTGTTGCTGATCGACGAAGTGGACAAGGCCGACATCGAATTTCCCAATGACCTGCTGCGCGAACTCGACCGCATGGAATTTTATGTCTACGAGACCCAGCAGCTGATCAAGGCCAAACACCGGCCGCTGGTGATTATCACCAGCAACAATGAAAAAGAACTGCCCGACGCCTTCCTGCGCCGCTGCTTTTTCCACTACATCCGTTTCCCCGATCCGGAAACAATGGCGAAAATCGTCGACGTGCATTTTCCCGGTATCAAGAAAAAATTGCTGAGTCAGGCGCTGAACGCATTTTTTGAAATCCGTGACGTGCCGGGGCTGAAGAAAAAGCCGACGACGTCCGAACTGCTGGATTGGCTGAAACTGCTGATGGCCGAAGACATCCCGCCCGAGGCGCTCTACAGCCAGGACACGCACAAGATCGTGCCGCCACTGCATGGGGCGCTGATCAAGAATGAGCAGGATGTGCATCTGTTTGAGCGGCTGGTGTTCATGTCGCGGCGGAAGAACTGACTTTTTTACCGCCAAGACGCCAAGAGCGCCAAGAAAACCTGAAGCCATGCGTGAACCCGGCAAGGAGTTGGATGATCTGGCGCGAGTGGTGGTGGATGCTGCGCTTGAAGTGCATCGGGAGTTGGGGCCGGGATTTGTTGAAAGTGTTTACGAGGAAGCTCTGGCGGTGGAATTGAAACTGCGTGAGATCAGTTTTGAACGTCAGAAGGCAATTACGGTGGCATACAAAGGGCAGCGCGTCGGGGAAGGGAAAATTGACATGCTAATTGGCGGTTTGCTGATAGTAGAACTCAAGGCCGTCGAGAAACTACTGCCGGTGCATAAAGCGCAAGTCATTTCTTATCTCAAGGCAAGAGGTTCGGTATTGGCATTACTCATCAATTTCAACGAACGCCTGTTGAAAGACGGTATTCAGAGAGTGGTGCTGACTTAAGGTGATTATGGAGCTGACGTTTTGTTTCTCTTGGTGTTCTTGGCGTTCTTGGCGTCTTGGCGGTAAAACGGTTTTGACGGTAAACGATGTTAATTGAATTTTTTTTAAAACTGCGCCAGGGCGGCGTGCCCGCGTCGATCAAGGAATTCCTGATGCTGGTCGAGGCGCTGGAAAAGCAGGTCGCTTTTGGCAGTGTCGAAGATTTCTACTTCCTCGCGCGCACCTGTCTGGTCAAGGATGAGAAATTCTTCGACCGTTATGACTTGGTGTTCGCGGCGTACTTCAAGGGCGTGGTCGGCATCGATGCCGCTGCGGCAGTGATTCCGGAGGAATGGCTCAGGAAGCTGATCGAGAAAAATCTGACCGAGGAGGAAAAAAAGCTGATCCAGTCGATGGGCGACTGGGAGAAGCTGATGGAGACGCTGAAAAAGCGCCTCGAGGAACAGAAGGGTCGGCATCAGGGTGGCAGCAAGTGGATAGGCACGGGGGGCACCAGTCCCTTCGGCGCTTATGGTTACAACCCCGAAGGTATACGCATCGGCCAGCACGAGTCGCGGCATCGCCGCGCGGTGAAAGTCTGGGATCAGCGCGAATTCAGGAATCTGGACGACTCCGTGGAGCTGGGCACGCGCAACATCAAGGTCGCGTTGCGCAAGCTCAGGAAGTTCGCACGCACCGGGGCGCCGGAAGAGCTGGATATGGAAGACACCATCCGTTCCACGGCGAAAAACGCCGGCTGGCTGGATCTCAAAATGGTGCCGGAGCGGCACAACGCGGTGAAAGTACTGTTGTTCCTTGATATCGGTGGTTCGATGGACGACCACATCCGCGTCTGTGAACAACTTTTCTCAGCGACGCGCACCGAGTTCAAGCACCTCGAATATTTCTATTTCCACAATTTTCTCTACGAGCGGGTGTGGAAAGACAACCGCCGCCGCGCCACCGAGCGCATCGCCACTTGGGATGTGCTGCATACCTATCCGCACGACTACAAGCTGATCTTCGTCGGCGATGCGACCATGAGCCCATACGAAATCAGCTATCCCGGTGGCAGCGTCGAACACAGCAATGAAGAGTCGGGCGCGGTGTGGCTGCAGCGCGCGCTGCAGGTGTATTCACGGTCGATCTGGCTCAATCCGCAACCGGAAGCGGTGTGGAATTACCATGAGTCGATTGCGATGACCCGGCAATTGATGGGCGATCGTATGTTCCCGCTGACCATCGATGGCCTTGATCGCGGCATGCGCCTGCTGAGCCGGGCCAACTGACAGGCAGATGCGACCGTGGATATAGTTTCGGTTGCGGCGCCGGGCACAGACCTCGACACCGTGCGCGACCTATTCCTGGAATACGCGGGGTCGCTGAATTTTAATTTGTGCTTCCAGGATTTTGATACCGAGATCGAAGGCCTGCCCGGACGCTACGCGCCGCCGGCGGGTAAGCTGTTGCTGGCACGTTCCGGCACTGTAGTGGCGGGGTGTATTGGTGTGCGACCGCTGGACGACGGGCGTTGCGAAATGAAGCGGCTGTATGTGCGTGAGCAGTTTCGCGGTGCCGGTCTGGGCCGGCAACTGGCGGAGCAGGCGATAACCTTTGCCCGCAGCGCCGGTTATGCGCGCATGGTGCTGGATACGCTGCCGCAGATGATGGCGGCGACGCATTTGTACCGGGAGCTGGGGTTTGTGCGCTGTGCGCCGTATTACGACAACACGCCGATCAACAGCACTTGCCTCGAACTGGTGTTATGACGGGGTTGCAGATTGCGGCTGCGGGGGTTGTTCGGTTCCGCATGCGCTGGCATCAATGCTTTGAATTACTGGAAAACACACCATGTCCACGCCTACGATAGTCCCGGCCAAGCTGGCCGAATTCGCCGCGTCCGTTTATGCCACGCAGGGTGTGCCCGAAGCCGATGCCCGGTTGATCGCCGACACGCTGGTGCAGGCCGACCTGTGGGGGCACCAGTCGCATGGCGTGTTGCGCCTCGGCTGGTATCTCGACCGTTTGCGCAACAAGGTCATGCATCCGGTGACTACACCAGAGTTCGTCGTCGATGCCGGCGGGCTGGCGGTGATTGATGGCCACGATGGCGTAGGCCATGTGCTGGCCAAACTGGCGGCGGAGGAGGCGATCAAACGCGCCAAGATCCATGGCATTGCCGCCGTCGGCGTGCGGATGTCCAATCATTTCGGCACCTGTATGTATTACACATTGATGGGCGCGCGTGCCGACTGCGTGATGATGCTGTCTTCCAACGGCGGGCCGGCGATGGCGCCCTGGGGTGGCCGCAAAAAAATCGTCGGCACCAACCCGTGGTCGATTGCAGCGCCCGCCGGACGCCATGCGCCGTTTGTGGTGGACATGGCGAATACCGGTGTCGCGCGCGGCAAGATTTATCTCGCGCGCAACAAGCGTCAGCCCATACCCGAAGGCTGGGCGATTACCGCCGACGGCGCGCCGACCACCGATCCGCAGGCGGCCATCGACGGCATCATCCTGCCGATGGCCGGGCACAAGGGTTATGCCATTGCCGCGATGGTGGACATGATGTCGGGTGTGCTGACCGGCAGCGGTTTCCTGTCGGCGGTGCACAGCCCCTATAAAACCGCTGAGAAAAGCAATTGCGGCCATTTCATGATGGCGATCAACATTGAAGCCATGCAGCCGCTGACTGAATTCAACGCGCGCATGGAGCAGTTCGTGGCCGAGATCAAATCGGTGCCACTGGCGCAGGGTTTTGATGAAGTGTTTTATCCCGGTGAAATGGAAGCGCGTAACGATGTGCGTCACCGTAAGGAAGGATTGCAGTTGCCGGATGACACCATTGCTGATTTGAAACGAATTGCTGGCGAGACCGGATTGCAGGCCCTGTTGCCGCTGAATTAATTACGGCTGAGTTGCGTGCGATTGTTCTGAGCGCGCCGCTTCCCAACCCAGCATGGCGGTCTTGCGTGTGCTGCCCCAGCGGTAACCGGTGAGTGCGCCGGTAGCGCGGATCACTCGGTGGCAGGGAATCAGGTATGCAACCGGATTGGCGCCGATGGCGGTGCCGATCGCGCGTGCTGCAGTGGGTTTATCCAGCGCCAGGGCGAGGTCGCCGTAAGTGGTCACCGCGCCCGTCGGCAGAGCTAGCAATGCACGCCAGACCTGGATCTGGAAGTTTGTGCCTTTGACCAGCACGGCCAGCGGTTGCTGTGGGGTATCAGCTAGCGGTGCAAATATCTGCTGCGCGATCGTGGCGGTGGACGCGGAATCGTGCAGCAGTCGCGCCTGCGGCCAATCGCGCTGCAGTTGCCGCAAGCCGGCTTCGTGATCATCGACAAAATGCAGTGCGCAGACGCCGCGGGTTGTGGCCGCAATCAGCGCCGGGCCAAAACAGGTGTCATGCACGCCATGGCGGATATCAAGCCCGGCGCCGCCCAGCCGCGCTTCGCCCGGTGACATCGCTTCCAGTGCGACAAACAGATCGTGCAGTCGTCCCGTGCCTGACAGGCCGATGTCAGCGGCGAGGTCCAGCGTGTTGCGGGATTCGGTCAGGCGCCGCTTGGCATCTTCTATGGTCAGGTACTGCAGGAAGCGTTTGGGGCTGACGCCGGCCCAACGCGTGAACAGGCGCTGGAAATGCGCTGCGCTGAGTCCGGCGTGTTGTGCAGCGCTTGCCAGATCAGGTTGTGCAGTTGCCTGTTCCTGCAGCCAGGCGATGGCACGGACGATGCGCGCGTAATCCTGGCTGGTGGTCGGCGGGGTATCCATGAATGGAGCATAGCGCCGGGTGGGTGGCCGTGGCGACCCGGTTCTTGCGCTATGGCGCTACCGCGGCTGCTTGCGGCGATCCCCACCCGGCGGGGGGGCGACTTTCATGATTTCGTCTATGGTGGTGAGGCCGGCTGCGATTTTCAGTGCGCCGCTGATACGCAGTGGTTTCATGCCGTCCTTGAAGGCGGCATCACGCAGGGCAGACAGGTCCGCTGATGTGACGACGTGCTCGCGCAGCGCCGGCGACATGGTCATCATTTCATAAACGCCGATGCGTCCCATGTAGCCGGTCATGCGACATTCCAGGCAGCCATTGTTGATGTACGTTGCGCCTTTGGGATTGGTCGCTTTCCACGGTGCGACCAGCGCATCCCAGGCATCGTCGTCGTAATCGTGTTTGGTCTTGCAGTGCGGGCACAGCGTGCGCACCAGTCGCTGTGCCATGACGCCCAGCAGTGTGGATTGCAGCAGATACGGCGGCACACCGAGATCGAGCAGCCGGCTCACTGCGGCCGGCGCGTCGTTGGTGTGCAGCGTGGATAGCACCAGATGGCCGGTCAGTGCGGCCTGGATGGCCATTTCGGCGGTTTCAAGATCGCGAATCTCGCCGACCATGATGATGTCCGGATCCTGGCGCATCAGGGTGCGGATGCCGGAGGCGAAATCAACGCCGATGGCGGTCTGCACCTGCATCTGGTTGAAGGAGGGCTCCACCATTTCGATTGGATCTTCGACCGAACAAACATTGACGTCGGGCTTGGCCAGTTCCTTCAATGTCGAATACAGCGTCGTGGTCTTGCCGGAGCCGGTGGGTCCGGTGACGAGGATGATGCCGTGGGGTGCAGTCGCAATCTGCGTCCACTTTTTTTCTTCTTCGTCGGAGAAGCCGAGTTCCTTGTAGTCCTTGACCAGGTTCTCTGGGTCAAATATCCGCATCACCATTTTTTCGCCGAACGCCGTGGGCATGGTCGACAACCGCAATTCAACTTCAGCGCCGTCGGGCGTCACGGTTTTCAGTCGGCCGTCCTGCGGGCGGCGTTTTTCAACCACGTCCATGCGTCCTAGCACCTTGATGCGCGAAGTCATGGCCACCATGACCGGTGTCGGGATCTGGTAGACCTGGTGCAACACGCCGTCGATGCGGAAACGGACATTGCCGACGTCGCGCCGTGGTTCCATGTGGATGTCGCTGGCGCGCTGTTCGAACGCGTAGTTGAACAGCCAGTCGCAGATGTGGACGACGTGCTGGTCGTTGGCATCCAGCTGGCCGCTGCGGCCGAGCTGTACCAGTTGTTCGAAATTGGCGATGTCGGACGCCGTGCCTTTGTCCTTGTCGGTGGCGCCTTTGACCGAGCGGGCCAGGTTGTAGAACTCGACGATGTAACTCTGGATGTCTACGGGGTTGGCGATGACGCGCTTGATGTCCAGGCGCAGCACCTGCTTCAGCGAGTCTTCCCAGCCGCGCACCCAGGGTTCGGCAGTGGCGATGGTGGCTTCGCGCGTGGTCACGCTGATCGGCAGGATCTTGTAGCGCGCGGCGTAGGCGTTCGACATCACCTTGGTCGCCGCGGTGAAGTCGATCTTGAAGGGGTCGATATGCAGGTAGGGCATGCCGGATTTTTCGGCGAGCCACTGCGTCAGCACTTCCAGGCCCAGCAATTTCCGTGGACTGCGCGGGTCTTTCCATTTCTGATCGGCGATGATGACCAGTGGATGTACGTCGGTGCGGCTGTAGCGCCGGTTGGCCACCAGTTTTTCCGCATCTTCCTTAGGCACCAGCTTGTCGGTGATCAGGTCGCTGACCAGTTGCGCCAGGGTCAGCGGACGGTCACCTTGAAGTGGTGCGGCAGGGGTGGTGGACATGGCTGCTGAATATACTTAGTTGTTCTTTATTATTCAACGATTTACCGGGTTTCATCGGAGGTGGGGCAGCGCCGGCCGGCGGGTAGCCGGCGGGTATTCATCATTGCCGATAAGTGCACATGTATAGTGCATTTAATTCGATAAAGCACCAAACAAGTGCGATCCTCGGCGACTTTGTTTAGTTAATGCCATTAAAAACAATGGCTTGAATTCGGGAACAAGTATTGCTTGCGAATGCGGAATTAATTCCTCAGGGGGATGCTCATGGAAGCCGTCAAAATCAGCACCGACACACTGTTCATACTGCTGGGCGCGATCATGGTGCTGGCCATGCACTCAGGTTTTGCCTTCCTGGAAGTCGGCACGGTGCGCAGCAAGAATCAGGTCAATGCACTGGTCAAGATACTCTGCGACTTCGCGGTATCCACCATCGTCTATTTTTTCATCGGCTACGGTGTGGCTTACGGTGTGTCGTTCATGGTGGGCGCCGAACAACTTGCGGAGAAAAGCGGGTTCGAAGTCACCAAGTTTTTCTTCCTGCTGACCTTTGCTGCAGCGGTGCCGGCGATCATTTCCGGCGGCATTGCCGAGCGCGCCAAATTTAATCCCCAACTGCTGGCGACTGCGTTGATAGTCGGTCTGGTTTATCCGTTCTTCGAAGGCATCGCGTGGAATGACCGTTACGGCATACAGCCCTGGATCGAAGCAGCCACTGGTGCCAAGTTTCATGACTTTGCCGGCTCGGTGGTGGTGCATGCTGTGGGCGGCTGGCTGGCGCTGGCTGCAGTAATACTGCTCGGGCCGCGCATCGGTCGTTATTCGAAGGAGGGTGTGATTGCTGCGCATCCGCCTTCCAGCATTCCGTTTCTGGCACTGGGCGCCTGGATACTGACCGTGGGCTGGTTCGGTTTTAACGTGATGTCGGCGCAGACGGTCGACAAGATTTCAGGGCTGGTCGCGGTCAATTCGCTGATGGCCATGTCGGGGGGCATCATCATCGCCCTGATCGTCGGGCGCAATGACCCGGGTTTCGTTCACAACGGTCCGCTCGCCGGGCTGGTGGCGGTGTGTGCAGGCTCGGATGTCATGCATCCGGTGGGTGCGCTGGTGACCGGTGGCGTCGCAGGTGCGCTGTTTGTCTACATGTTCACGCTGACCCAGAACAAGTTGAAAGTCGACGATGTGCTGGGCGTCTGGCCGCTGCACGGTTTGTGCGGGGCCTGGGGTGGCATTGCCTGCGGCATATTCGGATCCAAGGCGCTGGGCGGCCTGGGCGGTGTCAGCTTCAGTGCCCAGCTGATCGGCACTGCGCTGGGCGTGGTCATTGCGCTGGTCGGCGGATTCCTGGTTTACGGCACGCTGAAAATGCTGGTCGGCATCCGGCTGAGCAAGGAAGAGGAATTCAACGGTTCCGACCTGTCCATCCACAAGATCAGCGCGACGCCGGGACAATCTGGATTTTAAGTCGATATCTGTAATACGCCTACGGCGCGTTCTGTCAGATCAGAACGTCGCCGTACCGCGCATCGCGTAGCAGCCGGCGGCGTTTGCCGTCCACAGTTCCACCGAATTGCCGTCGGCGGCCGGCTGGCCGTTGACGCTGAAGGTTTCCTGATGGAAGACCGGGTGCGTCGCGCGGTAATCCAGCGTGCGCACCGGTCGCGGGTCGCTGCGCCGGCATAAATCGAGCAGCAGCGTGGTCTGCAGCGGGCCGTGCACGATCAGGCCCGGGTAACGTTCGGTGTCGCGGCAATAGTCGATGTCGTAGTGAATGCGGTGGGCGTTGAAAATCAGCGCCGAATAGCGGAACAGCGCGGCTTCATCGGTTTTTATTTCGCGTCGCCAGTCTGCAGTCGCAGGCGCGGATTTGCCGGCAGGCGCGGGGTCTCCCGGTTTTGCCGCGTCGCGATAGACGATGTCATGTTCTTCGACGATGGCCACCTGGCCGCCTGAGGTTACGGTGTGGCGCACCATGACGAATACCAGGTTGCCGCTTTTGCCCTCCTTGGCTTCCACGGACATCACCTCGGATTCGCGGCTGATCTGTTCGCCGACACGTACCGGCTGGCGGAAATCAATGCGGCCACCGGCCCACATGCGCCGCGGCAATGGAACCGGTGGCAGGAAGCCGCCGCGTTTGGGGTGGCCGTCATGGCTCAGTTCGGAGCCGGGGGCGGTTTCCAGGAAATACAGCCAGTGGCCGCTTTGCGGTATTGCATCTCCGGGCTGGGGAAACGGATCGCGGCGATCCAGTGTCGCGGCCAGCGCGGCCATCGGCCACGCCGCGGCAATGTCGTCGCTTGCGGTTGTTTTGCCGATCCAGGTGCGCAGGTGGGCGAGATCCAGTGTCATATATATCTAATTGATTTTATTGAAATTTTATGATGCCAGTGTACGGCACAAATCGCGTGCGCTGTGCCGGTCCATGGCGAGCACTGCATTGCGGATGCGTTCGGCTTGCGGTTTGGCAATTACCAGCGTGGCGTTGTCGAAGAATTTTTCAGTGATGTCGTCTGCCGACAGCGCGCGCTCACCGGCGCCGCGGTTTATTTTTTCCATGTGCACCAGTTCGCGGCCGTCACGCGTGGTGACGACCACGCCGCCGGAGAAATATTTCGGGAACGCCGAATCCGGATCGGCTTCATGGTGCACTTTCTGCGCCAGTGCGAGAATTTCTGCGTCGTTCAATGCATCGGTTTCCAATTCAGAAAAACCGAACTTGCCGCGCACAAAACAGGCGGCAAGCACGAACTGCACGCTGAACTTGGCCATGTAATCGGACACCGGGCGGCGGCGCATTTCCGGCGGTTCGGCAACGTAGTGGAAAGTTTCCGGATGCAGCAACGCACGCACCTTGACGATATCTTCCGCTTTGACATTGTGTTTGCGGCGGATCGCCAGTGCCGAATCGGCGCAGGCGTGCAGCAGGTGACAGATCGGAAAAGGTTTGATCGCCACTTCGTTGAGCAGCCATTCCTTGCCGAGATTGCGCGTCATGGCACCCATGTCGACTTCGTTAAAGCGGGTGCCGGTGTGCGAACGGAATATGCCGTCGGCGCCTTCATAGATTTTTTGCGTGCCGATAAAACCGCCGCTGGCGAGACCTGCCGCAGTGATTCCACCCACGCCAGCCCAGCCCGGATGCAGACGCTTGTTCCAGGCGCCGTCGGCGCGGTGCTCGGAAATTGCCGACGCAGTGCTGCCGGCAAATCCCTGCGCATATTGCATACGTTGCGGACTGAGGTTGAACAGTTTGCCGGCGGCAACTGCACAGCCGAAATGCCCGGCGATACCGGTGGTGTGAAAACCCTGGGTATGCATGGTGCCTGCGGCGGCAACGCCAAGACGCGTGGCGATTTCCACGCCGAGGATGTATGCCGTCAGCAGATCGGTACCCGATGCATCGCGGTTTTCGGCGACACCCAGCGTGCAGGGAAAAGCGCTGGCGGTGGGATGCACGATGGCGCCGGGATGCGTGTCGTCGTAATCCAGGCCGTGGGCAAGTATGCCGTTCATCAGTACAGCATCACGCATCGGCAATTTCACATGCATGCCGATTACACTGTTATTTCCACCTTCGGCTAGATTACTGATGCCGGCCAGCGCATGTTGCGCGAAATCGAAGCGGGTTGCAGCGAGCGCGGTGCCGACCACATCCAGCACATGCAGCTTTGCGCGTTCGCGGATGTTTTCCGGGATGCCTGCGGGTGTCAGCGCCGCGGCGAATTCGGCGATCTGCTGTGAAATGGACAATGCCGGAGCTGCGGCGAGTTCCGGTGCAGTAGCGGGGGCAGTGTGTGCAGGCATGTCGGACTCTTCCGTTTCGATGGTGTGAGACATTGACTGTAGCAGTTTGGGTAACACCGCATAGCCGAGGTTTCGCAATCTGGGCGCCGGGTTACGAAGTTTCATGATGCAGCCTGCCTGATCTCCCTATAATAAAACCCGGGCGCAGGCGTAGCGATCGTGCAAGTTGCGACCGAACGTCAACACTGAAATAATGCGCAACATTTTGTTTTTACTGATTAAAAAATAAAATCATGGAATGGCTGACAGACCCACACGCCTGGCTTGCGCTGGCGACACTGACTGCGCTGGAAATCGTGCTCGGGGTCGACAACATCATTTTCATTTCGATACTTTGCGGTCGGCTACCGGAGCACCAGCGAGCGCGGGCGCGAACCATTGGCCTGATGTTTGCCATGGTGACGCGCATCGGCCTGCTGTTCACATTGACATGGTTGATGACGCTGACGGCGCCGCTGTTCGACCTGTTAGGCAAGGAAATCTCGGGACGCGACCTGATACTGATCGGCGGTGGCCTGTTCCTGATGTGGAAAAGCGTGCATGAGATACACAATTCTCTGGAGGGCGAAGACGATGCGCCGGGCGGTGCCGCTGTGGTCACCGCAACTTTCGGCGCGGTCATCCTTCAGATCGCCATCATTGACATTGTGTTTTCGCTGGATTCGGTAATTACCGCTGTGGGCATGGTGGACGAACTTGCCATCATGGTGATTGCCATTGTCATCGCGGTGGGTGTCATGCTGTTTGCTGCAAGTCCGATCGGCGAGTTTGTCGACCGACATCCGACGATCAAGATGCTGGCGCTGTCGTTCCTGCTGCTGGTCGGCGTCGCCCTGATCGGTGAGGGCTGGGGCATGCACATACCGAAGGGCTATATCTACTTTGCGATGGCGTTTGCGGTGGCGGTGGAGATGCTCAACCTGCGGGTGCGCGCGCGACGCAAACCGGTGCACCTGCGCAAGCACACACCGAAGTAGGGCGCGGGTGTCGTCGGTCAGTTTGCGGAGAATGCGCGCAACGCCTCCGCGCTGCCGAACATTCGTCGCGCGCTGTGCCCTACGTCTGGCACTTCGATCAACCGCCAGTTGAACGGCCAGCCACGATCCTGTGCCAGTGTCTGTGCGGCACGAAAAGCATTGTGCCCGCGCTCATAACGATTGGCGCCTTGTCGTTCTGCGCCTGGGCGCACGTTGAGGTCGCCGTCGCGTTTTATATCGGCAGTGCCCAATATCAAGGTGACCGGCTGTGCCAGATAACGTTGCATTGCAGCGTCATCCGTCAGTGCTGCGGGCAGACCGCCGTAGCCATACGGGAAACGCTCTTCGCGCGAGGGCCACAGGTAAGTCGAGGGATTGGCGATGATGATGTGCCGCGCGGTATTCGGCATGAAGGCGGCGAAGCGTGACAGTGCCTGACCGCCAGCCGAATGGCCGATCAGTGAATACGCAAGATCCGGGCGGCCTTCAGCGGTGCGTACGGCATCTATGATGTCCAGGAACAGACGGCCGGTCCATTGGGCTTCGGGTTGCAGCTTGAATTCTTCCGCTGTGCGCTGATCGCGGACCAGTCCGCCGGTCTGGTAGCGCCAGGTCGGGAAACGTTTGCGGTCGAACAGTGGTGCGACGACCAGGAAATTGTGCGCCTCGGCCAGCGGGATCGCCGACTTGCGATAACCGGGGGCGTTGGCACCCAGACCGTGCAGCACCAGCAGGATGGGGCCACCGTTGTAACGACTTGGCTTGTAAGTATGCAGCGTGATGATTTCGCCACCGATGTCGATGTCGCGCTGGCTGCTGCCCGAGGGTATGGGTTCCGCAAGCGCGAACGTGGCGCAACATATCAGCAGCAACATGGCTGTGCAGCGTGCGAGGGGTTGCATGATGGATTGAGGCGCCTGTAGCGTATTGCCAACAGCGTTTTTTTGCTGCGACATGGTTGTGAGGGGCAATTTTGAGTGACTAAAAATAAAAAAATAAATAATTAAAAACAAGTAACTATTCAGCCTGAAGGAATTGTACTTTAAATCAGAGGGGCGTAATCTGTGAGTGATGGACGAACTGCCCGATCTGACGACTCTGAATCATGCGGAGAAAGACGCGCTGATCTGTTCGTTGTTT